>Ga0209999_1000006_pt1 | contig 22504 bp, 25 predicted proteins | sample InoplaM1AM_FD_187578 | JGI IMG/M metagenome (GOLD analysis project Ga0209999, IMG submission 187578) | Arabidopsis thaliana rhizosphere microbial communities from the Joint Genome Institute, USA, that affect carbon cycling - Inoculated... | ecosystem: Host-associated > Plants > Roots >...
TCATGAATACGGAGCCAGCCGCTCTCGGATCCGTACACGTTCCATGTTTCACCCTCATCGAGCTGTCTGAGGACCTCTCCGCTCATCGATGCAGCACTCCGAACATTGAGCTTGTCCACTTTGATATAAGCTGTCCCGGCTGGAGTCTGCTTGCCAGCAAGATCCTCCGGAGCGTATGGAGCTTTCGGTCCAGGAGCAGGAGCTGGAGTCGGAGCAGCTGTCCCGTCCCATTGATCGTAAGCCACATACAGATCAGACAAGAAGTTATTCCAGGTCTTGCCGATCGTCTTGAGAGCGGAGACTGGATCCGTCTTTCTGCCTGGATCAAGAATAAAGTGACCCGTTACTTTTGATCTAGGATTAAGACCATAGATCTTGCAAAGTCTAGCAATATACCATACATACATTTCATAGGCTTTCACTGTGTCGATGTTTCCTCCATAACACAATTCGACCCCGATCGCTATGTCGTTTGCATCATCCCCGAACATCTGATTATCCAGAGGACGGTCATACAAAACGTGCCATGCTTTCTCATCCATCGGAAGGATCTCCAGGATCTCCTTGTCATCGATAAACGTATGAGCGGAGCTGCTCACTTTATCCTCACTCTGGAACCAATTCCGATTTCCTGCCGCTGTCGATCCTGGATTCCCTGTGTCATGAGCGACGATAAATCCAGTGTAAGGTCTCTTAGTCCAGACCCGGCTCTTTGAACTTGTTACATGATGTTGTCTGATCTTATCAGTGTACAGATCTTTAAACATTTTTCATCTCTCCCCTATTTAAAAATTCCCGGTAAAATGCCGAGCCAGTCGGCTGCTCCCTTGAGTCCTGCCAGCGTAGCAAGACCGATCAGGATCCACTTTGCCAGCTCAAAGGCGATTCTCTTAAACTCGTTTGTTTGAGTCTGGGCTTGCTGGATCTCAGCAGCTTGAGCGGCTGCTTTCTCCTGCTCCTGCTTCTCGATAAACTTGTCCAACTTTTGGTCCATCCCGTTCATGGTTCTTTCCATCCCGGAGATCGTGACCTCCACTCTTTCCATGAGTCGATCCTGTTGGTCCACACGTTTATCAAGATCCTTGACATCTCCCTTGATCTCTCTTGTCGTTTCCTCTTGATTGCTCATCCGTCTCTCCAGATCTGTGATCCTTTGCTCTGTTATGAGATTCTCTGCCACATCCGACCCCCTCCTCTCTATCATGAATATTTTACCACGTTATCCAGCCCGGAAAGATAGACCATCAAAGGAAAAAAGGATCGAGGAGCCGCTGATCGGAGTGACATCTCCATCCGGATCAATCTGGACCGCTGCCAGCACTTGACCGGATCCGTCCTCTGAATATGCCATGAGCTTCACTGTGTCTCCAGGTCGAGATCCAGCCGGGAGCGTATAGACCACAGATCCGATCGTCCCTCCTGCCATCGCTCCGGACAGATAGACTCTCCCATCCGTACTTTTGTAATAGCCGGGAAAGTCATGAGATGTGGCGACATCCCAGGTCCCAGAAAGAGTCGGATATGTGATCGCTGGGCTCGCCAGCATCTCATCGATCTCCGACTCTGTGTAATAGCGGTCGTCATGGTTATGATCAATCGGAGCATATACTCCATCGTGATTATGAGCGATAGGAGCAAAGACTCCCGTCCCTGGCTCCGTTACTGTATTAGTACGGACCGGAGCAGCTCCGATCAGCATCGGATCCGATCCTGGAGGATGGAGCAGGACAGCCCAGTCTCCGACCTGTGGGATGTATGCCGCTATGCAATTAAAAGGGATCGATGCTGTCTGGGCTCCAGGGAAAAGGACCTCCGCTGTGTACCCTCCGTTTTCGAGAGCGTATGTCGCTTGCACCTCAGCGAACTCGACAAAGCGGAGAGCGTTGATCTGATCCTGGATCTCTTGCTTGACGACCCTCGCCAGCTCGAAAGTATTGAAATTACTCATGATTCCTCCTCCGATCCGAGAGCGTCCAGCTGTGATATGTGTATATTTGTATCAAAAGTCGGACCGCTTGCGTCATAATCATGATCGAATCCCGTTACCACATACAAAACATTGGACGCTTTCGCTTTCGGGATGTTCACGATGACGACATCATCTGGCTGGAGAGCAGGATGTCCCGTCACCGGGAGATTAGTCCGATGTTTGAATCTCGTCCGCTCGAATAATTTTTGTTGTGCGAAAGCTCCAGCCTTTTCGATCGAGTCAAATTCTTGATTTTCATAAGTATAGACCCTCCGACCCATGTCCTCGGTATTCGTCGGAGAGTTTGGATTATTGTCCTCAGCGATAGCAAAGATCGCTTTGTCTGTGCTGCTCTTATAACTCACGATGATCACATTAAAAATTTTATTGGAAAACTGAGGACTGTAATTGAAAATATTGTCCGTCTCGACATCGAAAGTCCAAACGGGCTCCAGAGGATTGATGTCCCTGTTTCGTGTGGCATAGGATCCCACCTCGTCGAAATACGGTTCCGTCCAAGCATTACCGACAGCGATCAAACGAGGGAGCCGCTCCTTTTCCTCTGCAATCGGAGCATATCGGTCCAGGATATATCTATTTGTCTTAGGGACGGAAAAGCTCGTGATCCCGGCAGCCGATACGATGTCCTTGATCACTTTGTCCTTTGTCTGAGTCGCTGTGATCATCTGGGCATATGCGACCCGGAGCTTGATCGGATAACTTGTCGGGAGCTTGATCGGATTGAATACGATCCGGAGATATGAGCAAGTGATCTCCTGGATCGGATGATCATGATCCCCGAATCCCGGAGAGTCCCAGGTCTCGCCATTTAGCATCACCACATCCGACCAGCTGCTCCCGTCTGATGAGTATTGCCACTTATAGAAATACCGTTTCCATATGTCCCAGTGATGATCTCCCCAGGCTGTCAAGAGAGTGTTAATTGTTCGAGATTCCCCAAAATATACTTGCCAATAAGGAGCAGCGTCTCCAGGAGCAGGAGTCCACCATGTATTTTTATCAGGATCCGTCACTTTGTTCGGCTCATGTCCTGCTGTATACGAGGATGCCGAGATCACGATCCCGGTCCCGGTCGACATATAGTCCGGGCTTTCTGTTGCGGTTCCCTGGACTTTAAATACATCACTGTACTTGTCGTCTATCAAGCGGCTCATGAGATCCTGTCCCTCGATCTCGACCACTCCGCTCTCCTCGTCGGCATCGATAGAATCGATTGTAAAACGACCTTGAGGGAGATACTCATCCGTATCAAAAAAATCCCCGGTACGATACCCATAATAGACTTGTATCGTCTTTGTGTACCATAACAAGTTTTGACTGTACAGAGCAGGATCCATCGTGTACTTTCCGTCCGAATTATCAAGAGTGATCTGGACCGTCCGGAGGACCTTCCTGGAGCTGGCGACACTCACTCGGACCTTTACAGGATCGAGGATCACATCACCAGCCAGAGATCCGTCTTTGTTGTATACCTCTAGTTTACAAAGAGGGACCTGATAGTCCCTCCGAATCGCTTCTTTTAAACTTTCTGAGATGTTCTGCATCTTACTCGATCACCTCTGATAGATCTATTTTGATTTCATATTCCAGCCGCCCGGTCCGGAGCAAACTTTCCTCCATCGGTCCAGGAGAGATCGTCCACTGTCGACCGAAAGGATCCCGGAGACTAAAGAGCTGAGTTTGATCCAGGAGCTCGATCAGCTGATCATACTTGTCGGACCCAGTGATGATCTCATCGTCAAAGAGATTGAACACGATGGACATATCTCCAGGGAGATATCCTCCGTCCTGGATGACTCGCTTGCTCCGTCCATCCGGTCCGAGTGTGGTCCGTTTCGACTGAGCTCTTTCTCTTTTCCTCTGGAAATCTGTTACCGAATCCAGGATCATATCTTCTAGGAACCAATGATCAAAGAGGACGGATCCGGACACTGGCTCGGACATCTCAGAGATATTCCCTCCGTCCGATACTGTCTCGATCCGGTAGAAATAAAGCTTTCCTGATCCGACTTTCCGATCGATAAACTCCGGAGATGTAAGCAGCGTTTTATTTAACTTACGATACACTCCCCCGGCTGTATTGGATCGTAAAATGTTGTAACCTTCCAAACCTTCCGATTGACCAATGAGCCAAGAGATCCGGATCGCTGCAAGCTCTGGAGCTGCCACTACTGTAAGACCTTCCGCTGCTGTCGTATCGAGCACGAAACGAGCTTCCGACGTATAAGCCGACCATGTTCCGGAGGAGTCTTTCGCCCTCATCCGGACAGTGTACTGGACATCATAATGTAGAGCAGCGGAGTCCGGTATCTCATAATACCGATCGCTCCATAGGTTCATGAGTCCAGATTTCATCATCGACTTTCCGTCCATATCCTCGACGATCGAGATCGGTCCACTATCCCAGACTAGAGCATGAGCTGGATATGTGTAGACCTCGACCTGGACCTGAGTCTGGAGCTCGGAGTCTGAATCTGTATAGATCCAGCTGATGACTGGATTTTTTGAATTGAGAAATTTTGCCGGGGTACTTGCCCCCGGCATCGGATAAACTAGACTAACGACTGGCGATGCCATTTCCTCTCACCTCGTTCCTTATGTTGCTTTGAAAGCAGCGTCCAGACTAAAGTCTTTGATTTGCTTAACGAATTGATTGCCATCTTTGACCCCTGGTAAATTCACTTGCTCAAGTGTTACCTGGATGACCGTCTGTCCGGATCCGGATCGGCTGCTGTTGTTCGCTGCTGCTGCTTGATACTGTGCTGTTGCGGCTGCTGGAGAATATCTGATACTTTCCACTGGAGCAGCTGTCGCCTTTGCCATAGTTTGCGCTGATCGGACAGCCATCTTTGTCATGTCATTGATACCGACTGCCAGACCTTCCGGGAGAGCTCCCCCGATCGGTATCATGATTTTACTCGGACTGTTAACTTGAAAGAATCCTTTGACCGCACTCGCTACATTAGACGCAAGCGTCCGAGCTGTCTCGATCGCTGAGTCTGCCATCGATGAAATACCATTGATCAGACCCTCCACGATGCTCGATCCGATGCTCGTTAAATCGATCCCAGAGAAAAAGTCGATGATACTGTCTCCGATACTTGTGATCGCTGATATTACATCTGCTTCCATTTGATTTAATCCATCGACAAGAGCCTGGATCAATTCGATCCCAGCTTCCAGGAGTTGCGGTACAGCGTTGATCAATTCTGTTTGTAATGCCATCCAGATCTCGATCGCTGCCGATATAATTTCCGGGACCATCTGGATCAGACCGTCAACAATAGCCATACACAGATCATGTCCAGCTTGGATCAGCTGTGGCAAGGAAGCGATCAAAGCACCCAGGAGACCAATGATCAGCTGCATCGCTGCATCTAGGATCATAGGGAGAGCCTGGACCAATCCATCCACTAAAGCAAGGATGATCTGGATCCCAGCCTGGATCAGTAAAGGTAAATTTTGAATGATCATATTAGTGATTTGATTGATCAGATCGATGATCACAGGGATCAGAGTCGGGATCATCTGGACGATCCCCTGGATCAGAGCTGTGAGGATCTGGATCCCGGCTGCTATAAGCAAAGGTAAATATTGCACGATCGTAGTCAATAACATTTGCAGGATCTGGATCGCTGCATTAATGATCATAGGTAAATTTTGAACAATTCCATTTAACAAAGTGAGCAGGATCTGGATCCCAGCCTGTAGGAGCATAGGGATCAACTGAGCTATAGATGTGAGCAAAGTCTGGATAATCTGGAGCCCGACAGATATCAAAGTCGGCAAGACTTGGATAATCCCAGTTATTATCGTGATGATCACCTGGACCCCTTGCTGGAGTAAAGTCGGCAGGATCTGAGTAATCCCAGAGACTAGCGCTGTGATCACCTGGACTCCCATCTGGATAAGCTGTGGGAGAGCCTGGAGCAATCCCATAATAATTGTATTTCTGATCTGCATAACCGAGCCTATGATCTGAGGGAGAGCCTGGATCAGACCCATCAAAAATCCTCCGATCATCTGAGATCCACTCTGGATCATCTGTGGGAGATTTGAGCTCAAGAACGAAACAATTCCAGTTATCATCGATTGAAAACCAGCTAGGACAGCCGGGAGATTTGCCTGGATCGATGAGACCATCCCGGAGATAAATCCCTGGATCCCGGCAATAATTCCCGGCAGACTTGCCGAGATTTTTTGTCCGATCGAGGAAAAAATATTTCCGAGAGCCTGGACTCCAGACTGGACCTGAGAAAAGTCTCCAGAGACGATCCGAGTCAAAGCATTGACCCCGGCTGTGATCGCATTGATCACGACAGCCATCCCGTCTCCCATCTTTGCCCAAAACTCCGACATCGTTTTGACTCCAGTCATCGCTTGCAAGAAACCGACAACTGCTGATACTGCTTTCTGGATGATCGGACCGAATAGCTTGCCGAACGCTTCACCCAGTTTTGAAAATGCTTCTCCTAGTCCTCGGACCGCTTCCCGGAGCTGTGCGCTGTTTGCCATCATCTGTTTCCAGATAGCGATCAAGGCAACGATGGCAGCAGCTACAGCCATAATCGTCCCGATCACACTAAAAAAGGCGACGACGACGGGCTTGATCAAATTAAACACAGCCGCAAACATGACCCGGTAGTTTCGCCACAACGCCAGACCCAACGCCAGCGGAGCCAGGAGCAAAGTGAGCGGAGGGATCAAAGCAAGAAATCCCCACAGCATATTGCTAAGTAGAGGATGAGTCTGAGAGAAAGTCCTCGCCAGTCTCCCGACAGCGGTCCCGAAATTAAGGACAGCCAGGAAACAGTCCGTCACGACCCTGATGAAAGGTGTGAGAGCTTCCAGCCATACCGATTTAAACTCTTTAAAAGCTGGGATGAGTCGCCCGTCCACGATGTTCGAGAGCTTGACCAGGACGGCAACCTCGGCAGCTGTCACGATAGCGGCTCCGATCTGTAGCATCTGGACCCCTGGGATCATCCTGTTAATGTGAGTCATGAGTTTTAAAAGGTCCTTGTTACTTGCTGTTGGACCGAGCTCCTCCAGAGCAACCCTCGCCACGTTCCCGGACTTTGCGATGTTCTCCAGTCTGTTGCTGATCGATAAAAATCCCCGATCCATAAGCCTAAGAGCCCCAGCACTCCGCTGTATGCTTTTTGCGCTGTCCTGGCTCCAGTTTGTTGCGGCTTGCATCATGCCGATTGTCTGGAACATGGAGGACCTGAGATGATGATCATTGTTGATCATGTCGTCCATGATTCTCTTATGCTCTGCCCCCAGAGCATCGATGTCCCGGAGCAATCCCTTTGTATCTTTTCCGTAACTAGAGGAAGCGTCTGCAAGATCCTTCCATGATTGTTGCATCTGTCGAGACGCTGCCCTGTTGATGTTCGCCATCTGTCGGGCTGCTGTGCTCATCTGATTGGATGCTCTTGCCACTGATCCAGTATGCCGCTCGACATCATCGAGAGCTTTCTGGAGATCTTTCAGCGTCCGAGTCGCTTCATCCCTAGCACGAATAAGTAAATTCAATTCTCTTTCACTTGCCACTTTCCCGACCTCCTCTCATTTAGAAGGATGCCAGATCACCTTTTCCCTCTCTTTTTTCGTTTGTTCTCCATCTCTTGTTTCTGCTTGTCTTTTGCTTCTTTGTACTTTGAATACTCCCCCTCAGTATTCATACATAAAACAAAAGTCTCCAGTATGAGAGGATCTTGATCCAAGATACCACCCATACGAGGGAGACTTTTGAACTCTTTACATAGAAAATAATACTGGACCTCCCTCGGCAGCCGCTCCGGACTTTTTCCGTCACAGATTGCCCAGACAGCATCTCGGATTATTTTTTTTTACTATCGGATAGATTGCTCGGATTAAGCTCGTCGATCGCTTCATCGATCAATTCTGCCAGACCCGGAGGGAGGTTTCGTAAATTCTCGTCGTTCAATGGGACCTGAGCTCCATTTTCATCGACAAGATTCCACTCGACGATGGATGCCTTGCGTTGAAAGGCTTTCATCTTGCCGAGGTTCATTTTCGCCAGCTGCTTCTCGTCCTTGCCTACGATATCCATAGACGCAAGGATGTCCTGGATGTCATCTCGATCCCCCTGAGATAGTTGCTGGATCACGATATAAAACTTTTTATCATCGGACTCGATTCTTTTCGTTGGTCGTTTAGATTGAAAAACCCACATTGATCATCTCTCCCTTTTTCGTTTCTATAGCTAGTTTAGCATAGTTTTAGTTTAGTATGATGTCACTCCATTGATCAGGACCGCTTTGATCTCTCCACCGATGCCAGTATCGATCAGCGCTGTACCTTCCAGGGATGCAAGGACTTCCTCGTCCGGTCCACCCATAGGGACCTCAAAGCTATCATATAGGACTTTTGGGATCGTGATATCCAGCTTGTCCTTTGTTGTGCCTGTGAAAATATTACCCTCGAAAGAGATGACGAAAGAATCTGTGGATCCATCGATAAAAGATTGATACTCCGCTTTATTTTTGAAAAGCATCTCGATCGACAAAGTGACCTCTCTCGCTCCCTCCTCGATGCTTGCCACGTTTCGGGATGTTCTCAAAGTGTATTGATCATCTTTGAGATTGTTTGCGATCTCGATCTCCAGGGACTTGATGTTTTCGTTTGTGCTGCCGCCTTTTGTCACTGTGACTTTGTGGAAAACGAACGGATCACGATCGGCATACGATGGGACGGATGCTGATGCTTTGTCGACCAATGACTGAGCGATCCAGTCCACACTTGCGACAAGGGATCCGTCTCCTCCTGCTTCCATAGACAGTGTTAATGTATCAGCTTTCGCTCCAGCGATTGTTTTCGTCATCACTGTGTCGTTACGCTCAAACGTAAAGGACGGGAGCGTATTTCCTGGGAGGAAAGTGTGAGTGTATGCCCCAGTTACTGGAGCGTTTGGAGCTGTCGACACAGATCCCAGCGCTGCAAGTAATAAATGCCCGATGCTTTGCGGCTCGGCATCCATCTCCAGGGACATCTCATTTTTAATACCCATACCGATGCCTTTTGCTTTTCCTCGTGTTCCTCGGATCACTTCTGGGTAGTAGTTTTGAGGATCCTGAGTCGCTTCCATACTTTTCACAGGGACGAAAGTATCCACTGTGGCAGCTGTCCCGAACGTTGTTTCTTTCTTTAAACCGACATATCCTGCCGCTACTGTCATATCACTTTACCTCCTCAAAATAGTTATGAATTTTTATAAGATTTTCAGCAATCACAATATTGACCGGATCCTGGAAAGTGATCGGCTCATCCTTGAGAAAACGAGATGTTTCTCCTGTGAAAGCTGGGACCTCGACCTCCGGGAACTCCCCGATATAACGGATCGTGATCTGTTTTCGTTCTTTCGCCATCTGGATCTCCTCCTTATACTCTGATCTTTAAATGGATTGTAAGATCAATCTGAGTAATGTTTATACGTTGTGACGCTCTCTGGCTCACCGAAAAAGTCGTGTTGTTATAGTTTAGGACTGTATCTCGGACCCTCCACTGGACTCCCCCGAAAGATCCGGATAGGCTGGCGAACTCGTCCAGCTTCTTGAGTCCGTTCAGCGCTGAGTATAGTCCGTTGGGCTGGGCTGGCTCCAGGAGCCCCTCTCCCATCATGTCGGACCACTGATCATCGGCAGCAGCCAGGAGATCCTCAGCTCGATCCATACTCTCCTCATAAGAGCGATCGATCGGGACCATGACCCAGAGCTTGATCAGATAATCTCCGTTATTCCACACGTTAGAGCTCGGAGATCTCCGGTCCGTTTTCGGCTCCAGGAGGATCGCTGGGATCCTCAAATCGATGTTTGGATAATCGCCCAGGTAGCCGCTTTGAATCGGCTCCACAGTGATCACTTTCGGGAGGTAGTCCTTTATATATTTGCATATCGCTCGATACATGACATCACCCCCCGTTTATTAAATCGTTTATATAATTGCTTGCGATTTCCTCGATCTTGTCTCGATCCTCGTCTTGAAAAAGTATGAAGGGACGCATCGGCATGGGATGTTTACGATTCTTATTCAATATGCCAAACTGAGCGCTCGGCTCCATCTCGACATACTGATGAAATAGTCCATGTGCTTCTCCTGCCCACAGCTCCAGGGAGTCCGGTCTCATCTCAGTATTCTGAGCGTTGATCGATGCCTTGAGCGCTCCTGTATCTTGCAAGATAGCGCTGGATCCCTTTGCCTGGATCGTCCAGTCTGCCAGCGGCTCCCAGGGAGTCGGTCGACCTTCACTCTCAAAGTTTTGGATCAGAGAGTCGATCATGTGCATCTCGATCGCTTGCCACATGGGACTCATATCCTGGAGACCGCTCTCGATATGCTGGAGCAGCTGCTCCAGCTTTGCGACATCTCCATGATCCAGCGTAATAGTTAAAGTTTGTCTTGCCATGATGCAGGATCCTCCATCGAGAAAAATTCCTCAGAGTCCAGACCCTGGAGGATCTCATCCAGCTCATCGGTATCGACTCCGACCCTCTCGATCCCTGGGAGTATGTATGACCCGGAGACGATCGAGTCCAGGATCTCCTTTGCATCTTTCCGGAGAGCTGAGATCGAGACGTTTTCCTCGTTCGAGATGTTGGTCCAGAATTGTCTCGCCAGCTTATAGGATGCAAGCCCGTTTACAATACTGTTTATCACATCCGGAGGATTAGACAAAGGGACTGAATACTGTCCAGAGATAGCAGCGTCGACTTGTGAGGAGAACTCAGTGAGAAAGCGCTCGACTGTGGTCTGTTTGATATCGAGATCGTTCGTGACCTCGGCATCCGGTCGGATGTATTTTGCAAATCTCGGCAAGTTGTCCTTTACTCCGTTTACTGATCCATACATGGGATCACTCTCCTCTTAAAAAGGTTTCAATACGTTCCTTGAGAGTAGCGGCTCCGATGTTTGCTGCAAACTGGATATCATGCTGGCTAGCAATATCTTTCAGCTGCTCCAGGTCATCCGGGAGATCTTTGATCAATAACTCTGGATCGTAGTCTGGAGGAGCTGGATCTTGTTTCTGATCCTCATCTGGAGCAGCTGGATCGATCCCGATCACTACAGCGATAGCAGCACCGATCCGGACCAACCTCTCAGCCGCTTCCTCTGGGAGATCCAGGATCTCACCTCTCGGAATGTTATGACCGTATTCTTTTGAAAGGTTCACATTGGATACATCACATAATAATTTATACATGGTTTTCCCTCCCTATCTAAAAAAAGGGACCCGGAAAAGAATCGGATCCCTTTTGTGTTTCATTATACACCGGACAATAAAGTCCCAGCCTTTGGATCTGTAAGCACATCCGTAAATTCTCGGAAAGCAGATACCACATAGTCCGCTTTCTTAGCTTGTGATGTACGGTATTGATCAGTCTCGATCCCGTTAGTGTTTTGGAATCGGCTGCCGACCATGTTCGTCTCACCAACCCAGATATTACCCTTAGTGATGTTTCGTGCTTCCACTAAGATCAAGCCAGCGATTTTCCCATGAATCAAGCCAGACTTGAGGATTTTCTCCTCTGGAGCCAGGTCTGTATCCACAGCTTGACGGAAAGAAGTAACAAGCATAGCGTTTGTTAAATCATCCGGATGTACCAGCGCCACGTTTGCAGCGTATTGGTTATCCTGGCTGTTTACTTTCGCCTTTGCCAGCATTAAGTCCTTGAAAGGATCAGCAGACCCAGAGGACCAAGCTGCTCCAGCCGCTTGCGTATTTACTTTCGTAGAGCTTGCGTTATAGTTATCAGTCAACGTTTTAAGACCAGCCTGATCCACAAAGCGTACTAGGGAGTTACCCAGTTTTGTGTATGCTCGGTTAATGGATGCAATTTGGTTCTTTGTTACTGCATTGTAAGAAAGCAAGATTTCCAGACCGTAGTCCTTGATCATCGCTGTCTTTTCAGCTGTTCCCATGCCGATACGAGGATATTGACCGAACTCGTTACGTTCTGCCACATCACTCTCAGCCGATGGGACCTGAGTCGCTGGATCCTCATAAGTGATTGCTAGAGCATCCGTATTTTCTGTTGCGAACACTGCATCTGTTACTTTGTAGCCCTCAGTCAACTCAAGAATACGAGCTTCAATAAAGGCTTTCTTGATCATAGAAGTACCTGTAAGTACACCACTTGCCATAGTTTTTCCCCTCCTGTTTGTTTAATTATTAGAGTACGATCACAAGGATCTCTTGATCTGCTGCTGTTGTCGTAGTCCAAGCAATACCGAATAAAGCTCCTGTGGATTGAGTCACAACTTTACCGGATGCACCGATCTCCAGCTTTGCTCCAGCTGTGACAGCAGCAGAACAAGTCATCGGGATCATATCGCCTTTTAAGCGAATAGTACCCTTGTTACCGTCTGTGATGTCCTGGGATGTGATGTCATGATGAGAGACACCGATGGCGATGTCTGATCCTGCCGCTGTAGGACCTACAGTCTTTACTCCTGTTACTTTCATAGCTGCTCCTTTTGATGCAGCTGCTGAGTACGTTGCTGTAAGACCTGTATGAGCTTCATGTCTTACGATCATTGGATTTCCTGCCATTTGTTTCTCCTCCTTTTAGTCTCTTAGACTCTTAGTATGTTTTAGTTTTGTAGCGCTCGTTAAATAAAGCTAGAGCTTGCTTTGCTTCCTCGTCCTCACTGTTGCCAGGAGTCTGAGATCCGTTTTCTCCGAAAGTCACGACTGGAGTACGTTTCTCAAGTGTGCCGATGAACTTAGTTAAAGTTTCACCTTCCAGACCTTCAGCGAAAGCAAGCACCTCAGCCTTTTCGCCAGGAGTCACTTTGCCAGCTGTTACAAGAGCGGAGACTTGTCGCTCGATCTTGTCCTTTTTGGACTCAGCTTTTAAAGATTGGACCTCAGCAAAAAGATCGATCTGTGACTTGTCCTTTTCGTTGATCTTTTGAGCCAGAGCGATGATGTCCTCCTGCTTCATAACAACGAATTGACCTTCTGAGAATTGAGCTGGAACCGCTGGAGCAGCCGCTGGAGCTTTGATCTCTGCAAACTTAGCGGTCAACGCTGATTCTAGTTGTTCGATCGTTAGAGCTTCCGCTTGCTCCTCGGAAAAATTAATGCCTAGCTTTGCTAACATAGCTAATAGTTGAGCTTTGTCCACGATATTACCTCCTTGATTGTTTTCTAGTATTTCACTGTTTAGAATAAGACCTTTCAAGCCCTTCACTTTCGGGACCGAAACGATCGCTACTCCTCGTAAAACATACCCATCGATGCCGAACTCCTCGACGGATAACTCTGGAGGATAGATCTCAGAGCTGAGATTCTTCCAGGTTCCCTCTCGGATCTTTTCCATCGAGTACCAGTCTGTTAAATGGATATCAGCAAGCAGGATCTCTCCCTCTCGTTTGACATCCAGGATCCAGCCGACTTGATCCTCGACCAATTCGCTGTGATTCTTTTTGAAAACTGGATCGAAAAGACCGTCACCTTTGAGCTTTTTGAAATTATCGACCATCTGCTGGAGGTCATCCTCTGAGTATGTGACTCCCCTATAAGTCCCAGCCTTAAACACTTCCACGTTTTTTATGATCCATCCCTGGAGCTTCTCGACATCGGATGTGCTTGAGTCTATGACCTCAGCGAAACGGTTAAAAAAATGTATAACGTTTTGTGATGCTTCCGAAAAACATAATGGTTTACGAACACTTAATACGGAGATGTTGTTCACCACCTTTCTCTCGTCTATTGCTGCCCGTCAAGGTTTTTAGAATATTTATAGATTGTACACGAAAAAAAGAGGACCGTCACGATCCCCTTTCCCTTTTTAGATATCCAGACCAGGATCTCCGATGCCGATGATCTCTGGCTTGTTGTACTCCACACGATAGCGGTCACAGTACGGAGCCAGGACCTCCGGGAGCACTTGCTCTTTATTAAGGAGCAGGACTCTCTCCTTGAAATCCTGGACCGGATCCTCCAGCTCCTCGATCTCCCAGGTCTCTGTCAATCCGAGCACGATGACATAATGATTTAAACCGATCCCGGACTCCAGGAGCTGCTTTGCTCGTTCTCTGTTAATCTCCACCCTTGATCATCCCTCTCTTGTATAGTCTCTCCATAAAGTCCAGTATTCCAGGATAAGTCCGGGAGACTTTGCTGATCTCATCCAGATTTCCCTCCAGGTAAACGGAGGATGTTTCTGCAAACATCTCTCTGTAAAAATTCGCTTTCGTTCCCTTGTCATAGTAATACTGAGCATTGATCGGATAATCGTATCGATCATACAGATCAGCCGGGAGCAGCTGAGATCCTTTTTTGGTGAACGATGTCTCCCAGAAAGAGTCTGTGATCTGCTCCCACTCTTTCCAGAGATCGTCCGACATCGCCAGATCCAGAGCAGCCAGCTCCTCCATGTATGCACTATTCACATTAGGATAGACCGCTTTTGTTCCATGTACTCGATGTCCGATCTCATGCCATAACGTGCCGAGATGACCTCCCTCGACCTGGGAACGCTTGATACTTTGTGATGCTTCCGGAGTATATCTCAGGATGTCGGTCCCTACGTTATAGGATCCATAAACTGTTTTGGACTTTATTAGATCTATCTTAACACCAGAAAACAGAGGATCCAGGGAGATCTCCTGGATCTCATCGAGCATCCGTCTTTTCTCCGCTGCTGTGATGTTGCTGGATTTCACTCGCCAGAAAATATTGTTCATCCTTGTATACTCATAGATCTCGTACTTTTTAGACCTGGAGTTATAATCCCCAGTGATCATCTTGCCATCATAGACACCGTTTTTAATGTTATCTATATGAGCAGCCGCCAGCTTTAGGACCGGATGATCCTTGCTGGCTCCGTTATTCTTGACATTATGATCGATGAATCCCTGGATTTCCCGGATCGTCTGCTCATGAGAAAAGCGGAGCAGCTGATCAGCGGCAGCTCTCGGATCGTCCGGTCCTTTTGCATCCAGGATCGGAGCAGGAGCTGGATCTTTCTTTTTCTTCTTAGGAGCAGGAGGAGCCGCTTGCTTTTTAGGAGCTGCCATCGTCGGAGTTTTCCCAGCCTTTACAGACTCCGCTTTCGGATAAAAAGACGAATCTCGGAAACGATCAAAGACCTCCCGATCCTTATCCGGTAGGTTTTTTTCCCATCCAGCAGCAGGAGCGCTCCAAGTGTGAGAAACATATTTACTAATTGGAACCAAGATAGACCTGCATTGATAATGGTTACAAGGTGTAACAGCATCAAGCTCCGGATCGTCGATCGTCCAAGAATGACCATGCAATGCCCGACAAATTTCCGTCGTTCTTTCGTCCAGAATGGCGCTGTATCTGTATCCAGCGATTGCTTGCGATTTATCAAATCGATACCTCCTCCCCCAGTTAAACGCTTTGTTGCTCTCGGTCCTCGCTATGATGGCAGCCCGTACCGGACCATACTGAGCAAAGCTGGCAGCTAGATCATCAGCAAGTCCAGTCCGGACCGTCCCAGCGTCGAGATGTTCCAAGATAAGCGGCTGCATATAGTGAAACACAGCGGTCTCTTGATGCTTGCCGAGCGCTTTGCTGTATAGCTGATACCACTCGAAAGCGTCATTATTAGTGAGATCCGGTCTCTCGGCAAATTGCTCGATCCTGGAGAGCTCCTGATCAGCGGTCCCTTGACCGTATGCCCACACATCCCGGATAAAATCCATAAATAAAGCAGAGAAAGCGGCAGCAAGACCGCTCTCCTCTCCTGTTTTCTTTTCGTTCTCCTGGAGATCTTTCGCATACTGGAGCAGGATCTCCAGCATCCGGACCGACAGCTTTTCAGCAAAGTCCTTTTCCAATCTATTAAGCTCCAGATCTATCTCGGCATAGTTGACGATCAGATCCTCCGGGAATACCTTGAGCCCATCCTGGGACGCTTTCATGATCAAAGACATATTATCCAGAGCTAGGAGCTGCTTTCTCGTTAACATGGCAGGATCACTCTCCGATCACGAAAAGACCTCGGACAGCTGCTCTCAGGTCCTCATAATAGTCGTCGCTATTTTTCACGACTTTTTTCTGTTGCTGCTGTCCTTCTTTCTTTACATCCTTATTGTCCTTTGCTTTCGGATCGGTCCCGACCTGTTTCGGATCCTCCTCCTGCTTCTGCTGCTGTAGAGCGCTATTCGCTTTCTGGATGTTCTCCATCCCAGACATCACGACCTCTTTCTTTTTGTCAAGATACTCCTGAGCATCATCATCCGGACTAGGGAAACCGAGTCTTTCTCGGATCCAGGACTCACTCGGAGCGATGACAGATCCGTCGATCATCTGCTTGATCACGTTCCCTAACATCGTCAAGTCCTCTTGTCCCACATTGGCAAACTTAAAAGCAGGATACTCTCGGACCTCTCCATAATTGTATTGGACCAGCTGCTTGATCAAGTATTTACTGTATAGATCCCCGACCTCCTGAGTGATCCCGTTTAGTCTCATTTCAAAGAATCCCTCGTGAGTCTTAGAAAGAGAATAGGCTCCGGTCCCACTGTTGGCGAAAACTAAGTCCGGGATGAGCATCGCCCTTGCGATCTGTACGTCCTGGTATTCAATAGCATCCTTAAAACTCATTCCCGTATTGGCAAGATTATGGATCTCCATCTCATATCCTTCCGGGAGAGGGATCCCAGACTTTGTTTTCACCATGTCCATTAGAGAGATCGCTTTCTTGAGTGATCCTCCCTGTGGTACGTTCATAGTCGATAACGGAGTCCCGAACCGCTCAAGAGCGATATTCCAGAAACGTTGTAAAAATTCCTTGATCATCCAGGGTTTATAAGCAGCCCGGAGAGCTGATTCCCCGTTATAATTCCCGAACTCTTTCTCATGAGAATAGATCATGAGCTTTTCTGCTGGGATCGGGACCTCTTTATTTTTCACGACCTGGACCGCTCCTGTGAGTTTGAGAGTCTCAGGATCTAGCTGGATCCGGATGTTTCTCGGATCGTAGGTCTTGAGCTTGAGAGGGATGATCCTCTCCTCTGTCTTGCTGCTCTCTGGATTATCCGGATCGACCGGGACCTCTTTCAGCTGCCAGACCTTCTCAGTGATGGATCGACCAAAATCGAGCGCTGTGAGGATCTCCCTCGTATAGTATTCGATCGAGTCGTCCATGTACTCGGACAGCATCGACTCACACCATGCAGCGATTTGTTTCCCCTCCTCGGTCTTTGCCTGGAGACTCCAATCCACTTGCAGGATCGGCAGCTTGAGCACTAACAAGCAAGCCTTGACTTGTGGATCAAATCTCATCTTTCTCAGTGTGTCCAGAGTGATCTCCGATGTGTCCTCCAGGATCCCGGAGCTGCCGATCTCCAGATCGTCTCCTCGTGATCCTAGCTCGGAAAAGTCCGGAGCCGCTACCTTTTTATTGTCCTGGACCTCAGCAAAGGTCTGGATCTCGTTCATGATGTACTGTGCTGCTCTTGCCATTGTTTCCCCTCTCCCTCTGTTTGTTTTTATCTGTTGTCGGTCATACTAAAACCAATGGAGCAGGATGACAGCCCCCAGGATCCCGACCATCCATGCCAGGATTGTATCCTCCTGCTCTCCTTTGTGTCTTGTTCTCATCATATCACCTCCTTGATCTATAACCCCATAAGAACGAAAAAACCGAAAGCACACAGCGATATAGCCACAACCGACTCAAAAAAAGCTCCCACCGTAACCTCGTCCACACTCGATCACCTCCTTTCTAAAATATAGAATCCAGATCAGTCGAGGATCTCATGATCTCAGAGAGCTCGTCATCTCCCTCAGCTGCTCTCCTGCTCCGTCTCTCTGTCCTCTGAGCGTTCCGCTGCTGTCCGTCAATATCCTCGTTCCAATCCAGTTTATCCATCCTGGTCTCAGTGATCTCCTCGACAGCTTCCAGCATCTCATCGATCGAGGTCATGACTCGACTCGCCATCCATGCCAGCATCATGAGCGTATCTGGATAGTCGTCTCTAGCTCCCTCGATCGCTGGATGATGCACAACCATGTATTTATCTTTAAACTCACGTTGCAAGTCGAGCATCTGCTGGCAGAAATCTCTCCAGATCTTTTCCTTTTGAGCTTCCTCGGATCCTGGGATCTCGATCAGGAGGTCGTATGTCCTGCCCTCTTTATAGGCTGTATAATGAGCGTTGACCATCGTCTGTAAATTCGTGTACCATTCACTTTTCCCCGGTCGTGTATAGGTGAAAGCGTCGACCCTCATCGATGTCTTTGCAAAGCGATCAGCTAGACCTCCCCTCCCTCCAGTATCATCGACCCCGATGGCAGCGATCCGATAGTTTTGATCCAGCCAGGACTTGATCTCCTCATACTGGGAGTCGTAGTCGATCCCTGGGAGAGTCTTGATATTAAGGATCCGGACCGGATGTCTCCCAGCGATGACCCTCGTCGGATCGATCTTGCCGACCATGACGACAGTCTCATCTCGACTTTTCGCCACATCGACAGCAGCAAACTGGAGCCCGGTCTTGTCATAGTGTACCCAGTTTAGGTCCTCCCTTTGCATACTGTCCCATTGTTCTTCCGTCATGAACATACCCAGCGACAGCAGCCACTCCAGGAATACAGACATACGGACCGTATCACTCCAGCGACCGTCCTCCTCGATCACGTTCTCGATGAACTCTCTCCACCATTCATTTGTGGCAGCACATACATCCGGATAGATAATAACTTGATGCCAGAAACGGGATCCTTTTTTCGTTGTGGACTCCCAAAAATGCCCCTTAACGGTATTGACGGTCCCGATCTTGATCATGCTCCCCTTCTTTGCCGCCATCATAAACTTGATGGACTTCCGGATCTTAAAGTCCGTCACATCCTGGGACTCGTCAATGATAGCCCAGTCCAGGGAATCCCCCTCGATGTTTGCTCCTGGAGATGCTGATCCAGCCACAAACGAGGAGCCGCTCGCCAGCGGAGCAGGAGAGAGAGTCATGTCCAGAGCATTGAGAGTCTTGAAACGACCCTTATAAAAAGGATTTTCCTCGATATAGTCTCTCGTCCGCTGGAAAATAAAGTCCTTTGCTTGATCCTCGGTCGGAGCAAAGACAGCCGAGTCGAAGTTATGAACCGTTGTGATAATATAGGCATTAACTCGGACCACGACCTCGGACTTTCCTGTTTGCCTGGGCTGTAAGATGGCAACCTGTCTATACTTATCGAGCTTTTTCCGCTCCTGCTCCCCGATCGTGATCCCCTCGGTCCAGTCTGTACGATCCAGGATCTTATATTTTTCTCTCCACTCCTCCAGGACGATCTCCTGCTCCGGAGTGATCCTCTCCTCTTTCCACTCAAAACGAGGGATACTCCAGCAGACGATCTCCTCCTCGGAGAAAGATCCCTCTTTCCTCATCCATGACTCGATCTCCCTCTGGAGCTTCTCTCTCTGGAGATAGATCAGAGGAGCGGCTCCTTTCAGCTGATAGATCCGGGAGACCTTCTCTCCCGTATGCCCCAGGATATAGCGGTCAAAGTATCTAAAATCCCTTTTGACCTGGAGCTTTTTGATCCTCGGCTCCAGCTGCTCCCAGTCCTGATCCGGATGCAGCTTATTGATCCAGTCGAGGTCGACCTTTTGCTTTCGTGTGACCTTCTTGCTTTTGATATTCGCCATAGTCTCTCCCCTTAGTCACTGATAATAGTATCCATGATAGATCCCTTTCCCTCCCTCTATTGTACAAAATAAAAAGAGCCCGGACTCCGGACTCCTCACTCGATATAGTAACTAATTATAGACACTTATGATCACTCATTATGATCACTCGGCTCCTCCAGCTGATACTTACTCACTGGGATCTCCGGAGCAGGAGTCACAGGTTTCAAGACAGCAGCGCTCCAGATCTCTAGGATGATGATCACAGCGGTCAAGACCCAGATCAGCACCGTACAAAGTATATATAACTTGAGTGACTTTCTCACTGGAGATCCTCCTCTTTGATCACATACTCTTTATTATGTCCCTGGACGATGCTCTCCTTTGTGACTTGCTTTCTGCATTTATGGCAAGCGTACTCCTCTGGATCGTCTCCCTCTGGGATGTATCCGACAGCGGAGCAGCTGCATATATACGTATCGTACCCGGTATAATGTTTCACAATCACTTGCCCCTCCCGGTTAAAAGTCCATTTACAAAACTAATTGTTGTTACGACTAGGATGCAAAGGAGGGAGACCCAGGTCCGGTCCCACATCTCCCAGATTGCCATACATCCCACAAAGAAGAATACTCCGAGCAAGATCCTCATCCATATCATTTTTTACCCCTCCAGCTCTTGTCGATAATAGCTCCCCTTCTGCATCTCGGACAGGTCCAGGATCCCATCGCTGAGATCCTCTGCTCGATCGTGTGCATCGCTTCCTCTCCGTCATAGAAAGATATCGCTGTACAATGCTCACAGCTCACTCCCATTGTCACTCCCTCGGTCTGATCGATGATCGGACCCTTGAGCTCCTTTGCTGTCGGATCCTCGACCAGCCCTCCGCACATCTCACACCAAAAGACCCCACTGGCTCCGATATACATCCCAGGAAAGGAGCAGCTGCAAAGCAGCCGATCCCGTATCTCTTTATTGATCCCCATCTCCGATCATCTCCCCTATAGTTTTTCTTTCAGCAGCTTTAGGAAACACTTGAGACAGTACCATGATCTTTTTCGATCCTTCTCGATCACATCTCCACACTCAAGACATCTTTTCACCATTCTCGATCAGCTCCCCTTTTAAGATCGGTCATGATGTAAGCTCCTGCTGTTTAGATATCGTTTCTGAGAAAGGTCCAGGATAGGATCAAGACCTCAAACTCTTGAGGGAATCCATGATCGTCCCGGACCGATTGCTCCATGTTCTGGATGTCTTTCATCGACTTAGGCTCCTTGTTTGTCCATATCTCACAGCAACCTTTCCCCAGACACTTTCCTTCTTTCCACATCTCATAGATCACATAATAAACGTGTTTCACAGATCATCACTCCTCTGATTTATTTCCCCACAGCCAGCCGACAGCATCGACCACAGTCTGAGCAGCGTTTTCTTTGCTCTTGTCCAGCCCCAGGATCTGCATATGTTTTGCAAAATGCCCCTCCCAGTTTGGAGCCTTTGCCCATCGGAGCCGCTCCTGGATCCCATACTTTTTCCGGACGATCTCCCCGTCCTCGTCATACTCATTGATCAAGCTCGGCTTGAGATCTCCAGACTCCGGATCCTTCTCCTCGCCAGCGATAACAAACTTTGTTTCCATCTCCCACTCGTCGAGCCTGAGCAATTTTATATAAGTGATGCAAGCTCTGTTTAATACTGCCATGTGGAGAGCGTTGTCCCGGTCCAGGTCAAACTTGCCGATCGTGTTCTCCCATAATAGATCATAGATCTCTTTCTCCTGATCATTCAGCAGCTTATCAGAATAGGCTCCATGCTTGAGTGAGTTTTCCGCTGCTTTCCGTTTTCCTTCCTCCGTCTTAGGTCCAGTCGATGCTCCTCCATGCAGCTTGCACCGTCCGGATCCAGGATGATCCGTTCCCCACCCGGCAGCCTGTCCGCATGGAGTCCCTTTCCTGCTCTTGGCTCCACATTTGGACCCGTCATGAGCTCCGTTTCCAGACATCGCCATCTCCTCCTTGTAGTGTGGCAGGAGAGAGGAAAGATCCCCGTCTCCTGCTTCCTGTTGTTATTTAGATATAGCTTTCAATATTTCTTTATTTCTTTCATGGCACTCTTTACAAATGACTCCCTCTTTTGTAAAGTAGTGACTTTCCGTAACGATACAAACATACTTATTACATCCGAGACATCTTTTCACTCCTGCTCCCCCTTTCAATCCACTGACCAACTGATGACCGCTGCCCCGACTAACGACATTTCTTTTCTCATGTATCCGGAGTCCTCTTTCGTAAACCGGACCGGACGATATTTCTCTTTTAAGATCGGATGTCTGTCATATCTCCGGTCCGATGTATAATGCCATATTGCATATCCCTCGATAGCTTCCTCCGACTGAAATCGCTCCAGACCGTTCGCTTGCTCCCTGGATCCGAGATACTCCGCTGCATCCATAGCATCCTCAAAGATCCAGAAAGTCCCTTCCTCCTCGACAAGAACTACCTCAGTGTGCTCCCCGTCCGCATACTTAGTACCATCAAGGAAAGTATACTCCGTCCGGACTTTTAACATTTTCTTGATCCTTCTCATCGCTTCCAGGATACTCTCAGTCATTAAAATACATTTGCAGCTCATCTCCTGCTCCCCCTCTTATTTCTTTTTGCAATCCGAGCAAATATCACGAATAGAGATTAACTTTTGATCAGCGATCCGAGCTCCGCACTTTTTACAAAAATAGTTTGCCATTAATACTCCCCCTTTTCTTTCTCCAGATCCTTCTCCAGCTCACACTCCTGGCATTTAAGATCGATAATACTCACATACCCTCCACAGCGGTCACAGATCATTCTTGATCATCCTTTCCGGTCCACTTATCCCACAGTTCCCA
>Ga0209999_1000016_pt1 | contig 17069 bp, 25 predicted proteins | sample InoplaM1AM_FD_187578 | JGI IMG/M metagenome (GOLD analysis project Ga0209999, IMG submission 187578) | Arabidopsis thaliana rhizosphere microbial communities from the Joint Genome Institute, USA, that affect carbon cycling - Inoculated... | ecosystem: Host-associated > Plants > Roots >...
TGACGTTTCCATCGCTGGGCACATTCGATTCTCTGTGGCGGAGAGTCGATCAAGAAATGGCGGTCCGGCGTTTGCACAACGAACGGCGGCGGCTCGAAACCTATGTCGCTGAACGGCCGTCTGCTGAGGAGGGCCGTGGGTGGCTTCACACGCTCGGCTTCGAACGCATCGGCGTTCACGAGTATCCATTGGAAGTCATTACCGGTCACGGACGCGCATTTTTGCATGATCCATTGCTGCGAGGCGGGTTTCTCGACGACGTGTATGAGTGTTTTGAGGACCCCCAACTTGCCGATGAAATCATGACGGCCGTGTCCGAGGACGTCCCGAGCTTCGCGCCGTTAATCGCTCACCGGTGCGTCCTGTCCGGATGGAAGCCGACGCCGGTCCTTTAGTATTGATCTGCAGTCATGCCACCGCGTACACACCAGAAATGGAAGGTAATGGTCTTTACGGCAAAGGTCGCCTTGGCGGTGTCAAAGAAGACGAGCCACGCGTTTTTGGGATTGTCTGTCACCGATGTCGCTGACCAGTATACGTCCGTCAACACATTGGTAAAAGGATGATCCAGGGGGAGTGCAGGCCCTGAGCGTATCGAGGGATCCACCAGACTCGCCAGTTCTGAAATCGACGGCAACCTCCAGCCTTTCCGCCCGCCGACGTCCCTATCGGCGCAGGCAGCACGAGCATCGGTCCACGACAGCTCGGACGTCTCCAGAGTCTTTTCCCATACGAGCCCCGTTTCATTGTCCCGCACGGCCGCATCTCCGAAGGCGCTCAAGATGGTAAACCGCGAAGCGCTTGGTAGCTTCCTGTCCCAATGTTGGTCGGAGAAATGCGTGGCTGAACTGGAATCGGACGGGGAAACCGCAGCGGCATGGCTCCCCAGCAGTGTGAAGCCCATGAGGGCAGTAAGTCCCAGTATTAGTGTGCACGTATGAAGCTGCGGTCTCATGCGCGTCATGCGATCCCTCCTAGCTATGGGCAATGTCGCGATTCGGTGCATCATCGGTCGTGTCACATTCCGCACTTCCGTTGCGTCTTGCTCGTGCAGCAACCTACGGGAGACAAACGGGGACATTGTACGTTTTCAGAGGGACCGGGTCTATGTGGTCTGAAAGCCGGAGGAATCACGAAAGCGTGATCTCTGCGAAAGCCCGCCAGGCGCGGCCAAATGGTTCCTGACAGGCCTTCTGTCTCGTAGAGGCTACCCGATCGATGGGGGGACGACACCCATCCCGGAGAGTTCGGGCGAGAGGTCATCCGGGGGGACGTCACGAATCTGAATGGAGTCGACTCGTTGCTGGGCCAGCACGTCCGAGATGATCACGACCTTATCCCCGACCTGAAACTGTTCTCGCTCCTTCAAGATCCGGAACGCCGTCTGTAGGGTCTTTTCAGGGTCCGAACTGAAATCAATCTTGAACGGAAAGACACCACGGTTGAGCATCATGGTCCGTCGCGGTTGGCTCATGTTGGTAAAGGCATAGATGTTGGTCGAGAACGGACGGCAGTTGGCGACGAGATCGGCCATGAGTCCCCGTCTCGTGATCACGACGATACCCTTGGCGTTGACCCCCTCGGCGAGCTGAACGGCCGCCGCCGCCAATTGTTGTTTATTGCCGGTATCGCGCAATTGTTTTGCAAACCGCAATCCGGGTATCGTCTCGGATTTCAGCGCAATCTTGCGCAGGTATTCGACACATTTCACCGGATACTTCCCGACCGTGGTTTCTCCGGACAGCATGACGGCATCGGCTTCTTCATAGATCGCGTTGGCGACGTCGGTGACCTCTGCGCGGGTGGGGTGCGGATTGTGGATCATGGATTCGAGCAGATGGGTTGCGACGATCACTCGCTTCCCGTGCTCGGCACAACGCTGTACGATCGTGCGCTGGACATTTGGCAAATCCTCAATGTTGATCTCCACTCCCAGATCACCACGTGCGACCATAATGCCATCCGATTCCTTGATGATCTCCTCCAGGTTACGCACGCCTTCCTGGTCCTCAATCTTCGCAACAATCTTCACCCTCCCGACCTTTTCACCCATCAGTGACTTGAGTTGCTGAATATCCGCGGCTTCACGGACGAACGAAAGCGCGATGAAGTCCACATCCCGTTCCAGGCCGAACAGAATGTCCTTGGTGTCCTTTTGCGTGATCGCCGGCAGATTGACACGGATACCCGGGAGATTGACGTGGCGCTTACTCTTCAAGAGCCCACCGTCCACGACACGGCACCGCATGTGGCGCTCTTCCTTCTCCAACACCTCCAGGTTGATCAGCCCGTTATCCACAGTGATCTTGTCCCCGACGTTGACCTGTTCAAGCAAGTCCGCATAGTCGATGTGGATAGAGCTTTCCTCAACGTCCATCGGCCCGCGCGTGGTGACGGAGACAATGGCGCCTTGCCGCAGATCGAGGTCGTTGGAGAGGTCCCCGGTGCGAATCGCCGGACCTTGCGTATCCAGGAGGATCGGGATGGGAAACTTGACCTTCTTGTTGAGTGTCTTAATGTGCTGAATGACCTTGGCGTGGGAGTCGTGGTCGCCGTGGGACATATTCAGTCGCGCGATGCTCATCCCGGCCTCGTACATCTTCTGCAACATCTCGTACGATTCCGTGGCAGGGCCGATCGTGCAGATAATGCGGGTCTTTTGCATGCGTGCTCTCCTTGAAGTGGCCTCTTCCCACTCGCCGAGGTGAAGCCAATCTGATGACGACGTGATACGGCAGGATACGGACAGAACCGGGACTATTCTACTTTTTATCGTCGGCCAGGTCCATGGTGTGTCGAAAAAACACTCCTGACCTCTTTACTTCGACCATGGCGCGTTGCGAAACTGCGGCACACGGACTAAGATCGTCTCCTAAGACCATGCCTCTTTCTCCAAAACAGATATCCGATGCCATCAACCGCTACTTCGCGGCCTGGTCCAGCCTTGATCCCTCTGCATATGTGGCCTGTTTCGATGAGCATGCGGTTGTGCATGATCCATACGGGAGCACACCGCACAAGGGCGCGAGCGCGTTACGGGAATTCTTTGGTGGCATTGCGCATGCGATTCAGGACGTCAGCATTCAAGCGGATTCGGTGTATGCGGCGAGCAATCGTGCGGCGGTCGTCTTTCAAGGCAAGGCCATCGGGAAGAATCTGAAGCCAGTGGAGGTGGCCGGCATCGACGTCTTCGAATTCAATGAAGCGGGCCGGATCACGGCGTTATGGGCCTACTGGGACCCTGCAGCGGTTCTGGCCAAGCTGCGGCAGTAGAATCTCGCAACTAGACGCTTCTTTCTGGCATCCGTATCCTCTACGTTGTCTCTTTTCGGTTCCTGAGACCTACTTGCTCCACACATCGTTCTTGGTTGAAATGTCGGGTAGTCTGCGGCGTTCGGTATCACACCCAGGAGAGGCAAATGACCTTGGAACGCATGTCGGACGAGGAAATCCTCCACATCGCGAATCCGATCATGGACAATTTGATGGATGCATCGACTGCGATCGATCATGCGCGTCACATTCGAGATTTCAGCGACCGAATGAAGACGCTCGTGACCAAGGAGTACCTTCAGAAGGTCTGTGAGAAATATCAGCGAGAGAAAGGCTATTTCTCGGGGCGGGAACCTGTCGCCGTGTTCAAACGTCCTGGCGCAGCGGCGATTATCTGGAAGCAGTGGTTCACAAAAGCGCCAGGTGAATTCGTTGCCGAAATGCTCCTCGTCGAAAAAGATGGTACATTTCTCGTCGATCACGTGATGGTGTTCTAAGACGGTGGAGGACTCTCTGATGGGCGCTGGGGACCTGATAGACGATCAGCGGTGATCCAGGCGAGGAGCACAGCGATGGACGATGACGTGAAATCCCTGGTGCAACAGTACATTGAGACAAGGAAACAGCAGAGAAACGACCTCATGCAGGAGTTGGGACTCTCCGAGGAGGAGGCGGACCAGGCCGTTTCGACGCTTGAGCTGTATTACCACATCGAGGCATCTGAGAATCAGTGGACACAGGCGTGGAAGGCGGCCAAGCGCGATTTTCTGGCTGACGGGGAACGTACTGGAATACGGCTGGCTGACCTTGTCGTGAAATATGTCGACATCGCACGTCTGGGTGGAGGACCAGAAAGTCGATGGACGTAGGCAGCAGTGAAAACGCAATCGTGGTCAACGCTGATTCGAATTGATCCCGTCGGTCTGTACCGATATAGTGCATCGAGAGGGGATGGAGTCCCCCGGATAACCGCCACTGCAGTGGCTGATGACTCCTACGCGACAGGGAAGCTGTCTGCGTAGGCGGTATATCACCCCACACAGGCGGCATGTGAATAAATTCTTTCGGAGGACTCCAAAATGGAACATCCCTTCACGATCGCCGCCTGTTGGCTGTTTCTCGCTGTCTTATCCGCGCTCCTGGCTTCGGCACTTCGTGTTTCAATCGCCCTGGTGGAGATCTGCGTTGGTGTAGCCGCCGCCTCGGTGTTAGCTGCCTTTGACGGCACACATCTACTTGCCGCCAATTCTGAATGGCTCCGCTTTTTGGCTGCCGTCGGCGCCGTCTTATTGACCTTTCTTGCGGGAGCCGAGCTGGATCCTCACGTCATGCGGAAAAAACTCGCGGAAGTGAACGTCATCGGCCTCGTCGGGTTCTTCGCGCCCTTCTTCGGATGTGCGGCCTTGGCATACTTCGGACTTGGTTGGAATACCGATGCGAGTTGGTTGGCAGGGATTGCGCTTTCTACGACATCGATGGCTGTTGTGTATACCGTGATGTTGGAAAGCGGTTTGAATCAAACAGAATTTGGCAAGGGGATACTCGGGGCATGCTTCATTAACGACCTCGGGACAGTTGTCGCGCTCGGCCTGCTCTTCTCACCGTTCACCTATAAAACCGTGGTGTTCATCGCCGCTACCGCCATGGTTCTGGGGGTACTTCCCGCCAGTATGAATTGGCTGACCGAGCGGTATGGTCACCGTACGGCGGCCATTCGTACGAAGTGGGTGATGTTGGTGCTATTCGGGCTTGGCGCGCTCGCACTGTGGTCGGGCAGTGAAGCCGTCTTACCTGCCTATCTTGCCGGAATGGTCTTGGCCGGAGGAGCGGCCAAGGATGTTCATTGGATGCGCCGTCTTCGTACGCTGACCGTTGGATTCTTAACGCCCTTTTATTTTCTCCGAGCGGGCACGCTGGTCTCGCTTCCAGCCTTGCTGACTGCCCCGTTCGTGTTCTTCTCGCTATTGATTGGAAAGTTGGCAGCGAAGATTTTGGGACTGTATCCCCTTATCAGCGTGTTTTGTCAGCATCCTAAGGAACGATGGTTCTACACCCTGTTAATGTCCACTGGCCTGACGTTTGGGACGATTTCAGCCCTGTTTGGCTTGTCACACGGCTTGGTCACTGAAGAGCAGTACTCCTTTCTGGTCGCAGCGGTCATTGCCAGTGCCGTGGTACCCACAATCATCGCGGGGAAAGCCTTTTTACCAATTCACTTAGTCAGTCCTGGAACGCACGTCCCAAGAAAAACCGCTTTGCCTTCCGGTCTCAGTGAGGAAGGCTAGTGATCACCGATCCTCGTTATCGAGACGTGTGTCGCCACGGGGAGGAGTGGGTACGTCTGACAACTTGATGACATTGCTAATCCGGTCGTTCAGATCGATTTCGATGGTGACTTGGTCATTCTTGGCAATGGATTGCCGATTCAAGAGATCTGGATCGGTCACCGGCAATGTCCAGGTTTGTCCTTCATTTGTCTTAAACGTGATTGTCCGCTGCTCCTGATCGATGGCGATGACCCTGCTTCCGCCGAAGGTGGTCGTCGCATCGCTGATCCCGACAATCGCACTGACGGAGAAGAGGAGGCAGAGCGTGAGGATGAGAATCATACGTATGTTCATCATGCACCTCTTATCACAAAAAATGTGGGTCCAGCCTTGCCGTGTTATGCAGATCGATGGTCACCTCATCTTTGATCGGGGCGTGGCATTTCCAACAGCGCATGCCGAGCGGATCTGAATGTATCGACCGCATCATCACTAATCGTGTACCCCCAACGGACGGAGGAGTCGACGGGTGAAATCCACGGTTCGATGGGTCGGCCAGGCGAAAGCTCTCACGGCATGGCGAAGAGGATCGTTGTGGTGCGCCAGAGAGATGGGGAGCAGATTCTCCCAATCTGAGGTGGGCCATTGCGAAATCGTCGGCCCTAGGAGGAATCCCAGAATGGACTTTCGACCGGTCCGTTATGCTCTGCGATCTGCGCCTGAGACCCGTTCGACTTCACAGCTCGACGCACGTGAATTTGCAGAATTGACGGCTACGGTCAAGGAAGAGTAGCGTAAGAGAGTAAACGATTACTGATTTGCCGGAAACAAGCCGACCGGCCGAGGGCTCCTACGGGCGCAAAGCCGGTAGGAGTTTTTTGTTTGAGGACAAACGTGGAGGCATGAGTCATGACTGCCACAACCGCGTTTCTATGCAGAATGACATTGAGTCTCGTCAGCATCACGATAGCAACACAGTCCCAGATCCGTACGGCCTCAGGATCAGACGGGGTTTCGGCTCCTAGTGGAAGTCAAGATCCAGGAAGGTTGGCGATGCCTCGAAAGACGGATCCTAATGCGACGGTACCGACGCCTTCAGCGGGTAAGCCGAAACAGATACCGGCGGCGCCCGATCGGACTCAGACCGTTGAAGAACGGCTGCGATCCGGCCAGATGGAAAAAGCGATCGCACAAGGTGAAATTAGCGATCGATTGAACCAATTGTACAGCGGGTCGAATCGCGTAACGGGCGAAACAGCCGCCGAGCACTCGACCCGGTGAACGATCTGCAGGCTGAGGAGGGTCCTGAGGGCCGCGGTCTCTATCCGCGCAAGAAGCGGGTTTGCAACTGATCGTCAAGGAGATGGGACAACCGCTCTCTGTCTTCGGGAGTGATTGAAAGAATCTTTGCGCCGAAATGCGGCGGGCGTACGTTGATGACCTGTATCTTGCAATCGAGTTGTCGGCCGGCATCAAGTTCAATCGAAAGCTGGAGCACGTCGCCGTCCTTGACGAACAAGCGGCTGTGTAACCTCACTCCAGTTTCGCTGACATTCATCACGTGGCATGGCGCTGACAAAGACCCACGATGCAATCGACCTGGCTTACCCACCTCGACCCGGGATGACTTCCGTTTGAAACCCATCGATTCGTCTCCTGCCACGGGAACGATAACAGCTCGCTATGCGACGGCAAAGCACATTCACAATGTTCACCGATCGTCAATCGGGACTCACGAGGAATGGGCATGAAGAGGAGCGGGTCGCAGAAAGGCAAATCTCCTTCTCAGCTGATAGACGCGAGAATCAAGGAGTTAGGCGACTGGAGGGGCAAGATGCTCAGCCAGCTCCGTGCCTTAGTCAAACAAGCCGATCCCGACGTTGTCGAGGAGTGGAAGTGGAGAGGCGTTCCGGTGTGGTCGCACGACGGATTGATCTGCACAGGCGAGACGTACAAGAATATCGTGAAGATGACCTTCGCCAAAGGAGCGGCGCTAAAGGATCCGTCGCGCCTTTTCAACTCCAGCCTTGACGGGAACGTCAGGCGCGCCATTGACTTCCACGAGGGCGAGACAATAGACGAGGAGGCATTGAAGACTCTCGTCCGCGTCGCCGTGGCGCTGAACACGTCCAAAGCCAAGAGCTAATCGTGTGGATCAACCATCATCATTTGCTCTTGAAACCTTCGGGCTGACGATAAGCCCGTCCGAAACGCACCCGCGAAGGGTTCTGCTCCACCCGTGTGGAAGCCTCCTGCACATATCTTATTCTGAGAAGAGCTCCTAGTATGGTGTGATCGCGACAAACCTGGTAACCAAGAGTGATGAAACGGTGGTACTCATATCTGATACTTGTCCTGCTTGTCGTGGGCGTATTGGAGTATTACTTCCTTCCTAAAGTATCTGGTCCATTACACTTTGACATGATCTGGAACACAAACAGCAAGCAGAGCGGTGCATTGGTGCGCAAGAAGGAAGAAGTCCCGGAGGAGATACTTGCACTACGAGAACGGCATCACCTTAGGCCCTTGAGGGACATGGAGAACGGAACACGCGCACGGGATGTGGAGAATGGAACATACGGGTTCGCCCCATGTGATGTTCAGACCGTACACGCCGGTCGTACGAACAGTGCAACCTTGGAGATTCATAAGCATCTGGATGGGATCGTGTATTATGTGGGATACGCATCGCCGGACCACATAGAAAAGTATTTAACCCGTCAGAAGAATTTTCACATCCTCGTATCGCTTGAGCCGAGAGGAAAGGCATCGGTACTCTTCGAAATTCCGGTCGATTTTGTAACTAAGTGTACAGTGAGTTCTGCCGGTGGTGGTTCGGTGTTTGATCTCTTCGTGATGGCCATTCCGGAGTTGCAGTCCTTTCGGCGGGGATCAGATTTCCGAGAGCCAGAAGTCTAAGGCCTGAATGACTGTCCCGCACGCGCTCCAAGATGCCGAATGTCCCCGTTCATTGTGCTCCCAAACACTCGATTCAGTTCATGAAGGTATGTAGCCTTCTCCTCTTCAGTGATCCAGGCACCGTCAAAGGAATTGCGTGACAGCTGGTAAAGGTCTTCGCGCGTGATTGGGAGGTGTTCTAGGAGTGCGTAGTAATTGTCGTTCACATACCCGCCGAAATAGGCGGGGTCATCTGAGTTGATGGTCGCCTTCAGACCCTGGTGCAGCATGCTCAATATCGGGTGCTGATCCATGTGCTTCACCACACGAAGCTTGAGATTGGACAGAGGGCAGACCGTGAGAGTTTTGCCTTCATCAGTCAGGCGTTGTACCAGCGCAGGATCGTCCAACGAATGGTTGCCGTGATCAATGCGATCCACCTGCAGCAGATCCAGCGCCTGAGCGACATAGTCCGGCGGGCCTTCCTCACCGGCATGGGCGGTGATCTTAAAACCCAGTTCCTTGCACCTGGCGAACACTCGGGCAAACTTCTCCGGTGGGTGGCCAAGTTCCGAGGAATCCAGCCCGAAGCCATCCAGCTGATCCAGAAAGGGTTGGGCGAGCTTCAGGGTCTCAAAGGCCTGCGCTTCCGACAGATGACGCAGGAAGGACAAAATGAGCTTGGAACTGATGCCCAGCTGCTCCTTGCCCTCCTGCAGCGCACGGCGAATTCCGCCGATCTGAACGTCCAGCGGAATGCCACGTTCCAGGTGTACCTGCGAATCAAAGAACATCTCCACATGGACCACGTGATCCTGATGCACTCGCTTCAGGTACGCCCACGTCAGTTCGTAAAAATCCTCCTCCGTCCGAAGGACTGACATGCCGGTGTAATAGATATCGAGAAATTCCTGGAGATTGTTAAAGGCGTAAGCGGCACGCAGCGAGTTCACGTTGGGATAATTCAGTCGCACGCCATTGCGTTCGGCAAAATGGAACACCATCTCCGGTTCCAGACTGCCTTCGATATGTAAATGCAACTCGGCCTTGGGCATCTGCTGGGCCAGTTGCAGCAATTCCGCGTTCATGGAGGTACCTGGATCGAACACTGAAAGGGACTGTGAGAAGTCTAGCACGAGTCAGATGGTGAACCTAGAAAATGCGAGTTGCAGAAAGAAGGGGAATGAGATGCAGAGTAAACTGACGCAAGCGGGGAGGAAAGCGCGGGTTCCCGACAACAATCCTGAACTTACGGCGAAGCCGGGGTTTCTTGAATGGTGAACACTCCGACGCCCCTGGTAATTTTTACCAGTCCGTGGCGGTTCAAGCGGGACACTTCAAGATAGAGCTCATTCCAGGAGAATTCCGGGTAACGGGTCACCAGGGCCTCGAAGTCACGATTAGGAACACCTTGGAGAAACTTGAGGATTTGCTCGGTAATGGGTTTCTGCTGAGACATCAGCTTCCTCCTCGCGACAATACACCGAGTCCTAGATCAGGCGACAGCGTCTAGAGCCTTTTCATATTCGCTTCCGCGATGCCGTCTGCTTGGGTGTCTCCTTCCCGTCATGCTCGGCATCGGTCGATTCGCCTTCCGATAACAGATCCTCGACCTGATCTTCATCACAGGTAAGGTCTTCGGCGGGACGTGTTGGTCTAGGCGTGCTTGCAGTTTTCTGAACCCGTCCAGTTAGCGCCATGGCGCATCTCCCTCAACAATCGATCAGAATCAAAGCCGTGCAGCGCTTTCTTCGTAGCTCATGCCCACGTACGATGCACCTCACTGACTTGCTCTTGCCCATCAACCGAGCGTATCTCCCAACGGACATCGTCGGGGATCGCTACCACTTTCAACTCAGCACAAAATCCATTCGCGGCCACACCGAGCTCCTCGACAACTTGGCTCAACATCTGGTCGTCCCTCGGGATCAATTTTCCGCACTGATTGAATTTCGGTTCTTGGGGCGTTGAGGCCGCAGGCCAGTAGGCCCCGAGGTCGACCTCTTGCAGCGCTTCCCGCTGCCCAAGTTCTCGTAAACGCAGGAATGCCTTATGGCTCACGCAAAATTGTTCATAGCTCTTGTTAATGACAATCTTTCGCATGACGGGACCCCCCTCTGTTGGCTCTGCCTATTTGCTCGTGCCCACCAAATACCTGGTATGGCGTGCCTTCTGCATGGATAGTGGGTTACAGGGCCGGCTTGAGATCTGGATACCCAACATAGTTTCCGCTCCAGTGAGCATAACGTCGCCTGGTCCATGTGCTCACCTCTTCCCTCTGCAGTTCCCCATAACGCTTTTGGAGAATGGCGCCAAACGTTGCGAGGTTGCCTTGAATCTCGAGAAGATCCTGATCCGTGATCTTCTCCCACTTCGCTTGCAAAGGTGTCTTGAGTTGCTCCCAGAATTGTCCAAACTGTTCCTGATTCATGAGTAACCTCCCTGGCTGTGGAATGGCAGACCAAACCTGTTCACCGCACCGTGTTGGAAACGCGTACTCTGGCGTAAAAGCGGCGGAGACCAGGAGAATCACACGCGCAGGGAAGATGGGGAAGCGCGCAGGATAGGACAGTCGGCGTGGCTCAATACGTCGTGAGCAGCCTACACGGCTAGGGGACAGGAGTCAATGGTCCTCTACGCATCGTTCCTCTTTCTGTGGGGGTCTTGTCTCCCTTTTTATCTGATCAGTCTGGCATAATCATGGGTGGAATGTTGGTCTGTGGCGTGGAAAACACGTAGCACCATGACGCTGTCGCACATCAAGATCATGATGGGCGCGATCGGTGCGGTGGTTTTGTCCGTCGCGCTCAGCGCATGTGGCACAGCTTCCGCGACCAAGGGAGAACCTAAACGAGACCCCGCTGTCGATATGTCAAGTAAGGTGCAAGCCCTCCAGAAACAACTTCAAGAGCGAGATAAGCGCATTGAGGAGTTAGAGTCCCAACTGGAAGCCTTAAAGGTTATTGACCAAGATCACGAGAAGCAGAGAAAGCCTCTCCGGACGCCCACGACCATCGAACCTCTCCCGTGACTGCCCGCCGTACGCCGCAGGCCACTTGGGGAACGTATGTCAATGGTCCCAACCAAGTAAGCAAGAACTTTGATCATGCCGTGATCAACACGTTACAGACAATTTACTGTACAAAGGAGCTACCGTTCTGTAGAGTAAACACAGTCACTGTTTTGGTTGTGCCTCCTGCTCCTTCTCTGCAGGTATCGCGCACTGGTAGTCGCTAGCACCATCCACGCGCCGCCCAAACGATCTAACAAAGAGTTGCTTATCCCGCATCGGCTCTGACTTAGGAGAGGGACAAGCGAGGAGCGCCCGAGACACTGACTGATGTGAATAGCAAGTTTCCTGGGCTCAAACGAAAGGGTAATCGTTTTGAAAGACCATATCGCAAAAGAGGGGACGGTGTTGCACCATCTAGCCTCCATGGGTTCCCATTTGGTGGTCATTGTTGTCAGTGCTGGCATCGCCTTCTCGCTTCCATGGGCAGCTCGGCATTTCTTGGCATTGTGGTCCCATGTGGAGCATGAAAAAGTCCTGTTAGTGTCCGTGGAACTGGCCGTTGCCACCTTCATGATCCTATTCGTCAATTTTATCCGTCGCAGTATCAAAGACCGGCGACTCGCCAAAATCGCTGCCGAGGCAGGCTTGGTATCGTGCTTCCATACACAAGGGAACGGGATTCGCCATCAAATCGCCGCCAACAAGACCCAGCAAGGACTCGGTCGTCCACTTCGAGTGATCGGCTTCACGGGATTTTCGACGTTCGCTGATCCGAAGAGTGATCTATATCCCATCATCCAAAATTGTCTAGAAGGCAAAATCCTGCTCGCCAACCCCTTCAGTGATGTCGTGCGTCGTCGCATCGAGCAACAGCCAGATCCTGCAACCGCTTGGAGCCGTGTCCACCAGGAAGTCGTGGCCAGCATTCGACTCCTGAAGTCTCTCAAGCTGGCTGGCAAACCGGTCAAACTGAAACTGTATTCTGATCTTCCACTTGTCCGACTCGCGATTCTCGGGGAACACGTTTGGCTCCAGTGCTACCATACGGGCCTGGAGGTCGGGACGCGACCCGAATACGTTTTTCAGCACGATCGTCAGGAGCACGGGCTTTATGCCCTTTGGTATCAATATTTCCTGAAGCGCTGGACGAGTCCGGTGTTACCGGAATACGATTTCGATCGCGATGAGCTGGTGTACCGCGAGGAGGGTGATGGCGAGGTCAGACGGGAAGCGTTCGATGCTGCCTTTGATCCGACAGCCTCCCAGAGAGAACTTTCTGGGGTGAGTTCAACCTAAACAGCGCTTTCCTCAACTGCAGGTCTTTGAAAACGCGCCGGCCCGGCACCTGCCGCGAAATAGTTCCTGACACCGTTGTCTGTATGCCTTAGGCGAGCCGTAGTTGCGCTAAGGTTGCAACGGCATTCCCGCCGCTGATGTCCGGAATGATGCGCAATTCGAGCATCGTCACCGCCGGGAGTTCCACACGATGGTCTTCCATCTCGTTCGTGGTGCTAGGGGGACTGAAGTTCCACTGCTGCCGGACAATTTCGCGGAAGGACTGTCCGCTATCCGGCGACCAACGCAGGACGTACTCCTGAGTGCGTGCAGTTTCTGGTTCCACAAAGTTCATCCAGATCCGTTGGAGCCGTTGGGGGTTGTTGAAGAGCAGCCGGATTGTCTGTGCCCCAGCCTCTGCGGCCCGCCATCCCGACGTTTCACCCGGTAACAATGCCGATTCGATGGGATGGGTGGCGTCCTCTGACGTGATTTCCACCTCGGCAAGTCCTTCCACGTTCAACCAACCCTGCTCAGACGATGCGAGCGTTTCCTGTTTGTGGCCGATGATTCGCTTGCGCATGGAGTGCCTCCTGGTGAATTCTCTCCCCTCAGTGTACTCCAAAGCCTGGGGCGTATTCATCACTCCAGAGGCAATGGAAAGAGAGGCGAGGCGTAGGCGTGTCAGGCCTCGCGCCACGCGCCGCGAAATGCTTCTGGTGAATCGGATTACATCCATGCAGCATCGGTTTGGGTATCTTCGAGGTCGCCCGCTCAGAGAACGTATGAAGATCATCTCAACGAGGCAGCCATGAAATCCCGCGAATCACTGCCATTTTCTGTTCTCAGTTTTTTTAGGTGCGGCTAACCGACATCTGGCACAGAGGTTGCGTTTGTAGCAGCAGTAGTGTGATTCGCTGAGAGAGTGCAAAACCACTTGGATAAAAAAAGGAGAATGCCATGACTGAGTACAAATCAGATCTATTGTTTGGGGCATTGACCGGAAACGGACGCATACTTGTGATCGATGATGAACCCTCTGTCAGGACCGTGGTCAGGATGACTCTGGAAAAGGCCGGGTACGACGTCCTCGAAGCGGAAGACGGGGAGCAGGCCATCGAGGCTATCAATACAGGCGAGAATCGGTTGGTGCTGGATGCCGTGATCTGTGACATCCGCATGCCAAAAATCAATGGTATCGAGGCTATCGACTATTTCCAGAGAGAGTACCCTCATGTTCCGCTTGTGATCCTCACCGGCTACCCGGAGACCGAAATGGCCGTTTCCTTTCTCCGGAAGGGGGTGGCTGATTATTTGGTCAAGCCAGTTGACGCGGAGAGGCTGAGGGATGCAGTGGAGAAAGCGATGGAACGACGGCACGTTGCTTGGGCGGCGTGATGCCTGAAATCCGCATGGCACTGTTCAGGTGAGTTGAGGTATTGATCTAGTATGCTTCAGCCGACGGACATGGGGCGGCAAGCCGCCGCCCCACCAGCACTACAAACGGACGCAATTGCCTTGAGGCGGGCTGCGAAATGTGAGCCAGGTGTCATGGCCGGATACAGCGTCCCTCTGTCACATTGTTCCCTTCGCCTATGCTCTCGTCGAGTTGCGCCGTCGAATCGACCGTAATCGTAAAATCGCAATCTGGATCAAAACAGGCTGCGGGAATGGGAACTGGAGCGAGCATCGTACGCTGGGCGGATTGCAAGGGAAGCGTTGGAATGTCCTTCATGCCACCGGGTGAAAAGTTCACGCGGGTGATCGATGCCGGAGCATGCCCTTGGCCCTGGTTCTGGATGACGATTCGCAGCTGAGGCACAGTTGTCGTATCGCAGAATGCATCGGGCCCTCCAAAACTCCCGTCCGGAACGGCGATGAGATCGGGACCTTCAGAAGATGTTTCCGGCGTGATGCATCCTCCGGCCATGAGAATCATCCAGAGGCTGCAGAACATGGCAGGAGCCGCGCTGCGAGAGTATGCGCTCATGATCAAAAGTCTCGCGGCTCTCGTGAGCATTTCCAGCCGCGAAAGCGCCGGAATGCCACGCGCCATGAATTCAGACTTTCCCTGCCATCATTTGTCCTCCGTATTCGTTGCGAATTGTAATACCTCGGATGACTTGAATCCAGAGCTGCCTTCCCAGTAGTGTCGTGTGCGAGCCACCGCAAAAGTAGTTGTGGGCTCCCACCTGGGACAAGCGTATGCCGGTTGTGCAGATCAACGGGATTGGAATTCATTACCAAGAGTCAGGGGACCGGGACAAAGCGACGATCGTGTTCGCCCATCCGCTGATGTGGGGACCGGACACATTCGCCGAACTGCTGACAGAAATCGCGAAAGATGCCCGCCTTCTGACGGTCGATCTCCATGGCCATGGTCTGAGCGGATACAGGGAAGCCATGACACTCGAAGAGATGGCGGAAGATTATTATGGGTTGTTGCAAGAACTGGGGCTAGGAAAGGTCGCCTGGTTCGGATATGGGATCGGTGGAATGATCGGCATGCGCGTGGCGCTTGCACATCCCGACGCCTTTGATTCGCTCGTGCTCATGGCAACGAGCGCACGACCTGAACCGTCAACGATGAAAGCGTCGACCCTCCACCTCTGGAAAATGTTTCGGGACGGACATCGCCAGGACATTGCCGACCCGGCAATGAAGTTGTTGTTCGCGCCCTCGACGTATCAATCGAGACCTGAACTGATCGCAAAATGTAGAAGCGAGCTCGTGAATATAGCAGACGGCCATGGCATGTTTCACGCGGCGCTTGCCGCCTTTAATCGATCAGATGTGAGCGGTGAGCTTCATAGGATTAGGACTCGGACGCTTGTCCTTGCCGGACGGCAAGATCCTGTTGTCACGCCGGCTCAAGTTGATTTTATCGCAGCACAGATTCCCGGTGCAGAGTTCAAAATTGTTGACGAGGCCAGCCAGCTTGCGGCGATTGAAAGGCCGTTCGAAGTCGTCCGATTGGTACGCGACTTTCTGGGCCGGACTGCTGCTCTGTACTAGGCTTCCAGGCCGAGAATGGGCGTCTTGAGGGCCTTCGCCGCACACTCTCTCCGTTTCTTGCCTCTGCTCATGACATCCTCGAGCGGATAAACGTTCCGGCGCCCGCAATCGCATGTCGTCCGGCCGTGAGCTGCTGATGAAATAGTGGCCATGCGTGGATCATGTCGGGCCATATCTCCAATGTGACCGCCACGTCAGCGGTCCCAGCGACATTGGCCAGACGAACGGCGTCGTCGAGGAGTGTCTCCGCAGAGCCCACTTGAATCAGGAGAGGCGCCAAGCCCTTGAGATTTGCGTATATTGGCGCGGCCAGCGCCGATCGGGGATCAGCCCCGTTGAGATAGGCTGCGGCCAGCTCTTTCAGATAGGGTTTCTGGATCAACGGGTCCACCTCGGATTTGCTGTTCATGCTTTCGCCAAGACATTCCAGATCTACCCAGGGTGAGATACACCAGCCGCAGGCCGGCTGCGGTAGGCCAGCATCGCGGGCGGAGACCATCAGCGCCACGGTCAGTCCGCCTCCGGCACTGTCACCCGCCACCGCGATGTGGCGCGGCTCGATGCCGCACGAGAGAAGGAAGCGATAGCCGGCTAGTGCGTCCTCGAGTGCCGCCGGGAATGGATACTCAGGTGCCAGCCGGTATTCCAGGGCGAGCGTGCGAGCACCGCACACTCGACCGATCTCCGTCGCCAATGGCCGGTGACTCGCGAGCGAACCAGACACGTAACCACCACCATGCAAAAATAGGATCGCGCATGCAGGGTCTGCATGTGGGGTCGAGGACCATTCCGCTCTGACGCCGTTCCCCTCGACAGACTCGATGTGCACGTCAGTGGTGATCTTATACAACGCTCCTAGGTCGTCTAGGCGCTTGCGCCGTTCGCTCAGCCCGTCCGGTCGGGGTCTGGCCAGCAGGAGTGCACGGATGGCATCGATTTCGTCGTCCGCCATGACGGAGAGTATGAGCGAATCATCCAACCATTGAAAGATGCTCCGCCACGCGCCGCGAATTTCAGAATTGCCCCGTTTCTTCTCCTCTCACAGCTCGGGATGCAGTGGACGGTTAGCACTAACCTGGCGAAATCATCACACCACAGAGTCAGAATTCGTGATGACAGAGGTTCATCACGGATCGTGATTTGTCAGGCTGTTTTGGCACCAGTTCGGCGAGTATAGTAATCAATACCTCGGAGCTTCGGCAGGAATGCAAAAAGCATCGGCCATTCTCCTGAACCTCTTAACTTTCGTGGGTTGTTCAACACATCCCATCACCGATGCAGTCTGCGTTTCTCAGTGTCTCGACACCTGGGAGGACGCTCGCGTGCTC
>Ga0209999_1000019_pt1 | contig 16271 bp, 20 predicted proteins | sample InoplaM1AM_FD_187578 | JGI IMG/M metagenome (GOLD analysis project Ga0209999, IMG submission 187578) | Arabidopsis thaliana rhizosphere microbial communities from the Joint Genome Institute, USA, that affect carbon cycling - Inoculated... | ecosystem: Host-associated > Plants > Roots >...
CCACGAGAAGCGTCACCTTCCTCGAGGGCAGTTCCACCCGATAGATTCGATTCGCATGCTGATCGGAGCAATACAGCCGACCTGTTCCGTCGTAGGTGACATCGGTCAGGCCTGCCGGAACTTGGCTGGGCGAGATAGCCATCGAAATGGAGGCAATGGGCTTCCCGCTGACCATATCAAACGCACGCAATTGGTCCAGGTCGGCAACGTACAGGGTCTGCTCGACCAGCACCATTCCCTTGGGGGCGTTGAGCGTAATCCCGTCCGTGCCGCCTTGGATGAACTTAAAATTGAGGATCTTTCCGTTTCCATCGAGTTTGGTGATGAAGCCGTTATTGTCTGCAGCCTCCGGGTCGCCATTGACGCTCGAAATAAAGTATTCCTTCCCCGAGCTGCTGCTGACGAAGCTGTAGGGAGTTTGGAGATTGGTCACCGTGATCTGCGCCAACATGTCGCACGGCAGCATGGTCAGGCACAGTGCTGCCGTGCTGAGACAGAGATAAAAAAAGCGACGGATCATAGAGAAACGGCGGGAAGATGGTCTGCCGAGCTTGCGATGCACATCAAATCATCGTAGCCGTCAGGCGGAGAAACTGTCAAGGAATTGGCAAATGATCTCACGTGCTTGCCGGTGTTGGTCACGGCGTTGACTTGGATAAAATTGGCCTGCTAAGGTGGCCCTCCTTCGAACAAAACACGACCGGATCGTGCGCCGCCCTGATGCGTCCGATCCTCGGCACTTCTTCCAGGGATATTCCAATGGGAGGACGTTGTGGCTGCTCGACTGATTGACGGGAAGGCGTTGGCACAGGCGGTACGGGAAGGTTTGGCTGCGGCCTCGGCGGCAGTATTGGCGAAAACGGGTATCAAGCCGGGGTTGGCCACCATTTTGGTGGGAGATGATCCAGCCTCACATGTCTATGTGAAGAACAAGCAGAAAGCTTGCGAGCTTGCCGGCATTCACGTCGACGACCACAAGTTGAGCGCCCAGACCACTCAGGCTGAACTCCTGGCGCTTATTGAAAAGAAAAACGCTGATCCCAAGATCCACGGCATTCTCGTTCAGTTACCGTTGCCCAAGCATATCGACAGCCGCGTGATTCTGGAGGCCGTCAGTCCGGAGAAAGATGCGGACGGCTTTCATCCATACAATTTCGGTCGGCTCGTCGAGGGCCATCCGGTGTTCGAAGCGTGCACGCCCAAGGGCGTGATCAAGATGATCGAATCGACGGGGGTGCCGATCGAAGGCAAGCGCGCAGTGGTGGTCGGGCGCAGCAACATTGTGGGGAAGCCGTTGGCGCTCATGCTGCTGCAGCGCCATGCGACTGTCACGATCTGCCACTCAAAGACGAAAGATCTTCCGGCCGTCTGTCGTGAGGCGGAGCTCTTGCTCGTGGCGATCGGCAAGGCCAAGTTTGTGACGGCCGACATGGTCCGCGAAGGCGCCGTGGTGATCGACGTCGGCACAAATAAACTTCCGGACGGCAAACTGTGCGGCGACGTCGATTTTGAACCGGTAAGCCAGAAGGCTGGATGGATCAGTCCGGTGCCGGGCGGGGTCGGTCCCATGACGATTGCAATGTTGCTGGACAATACGGTGGAGTCTGCTAGAAGAATGGCAAGGATGGCGTAGGCGGGCCGAACGCGGAGTGCGAAATGGGTCGGGAACCGAGAAGGCTTAAAGACATTTTGGAGCAGGGACAGTTCGCGGTCACCGTCGAGTACAATCCCCCCAAGGGCACCAACATCAACGGTCTCCTGGACAACGCCAAGCAGCTGCTTGGCCGGGTGCATGGTGTGAACGTGACGGACAATACCGCGGCAGTCGTGCGTGCGGGGTCGTTGCCGGTCTGCCGGTTGCTGTACGAGTTGGGGCATGATCCAGTCATGCAGTTGACCTGCCGCGACCGAAACCGGATCGCCATGCAGTCCGACCTGATGGGCGCCCACATGCTTGGGATTCGTAACGTGCTCTGCCTGACGGGCGACTACCCGACGGTCGGCGATCACAAAGAGGCGAAGCCGGTCTACGACCTGGACTCTGTGCAAGTCATGCAGTTGGTGCAGGGCTTGAACAATGGCCGGGATATGATGGGGAACAAGCTGGATGGTTCCACGGCTTTCACGATCGGCGCAGCCGTGACACCCGAAGCGGAGCTCGTAGGACCGGTGCTAGCCAAGTTCGAAGTGAAGGTGAAAGCCGGCGCACAATTTTTTCAGACGCAAGCCATTTACAATCCCGCCCAGTTTTCTGCCTTCATGACCGCTGTGCGTCCATACAAGATGAAGGTGTTAGCCGGCATTTTGTTGTTGCGCAATCCAAAGATGGCCGAATTCATGAATGCCAACATCCCCGGCATGTCCGTTCCACAGGCAATGATCGACGAGCTGCGAGCCGCCGGCGATAAATCGGAAGATGTCGGCGTCGAGATCGCCGTGCGCACCATCAAGGCGGTGCGTCCGTATTGCGATGGAGTCCATATCATGGCGATCAAGGGGACGCATCGGCTCGGTGAAATCATCACAAAGGCGCAACTCGCATGATGACGGTCCCCGACCTCCAGCGCCACAAACGGGACAAGAAGAAGCTCATCGTCGTGACCGCGTATGACGCCTTGTTTGCCCGTCTGCTGGAGCAGGCCGGCATTGAAGCGATGCTGGTCGGCGATTCACTGGGCGTAGTTGTGCAAGGTAAGTCCAACACCTTGTCCGTCACGATGGAGGACATGCTCTATCACACCAAGCTCGTGACTGGTGCCGCGCAGCAGTCGCTGGTGATCGGCGATATGCCCTTCATGTCCTATCAAGCCAGCAAAGAGGACGCCCTGCGGAATGCCGGTCGCTTTCTTCAGGCAGGGGCTCACGCGGTCAAACTCGAGGGCGGCAGGGCGATGGCCGACCGGATCCAGGCCATGACGGAGGTGGGCATTCCGGTGTTCGGCCATCTCGGAATGACGCCGCAGTCCGTGAATCAATATGGCGGATACAAGGTGCAGGGGAAGAGCGCTGAGCGGGCGCAAACACTCGTGTCCGATGCCAAGGCGCTCGAAGAAGCCGGTGCCGTGGCCATCGTGCTTGAGGCGATGCCCGCGTCGCTCGCAAAAACCATCACGGAGCAGCTGACAATTCCGACCATAGGAATCGGCGCCGGCCCCCATTGTGACGGGCAAGTGTTAGTCCTCTATGATCTTCTCGGACTGTTCGACGAATTCGTACCGAAGTTCGTGAAGCCCTATGCACATTTGCGGGCGGATGCGCTGCAGGCGCTCCGCCGGTACAAAGAGGAGGTGGAGCAGGGGAAGTTTCCTTCCGAATCAGAGTCCTACCACTAGTCGGGCATCTGCCTCTCTCGCGCCATCCTCAACCATTCAAACGAATCAGGGGAGCTGCTTCGCCCGAATGCTCTCTCAGATGGCTCAGGAGATTCGCCACCTCGATGCCCATGTAGAAGTCCGGCATTTGTTCAAACCGCGAGATCGCTCTGAACGTCAGGTTGTCCGCTGCCTGCCCGTAGCCCAGAGACCGTTTCAGATTGGCGGCGGCCAATTGGATGAGAGCCCGGAAAAAATTTCCTTGCTTCGTCGTTTGTCCGGCCCGCCAGAGTCCCTCGAGCATTTCGTGGCATTCCCACCAATACGCATAGTTGTAGAGATCGATGGCATAAAGGTAGTCGCCCATTCGCCGCCATTGCTCGGGACCGAGCAAGACGGGCATGGGGTTGGCCTGCCCATAGGAATGGCCTCGGGGGCTGTGACGGGGATGAGGCGAATGACCAGGGAGAAATCGATAAAGCGGAAACGGACGATGAGAGTAACGAGGCCAGGAAGGGTCGGGAGGCTGAAGTTCAATCTCGACGGTCGGCATACTCTACCTGGTACACGGTGCGATCTTCCAGACGAACGGCGGTGAGTTGCCGTCCCCAGACGCAGCCGCTGTCGATGGCCAACACATTCGGCTCGATGTGAAGCCCTAGGGCCGCCCAGTGACCGGTGATGATGGTCGCATCGCTGCTGCGGCGGCTGGGAATTCGGAACCAGGGGAGGAATCCGGCTGGCGCCTCATCCGGCGAACCAGAATATGTCGACATTTCACCGTCTGGCGTTGTGGTTCTAACGCGGGTGAAGACCCGCGCGATGCTGGCCAGACGTTCGAGGCCTTTGAGCGCCGGATCCCACTGAGGCGTCGGGCCATGAAAGAGTTCGCGTAAGAATGCCGTGTAGTCGGGGCCGGCCAACACCCTCTCAACTTCTCCTGCCAGTTTCGCTGCCTCGTCGATGGTCCATTGGGGGAGCAGGCCGGCATGCACCATAAAGAATTCGCCCAAACGCCGGTGCAACGGTTGTCGTCTCAACCAGTCGATCAACTCTGAGCGATCGTCGGCGGCGAGGACATCTTGAATGGTGTCTTTCGGGCGAAGCGTCACGATGTCCTTGGCCGCGGCCAGCAGAAAAAGATCATGATTGCCTAACACGGGAAACACTGACGAGCCCAACGATATGAGAAAGCGCAGTGTAGCCAGGGAGTCCGGCCCTCGGTTTACCAAATCACCGACGAGCCAAAGCCGATCGCTGTGCGGATCAAAACAGATGTGGTCGAGCAGACGGCGGAGGGACTTGAAGCAGCCTTGAATGTCGCCGATGGCGTAGGTGCCCATGAAAATTGGAATGTGGAAACGAGCGCCCGATCACACGCGCGGCAGGACGGTTACAAGACGTTGTCGGCCATGCGGTATCTGTGGGTGCATATTGTTCTTATGGATAGCGAGCCTCAATCACACTGCGTAGGCCGCCGCGGGCAGCGAATGTGCCGGTAACCCGCGCCCAGACCGGCCGGCAAGCCGCTGCAATGTCTTGAAGAATTCTATTCACCGCGTTTTCGTAGAAAATGCCGATGTTGCGGTACGCATGGATGTACATTTTCAAGGATTTGAGCTCAAGGCATTCGCGATCCGGCATGTAATGCACGGTAATGACGCCGAAGTCGGGCAAGCTGGTTTTGGGGCAAATCGCGGTGTATTCGGGAATCTCGATTGTGATTTCGTAGCCCTTGTACTGATTCGGGAAAGTTTCGATCGTGGGCAGAGAAGCGGTGAGACCGCTCTTGGCATGCCGTTCATTATAGCCATAGCCGAGCGGCGTGGAAGCACCCGTACGCTTCATCTCTCCTCGGCTCTTTCCCCCGCCTCCCTTCATACCTGCTTCATCCACTCAGTTTGGCCGATCTTTTCCAACTCGATGAACATGGTGATCCACGGGCAGGTCATCTCGGGATAGACCTCGCAGAATCCGCCCTTGCGGACCCCCCCACAGGGACCGTGAGCCATAAACTTGGGGCATTCTGCCTTGAGGGAATTATCCGGAATCGGCGGGCGCTTATGGACCCCACCGACGTATTGGGCTTCCTCGTCTTCCCCTGCGATAATCACGCGAATGGCCATAACATGGCTAGTGTAGACACATTTGGTGGCAAGGGCAACGACCATTCCGTTTCCCTCGAGGTTAGGGCGAATGGCCTATCGGATGCGGCAGGGCTAGGCCTTCTTTCGGAGGGGGTGGGCCTTCTGCAAAGTTGCATTGATTTTCAGGAAGTTATAAAATTTTTGATGTTGCCCGGTGAGCCTCTGTGGCGCCAACATATAAATTGACAGTGTTTTTTGAGCTTTGCTAGGATGGCCGCGACGCCAACGAGTCATGTCGCGCGTTGCTTGTCCGTTCTATTTCCCGCTAGTTGTCTTTCGTACATATGAATTTCACATCGACTGAATGGCGACGTCGTACGTCGCAGGCATATAAGGGAGGTGTCCGATGAGTCTCGATTATGTAAAGTTTTCAAACGGCTTTGAAAAATTCATGCCGAAGGAATATCGGGACATGGTCGAACATGGTCCCTTCGGAAAGAAGGTCTCCGTTTCGCAGATGGGCAGCTTCAAGGAAGTCCTCGAAGAGCATCCCATGTGCGCGGGCTGCGCGATGACGCTGTTCATTCGCCTGGCCATGATTGCCTTTCCGAACCCTGAAGACACTATCACCGTTGGCACCGCCGGCTGCGGCCGTTTGGCGATTTCGCAGGCCGCCATCCCCTTTGTCTACGGCAACTACGGCGACCAGAATGGCGTGGCGAGCGGACTTTCCCGCGGCCTCCGGCTTCGGTTCGGAGACAAGCCGAAGGACGTGGTCGTGATGGCGGGGGACGGCGGAACGGCGGACATCGGCTTCCAGCAGGTCCTTCACTCCTGGTTCCGGAAAGAGCGGTTCACCACGATTATGTTGGACAACGAAGTGTACGGCAATACCGGCGGACAGGAAAGCGGCATGACCAACCGCGGTGCCGTGTTGAAGATGGCGCCGCTCGGCAAGAAGTTTGAGAAGATGGACATGTTGCAGATGGCGAAGGTTGCCGGATGCGCCTACGTCGCCACCGTCGTGCCCAACAATCCCCGCCGTGTCGAGAGCGTCATCAAGAAGGCCGTGTTGATTGCCCGTGAAGTCGGCTCCACCTACATTCAAGCCTATACCTCTTGCAACATCGAATACGCCATTCCAACCGACAAGGTCATGGAAGATGCGAAGACCGTTGAGAACGACCGCTACGCGTTCTCGGAATACGTCAGTGATGAAGCCAAACAGTATTTGACCGAGCGGTACGGCTACAAGGAGTTCCTCCCGAAGGCCGCTGCTCCCGCCGCAATTCCTGGTAAGGTCTAAGCCAAGATAAGGGAGGCTGCACCATGGCGAAACGCTTTAACATTCGAATGGCAGGCGTCGGCGGCCAGGGAGTCGTCACCGGCTCGCACATTCTGAGCACCGCCGTCATCAACGCCGGTGGGGAAAGCACCATTGTCCCGTTCTATGGATCGGAAAAGCGCATGGCACCGGTAGAGAGCTATGTGCGGGTCTCGGATGAACCGATCTATGAGATCGGCGAGATCACGTTCCCGCACATCATCATCATCTTCCATCCCCAAGTCATCACCCACGGCAAGTCCTACACGATGCCGTTCTACTTCGGGTTGAAAGAAGATGGAATTGCGCTCATCAACAACGACGGGCCAATGAAGCTGCACAAGGATCAAGCCCGCGAGTTGGAAGAGCGCCGAGCGAAACTCTACTATTTCCCGGCGACGAAGCTTTCATTGGAAGTTGCAGGGATGGACCTCGCCACCAACATGGCGCTGATGGGCTGCATCGGTGCGATCACGGGGCTAACGAACATGATAGGGTTGGAGCAGGCGGTGAAGGACCGATTCCTCGGCAAAGGGTTCGTGGTCTCGGGTGGCACCGCGGCATTGGACAGTGTCGTCGAGCGGAAATTCAAGAAGAAGCAAGAGTTGATTGATAAAAATGTCGCCGTGATGCGGGCGGGGTGGAACTACGCCGTCGATCACGGCTGGGCGTCCAAAGACGCCAAGCGCGTGGAAGAGCCGGTCGCGGCGGCCAGCGCATAAGCGCATAAAGGAGCACCATGTATCTCGTAGCCGATATCAGCGTAGAAATCTGTGCCTCCAAGAGTTGCAAGCTCTGCACGCAGTATTGCCCGGAAGCCAACACCATTCTGTACAGCGAAGAGATGGGAAAGGATCAGGGATTCAAGTATGGGTCCGCCTATGTGGCAGTGGATCGGTGCAAAGGCTGCGCGCAATGCGTCTGGGTCTGCGATAACATGGCCAAGAACAACGCGATCAAGATGATCATGATCGATCAGCTGCCGAAGGCGGCGCTGACCGACAATATCACCTATGGGGAAAAGAGCACGACGGCTGTGTTGGCGAGTCCCGTCGTCGGGTAAGCAAGGGTATCCAGAAAGGGGTAAGGGCGTGGCTACAACGACGCAAGACACGAGAGAGAAAATCATTGTTCCAGGACCGGCAGGGTTTCATCCTCCGTCCGCCGCTCAGCTAGGCGTGGCGTTACCGGATCCAGGGGAAGGGCTGTTTTACGGGCTGCTCGAGCCGAACGAGGAAAAAGTCATCGAAGAGATGGCGCGCAAGATGTTAACCAGCCCGAACGCGACGATCTTCCCTGGTCCCTTGCTGCTCTGGGCCTGGAACGACCATGCGGTGGAAAAAGCCAAGGCCACGCTCGAAATTGCAGCGCAGATTCCGGAAGTCATGATCATTCCCATGCCGGATTACCGCCCGAAGTACCCCAAGATCGATCCTGAAGAAGTGATCAATCCCAACCACCCGAATTTGACGATCTGGGGCAACAAGATCGAAGCCTGTATTTTCATCGGCGTCCACTGCCATTATGCGAATCTGACGTTGAAAATGATCCGGGCAGGAACGAACTGCTGCACGATGGCGGTCTGCGCCGAGCAAGGGCACGAAGACGCGATGCTCACGATTCGCGATTCCGATACCGCCAAGATCAAGCGGGTCGCGCAGATCTTCAAAAAGGTCCGCGAGGAGATGGGCATCAAGCTGCCGGAGAACGGGGAGAACGTCCGCTTTACCGGCACGCAATCGAAAGTCCACGGTGGGAAGACCCATACCAATCCGACGACGTTTGCTCCGTCTCCAGGCGGAACGGGAAGTGCAGCGATGTTCGGTCATTCCCCAGAGAACATGAAACGCGAAGGCTAAATTGGCGCAGGTTCATTCAGGGTTAGCAGACAACGCATAGCCACGCAGGATGTTCAAAAAGGTCGTCCAGCAAGGCCGCAGCGAGCGGAGAGGTGAAGCGTACTCTGTCCTGTACGCTGAGCCTATGCGCGATGCGAGAACGCCGCTGGCGGGTTTTTTCAACATCCTGCCTAATGAGGTAACATCATGAGTGAAGCTCTAGAGGCTCAACAAAAGACCAATCCCCAGGGTGACCCGATCACCAGCGTCGCGGCTCCGAAAATGGATGGGAAAAAGGATCCGCATGCCGACGCTAAGCGGCAGAAGGTCGTGACGCCTGAGTACATGTTCCATGAAGCGCCCCGGACAAAGGAATTCATCACCGGCAGCGAAGCGGCCAAAGAGGCCATTCGTCGCTCTAACGTCGATTTGGCGGTTGCCTATCCCATCACGCCACAAAGCGAGACGATGCAGTTGGTCGGCGTGCTCTATGGCGAAGGCTATGTGAAGGAGTATTACCGCGGCGAAGAAGAGGTCGGTGTCATGGCCTCCATTGCCGGTGGGTCGCGCGCCGGCGTGCGGTGCTTCACTGCCACAGCTGGTCCTGGGACGTTGCGAGGCATGGAAGGCATTGCGTCATGGCCTGGTCATCGGTTGCCTGCCGTGGCCATGTTTACCTGCCGTGTCGTGAATGCGCCTCTGGCCATCCAGCCGGACAATATTGAGGTGGCCTATCTCCTGAACTGCGGCATGATCGTCTTCCATGCCGAGAATCAGCAGGACATGTTCGATTTCATCATGGCCGGGTTCGCGATCAGCGAAAAAAACGATGTGACGCTGCCGGTCGGGGTCTGCTGCGACGGCTTCTTCGTCACGCACGCGCGCGGCTATGTCCGCATGCAGGATCGCGGCATCAAGCTTCCGCCGCGCGAAGCCTGGCGTGGGGCCGTTCCGGTGCTCGATGCGGAGAATCCTCCCGCCCGGCTCTCACGCGATGCCCCGGTACAAAAATCCAACTTCATGGCCTACAACATCCATGCGGTGTGGCAGCAAGAAGTCTGGGCTGCCGTGGAACGGTCCCGCAAATACATTACCAAGTATATGGGCGGGTTGCTTACGGCCGAGAATGTGGATGGGGCCGAGGCGGTCATCATCGCCTCGGGTAGCGCCGCTGCCCAGTCTCGCGAAGCCGTCCGTCTCTGTGCGGAAAAGGGCATCAAGATCGGATTGATCAAGGTCCGCTCACTGCGCCCGTTCCCAACCAAAGAACTTCGTCAGCTCTGCGGCAAGGCCAAATTGATCGTCGTGCCTGAGTTCAATTATGTGGGATGGCTGGCGAAGGAAGTGGCCACCGCGATCTACGGATATTCCAAGGCGAAGATTATCGGCGGCCCGCGCGTCTATGGTGGTCAGTCGATGCCGGTGGAATTGATCGTGGATGAGGTGGAATCCGGTCTCACGGGCAAGAAGTCCACGAACGTGGCACTGTCCTCGATCATGGGCGGCGCGGTGAATCCCGACGAAGTCGCGCACTTCATGCGCAGCATCTGAACCGTCCTGAAACACAAAGAACCCGTCAGGATTCGATTCTGACGGGCTCTTTCATTATCTCCTCTTGAAAACCCGCCTATCCCTGGATTTCGTCCTCCATCATTTCCTCGCTGGCCGGCATGCCGTAGGCCACATACTTAGCGTAGGACAAATAAATCGACGCGCTGTCAGTCATGGCCTTCGATCCTGCCGTGAGCCGCACGACCTTATCCGATCCAGGAGGTTCCACGTTCTGTAGCATCGTGACGTGGTCATGCAGGAGCCGAATGTAGCGTTCCACAGCCGATTCGACCTCTTTGTAGGCCTTTAGGATTTCATCCGTCATGGTTGTCCTCCGTAATAGGGTGAGCATACACTAGGGTGATGCGTAGCCTCAACGCCACCGTCTCGCCGCTGCTACTCGACGCGATCAATACCCACGTTGAGAAAGAGGGTCTTTCGCACGAGACGCTCGCGCGGGCCGTTGCCGAGCTTTCGCGGCTCTTCACCAAAGGGCGGGCAGACCTGTCTCGTCTTTACTTGGAGGATACGACCTCGGCTGCGGCGTATCTCCAATATTTCCTGCCGGTCAATCTGTGCAAGATCCAAGTGCTGCTCGACGAATTGCCTGACGAGACCTTCCTCGAAAAAGAGGCACGTCGATTCTCAGTTCTGGATCTCGGTGCTGGGCCAGGCACGGCAGGATTGGCCGTCCTCGATTGGCTTCATCATGGCCGGAGGACGTTGGCTGAACACCTCTCCGTGATGGCGATCGACATTTCGCGCCTGGCGCTGCGGCAGGCTGAGCGGCTGTGGAATATGTATGCCCGCATGGCCGGTATCACAAGCTCCAGGCTTCAGACACAGCAAGCCGATCTCAGACGTATCCACAGCGGTTCCTTGCGAGAACAAATCGAACGAGCGGGACCATTTGATCTCATCATTCTGGGCAATTGCCTGAATGAAATGTGGAGCGAGTCTTCCGATCAGACCACTGCCCGAGCCGGTCTTATTACAACAGCTCTGTCGTGGCTGTCGCCGCATGGAACTTTGATGATCGTGGAGCCTGCCTTGCGTGGGACATCCCGCGAGTTGCATCAGGTCCGGGATCAGTTGCTTGCGGAGAAACGATGTACGGTCTACAGCCCCTGTCTTCACGAGAAGGGTTGCCCGGCCTTGCTCAACATGGACGATTGGTGCCACGAGGAACGTGCCTGGGAGCCTCCTGCTTCGATCACCCAGATCGATCGCGAAGTCGGGTTCATCAAAGACGCGCTCAAATTCTCTTATCTGCTCTTGAGAACCGACGGTCGGACGATCACTCCACGCAGCCCTGAGACATTCCGGATGGTCAGTGAATTGCGGAAGTTGAAAGGAGATACCAGAGCCTGGCTGTGCAATGAACTGGGTCGATGTGAAGTAGGGAGACTGGATCGCGCAGAAACTGATCTGAACTCAGCATGGGATGAATGCCAGCGGGGGACTATCGTACAGATTGAACATATCACGCGCAAGGATGGGGCTTCGCTGGGAAGAATTCCCGACCGTTCGGCGGTCCACATCGTGCGTTCCGTATGAGCACTATCCACGGAGAATTATGAACTTCATCACGCCTGATTATTTCATACACGTCGCAAACATTCTCTTATTGATTGCCTACAGCGTTCGCGACGTGCTGTGGTTGCGATTGTTTGCGGTGTCGGCTTCCCTGATAGCCATCCCTTTTTATGTGCTCCAGCCGACTGTGTTGTGGGCACCGCTTGCTTGGAGCGTTGTCTTTGCGGCGATCAATCTCTTTCAATCGTGGTTGCTCTTCATCGAGCGTCGTCCAGTCAAACTGACGGCCGAGGAGGAGGAAATTAGCCGACTTGCCTTTCAGGGATTACCTCCTCGGAAAGTCTTGCAGGTGCTGAGCATAGGATCCTGGATCTCGGCGGACGTTGGCGAGCGCCTAATCGAACGAAGTAAGCTTCCCGACGCCATTTCGCTCATCACGCGTGGCAAAGTGCGGTTGTCGAAAGATGGCCGCGTGCTCGGGGATTTGAAGCCTGGCGACATCGTGGGCTCTGCGCTCATCCTCAACGGCATCCCGTCCAATGTGGATGCGGTGACCGTTGAGCCGCTGCGCGCCATGCGTTGGCAGATTGGGACGTTGCAGAAGTATCTCAGCGCCAACCCCGAGACGCGTGCCGTCTTGCAGCGGCACCTCGCCCGAGATCTCGCTGGAAAGATCGGGCGTCTGGTCGAGAAGGAAGGCCTGGGCGCCTAAAACTACTTCGCCAGAAAAAGGAAACTCCTTATTGCCAAATCGGTTAGGCTCTGTAGGAATTCTACAATAAAGGAGAGATCTAGGAGGTATCGACTAGTCGGCTTCAGGCTCTGAGCTACCGTGTTGATGGGAGACCTTGTCCTCTTCGAACAACTCTTCCATTTCTTCGGCGATCATATCTCGATCGTTCGGCACAGAGATGAGCGGGATCTCTTTGCGGGCTTTCGGCGGCTCCGGCTCCTCGGATGGATTGGGCTGTTTGGGATTCTCACTCATGAGTGAAGTATACACCAGTAGTGAAAAGAAAACGCGAGTTATTCGAAGGCTTCGAGGGAGGAGTTCTCGGCGAACTGCCGCTGACATCCACCGCACGTGACGAAGTAGATCGATTCGCGTACCGACATGGTCGCCCGGAAGTCCAGGCTCACTCCTCGGTGATTACAGGCCGTGCAGGAGATTTCCTTGAGCCGATAAGGTACATCCGGCTGGGTGCGGAGGTAGAACTCCATATCTGTATAGAGGGGGAAGCTGTAAAAGCATTTCTTACAGACGCCCCGCCATTCGCCATCCGCCTGCATGAACCGTTGATCGATGCCGAAGCTGGAACCCTTGCAGATGGCGCATTTTACGGCGCCCAGCCTCTGTTCGACCTCCTGAACCGACGGTCCCGGCATCGGCCTTTCCTCCCTCGTGGAGTATAACGTTGGGCAAATCTGGACTGCAACCGATCTCCTGCACCTTTCTGCTTGACCTCCACGCGATCCTCTCCAATACTGGCTCTATGTATCAGATAACGGATACCCTCTTTGTGGGAAATATTTACGAGGCCGAAAAGCCCCCTGCTCAAATCAGCGCAGTGCTGCTGGTGGCCGAAGAATTCACCCCTGATCCGCCCGCCGGTGTCCTCTACGAGAGAATCCCGTTCAAAGAGTTCGGAGAAGCCCTGCCTGCCTCTTTGAATCAGGCAATTGAGTGGATCGCGCGCCACCATCCGGACAATCAGGTACTCGTGTGTTGCCGCGCGGGGATGGGACGTTCGGTGTCAGTCGTGATGGCCTATCTGTGTTGTGTGCACAACATGGCCTATCCTGACGTCCTACAATTAATCATGACTCGCCGGCCCGCCGCCTGTCCCTTGCCGAATATCCAATCTACGATCAAACAGGTCCAGCAACTTCGCCAAGCTTCTCAGACCTAGCTGGCTTTGAGCCCATTGCCTTTCCCAGGCGGGAATGGCCTAATTCAACCCATGCCGGAACTTCCAGAAGCTGAAGTGGTCGCCCGACAAATTCGCGCGCGCTTGTCTGGGGGAATGCTGACGGACACCTGGATTGGTCGAGCCGATATCGTCCGTGAAGGCTTTGCCGAACGGAGATGGTATGCGGGCTCCGTCCTCCAGTCGGCGAAGCGGTTTGGGAAGAGCGTGGCCATGGCTTTTGAACGGCAGGGGCAGACCCGTTACATCATGGCTGAACTCGGCATGACTGGACTCCTCTTGTTCCCTTCCGCGCGCCCGAGGTTTCCTCAGCACGTTCATGTGCGCATGACGTTTGCGGGTGCCCAGGAGTCAGAGTTGCGGTATTGGAATCCGAGGCGGTTTGGGCGGCTGTCGCTGCTCGATCAACGGGGCCTTGATGCCTATGTCGCCCGCCGCTTCGGCTGTGATCCCTTGACCGTCACCCGCGAAGAGTTTCACCGGATCGTGAAGGGACGCTCCGGCCGGCTGAAGCCGCTTCTCATGCACCAACAAGTGATCGCAGGGATTGGAAACATTTATGCGAACGAGATCTTGTTCCGCGCCCGCCTTCACCCCAATGCCAACGCCAGTCGCCTCTCCGTTTCCAACATCGAGGTCCTCTTTGACGTCACCAAAGAAGTGCTTCAGGAAGCCATTGCGTGTGGCGGCTCGAGTGTTCGAGATTTCTTTGCACCTGATGGAAGCGAGGGGGAATTCAAGCGTCGCCACCTCGTCTACGGCAAAGAAGGGGCCTCCTGCCCGAACGATTGCGGCCATGCCATCAAGCGTCTGCAGAGCGAACGAAGCTCATTTTTTTGCCCAGCCTGCCAATCCCGAGCGCGGACTCGGTAGACATCTGCCAAAAAAGCCAGGGAGATCCCTAGGGAAGCCTGTGGAAATACACAGAGTTAGGGTGATTGGTTCGCTCACGGGAGAGTCCTAGGCCTTTTGCTCCCTAATCGCTTAGGACCTCTGGTGTCTTGAGTCATCTCCGGGGTTTCGCTACAATCCGGCTCCCTTTACAGCGATTCTTCAAATACCCCAAGGAGCGTTGCCATGGCCAAGGTGCTGGAAGGTCCCGGGATGGGACTGATGAAAAAGTGGGGCATCCACGTTCCCAACCACGTCGTGGTCACCTCAGCAGACGAACTCGCCAAACTCGGTCAAGCCAATGACTGGATGAAGCATTCGAAATTGGTAGTCAAGGCTCATGAGGCGCTCGGTTCCCGGTTCAAGCTCGGTCTCGTCAAGGTTGGCCTCGATGTGAATGCCGCCATTGCCGCCACCAAGGAAATGATCGGCCGTCAAGTCGGCAGCATCACCGTCTCGCAAGTTATCGTCTCCGAAATGATCCCGCACAAGGAAGAGTATTATTGCGCAGTGAAATCCACCCGCGAAGGCAGCGAAATTCTCGTAGCCAATTGCGGAGGCATCGAAGTCGAATCGAATTGGGACCGCGTCAAGCGCCTGTGTCTCGATGTCGGCCAACAACCGGCGCCGGAGGCGTTGGAGAAGTTGGCCAAGGACGCTGGTTTTTCCGGTCCGCTCCTCAAAAAGATGGCCGACTTTGCCGGTAAAATGTTTACCTGCTTCGACAACGAAGACGCGCAGTATCTGGAAGTGAACCCAGTCGTCATCCGGGAAAGCGATGGCGAACTGGTGGCGCTCGATGCCGTGACGCTGCTCGACGGCGATGCGAAGTTCCGCCATCCAGATTGGAATTTTCAGTTTGCGGCCGAATTTGGCCGGGCGTACAGCAAAGACGAAATGGAAGTCATGACCGTCGATAGCAAAATCAAGGGCTCCGTGAAATTCATCGAGATTCCCGGCGGCGACACGGCGATGCTTCCGGCCGGAGGCGGCGCCAGCGTGTATTACTCGGACGCGGTTGTCGCGCGCGGCGGCAAATTGGCCAACTATGCTGAATACTCCGGCGACCCCCCCGATTGGGCGGTCGAAGTGTTGACCGAGAAAGTCTGCTCCTTGCCAGGAATCCGGAACATCATCGTCGGCGGGGCGATCGCGAATTTTACCGATGTGAAAAAGACGTTCGGCGGGATCATTAACGGCTTCCGCAAGGCGAAGGCGGACGGCAAACTCAAGAACGTGCGGATATGGGTGCGCCGCGGCGGGCCGCGCGAGAAGGAAGGCCTCGATGCCATGCGCGCCCTGAAGGATGAAGGGTTCGACATCAATGTTTTCGACCGCAACACCCCGCTGACGGACATCGTCGATAAGGCGCTTCATAAGCAATAGTGAAGACCAGGGACGGCTTAGGCCGGGGGATTCGTTCGCTCCCGGTCTCATATTCAGCTTCGTAGGAACAGAGGGAGATTTCGATGAGTATTCTGGCCAACAAGGACACCCGCGTCGTCATTCAGGGCGGGCAAGCCGGCGTGAACGCCGCGCGGCGCATGGCGGAGTTCTGCTACCTGATCAAGCGGCCACTCAACGTTGAGGCGTTTGTCTATCCGCCGGATGCCGGCAAGACCAACGAAGTTCCCTACGGCAGCGGGCTCATCGCCATCCCGGTATACAAGACCATCGCCGAAGCGACCAAGAATCATCCCACGATCAACACGAGCCTGGTGTACATCGGTGCGGACCGCGCGATGAAAGGCGGCATGGAAGCGCTTGACGATCCGCACGTCAAGGTGGTGTCCATGATCACCGAA
>Ga0209999_1000028_pt1 | contig 15240 bp, 9 predicted proteins | sample InoplaM1AM_FD_187578 | JGI IMG/M metagenome (GOLD analysis project Ga0209999, IMG submission 187578) | Arabidopsis thaliana rhizosphere microbial communities from the Joint Genome Institute, USA, that affect carbon cycling - Inoculated... | ecosystem: Host-associated > Plants > Roots >...
ATGCCCCCTTTTCATTTTGCGTAGTATTCTTTCGCTACCGCTTTGCACAGGCATATGTAAAAACTTGAAGACCTTGTCATTATTGCGATAAAGTGAAATTAATCTGTCTAGAAATCTCGGGACGTACATTGGATTCATCATACCAACGCGGATTTTATAATCTCCCTCAATGTTAGAAGACTTTTCCAGTAGGTCAACTAGATCAGTTTTCAAATCCAACCCGTAGCAGCCATTATCGGTAGAAGTTAACCAAATTTCCTTACAATTTGATGCTACGTCATCTTTAACCTGCCGCAGTATGTCACCTATTCTGTAACTTGTTAGAGTACCCTTTGCCAGTTTCGTTTGACAAAAGCTACATTCACTAAGACATCCGCTGGAGATTTGAATAATACTGACTACTGGATTTAGTCTCATTTTCGGTAGGTTTACCTTTGTTGACATTGAATCATCTAACGCCACAATTTTCTGGCCATTCAAAGATCCGTCAACGATTTCTACCGTTCTATTCAACGACTGTGGTCCCAAGAGAGATGAGTTGGGTGAAAATGATTCGACTAATTTTTTGCTTGTTTTTGGCAGACAACCGGCTACAACTAATGGTTTTTCCCTTGAGTATTTTTTTATCTTTGAAATCATCCTGTGTTCAGTAGCATCTTTTACAGCGCATGTAACTATGATGTTAAGATCCGAGTTCTTTCTAGTGGCAGTCAATTCATAGCCGCTATTGTAAAGTATACCTTTGATCATCTCTGCATCCGCGATATTAGCCGAACATCCAAATGCTTGTACCCAGACTTTTCTTTTATCATGGAATTTAAAATCTGGAGAGTCCAGTGTAGTGTTATTGCTTGAAAAAATTGAGAAACGATTATCTTTATTCAAATGTCGTCAACTATAATTGAAATTGTTGGTACTATATCAATTAATTTGTATCAGCCAATTTGTCGACAAGTCACCGCATCGCAACCTTCATAATGCAGGCTTCGCGTTCAAATTACTTTAGATTTCTAGGTTTTGATTTTCAGAAACATATCTGATTTTATTATTTTTTCAGTGGCATTAAGCAGATTCTTTATATCCTTTACATCGTGAACAGTTGAGATCGCACCCATTTTGCGAGGCAGGAAAAATATTCCGTGTTTGGCCATCAACGCGAAGTGGTATCGCATGAGACCCTGGATATCAGATAATGCTACATCATTCGCGTTTGTTATTTCGTTTACCTTATCTGTAAGAAAATGTGTGAGAAAAAGGGAACCAATACCAGTTACTTGTGTTCTCAGTCCATAATCTGAAAATAATTTTCTCAATCCATTCCTTGCCATATCCCCTAACTTATTGATTTTATTATAAATCGCCTTACGATTTTGATTGAGATAGTCTAAAGTTGCGTAACCTGCAGTCATTGTCAGTGGATTCGAAGAAAATGTCCCACCGCCGATATAACATATCTGTTCCTTATTCATGTTTTCAACTGGATTTGCTACTTTCATTATTTCTTTTTTGCCACACAATACTCCTATCGGAAGCCCACCGCCAACAATTTTCCCAAGCGTAATCATATCTGGATCCAGATGATAGACAGACGAATAGCTTCCAAAATTAAATCTAAACCCAGTTACAATTTCATCCAAGACAAACAGTATGCCATTCCTTTTACAGTACTCTTCTAAACCTCTTAGGTAATTGATATCTGCAGGAATACAACCCCCACCACCCAGTATCGGTTCAAGAATAACGCATGCTAAGTCATCTTTTACACTGTCTAGTAATTTGATGGATCGGTCAAGATCATTGTATGGAATTGATTCGACAAAATCACCTTCCCTTCCAGTCATACCTACTCCTTCATCAATTTCAAATGGATAATTCACAGACTGCATCAAGTCAGTATTAAATCCATGCCACCCGCCTATTGTTTTACAAATAATCCTTTTTTTGGTTACAGCTCTAGCAATTCTAATAGCATACATTGTAGCTTCTGATCCAGTAGTACAGAATCTTAAAAGTTCGCTAGTAGGGATCGATTTCTTAATAGTTTCTCCCAAATTAACGCTGATATCATTTGCAGTACCATATAGTGTGCCCTTACGTATTTGTCGAGCAAGCTTCTTAACAACAAAAGTGGGAGAATGGCCAAGGACTAATGCCCAATGTCCCATCCAGTAATCGACAAACTTATTCCCGTCAACGTCAAAAAGATGCTTATCTTTTGCCTTATTCACAAAAAATGGATAAGGTTTGAAAAATCGAATGTTATGACTAATGCCTCCTGGAAAAATATTTACAGAATTATCATAAGCTTTTTTTGAGTTGTGAGTTTTTTTTTCATACAGACCGTTTAGACTGTCGTGTGTCACTACAACAATCCTTTACAAGACCTATTTATTACGATTATGAAATTTCAAAAAAATAAAAAAAGATTGTCATACAAAAGAACAATTGACATTGAGCAAACTGAAGTTTATAGTGAATTCTATCGTATTGAATGATATTGAATCCATCATCTAGTTAGTTCTAAATCAGGTGCGTTGGGCTATTAGTAATGGCAGGCTGAACACCTCGCAAAAAGCTCGATGCGTACACCTCCATTCTATCAATGCTATCTTCTATAGCTGCCCTTCTCCTTACAGAAGGTTGTCTTTTCTCGGGAAAGGTTTCCTCCTTAGATGCTTTCAGGAGTTATCCTAAACAGCTTAGCGGCTCAGCCTGCCCTGTCGGACAACTGATAAACCAGAGGCTGCGCTGCCCTGTTCCTCTCGTACTATGGGCAACTTCCCCTCAAACAACTACACCCCTGTCAGGCAGAGACCGACCTGTCTCACGACGGTCTAAACCCAGCTCACGTTCCCCTTTAATGGGCGAGCAGCCCCACCCTTGGCTCCTGCTGCAGAACCAGGATGGGAAGAGCCGACATCGAGGTACCAAACCGCGGGGTCGATAGGAGCTCTCGCCCGCGACGAGCCTGTTATCCCTAGGGTAACTTTTCTGTCACCACCAGCCCCCAATAGTGGGGACATGATGGATCGCTAAGCCCGGCTTTCGCCTCTGAATCTCGTATCATTGGAGATCCAGTCAGACTGGCTTCTGGCTTTGCCCTCAACAGCGGAGTTCTGTCCCGCTTGAGCCAATCTTTGGGCCCCCTCGATACTTTTTCAAGGGGGTGCCGCCCCAGCCGAACTGCCCACCTGCCGATGTCCCCGTGAAAACGGGTTAGCCGTACGGTAGCAAATGGCTGGTGTTACAACGTTGCCTCCATCAATCCCGGAGGACTGACTTCGAAGGCTCCCAGCTACTCTCTGCATTCGCAACCATACAGCAACAACAGGCTGCAGTAAAGCTCCACAGGGTCTTCTCTCCCCGACAGAGGTTCGTGGACTGTTCGTCCACGTTATGTGGCTTCACCGGGTTGTAGGCGGGGACAGCGGGGCCCTCGTTGTTCCATTCATGCACGTCGGAACTTACCCGACAAGGCATTTGGCTACCTTAAGAGAGTCAGAGTTACTCCCGGCGTTTAGCGGCCCTTAGCCCAGTTGAACCCAGGTTTTAGGTACCGCCACTGGCCAGGATACAGAGGCCGTACACATCCTTTCGGACTAGCGACCACCTGTGTTTTTATTAAACAGTCGGGACCCCCTTGTCACTGCGACCTGCGGTTCCCATTCTTCATGAAAACTGCAGGCACTCCTTATACCATAGGTACGGAGCTATTTTGCCGAGTTCCCTCGCCATACGGTATACCCGATAGACCTTAGACTACTAATCTAGGGCACCAGTGTCGGATCTCGGTACGGTCTTGAAAGAATCTTCCCATTCTTGTTTTCATTGTCTCCTGGATTCGAGCAAATCCTCCTTGCGGAGGACCATTCATCTCTCGTTTTGGATCTCGTCATTATGACACTCCCCAAAACTTGAAAACTTGGACAGAACGACGATTCTGCTTGCCCTATCCTGAAGCAGCAAGATGGGTGGTAACGATCTTTCAAGGCACTGGAATATTAACCAGTTTCCCATTCGGACAACTCTGTTGAGGTTGTTCTTAGGACCGGCTAACTCCCGGCTGACGACGCATTGCCGGGAAACCCTTGCCCATTCGGTCGCCGAGATTCTCACCCGGCTATGCTGTTACTGCCGCCAGGATCTGCACTAGTCGATCGGTCCACTGGATTTCACAACCCAGCTTCTACCCAATCACTACGCCCACCTACCATACACCAACTTTGTTGGTGATCTAAAGTATCGGTAGTTTACTTGAGCCCCGTCCATTTTCGGGGCCTCAGAGCTCGGCAGATGAGCTGTTACGCACTCTTTAAAGGATGGCTGCTTCTGAGCCTACCTTCCTGCTGTCTCTGCTCTAAGACACCCTTTTGTTTGACACTTAGCAAACATTTGGGGACCTTAACTTTAGTCTGGGTTGTCCCCCTCTCGGTTATGAGGCTTACCCCACATAAACCCGTCTCCTAGTTTCTACGACGCCTGTACATTCGGAGTTCGAATGGATAGCGAGCTCTTTCGAACCCTTACTATCCGATCGGTGCTCTACAGCACAGGCCATCTCAACTAAGGTAGGACTGCGATCCGATTCGGTGGGAACTAGCGATCACCGGACTAGATTGGTTTTTGACCCCTAATCCCAGATCTGAGGACCGATTTGCACGTCAGGACCCCTTCAGACTTCCAGCGAGCTTTCGCCCACCTTCATCTTGTCCAGGAATAGATCGTCCGGTTTCTAGCCTTATTGCTATGACTCAAGACCCTTTCAGATCCTTCGCCTTGCTAATGCTGCGCGAATTTGGTTTCCCTTCGCCTACCCCTTAACGGGTTAAGCTCGCCATAACAACAAGCTCCCTGGCCCGTGTTTCTAGACGGAACGTACAACTCTAGAAGGCTTCAGTCCCTTGCGGAACCTCCACCTAAATCCTTTCAAGCTGTACACGTCTGTAACCGGTTGGTTTCAGGCGCTTTTGACCCCCCTTCCGGGGTACTTTTCAACTTTCCCTCACGGTACTAGTATGCTATCGGTCTTGATGAATATTTAGCCTTAGATGCTACTTTCACCTATTTTCGTTGGCCACTGTCAAGGCCAATTACTCTCGCCATAGAAAAATCCAATATTCATTCGTCTACTGGGGTATCACCATCTATGCCAATACGTTCCAGCATATTTCGACTATAAATACAGGATCTAAATCTATAGCACACCACATCCCTACTACTTTACAGTAACAGGTTCAGTTTGGGCTCCTCCGATTTCGCTCGCCGCTACTTACGGAATCTCATTGATTTCTTTTCCTCGTCCTACTCAGATGCTTCACTTCGGACAGTTCGTCCTCCCAAGCGTAAGCATGGGAGTTATTGAGAGACCTCATTCGGAGATCCTAGGATCAACGGTCGCATGCACCTACCCTAGGCTTATCGCAGCTTGCCACGTCCTTCATCACTTATCAAGCCGAGTCATCCTCCAACCGGCGTCTTTGCACCAGCATTATTACCAGATGTTCATGTACTTCAATTCATTCTATCTTACGGAATTTCCCATATGATCAATTTGCCACGTTTCTGTCAGTGGATTTTTTGTTCTTTTGTATGACGATCATTACAAGCCATGAGCTTGTTTCATCCTTCATTTCTTCAAATGATGAAGAAATTGCATATTGTTATAGTTACACAATATTTTACACAAGATTGTCCGACCTCGAAGTTAAGGAGGTGATCCGGCCGCAGGTTCCCCTACGGCCACCTTGTTACGACTTCTCCCTCGTTGCTGATCTCAGGTTCGATAATGCCAAATCGCACCACCTCGCCTAAAACCAACTTCGATGAAGCGACGGGCGGTGTGTGCAAGGAGCAGGGACGTATTCACCGCGCGATGATGACACGCGATTACTAGGGATTCCATATTCATGAGGACGAGTTTCAGCCCTCAATCATAACTGTGGTAAGTTTTACGGGATTGCCTCCTCCTTTCGGAATCGGGACCTATTGTACTTACCATTGCAGCCCGCGTGTGGCCCGAGGGTTTCGGGGCATACTGACCTGCCGTAGCCCCCTCCTTCCTCCGCCTTAGCGGCGGCAGTCCTTCTAATTAGCCCTTCCACTCCGAAGAATGAAAGTAGCAACTAGAAGCAGGGGTCTCGCTCGTTACCTGACTTAACAGGACACCTCACGGCACGAGCTGGCGACGGCCATGCACCTCCTCTCAGCTTGTCTAGTAAAGTCTTCAGCTTGACCTTCACCCTGCTGTCGCCCCCGGTAAGATTCCCGGCGTTGACTCCAATTGAACCGCAGGCTTCACCCCTTGTGGTGCTCCCCCGCCAATTCCTTTAAGTTTCAGTCTTGCGACCGTACTACCCAGGCGGCAGACTTAACGGCTTCCCTGCGGCACTGGACTAGCATAAAGCTAGTCCATCACCGAGTCTGCATCGTTTACAGCTGGGACTACCCGGGTATCTAATCCGGTTTGCTCCCCCAGCTTTCATCCCTCACCGTCGAGCGCATTCTGGCAAGCCGCCTTCGCCACTGGTGGTCTTCAATGGATCAACGGATTTTACCCCTACCCACTGAGTACCGCTTGCCTCTCCTGCCTCCTAGTCTTATAGTATCCTCCGCAGCCCATCTGTTAAGCAGCTGGATTTAACGGAGGACTTGTAAAACCGGCTACGGATGCTTTAGGCCCAATAATCGTCCCGACCACTCGGGGTGCTGGTATTACCGCGGCGGCTGACACCAGACTTGCCCACCCCTTATTCTACACCATTTTTAGAGGTGTCAAAAGACTTTCTTAGCGAAAGTCACTCAGAGTAACCCTGTCAGGCTTTCGCCTATTGCAGAGGTTTCGCGCCTGCTGCGCCCCATAGGGCCTGGGTCCTTTTCTCAGTACCCATCTCCGGGCTCCTCCTCTCAGAGCCCGTACCGGTTACAGGTTTGGTGGGCCATTACCTCACCAACAGCCTGATCGGACGCAGTCCAATCCAAAGGCCATATAGATTTTGATCAAAAACCATTCCAGGTATCTTGATCTATCGCGGTTTAGCCTCAGTTTCCCGAGTTTATCCACGTCCTTTGGTTATGTTGACTACGTGTTACTGAGCCGTGTGCCACGTATTGCTACGTTGACTCGCATGGCTTAATCTCACTCTGATAGCAGTCGGGTCCGGCAGGATCAACCGGAGTCGATCCTTAATCTATTATAAAATAGTACGGTCGGACAATCAAGTTATTGTGCATATTGTGTAACCATGTCAGATTCAATTGTATTCGAATCTCCATATTATGAGCGCAACTGGAGGTCGATGAATCATGGAATGGCCAACTGACCAAAAATCATCTACGACGCCGCCTATATGATTGCGTTCCTAGAAATTCTTGTCTAATTAAGATATAAACGTTCGCTTGACAAAACTTTTTTTTAAGATCAAATTCAAAACATCATACTCCCTTTATTTTTGATTCACCAATGTTAAGAATTTGATATAGGTAGACTTAAAATATTCACACATAAGAATTACTTGTTCTATGAAAAATAGAGTTTGTATATCCCATAAGGAAGACGTCGACGGCGTCTCTTCCGCAGCTCTTATCAAAACCGCATTTGAGGTAAATACAGTAATTCTTGTTGATTATGCAAACATGATTAAAACATTACGTAGTATGGTATCAAGCGTTCAAGAAGGCACAAAAAAAATAGATGAATTATACGTATGTGATTTAGGACTAAGCAAAAAAAATGAAAATGAATTTGTAAAAATTCTAAAGCAGATGATCGAAGCAAAATGCAGTGTTACATATATCGATCATCATGATTTGGATAAGAAGCTTTTAGCAGAATTAAAAAAAAGCGGAGTAAAACTTTTACACAGTACAAAAGAGTGCACCACTATCCATATTTACAATAAATACAAAAGAAAATTTGGCTCTTATCAGGCATTTCTTGCAGCTGCTGCGGCATTGACAGATTATTTGGAAACAAGGCCCATTGCATCTAATTTAGTGTCCAGATTTGACAGACAGTTTTTAATGCTCGAAGCTACTGCCTTGTCGTATATGATTTCTTCAAGCCAGCATGATAGCGATTTTCTTGCGACAATCGTAGAGGATCTGTCACAAAAAAAGTATCCCCATGATATTGAAGGCGGATTCCAAAGGGCCGAGAGACATGCAAGAAAGGTCCTAACTGTGGTAAAGTCCATTGAAAACTCAATAATACTGGCCAAGAATTTGGCGCATGTTCAAATTAATTCTGAACTACCGTCGAGTATGGTGGTTAACTTTGTACTCGGCACGTCGGGAAAACCAGTTGCACTTGTATACAAGGCCAAAGATGATATCAATTCATGTATAATCTCTATCAGGGGATCGAACGAATGCAAAGTTCATCTCGGAAGAATTGTTAACGACTTATCTTCCGCATTGTCTGGTAGTGGCGGTGGTCATGAGAAGGCCTGTGGAGCTGTTATACCCAAAGACAAGTTTCCAGAATTTATCAAACAGCTGGACAAAAAATCAAGATAAAGGCAATTCCTTTGTTTGCAGGAAAAATTACGGATATTGATAGATACTAAATTATTCTGGATAAGCCGTTAGGCCTACCCAGAATATGTTCCCCATCGGTTTGGTCGATGTAATCTTACAATCAAGATTAAGGCAATTTAAATGTGCTGGATTCACTATTCTGCGTCCAGCATCATCCCATCTTCCAAATTCCTGATTTATCTATATAATCAAGTCTTCTGTTGTTGCTGACTTATTCTTGTTTACTGCAGCTTCTTAGTTTACCTTGAGTTTGTCTAAAATTCTATCAATTCTTGCAATTGGCTTATTCTTATTGTCCGATATTTCCTGATGGGAAGGTGGGCTAGCAAAGTATTCTTTATTATTTTCTGCAATCCTTTGATGATAGGTTGGAACTAATTCGTTCTGATAAAAGATACCAATCGGAATCTTATCTCCCCATTCGGCCGAAAATTCCAAAATCTTGGACATCTTTTCATTAACTTCGGATTCATCATTTATTGTTCCGTTATAGCCAGTGTCTTCTATTTTGTATATTCTAGGGCCTGTTGTCTGAGGTTCTAGTTTGTCTTTTCCCTGAAACCATTCCCTTGTATGGATGTCATCATATGTTGGACATGGCTGAAGAACGTCAATAAAAGCTAAACCCTTGTGCTTTATTGCTCTTTGTATTGTATCTTTTAGATGTTTAACATCATATGAATAGGACCGTGCGATAAATGTAAATCCTGACACAAATGCTAGTGCAATGGGATTTACAGAATTGCTTGTATTTGGACTTACAAGGGATTTTGTTTTTTCTCCCAGCCTAAGAGTAGGAGAAGCCTGTCCCTTTGTGAGGCCATAAACCTCATTGTTAAAAATAAGATATGGAATATCAACATTTTTCCTGCCGGCTCCTACAAAATGTCCTGCCCCAATTCCAAGTCCGTCACCGTCGCCTCCGACTGCTATAATTTCAAGATCGGGATTGGCAATTTTTGCACCTTGTGCAAATGGCAAAACTCTTCCATGCAAAGTGTGAATACCATACACATTAATGAAATGCGATGTTTTCCCAGAACAGCCGATTCCCGAGAAAATAACTGCCTTATGTCGTGGGATCTGCATCTCGCTCAGCGCCATTTGAATCGCGTTTAATATTCCAAAATCTCCACATCCCGGACACCAATCATTGTGTACCGTTGTTTTATAGTCAGCTAGTTTAAGTTCCGCCATCTAATATAATCCTCCTTTCATTTGTACCAGATAATATAGCCTTTAGTGCAATATAAATTTCCGTTGTGGACATTGGTCTTCCATTATATTTTACTATCTTGTAATCAATTTTTGCGCCAGTATTTTGTTGGACCAGAGATGCTAACTGCGATGTGTAATTCATTTCTACATCTATTACCTGGTTGGCGTCGACCAAGAATTTTTTGACAGTTTCAGTGGGAAATGGGTGGAGTAATCGCACTTGAATAAATCTAAATTTGTTTCCCTCTTCTGATAATTTTTCGATGGCTTCTAAAATTGCGCCCTTTGTAGAGCCCCAGCTGATAATGACGTTCTTAGCTCCAGGACCGAAATCATAACATGTCACCTTATCGTCATCAGCTATTTTTTCTAATGCTATCTCTAGCTTTTTCATTCTCTTATCCATCATCTTGTTCCTATTCTCAGGATCCTCTGAAATGTGGCCTTCTTCCGTGTGTTCATCTCCGGTATTCCAAAATATTGCATTTTCTGTACCGATAGGAACTCTTGTGGAAACAGGAGAATCGTCGAGTTTGAATCTTTGAAAGTGACCTGCAGCACCCCCAACCTCATTTTTGTCAATATTATTTTTGAATTTTCCTCTTTCAATTTTGAGCTCATTGCTAAATCTTTTGCATGTTTTGATGCTACTGCTAATTGCTTTGTCAAGCAAATGAATTACTGGTAATTGATAAATCTCTGCTAAATTGAATGCCTTTATTGCATCATAGAAAGATTCTTCGATATCACCAGAAGCCAGTACTATTTTTGGAAATTCGCCGTGTCCTGCGTTTATAGCAAATAACAAGTCGCTCTGTTCGTGTCTTGTCGGTAATCCGGTGGAAGGTCCCGCTCTTTGATACATTGTAACTACTAAAGGGACCTCATTCATTCCAGCCCAACCTAGTGCTTCAGCCATCAATGAAAAGCCGGGTCCGGATGTTGCAGTGGCCGTCCTAACGCCGGTTAATGAAGCTCCAATTGCCATGGTAACTGCAGCTATTTCATCTTCCGTTTGAACGACAATAATAGATCCATTTTTGCCGTTAGATTGGTCAATAATTTGATTTGATTCTAAGAATTCGCTCTCATCACTTGCTGGAGTAATAGGGTAATAGGTTTGAAATCTACAACCTCCAAGAATTTTTCCAATTGCTGCAGCCTGACTACCTGAGACTAAAAGATAATCCTGTAGAGCGTCCTTAGGGATAATTTTGTATTTAATAGTCTTAGGATCAAATTTAGTGCTCATTTGGGAATAGGCGTATTCGGCTGCTTCAATGTTAATAGTGACTAGTTTTGGCTTTGATCCAAAGACATCTTGAATAGCACTAGTCAGAGCGTCTTTTTTGATACCAAGTAAAGAAATTGAAGCCGATATGGCCATAACATTAACTACTCTAGCAAGTTTACTCAACTTAGGATCGTTCATTTTTATTGCCACTGCTTCAATCATTTCAAAATATGGTAGACCGTATACTATACAACCTCTCGACTTTGCAAATTCCAGCATACCACTCAAATTAACAGAGTGTCCAGAGTCTTCCAGTAACTTACGTATTCTATTACTTGCTTCAAAATCAATTGTAGGTACTTCCACTAATGTAGTTTCGGCAAGAGTCGAGTCATATATTATCACACCTCCGGAAGATACTCTGTCTGCGTGTCTGAAAACTGTCTCCGCATCAAATGATACTAGCATGTTGATTTCTTCCAAATGGGAGTTCACAGGTTTTTCTGAAACTCTTATTGTGAAATAGCTGTGCTCTCCTTTAATGTTAGAATAAAATTCCCTCTTTCCAAAAATATGAAAGCCCTCTTTTGCACATGTTCTTGCAAAAATATTTGCAGCTGAATCAACACCACTTCCCTGAGGTCCACCAATTAACCAGGATATAGAATTCACATTAGACATAAAAGACAATGAATTGCATTCTTCTCCAATTTATTAATCAAGTTATAGATATATAAAATATGAAATCATCATCCGCCGCCAGTAGCAGCGTCATATAAGCAGCATTCGCATGAATCTCGTTCTCCACAATAAGGACAAGAACACGTGCAGGCTTCAATTGCAACACCACAAATCTCGCACGTAACTATTTCCTCCGGAGAATTGTTATTCGAAGACATCTAGTATCATAAAAGTAAACTAGCTAGAACTTATACTTTGCATTGGAGAATAATAGATGTTATTTAATTTCTGAATATGAATAGATTAAGTTTTTAACTAAGAATTTTAAACAAAAGAAAATAAAAATGAAAGTGGATGTGGTTTTAATCCCACTTACTCCACGCGGCCATCCATCTATATGTCCAAGTATTGAGTTTCGCACCCAGTGCAGCTATCGGAACACTTAGCACAGCTCCAGCTCCCGATCCTAGCGCCACGGGACTATTGTAGAACTTTCCGACCTGAGGCTCAATTGGCGTCATATACGGAGGCAATGTTGGACGAGGATACTTGAATGCCATCTCCAGTGGATCTCTGACTAACAACAGATTGATCATATTGAATATTGGCAATGAAAGACCAACCAGCGTTCCGCCAATAATAATAGCAGCGTGTTTATTCCTTCTTGTTGCCCAATATGTCAAATCTAGCAGCATTGCTGAAGGTATCCAGACGGGTGTTACTATGAAGTCATATGGATATCCTAGAGCAAACCAAGCTCCTTTGGCTACCCATGTATAGATAGTCATGATTGTTGCATAATATGTTGCAGTCCCTGGTACTCCGGTGAATAGCATGTAATAGATTGCACCAACTACAAGCATGGTTGATTGGGATATTGAGAACACTACGAATGATGTCCACGCCCAATCAGTGTAGAAGATGTAGTCTCCTGCGTTGATTGTCAATAAGGTACTATTTACAGCAACTACAACTATGAATAGATAGTGTGTAGTGCGTCTAAGCCAGACCATTACCAAATGTCTCCTAGAGGTTCTATATAAAATTTTATTTTGATATTCTTAATAATGAAAGATGATAAATTTGATACATTTTGTAAACGATTTCAAAAATTCGCTTTGTGAAATATTTCAAAGATAAATTTAGATTATTCTAATGATCCTGAAATAGCTAAAGTCAAAAGTTCTTAAAAAAGTTAATAATAAAAAATAAAGTTTAGGCGTAGCCCAGTTTTTCTCTAGTGATTTTCATGATGAAGAAGAATCCTAGTGCTTCAATGACTGTTAAGACTGATAGAGCATAAAGTCCACTTGGTAATGGATATGCCCATGGATACACAGTTACACCAACGTACACACCACCAGCCGTTGCAACCCAACATAGAATGAAGCCTATGATGTAAACTGGTGTCATCTTTTCTACACGTCGACCGATCATGCGCTCTATATCATCACTACTGCCTGTACTTGTACGGCCACCTCCGCCGCCACCGCCATATCCCTTTGGTAAAGTCATTAATTTTACCATCAAAGGAATCCTTTTTAAATTTTGCGTCTGAAACAAGATTAGACAGTTTTTTGATTAGAAATTCCTATGATTACTATCTAGGATCTAAGAATATTACCCTAGGCAAGTCAATATAGCTATTAAATATAGGTATAGATGCTTTGAGAAAGTAAAGTCATAGCAAAGCATATATCTTTGTTAATTCTGGTATGGCTAGGTGTAAATTATACGTCCAACATAAAAATAGCGGTAGTTGCACTATTTGCGATAGTAATGTCCACTTCGACAATCATAGCAATTGCTCAAACTGCTGAAGGACATGGTGTTCAAGCTCAGCTTCAGAGTAGATTCGTAAGAATTCAAGATGAAGCTTTCTCAGCACAAACATTGAATACAGGTGATCAGCTGGTTGTGACTGGAAACCTACAAAGTCTTGTAAACAAGCCATTAAGAGCATGGTTATCACTATTTAGTGAGTCAACCAATGCAGGTAACAGATGGGAGTTTATTGCAAGAGATCCTCCAGGAAATATATTTGATATTCCTCCACAAGGAACAATTCCATACTCAATTACTGCAAAAGCTCTTGAACCAGGTATTTACCATGTTCATACACAATTGAACGTCGAACATGTCGGTCCTGGATTGGGTCCCGGTCAAACTATTCAGGTGTCTGGCCCAGCAATCTTGAAAGCAGTTCCATGGGGCAATGTAGCATATCAGGTAATACTGATTGGTGCTGGACTCGGAGTAACGTTTGCAACAAGACCGTGGCAAGTAATTTAAAAGAATCCTCTATTTTTTATCTTTTTTTAGTTCTTTTACTTAGTAACTTTTTAAGATAAAGCTGCTTAAAATTAAGCTTCATCTATAAAATAGATGAGTCCAAAAAAAATTATAATTTTAGATGTATCTTTAGTCCCTTGTACCTATTTCTTATTGTTACTTCAGTTACTCCAGCAGCCTCTGCAACATCCTTTTGAGTTTTATTTTCACCATTCATTACACAAGCTACATACAGAGCAGCTGCAGCTAATCCCATGGGATCTTTTCCAGCAGATATCTTGCCTTGCTCAGCCTTTTTCAGTATCTCCAATGCTTTTCTTTTAGTTTTTTCGGAAAGCCCTGACTTGCTTGCAATTCGGGCTACACATTTAACAGGATCTACTACAGGCATTTTCAAGTCCAGTTCTCTAATCAATAGTCTATAGCATCTTGCTACATCCTTTTTCTTGATATTACTTGCATGTGCAATATCCTTCAAAGTTCTAGGAGTTTCAGTATCCCTACAAGCAGCGTACAGCGCAGCCGCTACAAGAGCTGAAATAGACCTTCCCCGTACGAGACCCTTTTCAAGTGCTTTTCTGTACACATACGCTGCTTTTTCAATTACAGCATCCCCAACCGCCAGCTTATCTTTTAGCCTGTCCAATTCACTAAAAGCTTGTCTAAAATTGCGATCTACTGGTTCGTGTACTTGACTCCTACTATCCCAAGTTCTTAATCTTTCAATAGTACTTTTCATAGAAGCCGATAATGGCTTTCCAGAAGCGTCTTTATCAACAGGTCCGATAATTGTGGCAAGCCCCATATCATGCATTGCAAGGGACGTAGGAATGCCAGCACGACTTCGATCTTCATGTTCTTCTTTTGAAAATGCTCTCCATTCTGGTCCAGTTTCTTCAATGCGTTCAGTAACTACAAATCCACAATTTCCACAAAACATCTCTCCACTTGAATTATCTGTAACCATTGGACCTTTCCCGCATCTCGGACAGCGGTCACTAAATAAGGAAATATCTTTAACCAATTCTAATACCCCACAAAAATTCAGACAATGTTGTTTCTTATATTTATGTTTTATTCTCATATATATGCATTGTCGTAAATATTTCTGGGCTACTAATATATAGAGGAAAATTTGGAACTTTTCCAAACTAAAGCCGATTTTCCGGCTAATTTTTGGGTTTATTTCTCAAGTTTTTAAATTTATCAGAACTTTGGAATGTTTCTTTTTCTTCTCTTGGTCTTTTCAACTTTCTTACTTTCACTTCTTGTTGAGCTGT
>Ga0209999_1000035_pt1 | contig 14804 bp, 16 predicted proteins | sample InoplaM1AM_FD_187578 | JGI IMG/M metagenome (GOLD analysis project Ga0209999, IMG submission 187578) | Arabidopsis thaliana rhizosphere microbial communities from the Joint Genome Institute, USA, that affect carbon cycling - Inoculated... | ecosystem: Host-associated > Plants > Roots >...
GCCGGTGCGGGCCATTGTCTACCAGCCCGAGGCATAATCCGCGCATGATCCAACGCCTGCTTTCCGCCGTCCTCGGCCTCGTCTTCGTGGCCGCCGTGTTCCTCTTCACGTCCTTTCTCGTCGCGCTGGCGTTGACCGCCGGCCTGCTCGGCTGGGCGTGGATGTACTGGAAGGGGCGCGGCCGCCGCCGGCGGGTGATCGAGGGCGAGTACCGTATCATCGAGTCGCGATGATCCAGGTGACGGTCAACGGCAAGCCGCACCGCTTCGAGCAGCCACTCGATGTGTCGGCGCTGCTGTCGACCCTCGACCTGATCGGCAAGAAAGTCGCGGTGGAGCGCAACGGCGAGATCGTGCCGAAGAGCGCGCACGCCGGCACGCTGCTCGCCGACGGCGATGCGCTCGAGATCGTGGTCGCGGTCGGGGGAGGCTAAGAATGCAGGACTCTTTCGTCGTTGCGGGCAAGCGCTATGGATCGCGCCTCCTGGTGGGTACGGGCAAGTACCGCGACTTCGCGCAGACGCGTGCGGCGGTGGACGCCTCGGGCGCCGAGATCGTCACCGTGGCGATCCGCCGCACCAACATCGGCCAGAACCGCGGCGAGCCGAGCCTGCTCGAGGCGCTGCCGCCCTCGCAGTTCACCTACCTGCCCAACACCGCCGGCTGTTACAGCGCCGCCGACGCGGTGCGCACGCTGCGCCTCGCGCGCGAGCTCCTCGACGGCCACGACCTGGTCAAGCTCGAGGTGCTCGGCGACCCGCACACGCTCTACCCCAACATGCCCGAGACCCTGAAGGCCGCCGAGCAACTGGTCAAGGAGGGCTTCAAGGTCATGGTGTACTGCTCCGACGACCCGATCCAGGCGCAGATGCTGGAGGCCATGGGCTGCGTCGCCGTGATGCCCCTCGCCTCGCTCATCGGCTCGGGCATGGGCATCCTCAATCCCTGGAACCTGCAGCTCGTGATCGAGAAGGTGAAGGTGCCGGTGCTCGTCGACGCCGGCGTGGGCACTGCGTCGGACGCGTCGATCGCCATGGAGCTCGGCTGCGACGGCGTGCTGATGAACACCGCCATCGCCGCGGCGCGCGACCCGGTGATGATGGCCCGGGCGATGAAGAAGGCGGTCGAGGCCGGGCGCGAAGCCTTCCTCGCCGGCCGCATGCCGAAGAAGCTCTACAGCGCCGCGCCCTCCTCGCCCACCGAAGGAACGATCTCCTCGAAGGCGGCCTAAGCCGTGGCTTGCCACGGCGCCTAGTTTGGTCCGCCCCATCCGCAGCTTCGTCCTGCGCCAGGGCCGCACTACCCCGGCGCAAACACGCGCGCTCGAGCACCTTTACCCGAAGTACGGTCTCGCCTTCTCCCAACAAAAAGTAAGGTCGGAAAAACCCCTGGTGCTGGAAATCGGCTCGGGCATGGGCGAGACGACGATCGAGATCGCCAAGGCCCACCCCGAGGTCGACTTCGTCGCGGTCGAGGTGCACGGCCCCGGCGTCGGCAGCTTGCTCAATGCAATCGAGAAGAACGGGCTCGACAACCTGCGCGTCATCCGGCACGACGCCGTCGAGGTGCTCGAGCACATGGTCGCCGACGGCTCGCTCGCGGCGATCCACCTCTTCTTCCCCGATCCGTGGCCGAAGAAGCGCCACCACAAGCGCCGGCTGGTGCAGCCCGCCTTCGCCGCGCTCGCGGCGCGCAAGCTCGCGCCCGGCGGCGTGCTCCATGCGGCGACCGACTGGCCCGACTATGCCGACTGGATGGCGGAGGTCTTCTCGCAGGAAGCCCTTCTGGAGAAGGCTGAGCGGGGCCTGACCGCGAAGCCCATGACCAAGTTCGAGGCGCGCGGCCGACGCCTCGGCCATCCGATCCGCGAGCTTTTCTACCGCCGCAAGCGCTAGCATGGTCCGATGCGTGCGCTCTTCGTAGCGGTAGCCTTGGTACTGCTTGCCGCAGGGGCCGAGGCCCAGCCGGCGCGCAAGACCATCGGCGTCCTGCTCTTCAGCACCCCGGCAGGCGACGCGAACCTGACCGCCTTCCGGCGCGGCCTCGCGGAGCTCGGCTATGTCGAGGGGAGGAACCTGGATCTCTTATACCGCTACGCCGAAGGCAAGCCCGAGCGGCTGCCCGCGCTGGCGGCCGAGCTCGCGGCGTTTTCCCCGGACCTGATCTTCGCCATGGGCGGCGACGTGGCGCCTTTCGCGAGGACGGCGACCAGCACCATCCCCATCGTCATCGCGGTCAGCAACGATCCCGTGCAGGCTGGGCTGGTGGCGAGCCTGGCGCGGCCTGGCGGCAATATCACCGGCGTCACCTTCGTCTCGTCCGAGCTGGCGGCGAAGCGGCTGCAGCTCCTGAAGCAAGCGATGCCGGGAATTTCCCGGGTGGCGGTGATCTGGAACCCGGATCACGTCGATCCGGAATACCGCGAGACCCAGGCTGCCGGACGCGTTCTGAGCTTGCGCGTGCAGTCCCTCGAAGTCAGGCGGGCGGGCGATTTCGAGGACGCATTCCGGGCGGCCGCCGCCGAAGGGGCCGAAGCCCTCATCGTGGTGTCTTCGCGGCTCATGACCTTCAACCGGCGGCGCATCCTGGAGTTCGCCGCCCGCCAGCGCCTGCCGGTGATCTCGGGCTGGGGGCCGTGGACCGAGGAAGGCGCCCTGATGAGCTACGGACCCGATCTCAATGCCATCGTCCAGCGGGCGGCGACGCACGTCGACCGGGTGCTGAAAGGCGCCCGCGCGGCTGAGCTCCCCATCGAGCAGCCGACGACGCATGAGCTGGTCATCAACCTGCGCACCGCAAGAGCGCTCGGCCTGAGCATCGAGCCGTCGCTGCGCGCGCAGGCGACCCGCACCGTCGACTGACCGGGCGCCCTAGTAGGTCTTGTAGGGCAGGAACTTGCCGGAGAGCTCGACGCGCACGCGGTCGCCCTTCTCGTGCGCCTCGCGCGAGATGTCCATCGAGAAGTCGATGGCGCTCATGATGCCGTCGCCGAACTCCTCGTGGATCAGCTCCTTGATGGTGCTGCCGTAGACGTTGACGATCTCGTACCAGCGGTAGATCAGCGGGTCGGTCGGCACCGCGGTCGGAAGCGATCCCTTGTAGGGCACGGTCTGCAGCAGCAGCACCGCCTCCTCCGGCAGGTCGAAGAGCCGCCCCACCGTCTCGGCCTGCTTCTTCGTCATCTGCATCTGGCCCAGGCACGCGGCGGTGGTCCATTCCTTGGACTGGCCGACCTTCTTCGCCACCTCCGACCACTTGATGCCCTTCTTCATCTTGCGGAAGGCGATGAGGTCGGTGACATCGGTGCGCTGCATCGGCTTCATCAGGGCGTTAATGGCGGCGTCGGCGTCGCGCTTCATGGCGGTACTCCTCGAGTTGGTAGGTTTTCGACCGGTTGACGAGAAAGTCGAGCAGGTGGTTGCGCGCGGCGTAGTAGCGCGGGTCGTGGTGCAGGTCCTGCCGCGAGCGCGGCTTGGCGAGCGGGTTGACCACGGCCTCGGCGATGCGGGCCCCCGGCCCGTTCGACATGAGCAGGATGCGGTCGGCGAGCAGGAGCGCCTCGTCGACGTCGTGGGTGATCATGAACACCGTCTGCTGCGTGGCGGCGCAGATGCGCAGCAGCTCGTCCTGGATCACGCCGCGCGTCAGGGCGTCGAGCGCGCCGAAGGGCTCGTCGAGGAGCAGCATCTTCGGCTGGATGGAGAAGGCGCGCGCGATGCCCACGCGCTGCTTCATCCCCCCGGAGAGCTGCGCCGGCTTCTTGTGCTCGGCGCCGGAGAGCCCGACCATGTCGATGAAGGTCTTGCACTGGGTCTGGACCTGCACCCGGTTCCACGCCGGCCAGCGACTCTCCACCGCGAAGGCGATGTTGCCCATGACGGAGAGCCACGGCATCAGCGCGTGCCCCTGGAACACCACGCCGCGCTCGAGGGAGGGCCCCGCCACCTCGCGGCCGTCCATCACCACCACGCCCCCGGAGGCCGCTTCGAGGCCGGCGAGGATGTTGAGGATGGTGGTCTTGCCGCAGCCGGAATGGCCGATGATGCAGACGAACTCGCCCCTCTCCATGGTGAAGTCGACCGCCTCGAACACGTTCGCGGCGCCGTAGCGCTTGGCGAGGCCCTGGACCTGGAGGAAGCTCATTCGGGAAAGGTGACCGCGCGCTGCAGCCGGGCGAAGAGGACATCGAGCGCCATGCCCACCAGCCCGATGGCGAGGATGCCGCACAGGATGTTGGCGATCGACAGGTTGTTCCACTCGTTCCAGACGAAGTAGCCGATGCCGGTGCCGCCCACGAGCATCTCGGCGGCGACGATCACCAGCCAGGCGATGCCCACCGAGATGCGCATGCCGGTGAGGATGGTGGGCGCGGCCGCCGGCAGGATCACGGCCAGAGCCTTGCGCACCGGAGACACCTCGAGCGTGCGCGCCACGTTCAGCCACTCGCGCCGCACGGAGGCGACGCCGAAGGCGGTGTTGATGAGCATCGGCCAGATCGAGCAGACGAAGATCACGAACACCGCCGAGACGTCCGAGTCCTTGAGGGTGAAGAGCGCGAGCGGCATCCAGGCGAGCGGAGAGATGGGCTTCAGCACCTGGATGAACGGGTCGAGCGCGCGGTGCAGGAGCGGCGACATGCCGATCAGGAACCCGGCCGGCACCGCGACCAGCGCCGCCAGCAGGAACCCGAGCGCCACGCGCCCGATCGAGTACGCGAGCTGCAGGCCGATGCCCTTGTCGTTCGGCCCGCGGTCGTAGAACGGCTGGCGCAGGTGCTCGACGATCTTGCCGCCGAGGTCCGCGGGTGCGGGGAACGCCGACTTGCCGCCGCTCGCCGCCTGCGCGCCGACCAGCCTGGCGTACTCGGAGTCGACGACGCGCGCGCCTCCCGTGGGCAGCGTGGCGAGGTGCCACGCGCCCACCCCGACGGCGAGCAGCAGCGCGGACAGCAGCGCGGCGGTGAGGCGCAGGGGCAGCTTCATCTACGCGCGCCGGATGGCGAAGCTGTCGACGTACTCCTTCGGCTTCATCGGGTCGAACACCTTGCCCATGACGCTGAAGCTCTTGTAGGTCGACTTGGGCGGCGTGAGCCCGCTCTCGGCCATGAGCTTCGCCGCGTCGGTGGCGAGGAACACCTCGCGCGCGACGCTCTGGTAGTCGACCTCCCCCTTGAGCTGACCCCAGCGCCGCATCTGCGTCAGGATCCACACCGCGAAGGAATGCCAGGGGAAAGGGTCGAAGTCGATGCGGTCGGGCACCTTGCGCACGTTGCCCAGGCCGTCGGCGAAGGTGCCGGTCAGCACCTGCTCCACGACGGTGACCGGCTGGTTGAGGTAGCTCGCGGGCGCGATGGCCGCGGCGATCTCCTTGCGGTTCTCGCCCTTGCGCGCGTAGGCGGTGGCATCGATGATCGATCTCAGCAGCGCGCGGTAGGTGTTGGGCATCTCGGTGACGAAGGCCTTGGAGGCGGCGAAGGCGCAGCACGGATGCCCGGGCCAGATGTCCTTCGACAGCACGTGGATGAAGCCCACGCCGTCGTAGACCGCGCGCTGGTTCACCGGGTCGGGCGCAAGGAAGCCGTCGATGTTGTCGGCGCGCAGGTTCGCCACCATCTCCGGCGGCGGCACCGAGCGGATCTGGATGTCGCGGTCGGGGTCGAGGCCGTGCTCCGCGACGTAGTAGCGCAGCAGGTAGTTGTGCATCGAGTAGTCGAAGGGCACCGCGAACTTGAAGCCCTTCCAGGACTTCGGGTCGCGCTTGTCCTTGTGGCGGACCGCCAGGGTAATGGCCTGGCCATTGATGTTCTCGACCGCCGGCATGGTGTACGGCACCGGGCTCGACCCGGCCCCCAGCGAGATCGCCAGCGGCATCGGCGAGAGCATGTGCGCGGCGTCGTACTCCTTGTTCAGCGTCTTGTCGCGGATGACGGCCCAGCCCGCCGTCTTCACCACATCGACGTCCAGCCCGTGCTTCGAATAGAAGCCCATCGGGTGCGCCATGATGATCGGCGTCGCGCAGGTGATCGGGATGAATCCCACCTTGAGCTTCGTCTTCTCGGGCTTCGCCGTCTGCGCGAACGCCTCCTTCGCGGCGCCGAGCGGAAAGAGGCCGGAGAGCGCGGCGAGCGCGGTGCCGGCCCCCACGGCGGCGAGGAACCGGCGCCGGAACTCTTCGCGCGGATACAGGGCCCGCATCACGGCTTCTTCGACCAGCTTCGCACCGTCGGCGTCGTGCTCGGCCTGCGAGCCGTGCCTGCCGCAGATGCAGTTGAACAGTGGCATGGCGCTCTCTCCCTCGGGTTGGATCGACGCGCGCTATTCGCACCAAGCGTGCCAGCGCCTAAGTCCTTGTTTTGCGCGGCCCCGGGTTGCCAGGCCTCACCATCGTGGTGCATGACCGCTTAGACTGTGCGCCATGGAAGTGCCCGGCATGAAGATCCTCGACGAGGTGATCCCGGCGCGCGCCGGCTGGAGCCGCGAGATCTCGCGCGGCCAGGTGCTGCGCCTGGTCGACCTGGAAGGCAGGCAGGCGGTGGACTTCCTTTGCTACAACGCCGCCGACTACGAGGACCGCTACGCCGCCGCCGACACGATGAAGATCAACGGCAGCATCTTCATCCGCAAGGGCACGGTCCTCTACTCGGTGAACTGCAACCCGCTGTTCACGCTCGTCGAGGACACCTGCGGCTTCCACGACACCATCGGCGGCTGCTGCTCCTCGGGCCTCAACCGCCGGCGCTACGGCAAGCCCGGCGACCCGAACTGCCGGCAGAACTTCCTCGACCAGCTCAAGCGCTGGGGCATGGGCCCGCGCGACATCGTCGCCAACCTGAACTTCTTCATGTACGTGCCGGTCGGCAAGGACGGCGCCATGGACATGGGCCCGAGCATCTCCAAGCCCGGCGACTACGTCGACCTGCGCGCCGAGATGGACGTCCTCGCCGTGATCTCCAACTGCCCGCAGATGAACAACCCGGTGAACGACTTCAATCCCACGCCGGTTCGCGCGATCGTGTACCAGCCCTAGCGATGCAGTGCCCCAAGTGCCGGCACGAGAACCCGCCACAGGCCAAATTCTGCTCGGAGTGCGGCGCCGGCCTGGCATCGCGCTGCCCCGCCTGTAACGCCGAGCTCGCGGCGGGCGCCAAGTTCTGCGGGCAGTGCGGTGCGCCGGCGACAGCCAGCGAGCCGCGTTTCTCCTCCCCGCAGTCGTACACACCGAAGCACCTCGCCGAGCGCATCCTGGCCGCTGGCATAGAAGGCGAGCGCAAGCAGGTGACCGTGCTCTTCGCGGACATGAAGGGCTCGATGGAGCTGCTCGCGGAGCGCGATCCCGAAGACGCACGCAAGCTTCTCGACCCGGTGCTCGAGCGCATGATGGAAGCGGTGCACCACTACGAGGGCACCGTGAATCAGGTCATGGGCGACGGCATCATGGCGCTCTTCGGTGCTCCCCTCGCCCACGAGGATCACGCAGTGCGCGCATGCTACGCCGCCTTGCGCATGCAGGAGGGAATCCGGCGCTACAGTGAGGAGGCGCGGCACGCCCACGGCATCGAGCTGCGCATCCGGGTCGGCCTCAACTCCGGCGAAGTGCTCGTGCGCTCGATCGGCAACGACCTGCGCATGGACTACACGGCCGTCGGGCAGACGACCCATCTCGCTTCCCGGATGGAGCAGCTCGCCACGCCGGGCAGCACACGCCTTACGGCGAGCACGCTGGAGCTCGCCGAAGGCTACGTCGACGTGAAACCGCTCGGACCGGTGCCGGTCAAGGGCATGGCAGACCCGGTCGAGGTGTACGAGCTTTCCGGCGCGAGCGCGATACGCACGCGGCTGCAGGCGTCGCGCGCCCGCGGCCTGACGCGCTTCGTGGGGCGGGACGCCGAGATGGAGCAGCTTCGCAACGCCGCCGAGCAGGCGCGAAGCGGGCGCGGGCAGGTCGTCGCGGTTGTCGGCGAGCCCGGCGTCGGGAAGTCGCGCCTCTACTACGAGTTCCTGCATTCGCACCACGTGCACGGGTGGCTCGCGGTCGAGAGCGGCTCGGTGTCGTACGGCAAGGCGACCGCTTACCTGCCTCTCGCGGACCTGTTCCGCGCGTATTTCAAGATCGAAGCCCGGGACGATGTGCGGGCGTTGCGCGCCAAAGTGACGGGCAATCTGCTGGCGCTTGACGAGACGCTGAGAGACACCGTCGCTCCGGCGTTGTGGCTCCTCGACGCCCTGCCCGAGGATAGTCCCTTTCTCACCCTCGACCCGGGAGCCCGCCGGCGCGAAACGCTCATGGCCGCGAAGCGCATCCTACTCAGGGAAAGCCGGGCGCAGCCGCTGCTGCTGGTATTCGAGGACTTGCACTGGATCGACGGAGAGACACAGGCGTTCCTGGACAGCCTCATCGAGAGCCTGCCGAGCGCGCGCATCCTGCTCGCGGTGAACTACCGGCCGGAGTATCGCCACACCTGGGCCGGTCGAAGCTTCTACCGGCAGCTGCGCATCGAGCCGCTGCCGGCGCAAAGCGCGCACGAGCTCCTCGAAGGCCTGCTCGGCCCCGAACCCAGCGTCGCACGGCTGAAAGCGCTCCTTGCCGAGCGCACGCAAGGCAATCCGCTCTTTCTGGAAGAGAGCGTACGCGGCCTCGTGGAAACCGGTGCGCTGGTCGGCACGCGCGGGGCGTACCGACTGACCGGGCAGCTCGAATCCATCCGTGTTCCGCCCACCGTGCAGGCCATTCTCGAGGCGCGCATCGACCGGCTGGAGCCGGCGGACAAGCGTCTGCTGCAGGCGGCGGCCATTGTCGGCACCGACATTCCGTTCTCGCTTCTCGAGGCAATCGCCGACGTGCAAGGCGACGACTTGCGCCGCGGTCTGGCGCAATTGCAGGCCGCCGAATTCGTCTACGAGTCCCGGCTCTTCCCGGAGCTCGAGTACGCGTTCAAGCACGCGCTCACCCACGACGTGGCCTACGGCCGCGTCCTGCAGGACCGGAAGCGCGCGCTGCATGCCGCGATCGTCGATGCCATGGAACGGCTGTACCGAGACCGCCTAGTCGAGCAGACCGAGTTGCTGGCGCACCACTCCCTGCGTGGCCAGGTCGCTGGCAAGGCGGCGCACTACCTATGCCTGGCCGGCGAACGAGCCGCGAGTCGATTCGCGAATCAAGAAGCGGTGCAGTTCCTCCAGAAGGCCTTGGAGGTGCTGAAGGAGCTGCCGCCGACGCCGGAGAACCGGATGAGCGTCCTTGATACCCGCATCGCCCTCGGGCCGGCGCTCATCGCCACGAAGGGCGCGACCGATCAAGAGGTGGAGCATTGCTACCGGGAGGCGGTCGGCCTGGCCGACGCGCTGGGAGACGAAGCGAAACGGTTCCCGGTCTTGTGGGGCGCTTGGTTCGTGAAGTTCACCCGGGGCGAGCATGACGAGGCCGTGAGCGATGCACAGTCGCTACTCCGAGCGGCACACGTAAGCGGCGACACCGGCTGCCTTCTGGAGGCTCGCCACTCGCTATGGGCCACGCTTTCGGCGATGGGCAGATCCCGTGAGGCCCTCGAGCATATCGAGCACGGGCGACCGTTGTATGACAGGGAAAAGCATGCGCGGCAAGCCTTCCAGTACGGCGGGCACGATGCCGGCGCTTGCTCCTACTGGCATCGGGGACTCTCGCATTGGGTCCTGGGTTACCCCGACCGGGCCTTGCAGGACGCGCGCGAAGGTGTGCGCATGGCGAAAGACCTCCGCCACCCGATGACCATGGTGCTCGCGTTGTGGTTCGAGGCGTGGGTGCAGTTCCAGCGCGGCGCGACGGACGCCGCCGTCGCCGCCGCGGACGAGTCGATGACCCTCGCGAGCACGCACGGAATTGCAGCATGGGGTCAAGCTGCGACGCTGCTGCGGACGCCGTTAACCGCGTCCCAGCGAGACCTCCAAGAGATCGAGCAAGTGATCCGCCACTCCAGCGGGACGGCCTGGCGCAAAGCCAGCAACCTGGCCCTCCTCGCGCGCAGGTACGCTGACCAGGGCGCAAGCGAGAAAGGCCTGGAGGTTGTGCGCGGCATCCCTCCCGCGCAGCGCAGTGGGTTCTTCGGCGCCGACATCCTGCGCACCGAGGGGGAAATCATCCTTGCGCATGACAAGTCTGCTATGCGCGAAGCCGAGGCCTGCTTCCAGCGCGCGCTGGAGATCGCACAGGAGCGGAGCGAGAAGTCGCTCGAGCTGCGCGCTGCGATGAACCTGGCGCGCCTGCGGCAGCAGCAGGGCCGGCGCGAAGAGGCGCATCGCCTGCTCGACCCCGTCTACCGCTGGTTCACCGAGGGGTTCGAAACCGCCGACCTGCGCACGGCTCAGGCGCTGCTCAGCGAGCTGGGAGGAACAGCTCCAGCAGCTCGTTGAGGAAGCGCTGCCCGCGCGCCGTGGGCCGGATGCGCTTCAAGTCCCGCTCGAGCAACCCCCGTTGTTCGGCGCTTTCCAGATTCTTCTGAATACCCAGCAAGGAAAGGCCGGTGCGCTGCTCGAACAGCCCGGCGGGAAAGCCGTCGACCAGGCGCAGCGCATTCAGCATGAACTCGAAGGGAAGCTCCTTCACGGAGACGATCGACTCCTTCGTCGCCGCGCCCTCCATGTACTGCGCCGGCTGCTTGGCGCGCTCGTGGCGGGTGATGCGGTCGGGAAAGCTCACCTTGCCGTGGGCGCCGGCGCCAATGCCGAGGTAGTCGCCGAATTCCCAGTAGTTGAGGTTGTGCCGGCAGCGCATGCCGGGCCTGGCGAACGCGGACGTCTCGTAGTGCTGGTAGCCCGCCTCGGCCAGCGTTTCTTCGATCTCGACCTGCATGTCCGCGCAGCGGTCGTGCTCGGGAAGCGCCGGGCGCTCGCGCCAGAACACCGTGTTGGGCTCGATGGTGAGCTGGTAGGCCGACAGGTGCGGCACGCCGCAGGAGAGGCCTTGCGCGAGGTCGGCGCGAGCCATCTCGAGGGTCTGCGCCGGCAGCCCGTACATGAGGTCGAGGTTGACGTTGTCGAAGCTCTCGAGCGCGGCGTCGATCGCGCGCCTCGCCTCGGCGGCCGAGTGGATGCGCCCCAGGCGCGCGAGCATCGCTCGATCGAAGCTCTGCACGCCGACCGAGATGCGGTTCACGCCGGCGTCGCGGAAGCCGCGGAAGCGCCCCGCTTCCACCGTGCCGGGGTTCGCTTCCAGGGTGATCTCCGCGTCTGGCTCGAGCACCATCCTCGCCCGCACGGCGGAGAGGAGCGCGTCGATCGAATCGGGCGAGAACAGGCTCGGCGTGCCGCCGCCGATGAACACGCTGACGAGGCGCCGTCCCCAGACCGAGGGCAGCAGCTCCTCCAGGTCGGAGGTCAGCTTCTGCACGTAAGCCTGCTCGGGCAGAGCCCCGCCGCGCTCGTGAGAGTTGAAATCGCAGTACGGGCACTTGCGCACGCACCACGGGATATGGACGTAGAGCGCCAGCGGCGGCAGCAGCGCCAGTCGCACTCCGGTGTTCTTCTGAACTAGAACTTCCATTCGCCGATCAGCTGGATGAGCTTCTGCAACGCCTGGCCGCGGTGGCTCAGGCGGTTCTTCTGCGCCGGCTCGAGCTCAGCCGCGGTCCTGCCCAGGGCCGGGAGGTAGAACAGCGGGTCGTAGCCGAAGCCGTTGGTGCCGCGCGGCGAGCGCGCGATCTCGCCGCGCCAGAGGCCCTCGGCGATGAGGGGTCTTGGATCGTCGAAGCGCCGCAGGAGGACCATGATGCAGTAGTAATACGCTTCCCTCTTTTCACCAAGCTTTCCCAACAATAACTCGTTATTGCGTGCATCGCGCTCCTCACGGCCGCCTTCCCGGCCTGCGTAGTAGGCGGAGCGCACGCCCGGCTCGCCACCGAGCGCCTCGACGCACAGGCCCGAATCGTCGGCGAGCGCCGCAAGGCCGGTGGCACGGCTCGCGTGGCGCGCCTTGGCGAGCGCGTTCTCGAGGAAGGTGTCGTGCGGCTCTTCCGCCTCGTCCACCCCGAGGCTGCCTTGTGGAATCACTGCAAAGGAAAGGGGCGCGAGCAGCGTCCCGATCTCCCGCAGCTTGCCGGGATTCCCGGAGGCGAGGACCAGCTTCACAGGCCCAGCGCGGTCTTCTGCTGCCCGATCAGCGCCCGGATGCCGCGCGCGGCGAGCTCCACGAGGGCATCGAGCTCCTCCTGCGAGAACGGCTCGCCCTCGGCGGTGCCCTGCAGCTCGACGAAGCGCCCGGCGCCGGTCATCACCACGTTCATGTCGGTGCCGCAGGCCGAGTCCTCGGCGTAGTCGAGGTCGAGCACCGGCGCGCCCTGGTAGATGCCCACCGAGACGGCGGCGACGAAGTCCCTGATCGGGGTTTGCACGATGAGCTTTCGTTCCTGGAGCCAGGAGACGGCATCGTGCAAAGCCACGAAGGCGCCGGTGATGGCGGCGGTGCGCGTGCCGCCGTCGGCCTGCAGCACGTCGCAGTCCACCTGGATGGTTCTTGCCCCGAGCGACGCGAGGTCGACGACCGCCCTGAGCGAGCGTCCGATCAAGCGCTGGATCTCCTGCGTGCGGCCCGACTGCTTGCCGCGCGCCGCCTCGCGCTCGCCGCGCGTGTTGGTGGCGCGCGGCAGCATGCCGTACTCGGCGCTCACCCAGCCGCGGCCGCTGTCGCGCAGGAACGGCGGCACGCGCTCCTCCACCGAGGCGGTGCACAGCACGCGCGTATCGCCGAACTCGACCAGCACCGAGCCCTCGGGGTGCCGGGTATAGCCGCGCGTGAGGCGCACGGCACGCAGCTCGTCGGGCTTCCGGCCGCCGGGTCTCATCGCGGCCTCATTGCGGCGGCGGGTTGCGCCGCAGCGCGGCGCGGATCTCTTCGATCGCCTTCTCGATGTCCTCGTCGGACATGCGCATGAAGTCGAGGTCGGTGGCGGTGAAGTCCTGCACGACGGTCGACTCCGCCGCCGGGCCGGAGGGCTCGACCTCCTCCTCGCCCCAGGTCATGGCGAGGGCGGAAACGTTGTCGGCCAGCGGCCCGCCGCGCGTCTCGGCGAGCTCGGCGAGCTCCGGGATCGCCGCCTCGAGGCTGCGCGCGAGCAGCGCGTGCAGCATCTGCCGCTGGGTCAGCGGCCCCCAGAAGCCGTCCGAGCAGAGCAGCAGCACGTCGCCCTTCGCAAGCCGCATGCGCTCCGCCGCGTCGGGCGTCGGCGCGAGGTAGCCGCCCAGGCACTGCAGCAGGCGGTTGCGGTCCGGGTGCGAGGCGATGGCCTCCTCGCGGATGCGCCCTTCGTCGATGAGGCGCTGCACGACGGTATGGTCGCGCGTGCGGCGGACGATGCGGCCTTCGCGGATGAGGTAGAGCCGGCAATCGCCGACGTGCATCCACCACGCATGGCCGTCCTGCACGACGCAGGCGACGATCACCGTGCGCGGCGTCTCGGGCAGGTCGAGGCGCTGCCCCTCGCGCAGGATCGCCGCGTGCGCGGCGGCCATGGCGCGCGCGAGGAAGGCCGCCGGGTCCGCGAGGCGCGGCTGCGCCTCGCGCTGGAACACCGCGCCGAAGAGCCCGATCGCCATCTCCGCGGCGATCTCCCCGTGCAGGTGGCCGCCGAGGCCGTCGGCGACCGCCATCAGCGCCGCGCCCGGCGTCTGCCAGAAGCCGACGCGGTCCTCGTTGTTGGCGCGCCCGCCGACGCGGGTTGCCTGGGCGAGCGCGAACCTCAAGCGGCCCTCATTTCACTTCCTCCCCGCGCAGCGCCTTCTGCAGCTCGAAGACGCTCTGCGGGCGGTCGTTGTGGTCGAGCTGCAGGCACCAGTCGATGATTTCGAGCAGCGCCTCGGAGTATTTCCCCGCGAAGGCGCGCCGCGCCGGCGCGAGCTCGTCCTTGCGCATGCGCTCGTCGGCGCGCGGCGGCGCGGACGCGGAAAGGCAGCTGTAGAGCGTCGCGCCGACGGCGTAGATGTCGGTCCAGGGGCCGAGCTCGCCGCCGCTGTGCTGCTCGGGCGCGGCGAAGCCCGGCGTGTAGGTCGGCGGCAGCTTCATGCCCTCGTGCGAGAGCGCCTGGCGCGCGGCGCCGAAGTCGATCAGCACCGGCGCGCCGTCGTTGCGCAGGTAGACGTTGGCGGGCTTGATGTCGAGGTGCAGGAGCTTGCGCGCGTGCACCTCGCGCAATCCGTCGAGCAGCTGCGCGAAAGTGTTGCGCAGCCAGATTTCCTCCACCGGCCCGCGCCGGTTCTTGATGTGGTCGTGCAGCGAGCGGCCGCGCTCGTAGCGCATCACGAGGTAGACCGTGTCGTTGGCGCGGAAGAAGTCGAGCACCCGCACCACGTTCGGATGCTCGAGGTGCGCGATCGCCGCCGCCTCCTCGAAGAAGCACTTCATGCCGGCGCGGAACCTGGCGAGGTCTTCGCCTTGCGCGTGCGGCTGCGCAGCCCCGTTCACGCGCAGCGCCAGGGTGGCCGGCAGGTACTCCTTGATCGCGACCGGCGCGTCCTGCTCGTCATGCGCGAGATAGACGAACGAGAATCCGCCGATCGCGAGCACGCGCTGGATGCGGTAGTTCTGCAGGCGCGCGCCCTCGGGGAGCGGCTGATTGGCTTGCTCGGACATCTGCCCTATGATAGCTCCCTCGCACTTGTCCCTTCCCGTTCACAGCATGACCGGCTACGCCGCGGCGAGCGCCGGTTCCCCGCGCGGAACGCTGAGCCTCGAGCTGCGTTCGGTCAACTCGCGCTACCTCGACCTGCAGTTCCGCATCGCCGATGAGCTGCGCGCGCACGAGCCGGTGCTGCGCGAGCTGATCGCGGCGCGCGTGGCGCG
>Ga0209999_1000041_pt1 | contig 14234 bp, 4 predicted proteins | sample InoplaM1AM_FD_187578 | JGI IMG/M metagenome (GOLD analysis project Ga0209999, IMG submission 187578) | Arabidopsis thaliana rhizosphere microbial communities from the Joint Genome Institute, USA, that affect carbon cycling - Inoculated... | ecosystem: Host-associated > Plants > Roots >...
ACACAAGTACCATTATCACCTGTCATGCCAGTTGCAGTAAATGTTCTGTTTGCAGGAGAGCCACTTGCTGTACCTGCAAGTCCACCTGTAAAGGATTGTGAGAATGTCCAGTTTGCAGAATCGTCAGTGTCACCTTTGTATACATACATTGTAGTTGTTGCAACGTTCCATGTACCGCCAGTACCATCGTTGTTAGTTCCGATTGTTTGAGCATCATTTGATAATACTGCTGTAAATGCACTAACCCCTAGATTAATTTTTACAATCTCATATTCTGCTTTGATAGTGATATCGAAGTTTGTTTTTGTGTCTCTATAGACAAGTTCACACATATAGTTCATACTTGTATTTGAAGTTAACAAGTTTGTTTTAAGTGTTAAAGATTTTAAGTTTCCAGAAACAGTTGTTAAAGTATAGTCTGTAGTATTTGCTGTAATTTCTACAAATGAACCTGTACTGTTTGTTTGGTAATACCATTTGGTAGATTGAACTGTGCTTGCAATATTACCTGCTTCACCTGTTACATATAATTCTGGTGTTAATACGTTGTTTGTGGAACTGTATAAAGGTGTGTATGTTCCTACACCAGAACCATCAAACTTAACTTGTTTTGACTGTGTACCTCCAATAAATGCTGTTAAATGTTTCGCATCATTAAGGTCTGTAATTGTTGCTTGACCCGTTGCCACTATAGTCATTATTTAATCATCCTTTTCTCATTGTTTTAATTTTATGGTATATCTATATGGCACTCAAATGTTGCCGATACAAATACATCTGCCCCTGTAACCGTAATCTGTTTTCCTACGCCACTATGAGCTGTATTCCAAGCAGTATCAAGATTACCATTTTTATCTCTCTTCTTCCACATAAAGGCACTATTAGGAAGCGTGTCTGTAATTTCTGTTTTACCTTTGTATACTTTTGCTGTAAACACTGTGTTGATTACTCCATTTCTAAATACAAGACCATTAGAAGAGTGTAATTCTGTTTTGTAAACTATATCATCTTTAACATCATCAATATTATCCTGTGCTGTATCTGCTGACTCTTGAGCCGCTTTTATCAGTTCATTGGTTTTAATATCTAACTGTTCGTCAACTTCTGCTTCTGCATTGAAAACTGCTGTGAATTTTGCATTGAAAACTGTTCTGTCAATTCTTGTAGAGAACGCCATATTGTCATCTGCTAACATAGCTTTTGTTTCCATAGGTGTTACAAACAAGTATGTATAGAGAGCTTGTTTTGCGTTTATATAATTACTTATGAAAGCTGTGCTAGTATCGTTAGGGTAGAAAGCATTTAGTCTTGCCATGTTAGAATCATACTTAGAAAGTATTTTACCCCACTCTATCTTAATCATCTTTTTCTCATAAGCTGTTACGATATTGTCATCTGTGAACTCTTCAATGAAGTTTGCAGAGTTTATAAATCCATCAAGAAGATTAGCGTCTCCACTTTCAGATTCTAGTACGAATGAACTGGCTTTAATTCTCATACCATTGTTATCCATTGTAAATGTTCCTGCATCGTTCGTGATGAATAATTCTTGACCTGCGATAATCTTACCGATTAATCGTTCTGCAACGATACCATCTGGCTTAATCGCTGTCTTCCATGTTTCTCCACCATCTTTAGATAGAGCCATGATACCGCTTTGCATAATAACCATTTCATCTGGAAAATCTGGATTAGTAATAATAATACCACGATTACCAACTTCAATAGAGTTGTTAACACCTGCGATAATCTTTTGTTTACTAGCGTCCCATTCGTCAGTCAACAATGAGATTACACTTTGTTGTACAGCGTTAATCTTATCCCATTTGTACTTGTTGCTTGCAATTACAGAAGAAGCACTAGAGTTTCCATATAGCATCTTTACTAATTTTTCTGTATCATTGAGCAAATCAGTTGTATTTGCGATTGTAATACTAGCTTCGCTATTTTCTAAATCATATTTGATTTCAATAATCTTAGCCATATATTCGATGTTCATTTGAGGATACTTAACTTTAATTAAATCCCCTAGAACCAACTTATCCCAATAATACTGTTCTTCCATAATGTTCATGATGTTGTCAATGTCAACTTCAATTACAACTTTTGGTTGTCTTAACTCTTGGAACTTTTTAACAGCGTCATCGTACAACTCTTTTGCATCGATATATTTATCGTCACTCCAAAGCTTCTCAATAACATATAGATTCAACTCATCTAATAGTTGTGGTGTGAAACCACTACCAGTGTAGATTTCATCATATATAGTATTAATCTGATTCTGATACGATTCTATAGTGTCTTCTATGATATCGATAACATTCTTTTGTGATACGACTTGTGCTATTTTATTATCAAGCTCTGTTTGTCTTTGAGCAACTAGAGCTACTGCACTTGCATATGTTGGTGATGTTTGGTCTTCTAGTTTTGCTAAAGAACCTTTAGCTGTATCTAGTAATCCCTCTGCTGTTTTCTGTTCACCTTCTAGTGTTGCTAATTCTGTTTGCTCTGTAAGTAATTCTGTCTGCTTTGCTATCAAATCATCCATCAAGTTATTTAACTCGAAAGCATTATCTGCCTGTAATGATTGCTGATTTAAGATTGCATGACATAGAGCGTCAGACATAAAGAATGAACTTTTTATCACATTCTTATTCGCATCACGTTCGAATGGATACATAAAGTAGCTGAAATCTTCAAGGTAGTTCATCCCTGTTGGGTTTACGCTTGCAATGCTTAAACCTTCATTTCCAGATACATACATTCTAGTAACCATTTCATCTGTTGTTCTAGTACGCTTGATTGAACGTAGGAATCGACCATAGTTAACAGTCATACCTCTGAATCTTCCGTTTGTACTCATATCCTTAAAGGATACCTTTCTGTTTTCTGTGTCCCAAACAATCAGAGCACCATAGGTTTCTCCTGCTTGTAAGATACAGTCTAATACGTTTGAATCACTACCAGAGTCGAATGAACGAAACATTGCATCGAATATTGGGTCTACCTCACCGATAGTCCATACTGTCGGTTCAAGCAATCCAGTAAGTAGAGTGCTACAGTTGATAGACTCTTCTTCTAATCCGATTACTCTTTTCCCTGTAAGTTCATATCCTAAAGAGAATGCTTTTACATTAAACGTGTCTTGGTCTTCGCCATCTTCTTCAATCTCATCAACTATGTACCATTCTTTGTATGTACCTAGAGTAACCCTAATCAACATTCTTTCTTTGATTAAGTCTACATGATTGTTTCTAACCTGCTCTAACGTTTCTTCGTCTTCTATGTAATGAGGAATAGAGAAGTTTAGTTCATTAATATTCCCTAGCTTCAATTCCATTTCATCATTAAACTTTTCACTGATATGTGATATAATCTGTTTGTTTGGCTTTGCCAAATGAAGTTTCGCCTTTTGTTTCTTTTTGGTATAATCAATATTGATAAACAATCTCTATACCCCCTTTCCACATTCCTTTAAATCATACATCTCTAGTAATTCTTGAGGTGTAATGTTGCCTATATTTTCAAGGTTCTTTCTTTTTACACCTGCTTTAAAATAAGCTAAATCAATCAACTCAGAACAAATGAATTTATTCTTACTATTGAAATATCCATCTCTACCTTTCTTGAAAAGTAAAGACATTAGCAATCCTAAGATTTGTAGATAATCATATTTAGTCCCAACTCTTTTCATTGCGAAACTAACGATACAATCTTCTACTTCTTTGGATTTTTGACCTGTAGTGTAAATCACATGATTACTGTCTAATTGTATTTCTACAACTCTTGTTAATATGAATCTGTTAGATTCAACTATTGTTGCCATGTTGGTGTCTCTGTTGTAATTAACAATTAAACCTACATGGGTAAATTCGCTATTTGTTATGTTGGCAATAATCTTTGATACTAAGGAGTTGGTCTTTTTAAAAAACACTACATCTCCTATCATTATACATCACCCTATTTTTATATTATATCATAATTATTTGCGTTTGTCAAATATTGCTACACTCAATGTTAGAACTTGTATTTGTTCTTATACCTAAATTGAATTGTGCAAGCACCAGTAATTTTCATGCGGTTTGTTCCATTAAGACCATAGATGAATCTAGGGAACTCACCCACAAGTTTATCATATCGATATATCCCTACTGCATCTGTTTCTATTATCTCTTTTTCACAATTTATATAGATGTCTTCTCCATTTGTTAAATCTCTAACCTCGAATATTGCATTATTGTCATCCAAGCTTTGGATTGTAACTGTTCCTGCACCTGTTTTCTTTATTGAGATTTCTGGATATACGTCATTATGACTATCTATTGTAACTGTTATTGTTTTATTTGTTGAGACAGTTTCTAGGTTTGTGACGATGTATGGTGAATATATTCTTGAAGAATCACATCTCATAGTGATAGTAAAATAACCTTGACCTAATCCTGTGTGGACAATGCTTGAATCCCCTACAGGCATACAGTAATATATCTTATTCTCTTTGCCCTCAAAAAATAATGGCTTATAGTTATCAACGAATAACCATCTAACAATCCCATCTAGAGTGCTATCGTCAAATCCTTTTTCAAATGCAATAATCATCTCAAACTCTAAAGGAGATTCTTCAACCCTATTTAACATAGGTTTGCCAGTTGTTGTTTCTGTTTCGTTAATGTCTCTTGATGCAACTAGAGACTCTTCGTACATATCTGTATCTAAAGTAACGCTAACTAAATCGTATACATCCGATGGTATACCGTTGAAGTTAAAATACAATTTATCTTTAATTGTGCTCATTTTTTCTCACTCCTTAAAAAAGAAAAGGAAGAGGAAGATAGGCTTATTTGCCCATCTTCTTCAATCCTTTCATGATTTCTTTAACTACTGTGTTTGCTCCATCTTTGTTACCATTTAGGTTATCGATGTTTACGTGAAGCTCATATGTAGTATTGTTTGTATTGTTTACACTTGCTACTGCTCCTGCAAGAGAAGCACCAAGATTATTTTGTTGTACAGCAGGTAAGAAGTTTTTAACCTTCTCTACTAATTTATCTGTGTTGAATATTTGCCCTACTGATTTATTTTTATAGAAGCTTGTTTTCACCCATGAACCATCTTCCGCTTGAACATAACCTGCCTTATTTCTGTTAGGGTCTAACAAGTCATTTGATTCAAATGAATCATCATCATTAATCCACTTTCCAGTTGTTGGAGATTTTTTGAAACCTGCTTTGCCCTCGTTAGGGTCTTTAGGAGTAGGTTTTGGTGTTGGCTTTTTCTCCTGTTTAGGTGGGTCTTGTTTAGGTTTCGTTGGCACACTCTTAGAAGAGTTTTGGTTAGCAAGGTCGCCATTCCAAACGTCAACATAGTCAGCAAGAAGAGTTTCAAGGTCTAAGTCTTTGTAGTCTGTATTGTTAATATAGTCTAAAGCCTTAACGACATCTTGTAATCCAAACATCATATTGTTAACTATAGAATCATTGAAATCAAGCATAGCTTGTTTCGCTGTATCTGAAAAGTTAGCAAATCCTGCTCCTAGTGCTTCTAAGTTTCCTGCATCAAGACTAGATAGAGTTTCTTGCATTGCAAGCATTTCTGCATTGATTCCACTGAAATCTCCGCTAGTGAATTGCTCTTTAAGCTTTGCCCAATACTCATCATTGTTCAAGATGTCATCGTACTTCTTAGTCTCATCGTCTTTTTGTTGGTCTAGTATAGCTTGTTGGTCTTCCAATGCTTTTTGTTCTGCTTCTTTTTGAGCTTTGACTGCATCGATTTGAGCTTGTTGTTGCTCGTCAAGAGCTTGCTTCTCCAATTCTTTCTGTCTGTCTTTTTGGAAGTCAGCAATATCCTTATCCATTTCAGCCAATTCATCTTGCAATTCAGCAAGTTCCTTTTTGCTTTCTGGTGTAGAATTTCTTGATAAAAGTGCAATTTTAGAGACTAGCTTTGCACGTTCAGCATTCTTGTCTGCTAGTTCTTCTTGGTAGTCAGCTTCATCTTCCTCCTTATCCATTTGCTTGGACTTGGCATCGTAGACTTCGTTAATCTTATCGATTTCTTCATCATACAATTCTTGTTTTTCTTTAGAAGCTTTTTCTAAAGCATCCTTCTCTGCTTCGATTGCGTTTAGAGCCATGTCTTTCATTTTACCGTAGTAATCTTTAAGTTGGCTTATAGAATCGTCAGCTACGCCAGAACGCATATCTTTGATTTGCTTTTCAGCTTGAAGTAGTTGTAGAGTTACCTCTTCACCCTTGTTTCCGATTCCATCTAGTTGAGATAGGATTTCTTTATAAGTGTCACTGTCCACACCATATAATGTTTGAGCTTCTGCAAGCTTACCTCTTAGGCTTGAGAACAACTGTTCGTATTCTCTTTCTTGAGCGGCATACGCTTCGATTTGCTTCTGGATTATAGATGTTTGTTTCTCTAGATTGTCTGGTTCAACAATATCAATAACTTTGGACTCAAAATCTAAATCATTAAGACCTATATCCATCTTGCTAACTTTCTCTTCAACTTTGTTGATGATTTCAGTTACTTCGTCAAGAAGTATTTCTGCCCAACGATTTAAGTTATTGTCAGCGAAGTCTTGCCACTCAACACCTAACTGCTGAATCGTAGATAGGTTTTGTTGGTACTCTTGCCATAGAGAATTATATTGTTCACGTTGCTCTTTAGTGTGACTGCTAATGTTTTTAAGCGTATCAAGCTGTTTTTCAATCTGCTTGTTACGTGCTTGAGCCATAATTAATTGGTCACGAACCATGAACGCTCGTTTTGTTTCAAGGTCATAAACCTCTCTCATAGCATCTCTATATTGCTGTGTGTTCTTAGTTAGAGATTCCATGTGTTTCTTTAGAATATTGATAGATATATCTAATTTAGAAATACCTAAATCTAAAGAGTTTGGAGTGTTAGCGTCAGGCATATCACTGTCGGCAAATGCTCTAATTTTGTAGTCTCCTACAGAGTTTAAGCCACCTTCATAGATAGATTTGTGAAGTGTACCAGATGTACCTCCACCTCCACCAGATGAAATACTTCCACCTTCGCCAGATGTTGCACCGAATGTACCTCCTACAGAGGATGTCTCATTTGAGCCACCTGTGTTATCAGTTACACTGTGTACACCTTCGATTTCATAACTGCTTCCACCTGCACCCAAGTCTTTCTTAGCCTTCTCGATACCTGCCATTAAGCCTTTTCGGAAGTTTGCAAGACCTGTTTGGATAGCACCCATTAATGCTCCACCTAAGTTACCTGCGGCGGCTACAGCGTCAGCAATCATTTGGTTAACTGCGGCTACTGCTTCGCTTGCTAGACCTGCTAAAGCACTTCCAACTGCGGCAGGTGCGTCTGCAACTGCTCCTGCTAATTCTCCACCCATATCATCTGCTTCGTCACCTGCACCAGAAACCATGTCCTGAGCGGCTTGAACTGCGGCATCTATTAAACCTGCTCCCCACTCGATTACAGCGTTAAGGGCATCATTCAACGCACCTTGAACACGTGCAGGAAGGTCTGCCATCCATTGTGCAACACCGTTGACAGCGTTCATTGCGGCATTAGCCATGTCGGTTCCAATTTGAGCCATAGTGCTTGAAATTGTACTCCATAGATTTTGGAACGCTCCTGCAACACGTGAAGGAAGTTCTGCGAACCAGTTGGCAACTCCATTAACAGCATTTTGTGCTCCTGTTACCAATCCATTCCAAGCATTTTGAGCACCTTGAACCACGTTGTTCCAAGCGTTTTGTGCTCCTTGGACTAGACCATCCCAAGCTCCCTGTGCTCCTTGTACAGCATTTTGAATACCTGTTTGTATCGTAGTGCCTAGAGTTGAGAATGCTTGTGGTAATGTATTCGTAAAGAAGTTTTGAATCGCATCTACCCAACCTTGGAACATTGTTGGAAGTGTTTGTGTTACGAAGTTTACAGCACCATTCCATCCTGCTACAAGCATTACTCCTATGTAACCAAAGGCGAAACCTAAGCTACTTGGGAGTGTTACTGTGAAGAAGTTTGTAATTGCATCTCCCATGCCTTGCAAGCCTTGGTTGACTCCATCCACAAGACCTGTAAACATATTAGGAATAGATTCTGTAAAGAATGTTTGTACAGCAGTTACGCCACCATTCCATGCTTCGGGAATTGTGACTGTAAAGAAGTTTCCAATGGCTTCTCCAATTCCTGAGAAGAAATCAGTGAATCCAGTTGAGAATCCTTCCCATCCTTCTGCCATAGTTGATGGAAGATTTACGAAGAACTCTTTAACACTAACATAAGCTTCTTCTAATGCAGGTCGAACTTGGTCTGGTAATCCCTCAAAGAACTCTGGTATTCCTGCAAAGAAGTCAGAAACAGCAGTTCCAAAATCACTTGCCCAATCCCCTATAGTAGCCATCGTATCGTTGAACCAATCTCCGATAGCTATTGAAGCTTCTCCTAGTTGTGCAATGATTTGTGAAGGAACATTTCCTAGAGCATCGTCTATCATACTAGGAAGGTCTGATAGCATACCCATGAAATCGTCTTCCCATCCAGTTAGAGGGGCAGTATTGATTTCTGGCTTTTCCTTCTTCTTCTTCTTCTCTCCGCTACCGTTTATCTTATCCCAAAATTTAGATATAGCATCTGCCGCATCTTCCAAGTCTTTCTTCATTGATGGAGGAATAAATCTCTCGAACCAGTTTCCTAGTCCATTTAGACCATCATTGAATCCTTTCCAGAAATCATCCATGCGTGATTGGAAATCATCTATATCTTTCTTGAAGTCATCCATCCAAGAATTATCTTCGACTTCTTTCTTAGTATCTTTAACTTCTTCTTTGAGTTTATTTTCGCCTTTCACATCGAATATATCCTCGGTTGCTTTCTTCATGTCTTCCGCAGATTTTGCAGTTTCATCCTGAGCTTGTGCAACCTCTTCATGTGCTCCTGTTAAAACATCTACCGCTTCTGGTGACTTAGACCATTCAATTAGTAAATCTTTCTGAGAGTCAGTTAGGTTTTCATTAGTTCTAATAAAGTCTTCGAAGTTAGATTTAGTGTCGTAAGTTGACATATCAACTTTACCCAAAGCGTCAATAATCTCAAAGTATTTATCTTTGTTAGCTTCTAATTCGCTTTCGCTAATGTTTAAGAAGTCTGTTAAATCTTCTACAGAATCTCTATATTGTTGTGTGCTTTTCGCACCATCACCATGAGCAGATACTAATAAGTCCATTAGTTGTAGGCGAGATTTCATTGCTGTTAAATCGCTACCACTATAACCGAATAGTTCTGATGTTAAGTCTAAAGCTTCTAAAGTTTTCTCAATCATGCCATCTAAAGCACCATTGATTTCCTCTACACCTCTAGCTTGTGCTTCCGCTCTTAATCCTGCGATATCATGTTCTCTTGCTAAACGAGCTAGGTATCCACCTGCTTCTTCTGATGTCATACCAGTTTTTTCAAGTCTGCCGATTAGCTCATCCCATGACGCACCATTCTGAGCGGCATTACTAACGTTGATTACTTCTTTAAGACCATTAACAACATCGTCTGTTGATTTGGTAACGTTGCCCATATCATCTGTCATTTGGAAGAATGTAGCAGGTAATGATAAAGCAACTTCTTGAAGTTGGTTTTTAACTTTTTCTAATCCTATAGGGTCATCCTCAAGTCCTTTAGACATTCTTGAATACGCTTCAACGAATACTTCACCTGTTTGCTTACCTATATTAAATAGGTCTTGGTAGGCTTTTTTGTATTCTCCTGTTGTTTTCGCACCACGAAGCATAGATTCATTTGTTTGAATGAACTTCTCGATTACACCTTGTTGGGCATCTCCTAATGAAGATAGCTGACGTTTAGATTCAAAGTAAGCCAGTGTTTGCTCTTGAACGCTTTTTAATGTTTTCTTAATAGCTTCTGTTTTTTCTGCTTCTGCCATCAAAACATCGACTTTATTTTGCTGTACAGCTTTTTCTCTCTCTTTGTCTGAGAAATCTGTAACGTTACTTACTGGGTTTGGCAAGAAGAAATCTTGAGCACTACCTAAGTCATCTCTAACTTCGTATTTCTGATTCTTCAACTGCTGTTGCTTTTCGTAAAGTTTTTCGATTTTTTCAGTTACTTTTTGATAGGCTTCTGCTTGTTTTTCCATGTTTTCTGCAAACTTCATATTCATCAATGTTGCTTGCTCTTGAGAAAGTTTAGCTACTGCTTCAATCTCTTTCTTGATTTCTGTTACGTTTTTCATGTGAGCTTTACCATTAGCATCGATGTATCTAACAGTAGTTGGAACTTGCTCTGCTAATTGCTTTTGAAGTTTCAAATACTCTCTTTGTTCCTCTGTGCTTCTAGTTGCTTTACCATCTAGTTCTGCATATCTAGCTACTAAGCCTTTCATGCCATCTGCGTGTTGTCTATATGATTCAACCATTTTCTTGTTAAGGTTGACTAAAGCTTCTTGTTTAGCCTTAGCGTCTTGGTACTTGTTTGCTAACCATTCGATTCCCATTCCTAGTCCAACGAATAGAGCACCAACCAATGTTGAAGCTAATAGCGATTTAATAGAGATTCCTAATCCCTTAGTTGCAACTGCCGCTTTGTTAGTTGCACTTGTAGTTGCGTTCATAGCTGTCGTAGCACCTGTACCAAACGCAACAACGTTTGTTTTAGCACCATCTAAATCCTTACTAGCATCTTTAGCTTTTTTGCCAATTCCACCGATAAGGTTTCCTGCCCCTGTAAGCATCATCATCATGCCATTGTGTACGCCACCAAGCATATTCATTTTACCTAATATACCTGCTACTGCTAGTAACACTACTGGCAATGCACCAAAGTTTTTAGTTACTGTTATCGCTAGTTGTGCTAGTTTAGTTAGGAAACTAATAACTCCTGTCATACCTGCACTTAGGAAGGCTTCACCCATAGCACTAGATAATTCTGTGAAACCATTTTTCAAGCTATTGATTCTAGCTTCAAATGATTTTAGATACTCTGCGTTCTCACGCATAGCAGACCCTTGGGAATTAACCGCAGTATCAGTCGCTTCAATAGCCATCTGATAATTGTTCATCAAGGCAAGAAATCGAGAGAGCTGATAGCGTCCCGCTATTTTAACAGCGAGGTTTTGTTTTTCAGCTTTACTTAGTGTGTCCCACTTAACAGACAAGTCGTTTAGAATGTCAGAAACATCTCTAGTCTGTTCTATTCCATCCTTAACTTCTGTTACAGCTACTTTTACACCATTAAGAGCTTCTTTAGCATCTTTCATAGTTGTAATACGAGAGTAAATTGTTTTCAAAGAGTTACCAATGATAGCTCCTGATTCCATTGTAACAGCACCAATAGCTGTGATATGTCCCACAGTCTCTTCCATAGAAACTCCAAACGTTTTAGCTGTTGAAGCAGACTTTGACAAGCCTTCTGCTAATTGTTTAGTAGAGATAGCATAGTTGTTGTCCACTTCGTTGAGAGCGTCAACGATATGAATAGAGTCTTCTGCTGTAATGTTGAAGGCGTTCATTGTACCTACTAGGTTCTCTGTAGCTTCTTGTGCAGACAAGTCAGAAACGTTTGACATTAATGTTGCAGTTCTAGTGATTGCTAGTAACTGTCTTTCGTTGAAGTCACCGAATGTTCTAGCAAAGTCATTTAGAGATGCCATAACATCATGGATGTTATTACCTAACTCTTGAGATAGGTTCATTGCACCACTGAAAAGTGTGTCAATAGAGATACTATCACTTGCTACTCTTCGTAACTCAGTAAGTGCTTTGTCCAATTTCAGAATTTCATCTGTCATTGCTCTTACACTATTAATTGTGCCATAGAAGGCTGTCATAGATGCCATCCAGACAGGGACACGTGCCATTGCGATTTTTAGTTGTTCGAATACCCCTAAGTTCGCATTGCGGTTAAATACATCTTGTTGACCCATATAACGAAGCTTGTTCGTTAATGTATCAATTTGATAAGTAACCTGTTTAGCTGTTTTACCAGATGATTCTAGTGTTGCAGTAATCGTAGAGATACCTTTTGCATTAGTAGAAATTTTCGCTGTTGCGATATTTAATTTCTGTGTTGCAGATAGGTAGTCTTTAATCTTTGTGATGTCGCCATCATTGATAAGACCTCTAAAGCTTTTATGGCTGAAACCATTAAGCTCTTTAACGATAGAGTTTGCTTGTCTGTCAAGGTTCTGCATAGTAGCCTTGTCAGTTTCCTTCTTAATCATGTCAGTGTATTTTTTGATTTCACCTTGGATTTGTGCAAGGTTAGAACCGACATTTCTTTGCATTTGCTTGAATCGAGCTTCAATCGTATTCGAGCTAACACCTGTAACACGTGCAAATTCAAGCATAGTGTCTTTAAGTTTGCGTAGAGCATCTGTTCTAGCATCCTTGTCTTTTAGACCTGCTTGTTGTTTGTACATATTGTTCAACTGTGCTTGAACTTGTGCCATCTGTCTTGTTGTTTGTGCTCTCTGTGCGAGTTGCTGAGTAGCCTTAATGTTGTCACGTGACAAAGCACCTTCTGTTTCGTGAGTTGTTCTAAGAAGTTTGGTTAGCTCTTGTAGTGCTTTACCTCTTTGTCTGTCTACAGATTCAGCTTCTTTTTGTATTTTGTTGTAATCTGCAACTTTAGATTTCAAGTCTGTTAATGCAAGTCTAACGTTTTTGTAATCTTCCGCAGTTTGAGACTGTCTTGTTCTATCTAGTAGATACTTAGTCTCTTGCGTGAATTTACCCTCTGTGCCTTTTGTAGTGTTTTTGATGTCACGCATCAATCTGATTTCTTCACGCTTCAACTCATTAAGTTGCTTTTGAGATTGAATCTCAGCTTGTGCATTTTTAATCTTAGTTTGGAAAGCTTTGACAGCATCCATGTTAAGATTGTTATTTGCACCATCTTTCATCATCTGTGCATATTCTCTTCTAAACTTGCTTGCTTGCTTACCTGTCTTGTCGATTTCACGCTCTAGGTTTGCAAGTGCTTGAGTAGATTTTTGAACCATGCTCTCGATGTTTGTAGCTGTCGTGCGGTCTACAACTTGGAATAAGTTTTTATCTTTGTTCCAAGAATAGCGTACTTTCTCAACTACACCGTTAGCCTTTTGCAAAGTTGCAATAAAGCCTTCAAGATTGCCTTTGGCATCTTTCACCTCGAAAGAACTGAATAAAGCTTGCTCACCTTTTTTAAGTTTAGACCTTAAATGTTGTTCAGCTTCTTCTAATTGCTTAACGTAGTTTTTGATGTTGTTAAAGTTTTGTACTCCTGCTGTTGTAGGAATGTTAACACCCTTAACACCTTTAGAAGCTTCCGCTTGTGCTTTGGCGTTCATTTCCTGCATCTTTTTCAACTGTTGTCCATAAGTTCTGTTGAAGTCTTCAACGACTTTTTGAATCTCTTTCAGTTGGCTTTTGATGTGTGTTGCAGAACCCTTAACGTCAATCTCTACAGCAATCTTCATTGGTTTAAAAGTTTTACTACCTTGCAATTCTCTACTTAGTGTACTGATTTGCTTAGTTAAATCTTTAAACGTTGCTTCAAGTTTAACTTTTAACTTCACTGGTTTGTTTTCTAAGAACTTAGAAATACTGTTAACCTGAGATGGAAGTTTGCTACCTTTGTAGTCAAGCTCTACTTTCAGTTTAACGACTTTTGCTTTCAACAGCATATTTAAGTCATTACTACCTTGTGCCATTAATTTCACCCCTTTTTATACTTCGGAGGGCATTACACCCTAATTTCCTCATTGCAATCTACGAATGTTTTTACTCATAGACTGCAATGAGAAGACTAAGGCAATAAGCCTTAATCTTAATATAAATCATCTAAATCGTCAGAATCATCTCTAACAACATAGATTTCTGTAGTCTGTGAGGACTCATGCCCCAACAGTTTTTGAACCTTTTTAATATCTAATCCCTCTTCGATTACTGCGTTTGTCGCACGACTTGAACGCAATAAATGGGGATGAACTTTCTTCCCTAGTATTTCAGAAAAATCTTCGCACCATAGGTTGAAAGCGTTTGCAGATATTTGTCTGTATCCATCTTTGCTTTTGCTAACGAACAGGTATGGGCAGTCATCTTCTCCACGAACCTCTAACCATTTTGTGATAGCTTCCATTGTCTTATCATCGAATGTGAATGAGCGAACCTTACCTTCTTTACCTTTACCCTTTGCACGAATGTCATGTGTCTTGTAATACTTCTTAACATTGCCTTTCTGGTCAA
>Ga0209999_1000045_pt1 | contig 13620 bp, 13 predicted proteins | sample InoplaM1AM_FD_187578 | JGI IMG/M metagenome (GOLD analysis project Ga0209999, IMG submission 187578) | Arabidopsis thaliana rhizosphere microbial communities from the Joint Genome Institute, USA, that affect carbon cycling - Inoculated... | ecosystem: Host-associated > Plants > Roots >...
TAAACCGTCTTCTGTCAAAGGAAAAACTGCTACCGCATTCGGCTTCTTAGATTCACCAACAATGTACTCAACAACGACACGCTCTGTAACCTTTACTGGCTTATCATCTTTAATTACTGTGCGAGTAAAATCTTCTGTAACCACCCATTTAGTACCATGTAATGTTTTAACCTTTTGAATATGTAACATTTAGCATCTTCTCCTTTATATAACTATATATTTTGTATAACTTTTTAAATTAATGCCTGTTCTCGCTTTGATATTTTCCATAGGAATTAAATATTTATTACCATCGCCATCTACTATAAATAATATGTGTGAAGAGTTTTCATCAAAGTATTTTGAAACATCGCCTTTACCTCCATATTTGCTTCGAAGTTCAACTCGGTAATATCCATTGGCATCTTTGAAGTTTGTAGTTTTGACTTGAACCTTTTTTAGTTCTCCATCAATATCAACTACTAAATCATAATCTTGTACATCATTTAGCGGAATACTGATTGGATATCCTTGTATTGTAAAATACGCTATAGCCAATCCTAAACCAACATTTCCTTGCATTACTCTGTTCTTTTGATTTAACATTGTAAAACCTCCTTATAAAGAATAAGGAGAAAGTGGTAGGAGCATACCCTACCATGCTTTACTTTCTCTACACCCCAAACAGGAGTCGAACCTGCATCCTTGTGGGTAGAAACCACCTGCTCATCCATTTGAGCTTTTGGGGTAAAAACACCGACACTAGGAATTGAACCTAGACTCCAAGATTCGTAATCTTGTGTGATATCCTTTTCACCATATCGGTAAATAATGTGAGATGTCGGACTTGAACCGACAACATATGGGTGGAAGCCATATATCCTAACCAATTAGACCAATCCCACGTATTACAACCTCAGATTCATACCATCAACCAATCTGAGAAATGACAATCAAACGTTCGATTACTCTTGTCAGGTGTATCGCCTTAGAACGTAGCTGTCATTGGTTAGCCTTGATTTCAACTTTACGCCAGATACAGGTGGCACAAGGCGGTTAATATAAAGCACTACAAGCTTCGTAAAGACATTGTAGCTGTTCAAGCGGAGCGTAGAGGATTCGAACCTCTGGTGGGTTGTACCCACGCCTGTTTAGCAAACAGGGACAATAAGCCGCTCTGACAACGCTCCATATTAAGCGGAGGAAGAGGGACTTGAACCCCCATCGGCTTTTACACCTACATCTGTTTTCAAGACAGGTCGCTTACCAATTAGCGTATTCCTCCATATTAAACTTCTCGGTCAATAACCAACTTTGATTTCTCTTTTCCACATATAGTACACTTTTCATAAACATGATTCCAGTGACCATTTGCAAAAGCAAATATAAGTTCTGTTCTGTCATATTGGTAATCATGTTTGTGACTACTCTTTTTGACTGACTTCTTTGATTTCTTTTTATGCTTTACAGCATCGTCTTCAAAATTTTTCATGAATACCTCCACGAATAAAAAATAATCACTTACACATACTACACTCGGAGGTGATAATATGTCTGGATTACTTTGGTTTTTACTGATTACTCCATTTCTAAGTGTTCTACTGCTACTATGTGTTGTTAAATTCATTAAGTTATTCAAAGAACTTCAAGAAGATGAACTTGATGTTGCTCTCTGGCGAATTGAACGAAACAGAGAAGAAGATAGAAGAAAATGGAATACTAGGCACTAAATTTTGAGGGGATTTGAACCCCTCTGATACATAGTTTCGATACGTAATTTATCCATTTAGTGTGTTAGCTGTGTGTGCCTAAAATGCCCAATGTCGGAATCGAACCAACGACTAAGAATTACAAGTTCCTCGTTATACCACTTAACTAATCGGGCTTGATATGGTGGAGGATAAGAGAATCGAACTCTTATTTTTGCCTTGCAAGGGCAATGTTCTCCCATTAAACTAATCCCCCATATCAGGGTGACAGGACTCGAACCTGCGACTTCGGGACTCCAAGACCCGCACTCTAAACCAAACTGAGCTACACCCTGTTAATATAAAAGTGGGACTGGTAGGATTCGAACCTACGACCCATCGGTTAAAAGCCGATTGCTCTATGCCACTGAGCTACAATCCCATATAAGTACCGAAGGAGAGACTTGAACTCTCACGCTATGGTTAAGCACAGGAGTCTAAATCCTGCGTGTCTACCAATTCCACCACTTCGGCATAATTGGTGGGAGCGACAGGAGTTGAACCTGTACAGCCTAAGCCACTGATTTACAGTCAGCTACCCTCGCCAATGAGTTGCACTCCCAATTATGGTGGTGGATGAAAGAATTGAACTTCCATTTATCGGTTATCAGCCGATTGTTCTGCCATTAAACTAATCCACCATATGGTAGCGTGTACGAGACTCGAACTCGTTATCTCACCTTGAAAGGATGATGTCTTAACCCATTGACCAACACGCCATAATTTGGACTGTAGTATCGGACTTGAACCGACAACATCTGGTTTTGCAGACCAGACTCCCAACCGTTGAGAAGACTACAGATGATTTACTATACTATGATTATATCATAATCTTTGGTGTTTGTCAACACCTTTTTTAGAAAAACTTGGTGACTTAACCAGATTTTACTCTAGTGGAAGGACGTACCCATATCGTCCGTTCTGTGATATATAAACTCCTACTACCTAAGCAGTACCTCCACAGCGAGGATTGCAGTCACCGTTGCAACGGTAGGTTATCGCTCATGATGGAATCGAACCACCGACCCTTGTATGTAAGACAAGAATTTTACCATTAAACTAATGAGCGTTAAAGTGGGGCGAAGTGGTATCGAGCCACCCTCTGTTGCTTTTCAGGCAACCGCTAATCCATCTCAGCTACCACCCCAAGTAACAAGGCACAAACCTTTTAATCTGCAAAATGATTTGGTTTGAAATTGCTGTACGTGCCTTTGAATTGCTGAACCTCTGGAATTGAACCAGATTACAATGGGCAATGAACCCATCCGAGATAACCAACCTCCCGACAGCCACAATGGTCGCTCCGTTGGGAATCGAACCCAAACCTTTCCGTTATGAGCGGAATGCTCAGACCTTAGAGCTACGGAGCAATATACCTTGCTTTCTTTTTCTATAGAGTTGAAAGCCTAACAATCTCACTATCAGCATGGAGAGAATCGAACTCTCATTCGGTGATTCACAGTCACCTGCGTTAATCCATTACGCCACACACTGGAAACTACCATCGAAGGTAATCTGCGAAAATATCATTACGAGGTTGGACAGTCCTTCAATAATAGTTTCCAAAGTGTGAAAAGAAGCCATCACCCTGTTTCAATACAGGGATTGGCAAAATATTAATCTTTGTCTAATTCTTCGTCTTCTAGAGGAACTGTAACATGACCCTTCTTGACTAGCTTTTGACTAATCCATGCAGGAAATGTAATGTTGTGTATACCATTTGCACTACCATCTTTTGTCCCACCTGTATGATGCTCCTGACATAAAACCATGCAGTTTCTAACGTCATCGATACTTGTTAGTGGCACATTCTTCAATAGCTTGCCATATCCATATACATCCCATTCTTCTAGGAAACTTTTTAGTTTGCTAAGGTCTAAGCTATTTTCTAGCGACCATTCGCCACCATAATGATGTACCTGTAAGCTATCCTTACAACCACATACATAGCATTCGTAATGTCCATCTTCTCTAAGTCTCTTTTTTGACTTCTTGAAAGTATATGATTCTTCTCTTTCTTCATGCTCTGGTGTAATAACTACTTCTGTAAGATTTCTTACAATCTTATGTGCTTCTACGATGTCCTTCATGCTATTTCCCCATTATGTATAATTGGCAGGGAATGAGAGAATTGAACTCTACTCTTTCTGCTTCAAAGGCAGATGTGCTAAACCATTACACCAATTCCCAACAATAATAAGGATGTGAGATATCGGATTTGAACCGATGTCTTCTGGATGGCAACCAGATATACTAGACCAAGCTGTACTAATCCCACATGGCGAAAGTGATACGAGTCGAACGCATTACCATGAGATTTGGAGTCTCACTCCGTTGCCCTACGGAATTAAGGTTTCACTAACATAATTTGGCGGCTCTGATGGGAATTGAACCCACCCTTTTGGTTCGACAGACCAACGTGCTACACCAATACACTACAGAGCCAAAGCTGTCCTAACTGGGGTCGAACCAGTGATAACTGATTAACAGTCAGTCGTGTTACCTCTACACTATAGGACAATAATAAAAACAAGGCACTATCTTTTCATACCATTTGAAAGTAGTTTGTAATTGCTGTGTGTGCCTTTGAGGTTTCTCAACCTTATAATATGTATTATACCATAATTTGTTACGTTTGTCAACTAAGTGCAATACATATTTTAAATTATTTTATGAAATAGTTATCGTAATAGACAACTCTCTTAGTTGTGGTCGAGCCAGAGTCAGCTATTTTCCATGTCCACTTGTATATACCCAACTTAGGATAAACACCGAATCTATCATTAGTGACGTTAGGTACACCGTTGTTCTCATAGACCAACACTCCGTCCTTATACACTTCTGTTATAGGATTCTGGTCTTCGTTCCATCCCCACTTAATATGAAACATCCAATCAACCCATTTACCTTTATCATTAGTAAAAGAGCCAATCTCGGTCATCAACGCTGTTCCATTTTGTGCCATGATAGCATTTGTAGAATAACGTCCTTCATCCCATCTTTGAGAGATTAGATATTTGTCATTTCTAGTGTATAATGCAATCGGAGGTGAAGTCCATTCTTCCCCACCATCTGGTGTATTATGCCATTGAATCAAAATTTCATCGGCAGGGTCAGCAGTATACTCATCATCACCACTAGCAGGTAAATAAATACTTACACCATACCAATGTTCTTCTAATGGTTCTTCTGGTCGAAGAGTGATTTCACATCTCTTTGAACCTGATACATCAGGGTCAGTTTTACGAAGCTCCATTCTCAATGATTTAGAACCACTTTTCTTAATAGTAGTATCAAATGTTTGAGAGTATGATTGTTCTGCTGATTCCTTACTCCAATACCATGAAGAAAGATTTGTTTCAAAATTCTCTTTAATGGAGAAAGGTACTTCGCTTCCTTTTCTTATGCAGAAGTTATCCCATCTTGTATTAAGGGATTCGCCAGTAGAAAAGATACCATGTTTCGTATAATCTTTGTTGAATGTATCCCATCTTTTCATCATGATATATCCATCAACGTATACTTCAATTCTTCCACCTTTTAATACAACCGATAATTTACAATCTCCAAACTGTTTGCCCAATTCTGTAGTGGGACTGAAATCTTTAATAAGTGTATACACACCATTAACACGTTTATAAAGAGATAGATATGTTGATGAAATGTTGCATCCAATAAAATTGTCTATATCTTTATATCGTAAGACTAATCCAACTCCTACTCCAAGTGTTTTTAAATTAACTTCAACTACACAGTCTGCTTCATAAACTTCTTGTACTGCAACAGACCTAGTTCCTACACTTGTTGTAGAGACAACGTATGCCTGTCTGTCTTGAATGCCCCAAGTTGTGGTAGCTGTACCTGCACTCGCATACTCCCAAGGATTAAGATTCGTTTCACCTTTTGCTAAGTCTACTGTTGAGTCTGGTTTCCCAAAACTGTCATAAAATAAATATTCTCCCATGTCCTCATCCTTTCTAGAAGAAATCGGCTTTTTTTGAGAGCCGACCAACTCATTTGTTAATGTAAACCTAGTATACCATTATTTTCTACACCTGTCAACTAGGTGTTCTACATTATTTTAAATTATTCAGCAGGTGGTTCTTCTACAGGTGGCTCTACAGGTTCTTCAACGAATGTAGCAGGTTCTAAACCTCTAACCGCTCTAGCATCGTTAATCTCTGTTTGTAGCTCTGTAGGCACTCTATCTAGTGCATTAATACCATCCATATTATTGTAGTAGTAAAGTAAAGCTTCTACACGCTGACAGTCTGCACCATGAGTGTAGTATGCGATAGCTGTTTCACGCTCATTCCAATCTGTACCTTCTTCGTTAATTACTTGAAAACGCTCTCCGCACACGCAAGAGATATTTGCAATGCTTTCATTAATTTCTGCCATTTTTATTTCCCCTAATCTTATAAGATTGTTTGTTTTGTAATTCTTTGTCCATCTGGACTATTTAGGTCTAGCTTCAATGTTGTATTTGCATCTAGAGGTAGTGGTGATGTTGATACTCCATTTGCTTGCAACTCTGCATCTGGTCTAGCTATATTGGAAAATCTAACATCTGTGATTATTCCATTTGGATATTGGCTTAATCCTGTGCTACTAGCTCCTAAATATAGAAGAGAACCTATTGCTTTAAGACTTCCAGAATGAGCTATCGTTCTCATTACTCCATTTTGGAATGCCCTTAATGTGGTTGAGTTCCATACCATTGCAACCTTGGTTGGTTTTCCTTTTTGAAGCATAGCATAATTTGTTGCATCTGTAAATTCAGTATAAACTCTACTATTGTCTGCATTTCTAATATCATAAGTAGTACCTAATATTACATTTTGTGCATACCAAATTGCTAAAGCACCATTATTATCAGCTATTAAACTTCTTGAAGAAGCAGTTCTTTGTACGTCATTCTGATTATAGTTAGGGATAAATGTAATCTCAATCGTTCCTTCTGTTGCACCAAATAAACCTGCTGTTGGAATTGTAGCATACTCAGCAAGCCTAGAGCTTTCTGTATAGCTAGTCGCATAAGCCTTCTGCTCAATTTGTGGGTCTGCAATATCAAACTGTGCATTATCCGTTGCTGAGATATAAATAACAGGTACATCTCCTGTTACTAAAGGAGTAAACGTGTAGTCATATCTTGCCCATTCATAAGTAGGATAAGTGGCTACCTGATTCATTACTGTATTTAATCCATTACCATTTCTGATAGAAACCCATACAGTTCCAGAGTTAGATGTTCTAAGCCAAAGAGATAGGGTGTACTGTTTTGATGTGTCCCACGTTGTCTTAGGAATACTAGGATAGCTAATATAATTCCATGTACTTACAGTTCCTATTTTCTCACCATAATTAATGGACGCAGAAGTTCTAAACCTGTCGATGTTGGTTATAGTAATAGAGCCTGTCCAGTTACTTTGGTTTATATAGAATTTATCTTGACCTGCTAAATTAGTAGTAGCTTCTTCGAACATAATCCCATTACCTAATCTTCCTGCTGACTCATATCTTGCATTGTAAGGAAGAGATAATATGCCATCACTCGTATAAGCTGTACTGTTTCTACTTAAAGAGAATTTATTGTTTAAATCTAATACGCTATTCATTTTTTGATTAATCATTGTTCATCCTCCTTACAATATAATCTGTCTAGATATTCTCTGAACATCTGGCTCATTGAAGTCCAATTTTAATGTAGTATTTGCATCGTAAGGTAAAGGAATAGTAGATGTGCCATTAGCGATTAATTCTGTATCTGTTCTAAATATGTTTGAGAATCTTACATCTGTAATTATTCCATTCCCTTGATATAATTGATTGTTTGCACAACCTAGATATATAACAGTACCAATGCTTTTCAACACCCCTGTAGCTGTCTTAGAAAACTTAGAACCATTAAGGAATCCATTTATTGTACTTCCACTCCATGTCATAGACATTTTTAAAGGAACACCTTTTTTGATAGTTTGAAGTCCATAATCAAAGAAGTCCATATTGTTTCTAGAGTTATCTGAATTGTTAAAATCTACTGTCAATGTGTTGTTTACATTTCCATTCCAGAAGACAAATCTTATTGCTTGATTACTGTCTTCCATAATATATCTCATTGAAGCAGTTCGCTGAGTGTCATCTTGATTGTAGTTTGGAATGAATGTAAGCTCTACTGTACCTTCTGTAGCACCAAACAATCCCGATGTAGAAACTGCTAAATATTCGGCACTCCTAGTTGTAGGTGTGTATGTAGTTGGATGTGTTCTTTCTTCGATTTGAAGGTTTCTTATTTTTATAAGAGAAGCACCTGCTATCGTACTATTATCAGATGATAAAGCTGTATGACCTGCTAATACAGGTGTGAAAGTTGTATTAGCGTAGTTTGTTGCAAAGCTTTCTCCAACTGCTCTTGTAGTAACTGTCTTTTCATATCTAACCCATTGATTAGCCTTAGTGAAATTATTCTTTATTGTAACTGATTTTCTCCATGTGTCATTTTGAGGAATATTAGCCGTATCGGGAGAACCATTAAGATATATATTATCATTCCAATCTACAACATTTGTCGGGTCATCTACATCTGCCCAAATTTCATATGATGTAGTATATGTCTTGTTTAGCTGTTGAAAAAAGTTAAACGCCATAACAATCGTGATATCTGTTCCGCTAGTTCTAGTTATAGTCCACATTCTTTCATTTGCATCATACACAATAGTTGAATTTGAAGCAGATACAGCAGTCAAAGGAACATTGCTTAAAAGATTAGTAGTTGACTCTTCAAACATAATACCATTACCTAAACCTACTGATGCAGGTTCATATCTAGCATTATGAGGGATAACTAATTTCCCATCACTATTATAAGCGTTGCTTGGTCTTGCAAATACAAATTTACCATTCACATCTGCTATATTGTTCATTTTTTGGTTTATCATTTTATCCCTCCTATAATCCTAGATTACCATTTGCATATGGTAAAGTTCCTCTATTGTTATCTAATAATAAAGTTGTGTTCGCATCTTGAGTCAATGGTTTTTTATTATTGTAATTATCTGCAATCTCTGATGCTGTTCTGGCAACTTTAGAAATTCTAAATTCATCCAATACAGAGTTCAACTGTAATCCTCCACCAACCCATGAACCTATATGAGCTATAGGATTTAAGGCTACTGGAAGGGGGTCTGTTGCAACTGCTCCACGAATTAGAGAACCATTAAGATATATACTAGCACCAACACCTGTTTTCCATGTCGCTACAAATGTATACCATCCAGAAGTTGTAATTACTCCATAAGGAATAACTAACTGATTGCTTCCAGAACCTATTGCATCTCCTATGTATAATGACCATTGTTGATTAGCAGAGCTTTTTCTTATTGAAATATGATTCTGTTCTGCATATGGACTATTAATAATAGTTGCAGTAGAGAAAATCATATTCCAGTTAGTTCCAGATTTGTGAGCATTTTGAACATCTATATATGTAGTTGCTTCGATTGTTCCTTCTGGAATATTTATTATTCCGTTAGGATTAAAAGTTATAAGTTCTTGAGTTCTCGAAGTCCCACTTGGACAATAGCTAGTTGCAAATTTCTTATTTTCTACGTGTAGAGTATTAGATATATAAACACCTCTTCCATCTGCTCCTGCTATAACTTCACCACCAGTTGTATCACTAGGCAGACAAAATCCAGAATATGGAGATGATGTTTGAACATTGTTGTTTGTAACTACTACTTTCCACCAACCATCATTTAAAGGTGTTGCAGTTATTATTTGTTCAGCATTATTGTTATAAGTAGAACCTGTATCTAAATCTAATACAGATTGACTATTACCTGTAGCTCCACTACCAAAACATCTGAATCCAATATATCTATGATTCAACTTCTTCACGTAAGATGTAAATGCGTATGGTTGACCTACTGTTGGTGTCATATTTAATCTAAGAAAACTATTGATAGATGTTCCAGATGTGTTAGTTTGGAACTTGAACACACTAGCATTATTAAATGACATGGACTCCATAGTAAGAGTTGTATTGGTTGTATTTCTATCCCATGTTATAACAGAAAATGGAATAACATGATTATATGTACTTTCTTCAATCAATAAACCATTTCCAATGTATCCTGTTTCATATCTAGGAGAGTCTGCTCTAACTACCTTGCCACTCTTTTTATAAGCATTGGATGGTCTAGAAAAAGATATTCCATTACCCATAGTTGATGTGATTTGTTCTGAATTTTGATTTATCATACTCTAGACCCCCTTTATAGTCCTAGATTTCCATTAACATAATTCTTTTCTGGTCTATTAAAATTTAATTTTAAAGTTGTATTCGCATCGATTGGTGTTGGTGCTATTGGTACTACTTGAAGTTCTGCATCAGTTCTAGATACAGAAGAAAATCTAACATCATCGATTATACTGTTAATTGCATCTCCATTATCTGAACGAGAACCTAAGAATATTGCTGTATCTCCAAATGCAGATGGAAGAGTTATAGTTGAACTTGTTGCTTTCAATACTCCATCAATAAACATTGAAACCTCTCCTGCTTTCCATTTACAAGCTAGATAATGCCATCCAGTAGTGGGAACTGTTGTTCCTATTCCAACACCTTCAATTAAAAAGTTTATTCCAGTACCACTTGTATGTATGGAATATCTTCCAGTAGCAGAAGAGTTTCCAGTTGATAAGATTCTTTTCCAAGGTGCTCCACCATTTAAAAGTGTATCACCAAAATATACCCAAGCTTCAAATGTTCCCTCTAAAGGTGACAAAGTAGAATTAGGAACACTTACAAACTCTTGACTTCTTAAACCATGAGTGAAAGAAGTAGCGTATGATTTAGCTTCAACTTGTACATCAGTAATGTAGTATTCTCCATTCTGACCTCCACCTGTTCTACCAATCATGATAGTGTTTGCGGTGTTACCTGCTGTGAAAGTATTAGATACTCTAACCCATTTCCCTGTTCCTGTGTCTGAAAGATTTGTTGCACCTGCTGAATAAGTCATTGTTCCACCATTATTGTTGATATTCATTTGCAAACTTACTTGACCTGTTATAACTTTGCAATAACAAGACATAGTATAGACTGTACCTGCTGTCAAGTTCATAACTTGCTGTATAGCTTGGTTTGCACCAGTTGATATAATATGATAAGCATTTCTACCATCAACAGTTGTGATTTCACTAACTGTAGCTGAACCACCTGCATTAATCCATCCATGCCATCCACTATTAAAAGATGGATTGTTCACATAATTAGAAGTACCTTCTTCAATTTTTAATCCATTCCCAAAATATCCTATGTCATATCTAGGAATATCAACACCTAACAGCTTACCGTTATGGTAAGCTGTAGATGCTCTTTTGACAGTAAACTTACTGTCGTATAATTCTGTACTTCTATTAGATTGAGTTATCACGCTAACTCAACTACTCTCACGTTAGAGTTTGCACCTGCCACAAAGTAAATTGCTGTGGCAATGTTTGCTTTAAATGTGAAAGTTACCGAGTCTCCTGCCAGTAATGGAAATCCATTAGATGTAGTTACGCCTGTTGCACCCCAATAGATTGTAGTATTGGACTCATTATAGATAGTCATAGAGTAGCGGTTAGCTAGTCTAGAACCACCTGCAAAGACTTCCCCTGCTGTTGTTCCAACAGTTTTAACACCTGTAACTGGTGCTTGACCGATTGCTGTATAAGGTCTTGTTACGATTGAACCATCGTCAAATGCGTAAAGACCACCGTTTGTAATTGTAGGCATTATCTATCTTCCTTCCCTATTATTGTCTTACTAATGCGTGTACTAATTCGAATGATGTCTGCGTAGTTGCTCCATTTACATAACGTACACGAACATATTGTGTAACAATCAAATCTTCTAATTGTACAATTTGTCCTGCTGTCAATGGAATAGAACCTGTTGCTCTCCATGTAGAACCATCACGTGATTGTTCCATATAAAGTGTTCCATCGTGAGAAGCATAAGCATATGCTCTGTGACGATTGAAGGAGTTGTTACTTCCTAAGTTAAGCGTAACACCTGTGAATGTTGTGGATGCAGTTAAGTTTGTTGTGCTTCCTACGAAGGAAATTGTTTTATCCATATCGAATGCACCGTCAATACGAACCATCATAGAACCTAAGAACATTTGTGTCTGTGCTGTAGCTCCATTTTGGAACATTACACGAATGTAACGCATATTGATTGGAAACTCGAATGTACGATAGTTACCATCTGATGGGGCAGGAACTCTATGTGTCTCTCTCCATGTAGTACCATCTGTAGATTGTTGGATGTATAAGTGTCCATGACCTGTACCTGCTGTGTGTGCAACAGTTACTCTAAATCTATTATACTGTGGAGATGTACCTGCATCTCTTGAACCTCCTGTATAAAGTTGGTTCGCTGTTAAGTTAGTTGTAGTATCTGTGTAGATAGCATTAGACATAACTGTTCCAACAGTACCACCAACAGTAGCATAGATACCTTGACCTGCTGATGTGTTTCCTCTTCCTGCTGTAATTTCTGCTGTTAATTCTGCATAGTCTACAACTGTTACGAATTGGAAGTTGTATTGTGTAGAAGAAGCAGGAGCAGTTCCTAAGTTTTTTACACGAATGCGAATTTTAAAAATTGCATTAGGGTCTGGAATTTGTTGATGTCTAACATATGAAACATTTCGTCCACTTGCACTATCTAATGCTCTAGAGTGATACCAAACTTCATCTGCGAATAATTCTAACTCAAGAATATTTGTAGATGTAACTGCGTTGGAAATATTTTGACTTGAAGATGCTAAAGGTGTAAGTCCACCATTTTGAGTTAAGTATACTGCATTAGTAGTAGTTGTATTGTCACTACCAGAAATTCTCCATGCAACAGAATGTAATCCATCTGCAACACCAGTTACAGGGTCTACTGAAACTGCTTCAAGGTACATTTCAGTGTTAGCAATTTTTTGGTTTGCTCTAAATGCGAACATTGCTCTGAATGGGTCAGAAAATGTTTCCTTTGTTTGTAAAATAGTTTCTGTATTAATTGTTGTACCAGATGTGATAACCAATTCTCCACCTGTTACTGATACAGCGTGTCCGCTACCTGTTTGAATCGTTTCCCAATTATCTGTATTTAACGCATTGTTTGGGACTGTAAAGCTGTCTTTCCACTTTTTCTGAATAGACTGAATAGGCAACATTCCATCGGAATCTGCCATTGGCTTAGAGCTTCCTGTTCTTTCGTCATAGAAATATAACTCATTTTTTGCAACAGGGAATCTTGTTTCTCTTGTCATTTTTTTCTCTCCTTGTTTTTAATATTGACTAGCAAATTCAAATTCGTAGTCTTGAAGCATAGGTATGAACTGATAAAGACCAGAATAAATATCAAAGAATCTTGTTACTGCTTCTTCTCTTATGGACATATCTTCATCATCAATCATCTCATGAATAAATCCCCATAATTCAAATCCACTATAGTCTTCTATTTCATACTGGTATTCAGCAGTCGTATAATTTTTTGGTTCAATAACAATAATCGAATCACCATCGAACAAAGCTACAGAACCTCTTTTGTTTTTTCCAGAGTAGCAATATACAACGTGCCTACTATCTGTGAAAACACTTGGTAAGTCTCCATAAACAAATGTTCTCAAAATCCACCACCCTCTTGCCGAAAAATATTTAGGGATGATAGAGTCCTCTACCATCCCTAAAAGTATGTATTTACATAAGGTCTGCAATTTCTGCGATTTTACTTCTGTGGATGTTTTGTAATTCAATTTCACCGTAAAGCTCTGTACCTCTGAATACCTCAGACATACGCTTCATACCATTGTCTGAAACATAAATATCTTTATCAATTTGTTGGTGG
>Ga0209999_1000057_pt1 | contig 12303 bp, 10 predicted proteins | sample InoplaM1AM_FD_187578 | JGI IMG/M metagenome (GOLD analysis project Ga0209999, IMG submission 187578) | Arabidopsis thaliana rhizosphere microbial communities from the Joint Genome Institute, USA, that affect carbon cycling - Inoculated... | ecosystem: Host-associated > Plants > Roots >...
AGGTTGCCCTTCAGGACCGCCAGCGCGCCCTCGGGATAGATCGGCCGGTCCAGCGGCCGGATCACGTCGTCATTGAACACCTCCGCGCCGGCGATGTTCTCACCCAGCGTCTTGCCGGTGACCGTCAGGGCGTCCAGACGTAGATGGTCGCGCAACCGGGTCATCAGGGCCGGCAGGCCGCCCGCATAGTAGAAATCCTCCATCAGGTAGGTGTCGCCGCTGGGCCGGATATTGGCGATCACCGGCACGCGGCGGCTGGCGCGCTCGAAGTCCTCAAGCCCGATTTCATGGCCGGCCCGCCGGGCCATGGCGGTCAGGTGGATGATGGCGTTGGTGGAGCCGCCCAGCGCCATGGCCATGACGATGGCGTTCTGGAAGGCGTCGCGGGTCTGGATTTTGTCCGGGGTCACATCGTCCCAGACCATGTCGACGATGCGCCGCCCGGCCTCCGAGGCCATCCGGATGTGATTGGAATCCGCCGCCGGGATCGAGGACGCGCCGGTCAGCGTCATCCCGAGGCTTTCGGCCATGGCGGTCATGGTGCTGGCCGTGCCCATGGTCATGCAGGTGCCGTAGCTGCGCGCGGCGCCCGCGCCCACCTCGACCCAGTCCTGGTCGGTGATCTGGCCGGCCTTGCGTTCGTTCCAGTATTTCCAGGAATCGGAGCCGGACCCCAGCACCTTGCCGCGCCAGTTGCCGCGCAGCATCGGCCCCGCCGGCACGTAGATCACGGGCAACCCCGCGCTGGTGGCGCCCAGCAGCAGGCCCGGTGTGGTCTTGTCGCAGCCACCCATCAGCACCGCCCCGTCGATGGGGTGGGACCGCAGAAGCTCCTCCGCCTCCATGGCCAGCATGTTGCGGTAGAGCATGGTGGTGGGCTTGACGAAGGTCTCGGCCAGCGAAATCGCGGGCAGTTCCAGCGGGAAGCCGCCCGCCTGCAATATGCCCCGCTTCACGTCTTCCACCCGGTGTTTGAAGTGGGCGTGACAGGGATTGATATCCGACCAGGTGTTCAGGATGCCGATGATCGGCTTTCCCTCCCACTCCTTGATCGCATAGCCCATCTGCATGGCCCGCGAGCGGTGCATGGCGCCGCGCAGGTCGTCCGGCGCGAACCAGCGGGCGCTGCGCAGTTGATCCGGGCTTTTCCGCGTGGGCATCTCAGACATCCGGGTGGAGGGGGTACATGATCAGGCGCGCGGCGTCGCCGTCCCGAAAACTGTTAATGGGCGCCGGGCGCAAGATCGTCAACAATATTGTCGCCCGAAAACGCCGGGTTCAGCGCCGACGGCTCAACGGCGGGAACGCCGCGTCGCGGTGCCGGGAAAGCTGCAGATAGGCGTTCTTGGCCGGCTGGATATGGCTCTGGACCAGAGCGACCAGCTCCGCGCGGGACGTGCCCTTGAGCAACTCGATGATCCGCCCGTGCTCCGTCCGCACACTGGCAAGCAGTTCCGGATTGCCGACGCTGTAGGACCGGATGCCGTGGGTCTTGAATTGCAATTGCTCGATCAGTTCGGTGAGCGGCACGTTGCCGCAGGCTGCGAACAAGGTCTTATGGAACAGGATATTCTCTCGGAACACCCGGCGAAGATCGCCCCGCTCGATAGCCGCGCAATGCCGCTTATAGATCGCTGTCAGTTCGTGGATCAGCGACGCGGGCGCCGGCATGGGAATCAGTTCGGCGGCGCAGCCTTCGATCAGGGCCCGAACCACATAGAGCTGTTCCACTTCGGTGACGGTGAAATCCTTCACTGCCGCGCCGCGGTTGGGCTGGCGCACGATGATCCCCATGGCGTCCAGGTCGGCGAGCGCCTGACGGATGACGTGACGCTTCACTTGAAAACGTTCCGCCAACTCCTCTTCAACGAGGCGTTCCCGAGGCGCCAGGTGCCCGAGGGCGATCTCTTCCTCCAGCGCCGCGGCGATCTCGCCCGCCCCCACCTCCAGCTCACGCTCCACTGTTTTCTTCATCGACATCCCCTAGAACTCGCCGCCAGCCTACACTGATCCTGGCCGAGCCGAAGCCCCTTCACCGCCTAATCATTCGCCAATATTGTTGACAAGAACGTTGCCCGCAATCATCGTCGGCCGACCTCGTGCTTCTGAGCAATCGTCTGGGCCCGTCCCATGTCGCCACGTTGCAAGAAGACCCTATGATGGAGCTCCTTCGACGTGACCAGGATCGCCGCAATCCGAGCGCGCAATATCAGTGTGCCTCTCGATGTGGCCACCTCCCTCTCCAGCCGCCTTGTCAATGCCCGCCACTACGGCGTGGTGGAAGTCGAGGGTGATGACGGTTTCAAGGGTATTGGCTTTTGTTATGTCGGCAGCGCCGGGGCGACAATCTTCTCCGAGATCGTGACCAGCCTGCTGGCCCCGGTCCTGCTGGGCGAGGACCCTTACCGGGTCGAGGGGCTCTGGGCGGAAATGTACCAGGAAGCCCTGCTGCAGGGTCGGACCGGCACGGTAATGCGGGCCATCAGCGCGCTGGACACCGCCATCTGGGACCGCAACGCCCGGGCGGTGGGTCTGCCGCTCTACAAGCTGTTGGGCGCGGTCAGCACCGACACCGTGCCCGCCTACGCCAGCGGCGGATACTATGTGGCAGGCAAGACCCCCGCCCTGCTGGCCGACGAAATGGCCGGCTACGTCGCGATGGGCTTCAACGCCGTCAAGATCAAGGTCGGCAAGGAAGACTTGCGTGGCGAGGAGGCGCGAATCGCCGCCGTGCGCGAGCGGATCGGGCCCGACCCCATCCTGATGCTGGACGCCAACAATGCCTGGCAGGACCTACCCACCGCCCTGCGGTTCGTGCGAATGTACGAAAAATACGATCCCTACTTCATCGAAGAACCCTTCAGTCCCGACGACATCGACAACCACGCCCGCCTGGCCCAAGCCACCGGCGTTCTGGTCGCGACCGGCGAGATCGAGGCCGGGCGTTGGCGGTTCAAAGATCTCCTGCAGTCCAAGGCGGCCGCGATCCTGCAGACCGACGCCTGCGTCTGTGGGGGCGTCACCGAGTTTCGGCGGATCGCCGCCACCGCGGCCAGCTTCGGCGTGACGGTTTGCCCGCACTGGTTCCACGACCTCCATGCCCATCTCGTGGCCGCCACGCCGAATGCGCGGTACGTCGAGTTCTTCCCCGACGATCAGGTGCTGAACTTCCGCCGACTGGTGGGACGCCAGCTCGAAATGCGCGGCGGGGATCTGGTTCTGCCCACGCAACCCGGCCTCGGGTTCGAATTCGATGCCGAAGCCCTTGACCGCTACGCCCTTGGCCCCTGGAATGAACGGGCGCTGTCAAAAGGGAAAGACGCGACCCGCAATCCTCAAACCGCCGCGGTGCTGGAGAAGTCTTGATGCCCGCTCCGCAGTCGCTCCCGGTCAATGCCTTCAAGCGCGACTTGGCGGCGGGGAAGCCTCAGGTCGGGCTTTGGCTGGGTCTCGACAGCCCGAACGCCACCGAGATCGTCGCGGGCAGCGGCTTCGACTGGCTTCTGTTGGATCTCGAGCATTCGACCATAAGCGTCTCCTCGGTGGTGGATCATCTTCGGGCGGCCAGCGGCGGCACAGCCGAGCTTATGGTCCGCATTCCCTGGAACGACCCGGTGATCCTCAAGCGCTTGCTTGACGCCGGGGTCCGGTCGTTCATGATCCCTTTCGTGCAGTCGGCGGAGGAAGCCGCCCGGGCAGTGGCGGCGACCCGCTATCCCCCCCAAGGCATCCGCGGGGTGGCCGGAAACACCCGCGCCAGCAACTACAACCGCATCGCCGACTACGCGCGACGCTGCCATGAAGAGCTCTGCGTCGTGGTGCAGATCGAGCATCCGACGGGTCTCGCCGCCGTCGAGGCCATCGCCGCGGTGGACGGCGTGGACGGCCTGTTCATCGGGCCCAACGACCTGGCCTCCACCATGGGCTACCTGGCCAACCCCTCCGCACCGGAGATGAAGGTGGTCATCGAAGAGGGCCTGGCGCGCATCCGTCGCACCGGCAAGGCGGCGGGCATCCTCCAGTTCTCACGACCGGAAGCCCGCGCCCTGCTGGCGGCCGGCGTCAACTTCGTCGCTGTAGGCTCGGACGCCTCGATTCTCGCGCGTCAGAGTGAAGCCCTGCTGGCCGACGTCGCGCCGGCCGCCTGATCCCTCGCAGACCGGAGCAGAAATGTACGACGCCAGTCTATACGTCGCGGGAGAACGCATCAGCCGGACGACCCAGCCGACCTTCGAGGTGATCAACCCGGCCAATGAGGAGGTTCTGGGCGTCGCCCCCACCGCCGGCCCCGACGAGATCGCCGCCGCCGTGGCGAGCGCCGAGCGGGCCCTCGCGGTCTGGAGCGGGGCTTCAGCCTTCGAACGATCCAATGTCCTGCGCAGGATCGCCACCCTGTTGCGCGAGCGCGCGGACCCCATCGCCACCCTAATGACGCTGGAGATCGGCAAGCCGATCGCCGAGGCGCGCGGCGAGGTGATGTCCGCGGCTGAATACTTCGACTGGGCGGCCGAAGAGACCCGTCGCATCGAAGGCTATGAGCTCGGGGCCCGTGTCGCCGAGAGCCGCTACCGGGTCAGCCATGAGCCCGTCGGGATCGTGCTCGCCCTGACCGCCTGGAACTATCCGGTCATCCTGCCGGCCCGCAAGCTGGCCATGGCGCTTGCCGCCGGTTGTCCGGTGATCCTGCGTCCGGCCGAGGAGGCCCCGGCCTGCGTCACCGCCCTGGTGGCCTGCTGCCATGACGCGGGCCTGCCGCCCGGCGCGGTCAACCTGCTGCTGGGGTCGCCGGAGGCGGTGGTGGAACCCCTGATGGCCGAGCCCAAGGTGCGTAAGGTGAGTTTCACCGGGTCCACCCGGGTCGGCCAGATCCTGATCCGTCAGAGCGCCGAGACGGTGAAACGCCTGACCCTCGAGCTGGGCGGCCATGCCCCGTTCCTGGTGCTCGAGGATGCCGATGTGGCCAAGGCCGCCGCCGCCGCGGCGCTGGGCAAGTTCCGCAACGCCGGCCAGGTGTGCACCGCGCCCAGCCGGTTCTACGTTCACGAAAAGGTCTGCGAGGAATTCAGCGAGCGGATGACCGCGCTCGCCGGCGGCCTTCGCCTGGGCGAGGGCATCGATCCCGCCGTGCAGATGGGGCCGCTGGCCACCGCCCGCCAGCGTGACCGCGCCGAACGGCTGGTGGAGGACGCCCGCGCCAAGGGCGCGCGCCTGCTCTGCGGCGGGCTGCGCCCCCAGGCGTTCAATCGGGGCTTCTTCTTCGAGCCCACCGTGATGTCCGAGGTTCCCCCCGACGCCCAGCTGATGACCGAAGAACCTTTCTGTCCGGTGGCGGCCATCACCGCCTTCTCCGATCTCGATCAGGCGGTGGCCCAGGCCAACGCCAGCGAGTTCGGTCTGGCCGCCTATGTCTTCTCGCGACGCGAGGGCGAGGACGTGGCGCGCCGCCTGGAAGCGGGCGTGGTCGGCTTGAACACCGTGGCGGTGGCCGCCCCGGAGGCCCCGTTTGGCGGCGTGAAGCAGAGCGGCTTCGGCCGCGAGGGTGGGCGCGAGGGCGTCCAGGATTATCTCAGCGCCAAGTTCGTCCACGCGGTCCGGACCTGAGCGCCACCTTGGCCGGCAAGGTCTACCCCGACGCCGCCGCGGCCTTGGCGGGGATCACCCGGGACGGCATGACCGTGATGTCCGGCGGCTTCGGCCTGTCCGGCAATCCCGAGAACCTCATCGCCGCTCTGAGGGCGACCGGCGTCAGGGACCTGACGGTGATTTCCAACAACTGCGGGGCGGACGGATTCGGCCTTTGGACGCTGCTGGCCGATGGTCAGATCCGCAAGATGATCAGCTCCTACATCGGCGAGAACAAGCTGTTCGAGCAGCTCTATCTGGACGGCAGGCTGGAGCTGGAACTGAACCCCCAGGGAACCCTCGCCGAGCGCATCCGGGCCGGCGGCGCCGGTATTCCGGCCTTCTACACCAAGACTGGGGTCGGCACGGTGGTGGCCGAGGGAAAGCCGGTGGAGCGCTTCGAAGATGAGCTCTATGTCCGGGAAACCTGGCTGCGGGCCGACCTCTCCCTGGTCAAGGCGTGGAAGGGCGATCCCGAGGGCAATCTGGTGTTCCGCAAGACGGCGCGGAACTTCAATCCGGTCATGGCGACCGCGGGCCGCGTCACTATCGCAGAGGTTGAGCAACTGGTTCCGCCGGGGGCGCTGGATGCGGATCAGATTCACACTCCCGGCATCTATGTCGACCGCATCCTGCAGGGCGTGGCTTACGAGAAGCGGATCGAGAAGCTCACCACCCGGCCAAGGGAGGCCGTCGGGTCATGAGCTGGGATCGGGACGGCATGGCGGCCCGAGCCGCCCGCGAACTGAAGGACGGCTATTACGTGAACCTGGGCATCGGCATCCCGACCCTGGTGGCCAATCACATGCCGCCGGATGTCCACGTCACCTTGCAGAGCGAGAACGGGATGCTCGGCATGGGCCCGTTTCCTTATGAGGGCGAGGAGGACGCCGATCTGGTCAATGCCGGCAAGCAGACCATCACCCAGCTGCCGACGTCGAGTTTCTTCTCTTCCGCCGACAGCTTCGCCATGATTCGCGGCGGGCACATCGACCTGACCATCCTGGGCGCGATGGAGGTGGCCGAGAACGGCGACCTGGCCAACTGGACGGTGCCCGGCAAGATGCTGAAAGGCATGGGGGGCGCCATGGATCTCGTTGCCGGGGCCCGGCGCGTGGTCGTGGTCATGGAGCACGCCAACAAGTCGGGCGCCTCGAAGATCCTGCCGCGCTGCACCCTGCCCCTGACCGGCCAGGCGTGCGTCGATCGCATCATCACCGATCTGGCGGTGTTCGATGTTGACCGGCGCAAAGGCGGCCTGACGCTGATCGAACTGGCCCCCGGCGTCACTGAGGCGGACGTCGCCGCGAAAACCGCGGCGCCTTACGCGACGGCACTCGCCGACCCGGGCGGTGAGGTTCGACAACCTATCGTTAGCTAATTTAGGGGAACATCGTTCAACCTGCGGTGTCGTGGCGCCCAGGGCGGAAGAAAGAACGGCGATGTCCAACGCGTCTCCGGGAGCCGAGAGCCCGCTGAGAGCCGCCCCCACCGGTGCGGGCGGATTCTCCGTGTTCTCGCCGGAAGAGCGACTGCTCACCTGGAACGCGGGCCTGGCGGCGATCTGCGCGGATGCGAAGGGCGGCGGCTTACAGACCGGCCTTGATTTCCAGACCGTCACGGCCATGCTCGATGCGCGAGGATACGGCTGGCGCCGGAACGAGATGGCCGGCGGGGGATTCTGCGTGGTCTGCGGGGCGCCCGCCGCGGCTGAAATGGCCGCCCTGAGCGAGCGTGAGCTTCTCACCGCCACGCTTGAGCAGATGCCTCATGTGGTGTCCGTCAAGTCGGCTGCGGACCGGACATATCTGTTCGCCAACGCCGAGGGCCGCAGACGCCTTGGGGCCGACATGGTCGGCAAGACCGCCTTTGAAACCTTTGAAGCGGGGATCGCCCAGCGCGTCACGGCGGAGGAAGATCAGCTTCTGCGGGACGGCGGCGTGATGGTCACGCCAGCCTCGCGGATCACCTATCGGGACGGTGTCGAACGGGTGATGCGGACCAAGAAGTTCCTGATCGGGAGCCACTCGGAGAAATACATCGTCATTGTCTCCGAGGATGTCACCGAGCTGCATGCCAAGGGGGTCGCACTGGCGGAAGCGACCGCCGCCGCCGACGCGGCGAACGAGGCCAAGACCCGATTCCTCTCCACCATGAGCCACGAGATCCGGACGCCCCTGAACGGTGTGCTTGGCATGACCCAGGCCATGGCGGCCGACGACCTCAGCCCCGTGCAGCAGGAACGTCTCACGGTCATCCGTGAATCCGGCGAGGCGCTGCTGGCCATTCTCAACGACATCCTCGACCTATCGAAGATCGAGGCCGGTAAGCTGTCGATCGAACAGGTAGACTTCGATTTCGGCGAACTGGTCCGGGGCGCCCATTCCACCTTCACCCAGCTGGCGAACAAGAAGGGTCTGTCGTTCGTGCTGTCGATCGACCAGGCCAAGGGCGTCTATAACGGCGATCCGACCCGGGTCCGCCAGATCCTCTACAACCTGATCTCCAACGCCGTGAAATTCACCGACTCCGGCGAAATCCGCGTGGCCGCCGCCCGCACCGACGCGGGCCTGCGGCTGGAGGTCGCCGACACCGGTATCGGCATGACCGACGAGGTCTCGGCCAAGCTTTTCGGACGCTTCACCCAGGCCGACGCCTCGACCACGCGGCGGTTCGGCGGGTCGGGCCTAGGCCTGGCCATCTGCCGCCAGCTCTGTGAACTGATGGGCGGAAGCATCGACGTCGAAAGCCGCCGCGGCGAGGGTTCGACCTTCACGGTCGATCTTCCCCTTGTCCGGGTCGGCGACACAGCGGTTCGCGAGCAGGGCGCATCCGCGCCCTCGGCGGCCGGGCGGGCGCCCTCGCCCGTGAATCTTCGTCTGTTGGCGGCCGAGGACAACTCCGTCAACCAACTGGTGTTGAAGACCCTGCTTCATCAGGGTGGAATCAACCCGGTCATCGTCGAGAACGGCGCGCTGGCCGTGCAAGCCTTTGAGCGCGAGCCCTTCGACGTAATCCTGATGGACGTGCAGATGCCGGAGATGGACGGTGTCGCTGCAACCAGGGCCATTCGCGCCCTGGAACGCGAACGGGGCTGCCCCCCCACGCCGATCATCGCGCTGACCGCCAATGCCTTGGCGCACCAGATCGAGGACTACGTCGCCGCCGGCATGGACGGCCACGTCAGCAAGCCCATCGACATCACCCGACTGTTCGAAGCGCTCGACAGGGCGCTCGAAAATCAACCCCGGGACGGCGACCCCGCCCGTGACCGCGAGGTCAGGGCGGCCCTCACCTGAGGCCGGAGCCGAAGTTTCCGGCCGTCGCGACCCGAACCCCGATTTTCGCCGCGCGGCGCCTGTCCCGATCGTCTAATGATAGGCGGTCGAGGATCGCAGACCCGTGTTCTACATCATCTTCAAGGCCGCACTCTCCGGCGTGATCATCGCCACCGTCTCGGAGGTCGCGAAACGCTCGCCGGGGTTGGGCGCCCTGATCGCGTCCCTGCCTCTGGTGTCCGTCCTGGGGATGATCTGGCTGTGGCGCGACACCCGTGATCCTGAACGGCTGAGCGCGCACGCCGGGGCGACCTTCTGGTACGTCCTGCCGTCCCTGCCGATGTTCATGCTGATCCCCGCTCTGCTCAAGAGAGGGGTCCCCTTCTGGGCCGCCCTGGGGGCGGGCTGTCTGCTGACGATCTGCCTCTACCTCACCATGACTTTCATTGGACCCCGGTTCGGACTGCGGCTTTAAGCGGAGCGAGGCCCTGGATCGACCGCCGGCAACCGCCCGGTGGCATGACGCTTCTCCTCGTGGCCTTCAGTTCGGCGGCGGGTACGGCCGACGCTCATAGAAGCCGGCGATCCGGACGCGGATCGTCACCGGACGATCCTCCAGATTGGAGAAATACCAACCGTGGAAGCCCGCCATCGGCGCCGCCAACCCGCCGCTGGCGGCCCTGGGGTTCGAGCCCTTGTCCGGATCGGTGACTCGATAGCTCACCACCGAGACCTTGGGCGTGGGCAATGTCTCGCCGTGGAAATCGGCGTAGACGGAGCCGTCTGACGTCCAGGCATAGACAAGGGTCTGCCCCGCCTCCATCCAGACCTTTCGCTCCACCTCCGAGGTCTCCGCGCCACCCGCCGCCAGCTTGATTTCGAGAGTGTCGGTCAGAAATGGGCCGGCGGCCGTGGAACTGACCTTGGCGGCCGATGCGTCGGGCGCGATCTCGACCCGGGCGGTCTGGGGCTTGGCCAGCCGCACCAGTCCGGTAAGGCGGCCGAACCCGGTCAAGTCGATGCCGCGCTCGGCCGGCAGAACCACCAGCACCGCGACCGCGCTGGCGGCCGCCAGGGCGATGGCTGTCTGCCCCAGGAGCCGCCTGCGGCTTGCGGGAGGAGGTTCCTGGATCACGCGGTCCTCTCCATCAGAAATCCGGCGATCTGGGATTCAACGATCACCAGGCCGGCCGCCATCAGAAGTACGTTGGCGCCTGCGGCATGCCGCTGAAAGCCCGACGTGCCGCGCCACCAGACCATCAGCAGCAGGATCGCCGACAGAGCCACGATCTGGCCCGCTTCGACCCCCACGTTGAAGGCCAGGATATTGGCCACCAGGCCGCTCGGGGAAAGCTTGAGGTCCTGCAGCTTGGTCGCCAGGCCCAGGCCGTGGGCGAGGCCGAACACCGCGACCGCAGCTTTGGGGTTGGGCTGGAATCCGAACGCCGCGGGAAAACCCCCCAGATTGTCGAACGCCTTGTAAGCCACCGACAGGCCGATGATCGCGTCGATGACGAACGGATCGACCCGCACCCCGGTCAGCACGCCCGCCAGTAGGGTGATCGAATGACCGAGGCTGAACAGCGTCACATAGAGGGCGATGTCGCGCAGGCGATAGAGAAAGAAAATCACCCCCGCCAGGAACAGCAGGTGATCGTAGCCGGTCACCATGTGCTTGGCGCCCAGGTAGAGGAACGGGACGACCTGCGGGCCCGGATTGTTCTGGATGAAGGCCGCGTCCCCCTCGGCGACGCCATGGGCCGCGCAGATCGACGGAGCGAACGCCAGGCCGAGCGCCATCAGCCGGCCCGCCCGACATATCCAGTTCGACGGCGTCGCCATCTCGGGCCCCTTTGTCAGAACAGCGCCGTCACCGCGAGCCGGGCGGAGATCGGCTCCAGAGGGTGGAAGTGCAAATCCTCGACGCCGTCGGCCGGCTCGCCGCGCAGGCGGTCAGTATAGAAGTACTCTGCCGCGTTGTCCTTGGAATTGGTCAGATTGAAGATGTCGAGCTGCACCCTGAGTTTCGGGTTCACCTTGTAGCCGATATTGAGGTTCACCTCGCGGTAGCCGGCGGAGCGGACGCTGTTGTCGGGGATCAGGGCGTGGGAACCGAGGTCACGAAATACCAGGGCGCCGAACCAGGGACCGAGGTTGTCCACAAGCATTCCGGCCGAGGCCACGAAGGCAGGCGCGTCCTCGATATGGGAGCCCGCCGGGTCGCCGTCCGTATAGCGGGCGCGACTGAGGGCGATGTTGGCGTTGAGCTCGATCCAGCGGAAGGGGCGGTACTGACCGGTCACCTCCAGACCCTGCCGCCGCCCGGGGCGTCCGGCCTCGGTCTGGCCGGCGTCGGCATTGTAGGTGAGTTCGCTGGCGAACTCCGCCTGGAAGAGAGTGGCGGCCAGTTGCAGATGCGGAATCGCCGTGGTGCGGACGCCCACCTCATAACCCTTGGCCTTCACCAGGAACGGAGGCCGTTCGACGACGCCGACATCGGCCAAGGCGCCCGCCCGGGTATCGTTGGAGTGGAAGCCGACGCCGCCGCTAAGGTAGAATTCGGTGTGCGCCCATGGGCCGACGATCAGGCTGCCCTTGGGCTGGAAAAGGCCGGCATGCTGGTCGCCGGACGCACCGCCTACAAGATTGCGGTCTCGGGCCGCGAAATGGTCATACCGTAGTCCGGCCACGACCCGCACAACGTCGGAAAAATGCACCATGGTCTGGCCGAAACCGGACAGGTTGGCTTCGTCAACGCGGTCGGCCAACAAGGTCTCCAGCACCTTGCGACGCTCCGTGTGCCGGGCGTCCACATAGATCCGGTCGTAGCGGGTCTGCAGGCCCAATTCATTTTCGGTGTCGAAGCCCGCGACCGCCGCCTTCACGGCATAGCGCAGCTCACCCCCCGCGGTGGTTCGTCGATCATGCTGGGCGTGTTGGTCTCCGCGCACGGGGTCATAGAGGAAGTGGGTGAAATCATTGACCAGCAACAGCTGGTTGCGGATCGCATAGGCGTTGGCGGTGACCTGGCCCGGACCCCATCCGCTGCCGGCATAGCTCGCCGAGAGACTGAACCGCTCAGATGAGCCGCCGTCGGAGGGGTTGAGGGTCCCGAAACGCCCGATCAGTCCAGCCTTGATCGCCCGCTCCGGCTGGTCGGTCGTGGCGTTCCACAGGCCGCGATAATAGAGGCCGGTCAAACTGAACCCGTCTTCGCCGTCCCCCTGCACGAAGCGAAGCGCCAGGTTGGTTTTGCGAAGATTGTCCGGATGGTCCCAGGGGCCGTTCAGATGGACATTCTCGCCTGCCAGGATCAGCCGGGCGTCGCCGCGCAACGCGAAGGTCGTTCCCGCGAACATCCGGAAATCGCCCACCGTCCCGCCGCTGAGGGCGATCTGCGTCG
>Ga0209999_1000058_pt1 | contig 12251 bp, 16 predicted proteins | sample InoplaM1AM_FD_187578 | JGI IMG/M metagenome (GOLD analysis project Ga0209999, IMG submission 187578) | Arabidopsis thaliana rhizosphere microbial communities from the Joint Genome Institute, USA, that affect carbon cycling - Inoculated... | ecosystem: Host-associated > Plants > Roots >...
CCGACGGTCCTGGCGGCCATAGGCCAGGAAGTAGTCCTCCAGCGGCAGGATGCGGGTCGCCTCGCCCTTGCGCAGCACCAGGGTCGCGCCGGCGGCGATCAGGGCGGGCGGCATGTCACCGATGGGCGACCCGTTGGCGATATTACCGCAGATGGTGCCCAGGTTTCGAACGGGCAATCCGCCGAGCCGTCTCAGCAATTCGCCGAAGTCAGCATGCAATTCGGCGAGAATGGGGTGCGTATCGACGTAACGCACGCCGGCGCCGATGCGGATCGCGTCGCCCAGGTCTTCGATCAGGCGCAGTTCCTCCACCTCGTTCAGCGAGATCACGGTGGGAAGCTTTCGATGCTGTTTGGTGACCCACAGCCCCACATCCGTGCCTCCCGCCAGGATCGTGGCGTCGGGATACTGCGCAACGGCGGTGGCGAGCTCGGCGGTGGTGCGCGGCGCGATGAACCGGCGGTCTTTGTGCAGCAGCTCCAGCGGCTCCGTACGCTGAATCCCTTTCAGCGCCACCGCCAGGGCCTCGGCCTCTCCGGAAAGCGCGTCTGGTCCCATCGCCTGGCCCGCCGCCACGATCGGCCCATAGCCGGTGCAGCGGCAGAGGTTGCCGGCGAGCGCGTCCTTCAGGGTCTGGGTGTCGGTGGCCGCGCCTTCCCGTTGGTGGGCGTAGAGACTCATCACGAACCCCGGCGTGCAGAAGCCGCATTGCGAGCCGTGGCTCTCCACCATGGCCCGCTGCACGGGATGCAGTTCGCCGTCCCGCTTCAGGCTCTCCACCGTATAGAGCGCGCGTCCGTCCAGCATGGGCGCGAACAGGATGCAGGCGTTCACCGCCCGGAACCGCACCCGCCCGCCGTCCAGCTCTCCCAGGACCACCGTGCAGGCGCCGCAGTCGCCTTCCGCGCAACCCTCCTTGGTCCCCGTCCGGCGCAGGTGGTAGCGCAGCAGGTGCAGGACCGTGAGCGTCGGGTCGATGTCCGACAGTTCCTGCACCTCGCCGTCCAGCAGGAAGCGAACGGTCCCGCCCATGCTCAGCTGCCGCGATAGGTGGAATAGGCGAAGGGACTGACCAGAAGGGGCACATGATAGTGCGCGCCCGCCTCGGCGATGCCGAATTCGATGACCACGGTCTCCAGGAAGGCCGGATCGGGCAAGACGACGCCCAGGGCGCGATAGTAGGCGCCGACATCGAACTCCAGGCGGTAGCGTCCGGGCTCCATCTCGACACCGCTCAGCAAAGGCGCGTCGCAGCGGCCGTCGGCGTTGGTGGCGGTCGCCACCATCAAGGTGTCCCCTTGCAGCAGGCGCAGGGCCACGCCCGCGGCCGGGCGGCCGTGCATGGTGTCCAGAACGTGGGTCGTCAGTCCGCTCATCGCGCTTTCAGGGCCGTTTGCGTGGCCGGAGGGCCACATCTGGCCAGGCGCCAAGAGTCCGTCCACCGCTTAGGATTTGCAACTGTATCGCTGCGTTTGCGACGCTGCACAGCTTCGAAAGCCTGCTAATCGGTCTGATATGATGGACGACAACTACCCCCGGGACCTGGTCGGCTATGGGCCGAACCCCCCGCAGGCCGACTGGCCGGGCGGCGCGCGGATCGCCATCCAGCTGGTCCTCAACTACGAGGAAGGCGCCGAAAGCAGCGTCCTGCACGGCGACCCGGCCTCGGAGACCTTCCTCTCCGACATGATCAATCCCGCTCCCGTGGTCGGCGCGCGGCACATGAGCATGGAGCAGATCTACGAATACGGCGCCCGGGCCGGGGTCTGGCGGCTGCTTCGCCTGTTCGACCGCTACGGCGTGCCGGTCACGGTGTTCGGCGTGGCCATGGCCCTGGAGCGCAATCCGGCGGTGGTTGAGGCGTTCCTGCAGGCCGGCCACGAGATCGCTTCTCATGGCTGGCGCTGGATCAACTACCAGGATGTGCCGGAGCGAACCGAGCGCGAGCACATGGCCCGCGCCATCGAGATTCAGACTCGGCTGACCGGCGAGCGGCCGCTGGGCTGGTACACCGGCCGCACCAGCCCCAACACGCGGCGGATCGTGGCGGAGGAGGGCGGCTTTCTCTACGACGCCGACGACTACTCCGACGACCTGCCCTTCTGGGCGCCGATCGGCGCCGCCGGATAGGAGCGTTTCCCATGAGCGTACGCAAAGCCGTTTTCCCCGCGGCCGGCCTCGGCACGCGGTTTCTGCCCGCCACCAAGGCCCAGCCCAAGGAGATGCTGCCCCTGGTGGACAAGCCCACCATCCAGTACGTGGTGGAGGAGGCGGTGGCCTCCGGCCTCGAGGAGATCATCCTCGTCACCGGCCGGAACAAGCGCGCGATCGAGGATCACTTCGACGCCGCCTTCGAGCTCGAGTACTACCTGCAGGACCCTAGGGTGGCCGGAGCCCGCTGTCCACCCGGTGAAGACATCGTCCTCCAAGCTGAAGGACAAGGAGTGCTGAAATGAAGACGAGCAAGAAGGCGTCATTCCGCGTCACCGCACCGAACCAGGAAGCGGCCGCCGCAGCCGCCGAGTCCAAGACCGCCAGTCGACGCAAGGCGGTCAGGTCGAATGCGGTGGAGAACGCCGCCAAGCGGCAATTTCAGAAGAGCCAGGCGACCGCGATCCAAGGCCATATGCGATCGAGCGGACAACGACGACAGGCTAAGCGGGACGCGAGGTAGGGTGTGAGCCCGGTCATGCGAGGACATGCGTCGTGAGATGGCCCGCGACGACTACGAGAACATCTCAATACAGTCCGTATCGCTTCGTACGCGCGCCATCGTCCAAGTCTCGTCGATAGATGCGCGCGCGCTCTTGGTCATTTTGGGTGATCTCGTACGAGACGGCGTCGTTCCTCCCGCCGTCGAGAGGCGTCGCCGTACGCCTAATGTTGGCGGCGAGGTGGACTAACCAGTAAGAGCCCCAGAGGATCAAGCCCCTGGGGCTCTTGCCGTCAAGGTCGGGGCTCGCTACTTTTTCAGAAGCTGCATTGCCGCCATGGCCTTCTCCGTGGCCATGGCGCTATTGCCGGCGTTGCACGCGGCGTCGGCTTCCTTCACGAGCGATGCAGCTTTCGTGAGCTCTGCAGACCGAGGAGCCTGCACATCCTGACTGCGCGGAGCCTGCTTGGAGGTGATGGGCGCCCCACCAGACGAAGCCCGGTACCAGCCAGGGCGACACCCACGCGCACGGTCACCTCGGCCCATCCCCCGACGCAGACCACGAGAAAGTGCGGTGACTCTCATTGAATCGCCACCACTACCCGTGCAGGAGAACGTTGAGTAGGGAGCTGTGGATATGCAAGCCGCCGTTGTACTCGATGAAGCCGAGCTTCCTGAACTTGTTCATGAACCCGCTGATCCGAGGTCGGGTGGTACCGACCATCTCGGCCAGGACTTCTTGGCTGATCTTCGGAATCACCGGCTCGATCTTCCCTTCCTTGCCAAAGCGGGCCAGCAGCAAGAGCACCCGCGCCAACCGCTTCTCGCTCGAGTTGAACAGTTGATCGACCAGGTCTTCCTCGAAGCGCACATTGCGCGCCAGCAGGTGCGCCATGAAGCGCTCGGAGAAGATCGACCGCTCATGCAGCAGCGCGATCATGGCTTGCTTGTCGATTCGCACGACCGACACCTCGGTCATCGCCGACGCGGTGGCCATGCGAACGGGCTGGCCGGCCAGACAGCCTTCGCCGAAGAAGTCGCCGCGTCCGAGCATGGCCACGATCGCGGATTTCCCCCGTTCCGAGACCACCGTGAGCTTGATCTGACCCTTCTCGAGGTAAAACACGGCATCCGCCGGATCTCCTTGTACGAAGACCACCTGCTTCTTGCGATACGCCGAGACCGATCGTCCCGTGCTGGCCTTCGTCAGGAACGCCTTCGCGTCGAAGTGTGCCGTCGGCTTGCGTCCCATTGGCGCCCTCCATCGATGAGCTAGATGCCGCGAGTGCGGACTCGGGACGATTGCTCTCCTGCCAGCAGTTCAGATGTTGCCTCTCCCCGGCACGTCGAGCCACTGCTCCTTCGCATCGATTTCCTGGGAACAGAATACCTTGGGCATGTGGTACCTCCCGGTCATCTCGGACATTACGCGTGCGCACACCACCACCTCTGACCGGCGATCACGCTGGCCGCCCCGACAAACGTCCCGACGCACATCGTGGGCCACCCCACTTCCAGCGACGTGTCGAAGACGAGAAAGAGCAAGCCCCCGATGAGGCTCCCGGCGAGACCGAGGGCCAGGTCGGCGATCAGCCCGTAGCCACCCGTCCTCATGACTGGACGGGCCAGCCCACCGGCTATCAATCCCACGGGCACCCACATCATGAAGATCGGGAACTTCATGTCGCCTCCCCCCGTACCCCCTCACTCTAGCCGCTCTGGACGGGCCTGCCCATTGGACCTAGGTCCAGCACGCCATCGCCGCCCCCCAAGCAGGCGCTCGCGTTTGCGGGGCGTTCGGCGCTAAAGTGGGCCGTGGGCCTGCCGTGGCACCTTGGGGTCGACGTGCCCGTGGTCGTCCTCGGGACCGTCCTCATTCTCTGGCTCCTGCGCCACCGCGCGGTGAGCCGTCACGCACAGCGTCTTCTGAAGGACCGTCTTCGGTTCGAGACACAGCTGTCGGAGCTCTCCGCGAAGCTCATTCACATCGAGGCCAGTGGACTGGACGCGGCCCTCGAAGCCGCGCTGCGCCAGATGGTGACCTTCCTCGAGGCCGATCGCGGGAATCTCGACGAGTACCGCGACGGTGCCCACGGAATTCGCGTGTCGTGGGCCGAGCCGGACGTCGCGCCGCTTCCGGCGATCCTGGCGGTCGACCACCTCCTCTGGACGGCCGACACGCTGCGGCGCGGCGCCGTCGTCCGATTCTCTCGGACCGACGAGCTTCCCCCGGAGGCGACGATGGATCGGATGGGGTACGAGCGTCTGGGAACGCGCTCCCACCTGTCGATCCCGTTGCAGGCCGGTGGCCCGGTCCTGGGGGTCCTCTCGTTCGACTCCGTTCGCCGTGAACGGACGTGGCCGGACGATCTCGTCGGCCGCCTCCACCTGCTGAGCGAGGCCTTCGCCAGTGCCCTGGAGCGGAAGCGGATGGAGCTGTCGCTCGCCGAGCGGCTGCGCTTTCAGCGATTCCTGTCGTCCCTCTCCGTCCGGCTCAGCCATGTCTCGGCCGCCAGTCTCAACGAGGACATCCAGGATGCCTTGAGATCGATCGTCGCCTTCCTGGACGTGGAACGTGCGGTGCTACTCGAGCTCCACGAATCCGGCGTCGCCGGCCGCTCGTGGACCATCGATGGTCCGGTGGACTCCGCCCGCTTTCCGTGGCTGAGCCTCCAGCTGCTGGGCGGTGACATCGTCCGGGTAGCCCGGATCGACGAGCTTCCCGTCGAGGCCGCCGAGGATCGGACCAGCGCTCTGACACTCGGCCTCGAGTCCTTTGTGGCGCTGCCCTTGCGGGCCGGCAAGACCCTGGTTGGAGGGCTGGTGCTCGGCACCTTCGTCTCCGGGGCCACGGAGCGGGCCGAGCTACTGGAGCGAGTCTCCCTCGTCGGAGAAGTCGTGGCCAACGCCCTGGAGCGGGCACACGCGGAACGCGAGGTGGGGCGGCTCCGGCAGGAGCTGGCGCACATCGGCCGGGTCTCCGCCCTGGGCGAGCTCAGCGCATCGCTGGCCCACGAGCTGAACCAGCCCTTGACCGCGATTCTGAACAACGCCCACGTGGCCCAGCAACTCCTCGAGGCCGACGTTCCGAATGTCGGAGAGCTGCGCGAGATCCTGGCCGATATCGTCGCCGACGACCAGCGCGCCGCCAAGGTGATTTCCCGGCTGAGGGCGCTGCTCAAGAAGGGGGAGCTCGATCACGCGCCGCTCGACCTCAACGACATCGTCCGTGAAGTGGCCGAGCTCGTGCGAAGCGACATGGGCGTCCGGCACGTGTCCCTGACCCTGGATCTGGCTGCGGATCTGCCTCGAGTGCGGGGGGACCGCGTGCAGCTGCAACAGGTGGTCCTGAACATCGTCCTCAACGGCCTGGAGGCCATGAGCGGGCCCCACGAGCGTGGCCACGCCCTCGTGGTCCGGACGGCGAGGGCGGGCACCGCAGCGGTTAAGGTCGCGATCGCGGACGAGGGAAAGGGCATCGACACGGGAGACGTCGACCGCCTCTTCCAGCCACTCTATACCACCAAGCCCGAAGGGCTGGGCATGGGCCTCGCCATCGCCCGCACCATCGTCGATGCGCACGGCGGCGAGCTTCGGGCGTTCAACAACCCCGACGGGGGCGCCACCTTCGAGTTCTCACTGCCGGTCGATACGCAGCCGGTGCCGCGACACGGGACCTAAGTCCAGTAGCACTCCCGGCTACACGCGGCTAACGTGGTGACGAGGGGGAGCTCACGTGAACGACCTTCTGAACAACCCGACCATTCTGAAGAGCCCGACCATTGCAATTGTGGACGACGACGCCTCGATGCGTCGCTCGCTCCTTCGGGTCGTGCGGTCGGCCGGCTATCGGGCCGAGATGTTCGCGTCGGCCCGGGAGTTTCTCGAGTGGCTGCCTGGGAACCGTGCGGCCTGCCTCGTGCTCGACGTACACATGAACGAGATGAACGGGTTCGAGTTGCAGGAACGTCTGGCCGTCCCGATCATCTTCATCACGGCCCATGACGACGCCCCGACCGTCGCGCGCATCGAGAGGTCCGGTGCCGCCGGTCACCTGCAGAAGCCCTTCGATCCGTCCGCCGTGCTGAGCGCGATCCGCCAGGCCCTCCGGGTGAGCCACGATCGAATCGGCGGCCGGGAGAGCGGTGGGTTGACGGACGGAACGATTCAGGCGACCGATCCGCTCTCGCCTCCCTCGTCGTGCGAGGGGTCCGGCGGAGACGGCGGAGGAAAGCCATAGCTGTACCGTCCGAACCGGGGCAGCTCACGCGCGCTCGGGCCGGCTCCGCCGAACGCCACACCCTGCAGGAACGAGCTCACCGTCGGGTCGGCGTACGCACCGAATGCATCGACCAGCGTGCCCCGAGCACCACCCTCACCTTCGATCGCATAGACGATCGACATGTCGTCCGGATCTGAGACCCCCTCGAAGCGATGGTATTCCCGAATCACCACCTCGTCCGCGCTGAATGTTCGCCCGCTGTCGAATGACAGCAGGCCATCGCCGCTCACCCCGAAGTGCTCGATGAACCCGCACCTGGCCAGCTCGTCGATCGTCTTCGCGAGGGTGGCGTAGCCCGCCTGTCTCACGTCGCTAGCCCCGGAAGGTGAGCAGCGTCATTCACGCTCTTGATACTAGGCGGCCCGACCGTGCCCGGCTACTACCCTTTGGTCCACTACTTGTTCTCCGACAGACCGCGTAGCGTGAGGGTGGGAGGGACCGACATCATGCCTCAGACGAAACGGACGACACCGACCCTACAACCATTGCACGACCGCGTCCTCGTCAAGCGAATCGAGGAGGAACAGGCTCGACGCGGCGGCATCATCATCCCGGACAGCGCCAAGGAGAAGCCGCAGGAAGGGAAAGTCATCGCGGTCGGCAAGGGCAGAGTATCCGAGACCGGCAAGAAGAACCCGCTCGACGTCAAGACGGGGGACCGCGTGCTCTTCGGCAAGTACGCCGGCAGCGAGGTCAAGCTCGACGGTGAGGAGTATCTCATCATGAAGGAGGAAGACGTCCTCGGCATCCTCGCTTCCTGAACACGCACCTCCGCCGCGGTTTCCCGTTCGCACCCATGAGAGGAACATTCCATGTCGAAACAACTCCTGTTCAATGAAGAAGCCCGCGCCGCGCTCCTGCGCGGAGTCAACGTCATGGCCCACGCGGTCAAGGTCACGCTGGGCCCGAAGGGACGCAACGTCGTCATCGACAAGAAGTTCGGCAGCCCCACCATCACCAAGGACGGGGTGACGGTGGCCAAGGAGATCGAGCTCAAGAACCACTACGAGAACATGGGCGCCCAGATGATCAAGGAGGTCGCCTCCAAGACCTCCGACATCGCCGGCGACGGGACCACCACCGCGACCGTGCTGGCCCAGGCCATCTTCCGCGGCGGTCTCAAGAACGTGACCGCGGGCGCGAACCCCATGGGGCTCCAGCGGGGTATCGAGCAGGCGGTCGAGCACGTGGTCAAGAACCTCCAGAAGATGTCGAAGTCCACGAAGGACAAGAAAGAGATCGCCCAGGTCGCCACGATCGCGGCGAACAACGACCCCGCCATCGGCAGCCTCATCGCGGAGGCCATGGAGAAGGTCGGCAAGGACGGGGTCGTCACGGTCGAAGAGGCCAAGGGGATGGAGACCGCCCTCGAGGTCGTCGAGGGCATGCAGTTCGATCGCGGCTACCTGTCGCCCTACATGGTGACCGATGCGGAGCGCATGGAAGCCGTTCTCGAGGACTGCCTCATCCTCATCCACGAGAAGAAGCTCAGCGTGATGAAGGACATGCTCCCGCTCCTGGAGCAGGTCGCCCACTCGGGGAAGCCGCTGCTGATCGTCGCGGAGGACGTGGAAGGCGAGGCCCTCGCCACTCTCGTCGTAAACAAGCTACGCGGGACTCTCTCCTCGTGCGCGGTGAAGGCGCCGGGCTTCGGCGACCGCCGCAAGGCCATGCTCGAGGACATCGCCACCCTGACCGGCGGCAAGGCCATCACGGAAGACCTGGGGGTCAAGCTCGAGAACCTCACGCTGGAAGACCTGGGCAAGGCCAAGCGCGTGGTGGTGACCAAGGACAACACCACTCTCATCGACGGCGCCGGCAAATCCGGAGCCATCGAAGGACGCATCAAGCAGATCCGGACCCAGATCGAGGAGACCACTTCGGACTACGACCGGGAGAAGCTGCAGGAGCGGCTCGCCAAGCTGGCGGGCGGTGTGGCCCTGATCAAGGTGGGAGCGCCCACCGAGACGGCCATGAAGGAGAAGAAGGCCCGCGTGGAGGACGCGCTCAATGCGACCCGGGCCGCGGTCGAAGAGGGCATCGTGCCGGGCGGTGGGGTCGCTCTGCTCAGAGCCGCGACGGCTCTCGACAGCCTCACGCTCTCCGGCGATGAGGCGACCGGCGTCGACATCGTCAGGCGAGCTCTCGAGGAGCCACTCAGGCAGATCGTGCAGAATGCCGGCCTCGAGGGGTCCATCATCGTGGAGAAGGTCAGGAGCGCCAAGGACCTCGCGCAGGGGTTCGACGCCGAGTCGAATCAGTACGTGGACATGGTACGGGCTGGGATCATCGACCCGACCAAGGTCGAGCGGGTCGCTCTGCAGCATGCGGCGTCGATCGCCTCCCTGCTACTGACCACCGAGGCGCTCATCACGGACAGCCCGGAGGAGAAGAACGCCATGCCAGCGATGCCACACGGCGGGGGCGACTTCTAAGAGACGGCTGAGACACTTCAGAAGGGGCGGGCCGTCGGCCACACGGCGCGGGCGGCCCGCCTGACTGAGGGCGGCTCGGGCTACTTGCCCGCGCCGATCGAGACCACGAAGTTGACCGTCTCCTCCCGGAAGGGGGACGGGATGTAGGAAAGCTCCAGGCGGATCTCCTTGAGCTTGTTCGCCTTCAGCGCCTCGACGGGAAACTCCACCTCCAGGGCCTGGGACGACTCCTGCCCCGGGTCGAGCCGTTCCTCGCCGTGCGTGGTGAACGTCACGAGCGAATCGGTCCGGGCCGCCTCGAGCTTGATGGGCTGCCCCTGGGCATCGATGAACAGGAACTTGGTCTCAACCAGATGAACGGCCCGATTCGCGGAGGAATTCTCCAGCCGCAGCATGCCGGTCAGCTTCGCCGGTGAGACCACGCGATCGGAGCCCTTCTCGATTCGCTCGGTGACCTTCAGGTCGCTGACCTCGCCGGTGATGATCCCGCATTTCACGGTCATGGATGCCGGTGTCACCGCATAGGTCTTATCCTCGATCACGGATGCCCCCGCCAGCCCTGCCATCGTATGGTTTTCGCTTGGCCAACGACACTGCTGAGTAACCGCTCGCGCTTGGTATCACGGGCACCCCTTCCGGTATCCTTGCCACCACTCTGGATCCCACGGCCTCGCTCGACTATTGGACCTTGGGCCACTACGCAGGAGGGACGACGACGACCGCTCGGCACAGGACTAACTTGGTGCAGGCCCTGACTTGGCCGCGAGCACGCCCGCTTCGGCGGCCAGCCGGACCAGCTCGGCCAGCGATCCGGCCCGCATCTTCTCCATTACGCGGGCTCGATGCATCTTGACCGTCTTTTCCACGACGCCCAGCTCCGCCGCGCTCTGCTTGTTCAACATTCCGGTCACGACCAGGGCGAAGACCATGGCCTCACGCGGAGTCAGCGTCTTGATGCGATCCCGGATCTCCTTGATCCGGGCCCGTTCCCGCCGATCCCGCAGCGCGATGGCCACCGCTCGTTCCACCGCATCGAGAAGCTCCTCCTTGCTCACCGGCTTCGTGAGCACGTCAACGGCCCCGCCCTTCATGGCCCGCACGCCCATCCGGACGTCGCCGTAGCCGGTGAGGAACACGATAGAGAGCCGCTCCCCCAAGCTTTCGAGAGCGTCCTGCAGGGCGGGCCCGGTCAACCCGGGCATCCGGACGTCCAGCAACAGGCAGGAAGGACGGTCGGGCCGTGGTTGGGCCAGAAACTCGCGACCCGAGGCGAAAGACTCGACCTCCCACCCCGCAGCCCTGAGCAACCGCGTGAGGCTCTTCCGGACGGACGGGTCGTCGTCCACCACGAACACCACCGGGGTCTCGGCGGCGACCATATCCAGCAGGATAGCGAACTTGGCACCAGCGTGCTGGCGTGTCTTTGATCAGCTGAAAATTGGTCGATGAACAGGCCGTCGAAAGTCCCGGGTTGGTCAGCGTCAGCCGCCGACCGGCGCAGCAGCCGCTGCGGGCGCGCCTACGCGAGCGGGCCAGCGTGCGGTTGCGGGCCGACACGAACCACTCTCCTCGCGCGCGCTCGACCATTGGAGAGGGACGTCATGCAACTGCGGCGCGCGACGGCCGTCATCCAGCGGGAGCAGAGGACGAAGGGCAATCGGTCAGTAATGGCCCGGCGATAGCGGCCATGGAGCACAAGCCGAGGCGCGGCGGGATGTCGTGTGAGGTTGCTTGGAACCCTGGCGCCTATTCCCGATGGGACGGGACCAAGGTCCAATATCGCCCGATCGCGCGCGGTCAGAAGATCAGTCGAGGGGGAATCCGCTCATATCACAACTCGCGGTCCTCATCTTCTCGGCGTGCGTCCTGCTGGTTGGCTGCACAGAGCCCATCTACAGCTACAGCAAGGCCGGCTCGGACGTGTCTGACTTCAGGCAGGACAGCTACGCCTGTGTGCAGGAGCCTCAGATCTCACGGGGCGCCAGTGAAACTCCCATGACTGTCGGCGCCAGCACCGACGGCAAGCGAGAAGCCCTTCTGTACCGCATGTGCATGAGAGCGCGCGGCTGGACAGCCGAAGCGCCTCAATAGCCGGCCGCTGCATCCTGCTCGCCACGTGGCACGCGCACCTTGAAGTGGCTCAAGCTGAAGCAGCCCGGCCACGGGACGATAGGACGGCGCACGCAGTAAGGGCAGTTTTCTTGCCGGCAAGCGCCCGGCGGCTGTTACCCTCCCGTCGGGAGGTCAGCCTCACCATGGCACTGGAGTATCGTGAGCGTGCGACGCTGGGAACCGGTTGGGCTCTTGAGGTGTGCTCGCTTGGCGTGCTGGTAGGCAACATCCAATTCGGCCCCCACAATCGCTTCCGGTATTACGAAGGCGAGCCGAGAACAAGACTCATACCGCTGCTGAGCGACTGGGATCTCGAAGCGCTACAACGCAAGGTCGAGGACCACCACCGTCGGCGGATCGCCGCACGGGTGTAAGCTCGACCCGCTGGCCGCCCCATCCCGTCCCTCCTGGACCGCGCGGCCAGGGAGGCCGCCGCTTTACCGCAGGCGGCCTGATGCGCTACGGAAGTAGAATCGCCAAGCCTGCTGACCTGCCTGTTCAACAACGAACGAAGTTCGAGCTGGTGATCAACCTGAGGACCGCCAGAGCCCTCGGCTTGACGATCCCGCAGCCGCTGTTGCAGCGGGCGGATCAGGTGATGGAGTGAGCGAGCGGGAGCGAGCGAATCGGGAGGAGAAGGCAGGCTGAGTTGAACAGATCGGAACAGGATGAATCGTCCAAATTGGACTAAGGTCCAATGGCACGGCGTCGGGTCATGGGCCACACTTCGCCGAAGTCCGACCGGGAGGCTAGGCGTCGGGCTGGCAGG
>Ga0209999_1000063_pt1 | contig 12120 bp, 13 predicted proteins | sample InoplaM1AM_FD_187578 | JGI IMG/M metagenome (GOLD analysis project Ga0209999, IMG submission 187578) | Arabidopsis thaliana rhizosphere microbial communities from the Joint Genome Institute, USA, that affect carbon cycling - Inoculated... | ecosystem: Host-associated > Plants > Roots >...
CGTAGCGGGTGCGCTCCACGAGATTCGTTTCAACGCGAAACGCATGCATGCCGCACTCTCCAGCAGCATGATGGCAACAGATCTCGCGGACTATCTCGTGGAAAAGGGAGCCAGCTTTCGCGACGCTCACGCCGCGATCGGATCTCTGATCCGCGAGAGCGAGCGGGATGGGTGCGAGCTGGATGCTCTTCCGATAGCATCTTTCAAGACCGCGCATCCACTCTTCGGCGACGACGTTCTGGATTGGCTCGAGCCTTCTCGCTCCGTCGCGCGACGCGACGTGCCGGGTGGAACTGGTCCGTCAGCTGTGAGTGCTCAACTCCGCACCGCGAGAGAGGCCTTGTGGCCTGTCACCGAAGCCGCGCGGGGTAATGAGCTTGTTCTTAGCGCCGTCTAGGCAGTCAAAGAACTTGTGGGAAGGAACGCGCTCGGAGTGAGCGCGTTTTTTTTGGCTGTCAGAAGAGCAAGCCGAGCGTGATCGGAACGAACTGAATTACTCCGCCGTCTGCTTCGTTTCGTGAAATGGTGTGGTATCTGGATTCGAGAAACGTCGCGAACGGGCCGAGGCCAAAGGTTATCCCGAGTCCGGCATTGAATCCAAAATCGTTTTTGGCTTTTGCGCCTGAGATATCGCTCTTGGTGCTATAGAGACCCCCGCCGGCAATCAGGTAGGGTTTTGCGCTCGTTCCAGGAAAGGCAAATATCAGATTGAATAGTCCGCCTGCGATGCGGAGATCGGCCGATGGGGCGCCTGAGCCCGCGGGAACCAGCACGTTGTTGTTCGCGAGATGGTTGTAGATGCCATCGAAGCGCACTCCGATCGGGAGCTCCGACGAGCCGATCGCAAGTACAACGATCCCGTTGTAGCCCGTGTTTTGGGCATCGCTCAGTTTCCCGACTGGAATGGCAGCTCCTCCACCCAAGCCTAGCGCGTAGCTCCTCTGGCCCAGGGCTGGTTGAGAGGACGAGACAGCAAGAAGAGCAAGAAGCAGTAATCGATAACGCCAGTTCATGGTCGGGGCCTCAGTGCTGCCAAGGTGCGATCGCCGGGGTTGAGCGAGCGCGCAATATAACCTTGATCGCAGGGATTAGAAGGAATTATAGTCTCTGGCAATTAATATCCTACAGTATTAGGATTATTAATGCCACGCGCCTATACCGTTGCCACTGCTGCACTTGCCTTAGGCATGCCGATTAAGTGGGTCGACAATGTTCTTTCCCACAACAAGCTGATTGGAATACGGCAGGACCGGCAAGGCGTTGCGCGACGCCTCAGCGTTGAGGGCCTGCTCGTACTCGCCCTCACGGCACTCCTCATCAAGGAGCTCGGACTGTCGACTGCAAAGGCAATCATCGCAGCAGAAGGAATCGTCAACAGCGGGGGTCGATACTCCGCCGCACGGGGTGTGAGCATCGAGCTGGACCTGACCGCGTTTCGATCAGGGTTGCTGGAGCAGCTCGAACATGCGGTCGAGGTCGCACCAATTCCGCGCCGTGGCCGTCCCCCGAAAGACAAAACGGGGCGCCTCGATTGAGACGCCCCGCCAGATTGTGCCAGTGAAGCTGACGTGGCTAGGAAGCCTTCGTCACGTTCTCGGCAGCCGGACCCTTCTGACCCTCGACAATGTCGAACTCTACCGCGTCGCCTTCAGCAAGGGACTTGAAGCCCGAGCCGGAGATCGCGCTGTAGTGAACGAAGCAGTCCTTCTGCCCGTTGTCTGGGGTGATGAAACCAAAGCCCTTCGCGTCGTTGAACCACTTCACTTTGCCGGTCGTACGCATTTCCTGCTCCTGGAAAATTTGTGTCTTGGGGAGCGGAACACGCCCGACCCTCGACAATCTGATACGCGGGTCTCGCTAACCCCGCACTGGATTTGAGTGGGATGACACCGAGCCCTTGGAGACCCTGCGCCTGCCCAGCCCGACTTGGCGGAAAAAATAGCAAGGACCGGCTGAGCAGACAATAGACAGATTCAAGGACCTATCCGGGTAACCTTGGTTACGAAGTATTCGGTCTCCCCAAAGCAGGACGTCGGAATGCCCCGATGCTGCTCGTAGGACACGGACACCTGTTTGCCGGCGTTCTTCTCGAGGACCCCTGCTATTGAGTCGTTTCGGACCGTAAATGAGAAGATTTGTGGCATCGTTCCCGGCAGATTGGCCATCGCGAGCTCGCCTTCCCACGTTTTGCACAGCCAGCCCTTCTTGGAAATCTTCTGGACGTAACCCGCTCGTTCACCCATAGCGTAGGTGTAGCCGAGTGTTATCCAAATCCACAGCGCGATAATTACCACGGGAACGAGGAGCAGAACGAGCAGGGCGATCAGCAGCTTGTTGCGCTTCTTTTTTACTGGAACCGGAGGAGCAGGGGCCTCTGGTGTATCCGGCGTTTCCGGTGGGTCCGGGGTATCAGCCATCTGAGCTCCGTAGTTATGCGGGGTAGGGAGTGCTGTCCGTTCACATGCACCGCCCAGGCCAGGGAATTAGCTTTCAAATTCATCACACGCAAGCACATTTGCCCACCGTAGCGCGAAGACAAACCGCGACCGCCGTCGTCGGTGGCGTCCCAATAGGGTCCGCCCATCCGATCGTCGTGCAGTCGATGACGAACACCGACACGGCCGACGCCGCCGGGACCGCGCTCCAGGTAGCGGACCTTGCGCGCGCTGGAAGCCGGCTCGTGCGCGTCACAGTGAACAATGACGACGCAGCTCGAGCAGTCCCCGAGATCGCCAGCAGGCTTGCCGATATGGGAGTTTCCGTTCCGATCATCGGTGACTTCCACTACAACGGCCACTTGCTGCTCGCGAAATACCCTGCGACCGCGAAGACGCTCGCGAAGTATCGCATCAATCCCGGCAATGTCGGCGGAAAGCGTCGCGATGAGAACTTCCGTACCATCGTCAAGATCGCTCTCGACAACGACAAGCCGGTCCGAATCGGCGTGAACTGGGGGTCCCTCGATCAGGATCTCCTGACCACGCTCATGGACGAGAACGCGCGCGCAGCGGATCAGCGGACCGCGAAGGAAGTATACGTCGAAGCGATGCTGCAGAGTGCGCTCCGGTCCGCGGCAATTACGGAGGAGGTCGGGCTCGGCCACGATCGGATCATCATCTCGGCCAAAGTGTCCGGAGTTCAGGACCTGTTCCTGGTCTATCGCGAGCTCGCCTCCCGATGCGACTACCCGCTGCACCTTGGGCTCACCGAAGCTGGGCTCGGATCGAAGGGAATCGTCGCCAGCACGGCAGCACTCTCGATACTGCTGTCTGAGGGCATCGGAGACACGATTCGCGTTTCTCTGACGCCACGGCCCGGCGGCGATCGAACCGAGGAGGTTCACGTCGCGCAGCAGATCCTGCAGTCGCTCGAGCTCCAGAGCTTCAACCCCCAGGTAACCGCCTGCCCGGGTTGTGGCCGTACGACATCGACCTTCTTCCAGCACATGGCCGAAGACATCCAGACCTATCTGCGAGAGCAGATGCCGGCCTGGCGTCAGCGCTATCCCGGAGTGATCGAGATGAAGGTTGCGGTGATGGGATGCGTGGTCAACGGACCCGGGGAATCGAAGCATGCGAACATTGGCATTTCGCTGCCCGGCACCTTCGAGGAACCCAAGGCGCCTGTCTATGTCGACGGCAAGTTGGTGGTGACGCTCAAAGGCGAGACTATTGTGCCGGAGTTCTTGCGGATACTCGAGGACTACGTCGAGCGTACGTACGGCGAGCGTGCTACCGCGGCGACGCCGTAGAAGTCACTCAGCCAGCTTCTGGAGCTCGCTGGAAACTGTATCCAGCTCCGACATGATCGGAGCATCGAACCCCACTTCACGAAGCCGCTCGTAGACTCGCCGGTACCAGCCGGCGGTTGCGGCCTTCCCCGTACCGAATCGATTCCAGACGGTCTCCGGATCGATCGTTCTTCGGAGATCCGCGACGATCGACGACGCATTGTGGACCTTGTCGGCCGCGCAAACCCATCGCGCTTCCTCGTTTGCCCCGGACAAGCGATCGAGATAGTCGGTCTTCCGATCTTCCGCGGATAGCTCAACCCCATCGTCGTCCTGGCGGCGATAGGTCACGGCCATCACGGTGTTGAGAACGTTCGCGCCGAATTTGTCGCCGATTCGCTGTTCCAGCATCTGACGCGTATAGCCATCCCTGATGCAATCTTCGATCACGTCGTGAAGAATCCCCGCTACGACTGTGTCGTTGTCGCGGCCGTAGCGGGTGAGGATCACCGCCACGTTCGCGGGATGCGTGAGATAGGGAAGCTTCGTCCCTTTTCGGACCTGACGGTCATGATGCTTCGCGGCAAACGCGAAAGCATGGTTGATAACGTCGGAGTAGCCGGTGACTGTCATTGTCTCAGTGTGCGAAACGGGACACGATTTGCTCGAGTCCACGCGCGTCTTCCGCATCAAACGCGTTTAGACGGTCAGAATCTACGTCGAGAACGGCGATCAGATCACCCTGCTTCCCAAAAACCGGCACTACTATCTCCGACTTCGATCGCGAGTCACAGGTGATGTGCCCCGGATATTTTTCGACGTCCGGGACGATCACCGTCTTTCCTCCAGCCGCTGCATCGCCACACACACCTCGGCCGAACGCGATGTCGACGCAGCCGAGGCTTCCCTGATACGGGCCGACCCGCAGGAGCTGACCGGGCTCGACCACACGGTAGAAGCCCGTCCATAGATGGCCGAATGCATGGTGCAGAAGTGCGGCAATCGTAGCCATCGCCGTGACTTCGTCATCAACGCCATCGAGGATCGCATCTGAGTGCCCTTGCAGCTCGGCATAGGCCCGGGTTTTCGGTACCTGCCTTAGATCGGGTATTGTTTCAGCCATGTGGCTACTGTGCGGTAGCCAGCTCGGGCTGAAACGCTCCTGATTGACGTGTAGCGCCTAGCATCTCTTCGCGAGTTTCCAGCTGTGGCATTTCGGCATCCCATAGCACGAGCCCGTGGATCCTCATGTCGGCTCCACGAAGGGAGTCGACCGCGCTTTTCAAGCCCCCGACAGTCGTGTGCGCGATGCGCGCGCACAGTATTACGTCCGGGGCGGGGATGATGCTGCTGGCACTGCGTTGCACGTAGCTGGTTGGAGCGGTGATGATGATGAAGTCGTAACGCCGCTGCATTCTGGCCAGCTCCTTCCGCACCTCTTCAACGACATCGGGCTCCGGCAGACCTGCCCGCCGTGTGCCGCTCGGAAGCACGTCCAGTGGTCGATCGCGGCCGATCGTTGTCGAAGCGATTGCCTCCGGCCAGGTCGCATTCCCGGTGATGATTCCGGAAAGTCCGGGATCAGGTCGAATCCGGAGCACGCTCGCCACGCTGCACGTCGTCGGATCGACATCGACGAGAAGTGTGCTGCGCGCTTCGTATGCCGCGGACGCGGCGAGGTTTGAAGCGACGGTTGCGACGATACCAGGATCGTCGCCGGTGATCGTCACGATCGGGACGCTCGCTTCCACTGACGCGATGTGCAGATAGAGCGTTCGGTAGCTCTCCGAGACGACATCGATGAGGGGTGGGGCTTCGACATCGGCTTGCCGCCGACTTCGCTCTACGACCACTTCGGGTGGCTTGATCACAGTGAGCACCCTGGCTCCACTGATCTGCTCTGCTTCCCGTGGGTCGGCGATGTGCGGACGCTTCAGCTCCGTTCCGAAAGACGCGGCGAAACCCACTGCCAGTGCCAGCACGACTGCTGCCGCGAGCATTGCCCACGGAGGTGCTCCCACATTGGCGAGGTCCCGGGCTCGCGCGGATTCACGGTCGATGCGCGCGTTTCTCTGATTGATCTGGTCGAGCTGTTTGACCGCGGCCGCGTAGTTCTGCTGTGCCGCCGCATTCTGCGCGAGGAGGGCGGTGGTATCGACCGTTATTTTTGGCCTGACGACCGGGGCAGGGGTTGGCCGGATGAGCGCCAACTTGCCTCTGACTTCGCCTCTTTTCGCGTCGGCAATTCCCTGGATCGATCGACCGATTGCGGTTGCCCTGGATGTGAGCGACAGGTAAACCGGATCCACCCCACCCACGGCCCCGAATGCATTTCTCTCGCGTTCGATGTCCGCCAACGAATCGAGCAGCGCTCGCACTCTGGGATCGGACGCTACTGCCGGGGAGGCGGCCAGCGCCCGGTACGAGGTTGGAAGGGGAGCATTTTCGGCTCTGTCGATGAGCCGGTTAAGCGTCGTGAGCTCAGCGTTCAGCGAATCCCGTTGTGCGCGGACTGCCGGCGGGAACGTGTCGATGACAGGAGTCACCACCGGCATTGCCGCCAGCCTCGTGGCGTTGATGACGGAGTCGGTGGTCCTGACTTCCGCCAAATAGCGGTCTCTCGCTGTCACCGCTGGTGTGGAATCCGCGCGTGTCTCGATTCTGGACGCCACCGCCAGAGCTTTTCTCGAAGCATTTCTGGGAACGACCACAAACGCGATCAGGGCAGCGATGAACACCACCCCACCAACGATCCCAAACACCAGGACGCGTCGCAGAGCATTCCTGGCCCGCGCTGCCATCCAGAGGTAGGCAGAGCCTCCGCTCATCCGCGCAATGCTATGAACGTTCATGGCTCAAAGATTCACCGGATATGGCGCGCACGCGAGAGTCCGTTTGGGCGTGAAAACCTCGACGGCGGGGAAGCAAGATCACAATTGTACATCGTGCCGACCATGCAATCTAAGCGCCGTTTCGAAGCATGGGGATAACGAATGTGAAAAGCGGCGGGAGCTTTCGCCCCCGCCGCCTGTTTTTCCCCAAAACCAGGCTACTGAACGGTGATAACACCCTTCATGTTCAGCGCGAGGTGAGGCGTGCAGTGGTACGGGTACTGGCCGGGCTTGATGTTCGCGAACGAAACCGTGACCGACTCGCCGGGATTCATCTTCATGCTGCTGGAGAGCTCTCCCATTTTGTCGGTGCCCATGTTCGCATCGAGCTGTTTGCGCACATCGGGCGCAATCGTTGCCGGGTCGAACGCGACGTTGTGCGGCGGTCCGCTGACGACGACGAACTTGACACCGTCGCCCTGCTTCACGGTGAAGTTGGCTGGCTCGAACCGGTATCCCTGCGCATCACCGACCATATTCACGGTCTTGGTCGTGCCCGTGATCGCGGCCATTGTGGCCGCGCCGGACGCGGGCGTGGTGGTACCAGGCGTAGTAGTCGGCGCCGCGCTCGTATCAACTGCAACGTGTGTCGTATCATCAGGCTTCTTCTCACCGCCCGCGCAAGCGCCGAGCGAGAGTACTCCAACTGCAACCGCCAATCCGTAGAACCGCATTTTTTGTGGCCTCCCAGAGCCGTACAGTAGTGCGCTAACGAGGGTAGATCTTCTTACTTCAGAGATTGTGAATTTATTCACAAGCTCGCTAACACGCAATTGCCGCGACACCTTCGCTTTCTCATGATTCATGCCCTCTTGCCCGTGCGCGCGCGGTGATTGCAATTCCCGCGCTTGATCTGCGTGGCGGCGCGTGTGTACAACTCGCTGCCGGTTCGTACGACGACGAGGTGATACGCATCCCTGATCCGGTCGGGGTTGCCGCGGCGTGGAGACAATACGGGTTTCGCCACCTGCACGTCGTTGACCTCGATGCTGTAGCGGGACGTGGCAATAACGCAGCGGAGATTCAGGCCATTCTTGGCTCCACCGACGTCGAAGTTCAGATCGGAGGAGGGATCCGGAGCAGGGAATCAATCGATCGGTTCCTCAGTGACGGTGCTCAGCGCGTCATCATCGGGACACGTGCGTTGGAAGATTTCGACTGGCTGGTGGATGTGAGCACCGACTTTCCCGGATGCATCGTGGTGGCCGCCGATGTTCGCGACCGAAAGGTCCTGTCCCACGGCTGGACGAGGACTCAGCCGAAACTGGTGCTCGACCTCGTCGAAGACCTAAACGGGCTGCCCCTCGCCGGCGTGCTGGTCACTGCGGTTCATCGGGAGGAAGCGATGCGCGGAATGGACCTGCCCCTCATGGAGGATGTCGCCGACGCGGCGGACTTCCCGGTCTTCGCATCCGGCGGACTCGGAACCATAGGTGACCTCCGCGCCCTGGCGGATCGCGGAGTCGCGGCCGCCGTTATCGGAATGGGACTATACAGCGGCTCGATGGATCCGTGGGCAGTCGCGGAGGAATTCTCCGAGTGACCGCGCCCAGGTGATCATCAGAACAGACTGAAGGTTCGCGCGTTCAGCTTCGAAGGATCGCCCACGTATGCGAACCGGAAGCCCTTCATGTATTTCCTGGCCACGCGTTGGATGTCTTCCGGTGTCACGCGCTTGAGCTCATCGACGAAACTATCGGCTTCCTTATAGCTCCCTTCGTAAAGCTCCGATCGCGCCAGGAAGTCCGCCTGTGCAGCATTGGTTTCGTTGTCGAGGAAGTATTCCGTGATGAATTGCTCTTCCAGCTGTCGCAATCCCGCCGGATCGAGCATGCCCTGCTGAAGGTCCATGATCGCAGCGCGCATCAACTTGAGCGTCGTATCGGGTGCCACTGTCGAGACATAGAGCCCGCCCGCGGTCGCCGCACGATCTATGAACGGAGCGTGAACGTCATACGTAAGATTCTGACGAGTGCGAATTTCCGCGAACATCCTTCCCGTCAGCACCGACGTAGCTACCCGGAGCGCCTGGTAGTCCCGCCCGTTTGCGAGAGGACCGCTGTAATAGCCCAGTATGTAGTTGGTCGGGAGTTGGCGGCGTTCGATAACGAGCGCTGTCTGCAATTCGGGCACGCGGGGCGGCGCGGTCCACTTGTATGAGCCAGCAGGAAGCTGTCCGATCGATTGGCTCACCAATCGCTCGATGTGCGCGCGATCGATGTTCCCGACCACCACCAGCAGCATTCGTGACGTGACGAGCTGCGTCCGGTGATATTCGCGGAGGGTAGCTGAATCGACGGCCTGAAGTGACCGTTCGTTTCCGCCTACAGAAACCGCGTACGGATGGCCGACGAAGGTAATGCTGTCCGCCAGGTACCCGGCGAGAGCGTCCGGATCATCTCTCCGCTGCCTGATCCCGGACAGATACTGAGCCTTTACCAGGTTGACTTCCGATTTCGCCAGCGTCGGACGCATCACCCGGTCGGCGAAAATTGCCCACGTCGAATCGAACACTTCGGCGCTGGACCTTATCCCGAACATCGTCCAGTCGGCGCTCGGCGCCACCACTATTTCACTTCCCAGCCGCGACATCGCACGGCGCAATGCGTTCTTGGGATAGCGCTGGGTTCCCCGCTCCGATACGTCGAGGAGGATCGGTTCTATTCCCGCGTTGCCATCGGTCACCTGCCGGGCACCGCCCAACAAATAGAGGTTCGCTGCGACCACGTTGTTGGCGTTGTTCTGCCTGAGAATGACCTGCACGCCCGATACGTTGAAGCTGGTCGTGACCGACGCCATTGCCAGCGCAATCGAGAGCAGCATTAGCGTGTCCCCGCAATCACGAGGTCTTGGGGAGCAAGCTTGAGTGCCTGTCTGGCTTCGGGCGCGATGAGAACTCCGGTGATGTGCGGTTTACCCACGATGTACCTGCGCGCGTACGCACGCAGGTCTCCGATTGTCTGCTGTGCCATGTAGTCCACATATCCCATGTAGTACTCGAGGCTGGCGACGCTCCACCAGAAGCCGAGCGTGTGCGCAAATCCCGAGGCGCGCTCCCGGTCGAATGCTGATGTCACCGCGCGATGAGCTTTCACGGCTTCCAGTTCATCGGCGTCGAAATACCCCTGTGTATCGAACTTGGCGATCTCACCGTAAAGCGTTGCCAGAGCCTCACGCAGCTGCTCCGGCGATGTCTGTCCGCTGATCGTGATCGGGCCCGTGTGGTTGAGCGTGTAGTAGTTGACCCCCACCGCCTGCCACAACCCACTATCGACGAGCTTCTGCTGAAACTCAGAGCGTGGATCGTTGAGCACATCCGAGAACACATCGGCCGCATAGGTGGACTTCGGGTCTTGTCCGACACTCGGTCCTTGCCACTGCACCTGTACGGTTACGGCGCCAACTGGTGCCTCGACCACGACGCCTTCACTCTTTTGAAGTGGAGGAATCTGCGGTATCGGGTCCGTCACGAATGGATCGGCTCCGCGACTCCACGCTCCGAGCTCTCGCTCGGCGAGCGAAAAAACAGTCGCGGGATTCACATCGCCGGAGACGATCAGCACCGAGTTGTTTGGAACGTAATACTTGTTCTGGATCGTCTTCATTTTCTCGGGCGTCGTCGTCAGGACGATTTTCCGGTCGCCGATCGTGTTCTTCCTGCTGTAATTCCCCGGATAGAGCTTCAGATCCACTTCGCGCTGGAGCGCGAAAAACGGACTCGATTCGTTTCTGTCGTACTCCCCAATGACAACCTGACGCTCCCGCTCGAGCTCGTCTCGCCGAAACAGCGGAGCCCTGATTGCTGATGCCAGCAGCTGTATCGCATCTCCGAGCTTTTCGGCCGGGACGGTCATGTAGTAGTTCACACGCTCTTCCTGGGTGGATCCGTTGAAGACGGCTCCCAGATCTGATGCACGGTCCCAGAATTGGTTGGGCTCCGGGTACTTTGAGTTCGCCCGGAAGAACATGTGCTCGTACATGTGAGCCAGCCCTTCGTATTCAGGCGGCTGCGTAAACGATCCGTTCTTCACATTGATCTCGACTGTCGCTAATGGGACTCCGTGGTTCTCGACGACTATGACTTCCAGGCCGTTAGCGAGAACCTTGCGCTGGATGATTTTCTCGAGCTCCGCTCGCTGGCCCCGCGCCTGCATGGGAGCGAGTGCCGACAGCAGAAGCACAAGAGTGGCGCAGTAGCGCAGTACACCATTTCTTTGAGACATGTCAGATTCTGGGAAAGCCCGGTTGGACGCTTACGGTCAACTAAAAAGTCGATTAGACGCCAAGAGGCTCAAGCGCGATGAGCCTCTTGCTCAATACACCACATTCAGGATCGGCGGTCCCGCCGATCTCTTCTACGATGCAACATCCACCGAGGATCTGGCAGGGGCAGTCACCGCTGCCCGAGAGCTCGGGATTGAGTATTTCGTGCTCGGGTTGGGTGCCAACATCCTCGTCGGCGACAAGGGATTCCGCGGACTCATAATCCGTAATACTTCGCGTCATCTGAAGTTTCTCGACGACGGAAAGCTATGGGTCGAAAGCGGTGCCGTGATGGCACAGCTGATCCCCCAAGCCGTCGAACGCGGATTATCGGGATTGGAGCACTACGTCGGGATCCCAAGCACTGTAGGTGGGGCAGTCTGGCAGAATTTGCACTTCCTGTCGCCGGCTCCCGAACGAGAGAGAACGATGTTCATCGCCGAGGTGTTCGAGACGGCCGAGCTGCTTACCCACGACGGCAAACGGAAGACCGTCGACCGGGATTACATGCAGTTCGGGTACGACACGAGCACTCTTCACAAGCAGCGCGACATCGCCCTGGCAGTGACGTTCCAGCTCGAGCGCGGCGATACCGGCGTCATGCATCGCATCATGCAGGAGAACCTGAGTTGGCGTGGCGGGAAGCATCCCTGGCTCGAGTATCATCCGAGCGCGGGATCGATTTTCAAGAAGATCGAGGGCGTCGGAGCAGGTCGCCTGATCGACCAGGTCGGATTGAAGGGTTTCAGGCTGGGGGACGCCCAGATCTCTCACATTCACGCGAACATCATGGTCAATCTTGGGAAGGCGACCGCCGCCAATGTCCGCGAGCTGATCAAGCTCGCACAGGACAAGGTTCGGGAGCGCTTCAACCAGAACCTCGAGGTCGAGATCGGGTTCATTGGGGAATTCTGAGTAGAGATATCAACTGAAAACCGCCGGCTTCCCGCTGATGGCTGCCTGCTTCCCGCTTCCTGCTCAGGTTGTGGCAAATTGCTCGGCACGTTCGGTCGCGGTGGTCCACCTCTCGATCGCCGCATCCAGCTTCTGGCGCACTGCATCGAGATCCTTCCCCGCAAGAAGCGATCGCTCGGTCCCTTCACGCGTCGTGTAAAGTTCCGGATCCTCGAGCAGTGCAGTGAGCTCTGCAGCTCTCGCTTCGAGTGTGGCGACTTCTTTCTCCGCATCCTCTACCTTTCGCCGGAGCTCCCGGAGCGCAGCGCGACTATCGTCTCC
>Ga0209999_1000065_pt1 | contig 12091 bp, 7 predicted proteins | sample InoplaM1AM_FD_187578 | JGI IMG/M metagenome (GOLD analysis project Ga0209999, IMG submission 187578) | Arabidopsis thaliana rhizosphere microbial communities from the Joint Genome Institute, USA, that affect carbon cycling - Inoculated... | ecosystem: Host-associated > Plants > Roots >...
CTTTCGGTAAGCTTTTAGGAAATTCGTTTTTCCGTGGTCTTGCCGTCGAAATGCTCTTCGCCGCCCTCAGCGTCCGCCCTGGTCGCGCGGACCACGCCGTCGCGATGCTGCGGCGGGCCATAGAGGGTGTAGAGCTTGAGCGACTTGGAGCCGGTGTTGACCACGTTGTGGCTCGCGCCGGCCGGCACGATGATCGCATCATCGCGCTTGATCTTGGTGCGTTCGCCGTCGATCCAGACCTCACCCTTCCCTTTCTCTACGCGGAAGAACTGGTCATGACCCAGGTGGGTCTCGGCGCCGATCTCTTCTCCGGCCTTCAGCGCCATCAGCACCAGTTGCAGGTGCTTGCCGGTGTAGAGCACGCGCCGGAAGGCGGCGTTCTCTACGGTGAGGTCCTCGATATTCTCGATAAAGCCCTTCACAGCGGTTCTCCTCGTTTTATCCCACGGGCGCCGCCGCGTCGGTTGACGTCAGTCCATGCAACGGCCGCGTCGTGGACTCGAGCAGAACTGAACCCTCGCGCGCCATTTCCAAGTCGAGGCCCGGCGCCCCTGACCGTCGCGTGTTTACGGGCCTGGTCCTTGACCCGGATCATGCCGGCGACGGGCCCGGCGCCTTGCGACGGTGGCGGGTGAGGTCGGCGCGCAGGCTGCGGGCGACGCCAAACCAGCCGCCGCTGACACCGGCGACACCCAGCGCCAGCATCAAGAGCGGCATGTGAAGCGGCGCGACCTTGAAGATGTCGGCCACCGCCGGGACCATTAGAACCAAGGTCAAAACCCCGCCGGCCGCCGCCGCGATGAACCAGTAGACCTTGCGATGCGGCGCAAAGAGCCGCCCGCCGGCTGACGAGGCGTCGGTCAGCGCCAGCACCAGGTTGCCAACGACCAGAGCCAGGAACGCAGCGCCCCGAGCTTCCGGTTCGGCATAATGGCCCAAGGACCAGACATAGACGCCGAGAACGCCTGCGAGCACGCCCGCTCCCTGAAGCACGGCAAGCCCGAGCTGGACCGGGCCGAACAGGGCTTCATCGCGACGCCTGGGCGGACGCCGCATGGCGTTCGGGGTCCCGGGCTCGGCTTCGAAGACCATGGCGCAGACCGGATCAATGACCAGCTCGAGGAAGACCACGTGCATCGGGAAGAGCAGCTGTGGCAGGCCAAGGACGATGGGGATCAGGGCCAGGCCGGCGATCGGCACATGGATGGCGGTGACATAGATCAGCGCCTTACGAAGGTTGACGAATATCCGCCGGCCCAGGCGCACCCCGCCGATGATCGAAGCGAAGCTGTCGTCCATGAGGACGAGATCGGCGGCCTCCCGGGCGACATCGGTACCCTTTTTGCCCATGGCGATGCCGATGTGGGCGGCCTCCAGGGCCGGCGCGTCGTTGACGCCGTCACCGGTCATGGCGACCACCTCGCCGGCCGCCTTGAAGCCCTGGACGATGAGCAATTTTTGTTCGGGATTGATCCGCGCGAAGACTCGCACGCCGCCCAGGCGGACCGCCAGATCGTCTGGCGACAGGGCCGCAAGCTCGGAGCCCAGCATCACGCCGCCCGACGTGTCGAGCCCGGCCGACCGGGCGAGAGCCAGCGCCGTAGCCGGGTGGTCTCCCGTGATCATCACCACGGAGATCCCGGCGGCCTTGGCTTCCTTGAGAGCCGCCGGGACATCCTTCCGAACCGGGTCTAGAAATCCGACCAGACCGGCAAACTCGAAGGGTGCGGTTTCTGGATCATCTGGGAAGGCGCCGAGGACCCGGCTTGAGGCTACGCCCAGCACCCGCAACCCCTGCTCAGCGAATGCGCTGACGACTCCCGTCAGCCGCGCGACCTCCGCGACCGGCAAATTGCAGAGCCTGAAGATCACTTCGGGGGCGCCCTTGGCCGCCGCGAACCGTTCGTCGCCGGCCTGTCGCCAGACCTGGATGATCGCCATCAGATCCGGACGCAAGGGCCAGGCGCGTTCCGGCTCCGCAGTTGGCTCGGCCGAGCCAGGTCCAGCGGTTCGCAACAGATTTCTGATCGCCTTGTCCATGGGATCGACCGGGCGCACCGCAGACGCCAGGCCCGCAATCCGCGCCAGGGCCACGAAATGCCCCCGTAGCGGCGCATCCGGCGAGACGCCCATAGTCCCAGACGCCGTCCACAACCGGTCGACCTGCATCTGGTTTTCAGTAAGGGTTCCGGTCTTATCGACGCAAAGGACCGTCGCGCCGCCTAGGGCCTCGATGACGACGCCGCGGCGGACGAGAACCTGGTGGGTCGCCAGGCGCCAGGCGCCCAGGGCCAGGAAGACCGCCAGGACCATTGGAAATTCTTCGGGTATCAGCGCAATGGCGACCGTTATCCCCGCCAGGGTTCCCGCCACCCAGTCGTCACGCAATAGGCCGTAGGTGATCGCGACAACGCCGCAGAAGACGAGCGCGAAACCGCCAAGCCAAGTGACCAAGCGACCCGCGGTCTTCTGCAGCGGCGTGGGTTCCTGTTGGATCGCAGCTAGGGAGACGCCGATACGGCCCAAGGCGGTGTTCGCACCCGTTCGCAGGACCTGCGTGACCGCCTGACCGCGGACGATTAACGTGCCTGAAAATAGGTTCGGCCCGGACTCGGCGCCTGGCCCCGTGCCGGGATCGGGGACCTCATCGGGTCCCAGCGGCCGCTTCGACACGGGTGCGGACTCGCCTGTTAGCGCCGATTCATCCACGCTGAGAACGTCGCCGGCGGCCAGGACCCCGTCGGCCGGCAGTCGCTCGCCTTCGCCCACCAGGACAATGTCGCCCGGCACGAGTTCGCGGACGGCGATGGAACACTCGACCTTGTCGCGGATGACCCGCGCGTGAGGCTGGGACAGGTCTCGCAGCGCCGCCAAAGCGCGCTCGCTACGCGCCTCCTGCAGGACGACCAAGCTGATCGTCGCCAGGACGCCGGCCATCAGGAACAGGCCTTCGCCGAGGTCGCCCAGCACCAGATAGACCGCGACCGCCCCGATGAGCAGCAGAAACATCGGCTCGCGTATCGTCTCGAAGGCGATCCGCGCGATGCCCCCGTTAGCCGACGCCGGCAGTTCGTTGGGCCCGACCGACGCCAGTCGTCGCTCGGCTTCGGCCTGACTGAGGCCCTGGAGAGTTACAGCGTCCACCGGAGGAGTCCGATGCTCGTCTCGAGGGCCAAGGCGTCGATCAATGGGACAACAGGACTGGACAGGTCGGAACCCTCAGGGCGTGCTCTGTGGCGCCGCCCAACAGGAATTCCCGTGCCCGCGAATGCCCATATGCCCCCATCACCAGGAGGTCCGGCTTGTTCGCCTTGATGTAGCGGTCAAAAACGGCGCCGATCTCGGCGCCGCAGGCGTCAACCTCATCGAGGGTCGCGCTCACGCCATACGTCTGGAGGTGTCGTTGCGCCCCTTCGCCCAGTTTCGACACCGCGTGGGGCTTCTCATTCAGGATCGTAACCACCCGGACCCGCTTGGCGCGGATTAGGATAGGCAGCGCGTCCGCCATCGCCCGCGCCGCACCGCGGCTGCCGTCCCAGGCGAGGACGACGAGGTCCGGACCCCGTGTCAGCCCTGCACCCTGTCCGACATGGAAGATCAGGATCGGTCGGCCTGAATTGAAGACGACGCTATCGGCGACCTCCATCTGTCCATCGAAGCCACCGACCATCGGCAGGATGGACAGGTCATAGGTGCGGGCGAGCGCCGCGACCTTGCCGGGAACGTCGTAGTGATTGACCTTTTTGGATAATGTGGCGTGGACGATGCCGGCTGCGGTCGCGGCCTTGGTAAAATGGGCCAAGCCGTCCCGGCAGGCGGCTCGGCTTCGCGCCTCCTCGGCGTCAGTCATAGCGGTTAGGCCGATCAGATAGTCGGCCAGCCGGTTGCTGTGCACGGGAATTTCAACTTCGACGGCCAGGCCCGTGAGCTTGCCGCCCAAACTGGCCGCGAGCGCCACCGCTTCATTAATCGCCGCGGCTGTCGTCGGCTTGGGATAGGTGTCGATATGCAGCAGCAGGTCAGCATAGGTCATGAAAGACTCCTCGTCCGTGTAGGAGCGGCAGTCTTCCGATCGGCGCATTGACCAAAATCACGAGGTAGTCTGCGCAGAGCCGCGAGCCAGCTGTCGCCCTAGGTCCGGGCGCGCGATCCTGGGCGTCCGTCGGCCGCCCGGCCCCTTCCGGGTTGAACGCTCCGCGAGTTCCCAAGAACCCGCAGCCTGGACTTTCGCCTTGATTGTGGGAGCCGCCGCGCGGGCATAGCGGTCGGGCTCAGCGCCTCGCACCACCGTCGCAATAGCGTCACATCCGCTTCATGGAAGTGTTTCGAAATATTCCCATAATTGTAGCCGGCTGGACCTCGGGAGCACCTTCGGATGGCCATTTCTCCGGCCAGGGGCCTTGGTTGAATGCGCTTCGGCCTTATCCGTGACATCGAGGGCCTTCCACCATGCTCCTTACAACGGCGACTTGTCGAAAAGGCGGGGTGCGACCTGGTGATCGAGGAAGCGTGGCCCACGCGCGCATCGATCAAAGCTCAGCGGAAATTGCTCTTCGATCTCAAGGCCGGCGACGAATTGGTGGTTCCCAGCCTCCACACCTTACAGATGTCGACCGGCGAACTGGTTCTGCTGTTCCGAAAATTTGACGAGACCGGCGTCACCTTGCGAATCGCCGGCGAAGATTCGGAAAAGGTCCTGGCTCTTTCGGGTCGCGCCCGGCCGCTGCTGGCGCTGCTGGCGGGGAACGAAGCCCTGCGGCCGGACCGACAGCGCGCTCCGCGCCGAAGCCGACCGCGGACCAGGCCCTTGACCCGCTATCAGATCGACTATGCAATCGAACTTCGGCGACGCGGAGCCTCGCTTCGGACTATTGGCCAACTGTTCCAGGTGGCGCCGAGCGACCTGCAGGATCTCCTTGTCGAACAACCGCGCGGTCGTCCGGATATTCCGGCGGACATCCGGATCCTGCGGCCCGGAAACTGGTGACGACGGCTGACGTCGCGGGTTTGCCGAAACCGAGGTCGGAGTCAAAAGGCAGAAGGGCGGCGCCTTGCGGAGCCGCCCCTCGTCATTTCACGACCGTCGTCGGGCCTTAGTACTTCACCCGCAGCTCCACGCCATATGTGCGCGGCGGATTGAAGTTGGCGTAGTCGCCGATCGTGCCGCGGTTGGCGACCGAGATGCGGTAGATATGCGACTCGTCCAGCAGGTTACGGCTCCACAGGGACAAGCTGGCGGTCGCGCCGCCGCCCTGGCCCATATTGATGTCGGCGAGGGTCAGGCTGGCGTTGACGACGAAACTGGAGTCTGTCTTCGCCGCGACATTCCGGATCAGCTTTCCGGTCGGCGACACGTCGGCGAACTCGGTCTGGAAGGCGTACTGCGCGTCCGCATAGTTGGCGTCCAGGTGGCCGCGGAAGGTCAGGTTGCCGACCGGCCTCTCATAGTCGATGTAAGCCGACGCCGCGTTGGGCGGGGTATAGACCACAAACACCGGGAATGGCGTGCCCACCGGAACGTCCGGGTTGCCGGTGAACGGGAACGGCGCGGCCGGGACCTTCACGTCAGTGTAGGCATAGGACAAGCCCACCGTCACGTCTTCCCCGAGCTTGGCGATCACCTCGGCTTCGAAGCCCTTGATCTTGGAAATGCCGGGCGCGTTGCGAGTCTCCTCGGTGTGCGCGCCGGCCGTCGGGCTTCCGAGGATGGTGTCGACGTTGTCGAAGTCGATCTGGGTCTTGTTGCGGTCCATGGCGTAGGCAGCCAGGTTCACGCGCAGCCGCCGGTCCAGCAGGTCCATCTTGGCGCCGACTTCGTAGGCCTTCACTTCCTCGGCGTCGAAGGCCGTGAAGGTCGCTGAGCGGTCATTGGCTCCGCCGGCGCGGTAGCCGGTGGAGTATTTGGCATAGAGGCTGATGTCCTCCGCAGCGTCATAAGCGATGTTCACCAGCGGGTCGAAGCGGCTCTTGGAATAGCTGAAGGTGAAGTTCGTCGCCTTGCCGTTGACGATATAGAGCGTGCCGTTGCGCTTATCCTTGGTGAAGCGGCCGCCCAAGGTCACGTGCAACGCCGATATCGAAGCCGGGGTGTAGACACCCTGACCATAGGCCGCGTAGCTTTCCGCGTCGGCCTGGCTGGCGCGGGTGAGGAAGCGGGTTCCGTACTCCCAGCCTGCGGTCGCGGCCGCGGACTTCGATGTGCCGTAGGAGGAACGGAGCGTGTAGGCCGTGCCGTCGGCGTTCCACTGGTTGGTGAACGGCGTCGCGGCCGATTCCTTGGCGTGTTCCTTGAAATAATAGAGGCCGCCCACATAGGTGAGGCTGTCGCCGACGCTTCCGACGACCTGGAATTCCTGGCTGAACTGACGCTGGTAGAGGTCCGACAGGCTGTAGCGGCCGAAATTGGCGTTGGGCGCGAAGACGACACGGCTTTCGACGCCGGAGTTGTCCCACTGGTTGGTCCCGACCGCGCGGGCCGCCGTGATCGAGCGCAGCTCAAGGTCGGGGGAGACCTCGTATTTCAGGGCGGCCGAGAGCCCACCGGTCTTATCGACGCTGGGCTGCTGGATCGTGCCGATGTCCGAGACGGACTGACGACTGGTGCGAACCTTCACCAGGGACGCCAGCGGGTTGATCGTGCCGTTCGGGGCGTTGGCCGGGCCAGCCTGAACCTCGGCCAGGGTGCGGACGCGCTTGCCGTAGGGGTTGAAGCTGACCAGCTGGCTGAAGAACGGGGTGTTGTCGTCCTCGGCGTAGTCGGCCGAGATATCGGCGCTGAAGGCGTCGGTCGGCTTGAAGAGGGCGGAAATGCGACCCCCCTTGCGATCATACTGGTTCCAGCCGGCTTGGCCGTTCGCCGGGTTCCTGGTGGTCGGACCCTGGTGCTGGATCAGCACATCGGCCTTCACCGAGATGTTGGAGAATTCCTGGAAATCCTGGTGCAGTTCGAAGTTGTAGGCGCCGTAGTTGCCGGCGCCGGCGGTGATCCGGCCGCCAAACATGCCGGTCGGGGCCTTGGTGACGATGTTCAGCGCGCCACCTTCGGTGTTGCGGCCGAACAGAGTGCCTTGCGGACCGCGCAGGACCTCGATGCGCTCAAGGTCGAACAGCGCGGCGTTCAGCCCCTGCTGGCGGCCAAGATAGACGCCATCGATATAGACGCCGACGCCCTGGTCGCGGGCGGTCTGGTTGGCGTCGAACGGAACGATGCCGCGGATGCCGATGGTCAGCGCCGATTGACGGGCTTCAAAGGTGGCGACGCGCAGGGAAGGAATGGCGCCGTCCTGGAGGCTGAGCAGGCTCTCGGCGTGCCGGTCGGCCATGGCGGTCGCGCTCACTACCGAAATCGCGATCGGCGTCTTCTGAAGATCGGTCTCGGTCTTCGTCGCTGTGACGATCACCTCGTCGAGCCTGGCGCCGGCGTCTGCTGCGTCCGCCGCTAGCGCGGGACCGCCCATGGCCATTGCAAGACAGGTCCACGCGACGGTGGACATCAGAATTTTCATTTGGAACTACCCCTGTTTTTTCAGGGGCCAGCCCTTCAAGTCGACAGGCCGGCGCCGCCGGCGTGGCGACTTAAGCCAGACCCCAGCGGTGGCTCTTAGTGCCGGGGAATGACAGGAAGGCCGCAGTTATGTGACGATTTTGATTCCAGATAGGTCGGTCCATTCCTCGGATTTCGTCGCCCAACTCAACCGCCCAACCTAATCCCACAGCTCTCCTGATCCATGTTAAGCTCCGTGGGTCGCGGCCATATTCCGGCGCCCCGCGCTTGAGAGACACCCCTGTGCTCCCGCCAAGGAGCCCTCCATGCGCGACACCACCCGATTCGCCGTAGACAGTCCCCACTTCGCGCCGATGGGGGGGTCATTGTGAGGCCGCCGCCGCCGCCCGCACACCCGGTCGCGGCGGACCTTGGTCGGTTGGTTCGCAAGCTGCAGCATGGCGCATTTCTGTCGGCGACCGACGTCAAAGCACTGGAAGGCTCCGTCACGCTCGTCAGGGAGATCGGCGCGCACGAGGATATTATCAAGGAAGGCGACAGACCCGAATTGGTGCACGTCGTCCTGGAAGGCTTCGCCTGCCGCTATAAACTCCTGCCGGATGGCAGCCGACAGATCATCGCGTGGCTTGTGCCGGGCGACTTCTGTGATCTCCATATCGCCATCCTCGGGCGGATGGATCACAGCATAGCGACGCTGTCGGCTTCGAAGCTTGCCCTCATCCAGCCTGAGTCGGTCATGGGCTTGACTCAGGTGAGCCCCGGTCTTTCGCGGGCGCTATGGTGGGCGTCTCTGGTGGACGAGGCGGTCCTGCGCGAATGGCTGGTGGGCATGGGCAGGCGCTCCGCCGACCGCCAGATCGCGCACCTCTTCTGTGAGCTTCACCTGCGGCTTCAGGCCGTAGGGCTGGCCCGCGAGAACCTCTTAGTGATGCCGGTGACCCAGGCCGAGCTGGCTGACACCGTAGGCATGAGCGCCGTCCATGTGAACCGCACTGTCCAGCACCTGCGGGCCGAAGGGCTGATCGGGTGGCGAGGCAAAATGCTTTCCATTCTCGATGTCGATGGCCTGCGAGCGTTCGCCAGCTTCGATCCCAACTATCTCCATCTCGACAAGCGGGAGGAACGGCCCCCCGGCCATCGGGACCGGAAATCCTGAGGCTGCGCGTTAGGCGCGGTCAATAGGCAAGGATCCTGGTCCGGCCACGGGTCCGGCCGCGTGGTCACCGCGCCGGGGAGGCTGGGACCACCGCATGAAGGATGCGCTGTGAGCAGTCCTCCAGCCGTATGGCGGTGAGGACGCCGGTCGCGTAGGCCCCTGTATCGATCCCCAACCGGAAGGGGGTGAGTTGTGGGGTTTTAGCGGGTGTGTGCCCGTGAACGATCACCTTCTCGAAGGCGCCGTCCCAGTCGAGAAACTCCCGGCGGATGTAGAGCAGGTCCTGCTCGGTTTGCTGATCGAGGGCCACCCCGGGTCGAACGCCGGCATGGACGAAGCCGTAGTCGCCGAGCGTCACACATAACTCCAGCGACCGGTAGAAATCGGCGTGGCCGGCTGGCATGGCCCGGATCAGATCGTCGCGCGTCCGCGTCCAGCCCGGCGGGTCGCCGAGCCCGATCGGCGGCGTCACGCCGTAGGAAATCAGGGTGGCGCCGGCCCCGAATTCGATCCATCGCGGACCCGTTTCGGGGGCATCGAGGAAGCGCAGCAGGGCGTCCTCATGATTGCCTTTCAAGAAGCGGACATCGAAGGACCCCTGCGCCCGCAGGGTCAGCAGCCGATCCACCACGCCCCGGGAGGCCGGGCCCCGATCCACATAGTCGCCCAGGAATATGACGACCGGCGCGTGAACGTTCCCCGCCGCGCGGGCGTCGCGCTCGATGTCCTCCAACAGCGGCTGGAGCAGATCGAGACGTCCGTGAATGTCGCCCACGGCGTAGACAAGCCGGCCGTCGGTGCTGGGCCGGGCCGGCGGTTGCCGTCTTGGGCGGGTGAAGAAGGGCAGGATCAGGATCGGCCTCCGACTATGGGCTCGGTTGCTAAACGCCCAGCCCGCGTCATCGGGCCAGTTTCCCGTTGAGCGCCGCGCGAACGGTCCGGCGGCCAGAGGCGATTCGGGTGGTTTTCCGCGAATCGGGATGCTTCCCGAAGCCTGCCATTGGGTCAGAAGCGCCCGCGCGGAGGCATTCATTGGCAGCGTGACTATGGCAAAGTGTCGCAGTCGATGAGACCGGACCACTCGCAGTGGTGTGCGATTTCATGTCCAATTCAACGTCAAGGCAAAGCCTTATACAGTTAAGCTTGTATATAAAATAGATCAAATTTCTCCATAGCTTCGTATTGGACGTTGGGTTTCCAGCATTTTTTATCTTCCCTCTAAGGCTAAGCTTATATTCTAGAATCGAAACAAATAACTCTCCTCCACTCCCTTCTCGATTGCTGGCGTGCGACATCCTGAGTGACGGATTGGAAACGCTCCTTGTCGTAAGTCTCAGGGGCTGCGGGGGTTCTTAGCGGCGGGCGTCGCCACTCCGGGACGGGGAACCAAGAATGTCATTGCTGAAGTACGACGGCGCACTTGCCGTCGAAACGACTGCGCCGATCTCCAATTTCTACGGCACGGATGTCACCGACAATCTGACCGGGGCCGCGACGGCCGAAGGCTTCTGGGGCGGCCAGGGCGACCTGATGACCGGCGCTTCCGGCGATGACACCTACTATCTGAAATCGGCCCAGGACCGGGTGGTCGAACAGGCGGGCGACGGCGTCGATAAGATCGTCTCCTGGTCGAACGTCTATCTGCCGAACTACGCCAATATCGAGAACCTCGAGGTCAACGGCGACAAGACCTATGGCGCGGGCAATGCCGGCGACAACGTCATCCAGGGCGGGGCGGGCTCGCAGCAGCTCTATGGCGGCGGCGGTCAGGATGTCCTGCTGGGCGGTGCGGGGGCGGACACCTTCATCGTCCTCAAGGGCCAGGGCAACGACACGGTCCAGGACTTCACGCCGGGCCAGGATATCCTGCGTCTCAGCGCCGGCTATACGACCTTCGGCCAAGTGCAGTCCCACCTCAGCCAGGCCGGCGCGGACGTGAAACTGGATATGGGCGGGGGTGACGCCCTGCTTCTGCGAAACCTGACGGTCTCGCAACTTTCCGCCGGGGATTTCCAGCTCCAGCTCGACACCGGCAAGCTCGGCGCGATGACCTTCCACGACGAGTTCACCGGACCCCTGTCACTCTGGGACGCGCAATCCAACCCGACTGGAACCTGGCGGCCCGACTTCGGCTACCAGGGCGAACAGGGTCTCGGCTCCTACACCCTGAGCAGCAACAACGAACAGGAAATCTACGTCTCGCCTTACTTCCGCGGGCACGCGGGCGATTTCTCGGTCAATCCGTTCGTGTCCAACGCCGACGGTACGCTTTCCATCGTCGCCCAGGCGTCCTCGAACCCCGAGATCTTCGGCTACCAGTACACCTCGGGCATGATCTCGACCCAGGCGACCTTCGCCCAGACCTACGGCTACTTCGAAATGCGCGCCGAGCTGCCGCATGTGGCCGGCGGGTGGCCGGCTTTCTGGCTGCTGCCAGCCGATGGGTCCTGGCCGCCGGAACTCGATGTCATGGAGACCCTGACCTCGGATCCGCACGCCGACTGGACAACGGAACACTCCGGCCTGAACGGCGCGCACGCCTCCTCGGGCCAGGCGGCCTTCGTGCCGGACACGGCCGACGGCTATCATACCTACAGCGTGCTTTGGACCGCCACGGACCTCAACTGGTACGTGGACGGGGTCGAGATTTTCCACGCCGCGACACCGGCCGACATGAACAAGCCGATGTACATGATCGCCAACCTGGCGCTGGGCGGTTGGGGCGGCGCTATCGATGCCGCCGGTCTGCCGGCCGAGATGAAGATCGACTACATCCGCGCCTATGCGCTCGGCGACGCCGGCGCGACCGACGGGCTACCGCCCGCCCCGATGGGCGCCTCGACCCCATCCACCCAGACGACCCCTGTCACATCCGGTGGGACGACACCCGTCGCGGGCGTGCATCTCACCGCCTCCGTTGCCGGGGACAAACTGGCCGGTGGGGCGGGGACGGACACCCTGAGCGCCAGTCAGGGCGCGGATGTGTTGAGCGGCGGCGCAGGCGCCGACCTGTTCCAGTTCAAGAACCTTCCGTGGAGCGCGGGACACATCACCGACTTCCAGGTCGGCGTCGATAAGATCGATCTCTCCTCGTTATTTCTTGGCGGCTACACCGGCGTCGATCCGGTGGCCGAAGGTTACCTCTCGTTCGTTTCAGACGGCGCCGGCGGCGCCAAGGTCATGCTGGATATCGACGGCCATGGCGCGACCAACCCGTGGCTCTTCACGATCGTCACCCTGGACAATGTCTCGCCGGCGGGTCTGACGGCCGCGACCACGACGACGACAGGCGCCGGTGCGCCAGCCACCAATCCGGTCACGACGGCGACGCCCACCGCGGGCGAAGGGTTGGTCCTGACGTCCGCCACGCCGGGCGATCGTCTGACCGGCGGCGCGGGCGCCGACACCCTGATTGCCAGTCAGGGCGCCGA
>Ga0209999_1000070_pt1 | contig 11737 bp, 9 predicted proteins | sample InoplaM1AM_FD_187578 | JGI IMG/M metagenome (GOLD analysis project Ga0209999, IMG submission 187578) | Arabidopsis thaliana rhizosphere microbial communities from the Joint Genome Institute, USA, that affect carbon cycling - Inoculated... | ecosystem: Host-associated > Plants > Roots >...
CTATCGACAATTTTTTTTAATTCAAGTATTTTCCCGCGTCTTATTCCTTCATCAGCAGTAATAATGACTTTAGATTTTGAATCATTTATGCGATCTGTTAATGCTTGGGAGCTAAATCCGGAAAAAACGACAATATGGATGGCTCCAATTCTACTACATGCTAGCATTGCAATCGGCAATTCAGGAACCATTGGTAGGTATATCGTAACTCGATCTCCCTTTTTGACGCCCAAATTGTGCAAAGCATTTGCGAATCTGTTTACTTCAATGTAGAGTTGATTGTAAGTAATAGTACGAACGTCCCCAGCTTCGCTTTCCCATATTATTGCTGCTTTATTTTTATTGATATTATCTATGTGCTTATCGAGACAATTTACTGAAGCGTTAAGCAATCCACCTGTAAACCATTTTGCAAAAGGTGGGTGCCAGTCTAAAATTTTGTCCCATTTTTTACTCCATATCAAATTGTCTGCTTGCTTTGCCCAGAATTCCTCTATATTCTCTAATGCCTTTTTCCTTGTTTCGTGTAGAATTTTACCTTGGAGATTAATTTCTAGAGTCTTGTTCTCATCATCCGATATTGTTGTTGAGCTTTTTTGCTCTATCATCTAAATGTGTAATTTGACACTGTTTGTATTAAAAGGCTTGCTTGTATGTGTGCTATGAATAATATTCTAATTAGTTGTTGTATGGGAAGCTAAAGATGCCTTCTACTGCTAACAATCGGTGGATATAATGTTCGTTTGTTTGAATTCTGGGATGAAAAAAATAAATCCATGATGGATAAGAAATGAAATGTTGTTAGAATGGAATGAGCAGATAAAAGCGCACCTAATGTGGATTTGGGGAGGAGAGGATGGTTTTATGAAGAGGAAAAAAGAAGGAATGCTTGTTGTAACGGAGAGAAATCTGATTTTTATAACCAAGACCAATATGTCATACAGAATTCATGACGTGCATTCACGACGTCAGCTATTACGATTTAAAGAGAATAAGGATGTATTTTTGCCCCTAGAAGGATATGGCATTACTGAATTAAGGAATGATATTGAAAAAAGCGATCAAAATATTGTATTTACATTTGCTCAAATTTCAGAAATGTATTTTCTTGAAAAAAGGTGGGGTAGTGAGCTTAAAGTCAAAGCCAACTTTGAGGAAAAACAGAAAAATTACAGCTTTGCAATTGTAAAGGGTTGGGTGAAATATCCCGCAAAAGATCCCGTACAGTTTCAACATGTGGATTGGAATCCAATAATAGCTTTATACAAAATGTCATGAGTTTGTCTTTACTTTTGTTTTCGTCATTTTTGGGTTTTAACTAAAGATGATCCCCTTGCTAAAGAAAGGTAATAAAATATACAGATAATATCTTACTACTACTGATTGTTTTGATGGAAAATAGAACCATTGGTAAGAAATTATTTCTTGTCGGAGTGGGTCCAGGGTCATCGGAATACTTGACAGACATAGCAAAAAATGTAATAAGAAAATCCAAATATTTGATCGGTTATAAATACACGCTATCTATTGTAAGAGATTTGATCATCCCTAATTTCCATCAGGTCTATGAAGTAACCATGAGAGATCAGGATCAAACTTATAATGAGGTGTATGAAAAAATGGGAAAAGATGAAACTTGTACCATTCCTTTCACCGGTGATGTAAATTTTTCAGAATCTGAAGTTGTTGATAGATTGCTGGAAATTTTTGGTAAGGATAATGTCGAATTAATGCCTGGAATAAGTTCCATTCAAGTTGCTGCTTCAAAGGCAAAAATTCCTCTGGACAAGACTAGAGTAATTAGTTTCCATGTTACCGAGGATATTGAGGATAAGAAGAAAGAGCTAGTCGAAGCCATAAAGGATAAGAAGAGTGTGATCCTGGTACCTAGACCGTGGAACAATAATGCAGAAAAAAACTTTATGCAATCAGAAATAGCCTCATATTTAAAAAACGAGGGCATAGATACATCAACTCTGAAAGTTTGGGTGTTTGAATTTTTGACGACGGAAGAAGAGCGTGTATTTAGAGGTAGGCTGAATGAATTAGAAAAAATGAACTTTAGTCCACTGTCGGTAATGGTTATTGATCAGGTTAGTCGCAAAACGTATTTGGAGTTTGAATGAGAAGCATTGGTTTGCTTGATGTACGTCTTTTGCTATTCTAAAAAATTTATGCCTCCAGATTGTACTATAAAATCCCATTCAATAATGGCACCAAATAACAAAATTATAGCTACTATTCCTATTTCAATTCCAGTATGAATAAGACTTTCTTTAATATTGCTTCTCTTTAAAATGCGAATTAAGAGTAGATAACTTCTAGATATAGCTATGCCGTAAGATACAAGCTCCATAATTCCAAATATTGTTAAAAATACAAGTAGTGGTGGTATCTGAATTGGTAAATCTCGTGTTAAGATCATAAAAATATTGCCTGTACTGAATCCTGAAAAGAGACCAAATGCAATTCCGATACCTGGGAGAAACATTAGAACTGAAATTAGAAAGTTATTGAGGAATATACCCACACTATCAATATTTTTGATTTTGTTTTGAAATTGCTCCTTTAGAAGGGTTGAAGTATATTCGTCTAAAGTGACAGACGTTCCAATAATAAAAAAGATTAAAAATGTAACAATACCAAGTCCAATATAAAGCAGCCTCTTCCTAAAGTCGTACTTGTACATGTATACCAATCACAATGTTTACTTTTTAATAATGTATTGAATAACAAAACCTTTTTAGCATTTATGATTGTTCTGTTCAATAACAAAACTTGGATTCGATTTCTATTGCATTGATTTATGCGATAAATAAGGGATATCAAGTTCATCCTGATGCTTTCGCCTTTCTAAAATCTCTTGATTGTGATGTTGAAAAAATAATCAAAAGCATAGTTGATGCTAAAAATAAATTCAAAAAAAAGTCACCAATATTAATCGATGATATTAAAAGTGCAATTTCTGGTGATGATGATAATAATGATCATATTGACGAACCGGTCATAGCTAACACTAGCTCAGAAAGTAATGGCGAAAATTACAAGATCATTTTTGACCCTACGTATAAGATAAACGCACAAGACGACAAGGATTTTGTTAAATTATTTGATAGCCGATACAGAAAAACTTTGAAAATTTTATCAATACGTTCGGAAAGCAGGCAAATAAGAAAAATAAAACAAATTAAGGATCTTAGGAATAAATCCAGGTACACTTCTCCAGAGAGCGAGGATGAAAGGGGAAGAACATTTGATTCTGCATTCGTGGCTGGATTGATTATGTCAAAGAGAAATAGAAAAAATGATGTAGAGCTGATCATTGATGATACTACTGGCAGTATTCCCGTGATATGTAAAACTAGGGAGCTTATCAATGAATCATCAACGCTTGTCCTGGATCAAATGCTTATGTTGGAAATTTCACTTGGTAAAAGGAATTCAACTGATTTTGTAATTAAAGATATTATTTTTCCTGACATTCCAGAGCATGTTGCGTCAAAATCTGGAACAGAGTCGTACGTAGCACTTATTTCAGATTTACATGTAGGTAGCAAATATTTCATGGAGAGTGAATTCAATGACTTTGTAAATTGGCTATCGTCAGATGACGATGAAATTGTACGAAAAATCAAATTTGTTTGTATAGCAGGAGATATAGTTGATGGAATAGGAATTTATCCTAATCAGGATAAAGAACTAATCGACATAAATATTAACAAGCAAATGTCTTATGCGGCGGCTCTACTCCAAAAAATTCCCAAAAGGATGCATGTGTTTTTGATTCCCGGTAATCATGATCCTGGAAGAAGAGCCTTACCGCAGACTGCGTTGACAAACTTGCGTGATTTTCAACCCTTGGAAAACTTTAGTATTTTAGGTAACCCCTCATATGTTGAATTAAACAAAGTCAAGTTGTTGATGTTCCATGGCCAGAGTTTGGATGATGTTATTGCTACAGTCCCAGGATTGAGTTATTCAAAACCTGTGGAAGCAATGAAAATTTTATTGAAATCTAGACATTTGTCACCAATATATGGTAACCGTACTCCAATTGCTCCAGAGTCCGAGGACATGTTGGTGATTGATGACGTACCTGACATATTCCATGCTGGGCATGTACATATCACCGAAGTTGGGAGATACAAGGGAACGCTTATGGTAAATTCTGGAGCATGGCAAAAACAGACAAAATTTCAACAAACAATGGGTATCACGCCGACTCCTGGGATTTGTATATTAGTAAATTTGGCAACCCTTCAATCTCTTAAAAAAGATTTCAATTATTAATGTCATGAATTAGAGGCGACAGAATTGGATCACTTCTAATAGCTTCCTTTACAGACGAAATGGGGATATGCAGTTTTATTCTTTGGGTTCTGCCGTACCGGCCCTGGTTCACAATATTGGTCGTTATCAATCCTAGTTGATCCAACTCTCCAACAATTTGGGTCATCCTCCTCTGAGTTAATGGCTCCTGTTGAAGTCTTGAGCAAAAATTTTGATAGATTGAATAAATTTCTCCAGTACTTGCATTTTTAGATCTTATTGTAGAAAGAATTACCAATTTGGTATGGAGAGTTGAGTTGCTCAAAATCTCAAAGTTGGTGTCGCTGTCAATTTTCTTTTGCGCCTGTCTTATGTGTTCTTCTGAAATTTTCATTGTCATTGATCTTTCTGCAATTTCAGCAGCAACTCTCAAAAGGTCAATGGCCTTTCGAGCATCGCCTGTTTCTCTACCGGCGATTGCAGCACATAAATTGATAACGCCACTAGGAATGATGTTGTCATATAATGCAAGTTTGCATCTGTCAATTAAAATTTGTTTTAATTGTTCTATTGTGTATGGGTTGAAAACCAGTTCTTCTTCGCTTAAACTACTCTTGACTCTTGGGTCTAGTTTATCCTTAAAAGTTAAGCTATTCGAAATACCAATCAAGCTAATGAATTGTTCTGAAGAAATTCTTTCATTAGCTCTTGTAAAGTTATACAAAATATCGTCGCCTTTTTTATTGACAAGTGAATCTATTTCATCTATGACAAGGACAATCTTGATTGACTTGCGTTTTATGAAGTCAAGTATTCTGTCCGTGGCTTCGCTCATAGACAGGCCTGTAAAAAAAACTTGCATTTTTTTTTCTTCTTTATTTATGCCAAGCAATTCAGCGATTTCATATAGTATCTTATACGGTGTGTTTGAATTCTTTGCGTTAATAAATGGCACTTGGAGGTTAATGTCAAGTTGTTTGGTCTTGTTATAAAGGTGGTCAATAACGTTTTTTACTACAGCTGTCTTTCCTGTTCCAGGTTTTCCAAAAATCAACAAATTAGACGGACGCCCTTTTTTAAGTATGACAGACAGGGATTGTGCGATTGCAGTACTTTCCTTAGTTCGGAATAATAGCTTATCAGGAACATAATCTATAGTCAGGACTTGCCTGTTTTTTATAATATTCTTATTCTTAATTGCGCTATCGAAAATAGTGTCTAATATATCATCATCCAATTACAGACGCCTCCGGCACCCCTCTTTTTCTCCTGTATCTCAATACAATAAACTCATTTAGTAAGTGGTATGTATATAAAATAAAAACGCCTAAATCAATTTTCTTTTATTTATTTGTTAATTCTGATCGTTTCTATTATTAGTTGAGAAGACAAATAAAATTTCAATGAGAAATGCAGGGGTGGAGTAACTGCCTTAATTAATGTTATTGTTTGTTAATTCAAAAGTAGAAAAAACTCCCTGATATGACCCCTTTATTTCCAGTGCAGACTAATTAACAGATATCTACAATGTAAAGACAGCAACATGACCCCTTTATTTCTACTGGAAAATATTTGATAAAAGTTATCGCAAAATTGATAACTACAATTGCATCAATGATGATCGAATACTACGTGATAATTAGTTAACAAAAACTGAGCTCTTTGTTAGCTTGTTAATCACTTTAAATGTTAAGTGTGATGTGATTTCAAATCCCATTCTGTCCGTCTCAAGAAAAAAGATTAGAATCGAACTGGAGGATGAAAATGGGGAAAAATACAACTTGACTCTCCAAGGGACTTTATCAAAAGAAAAGATAATGAATCTAATTGAATTTGTGCAACTCTTTGAAAAAAATTCTATTAATACCAGTTCAGAGCATAGAGAAGGCGAGACAAAATTAGCCTCAAAGTTATGGAATTTAATTGCTGAGAACTTTAGATATCACACCTTTACCTCTTCTGATCTAGCAAAAATTTACAAGGATATGTACTATGATTCTATCCAACTAAGTGTCGCCTCTATCTACTTGTCACGATTTTATCTGAAAAAACAGCTTACGAGATCAAAAAACGGCAAACAATGGGTTTATGCCGTTGTTAAAGAAAGCCAAAACAACATTGGCGAATATTTAGAAAAATCTAACCATCCGAAATTGTTGTCTGTTCCAACAGTCTACGACCTTCATCTGTGATTTTATATTTGTAAGGCCTGACACTCTCATCTCTCATGACAATATTTTCCGAATACAGTTTTTTGAGCAATCTTGAGGTATGTTCACGCGATTTGCTAATTTTTCTTTGAATCTCTCTCGAAGTTAACGGTACTTCCAACATCCTTAGAATCGAATCCACTGTATTCGCCCGTGAGGAATCTTCCTCTTCAGATGCTATATCCTCTCCTGTGACATTCAAATTCTTAGTCACAGGTATGCTATTATGTGATATCGCTTTATGTGACATATCCTTGGTCATATCACTAGAATTGTTAGTTGCCGTAAGTTCGTTTTTATTAATTATGTATTTTTCAGAATTGATCTTCTGATCAATCACATCCAATTTACTTCGTAGTCCAGAAATAATCTCGTTATATTCATCGAACTTGTGTAAATATCCCTCTATCAACATATCTTTCATCTTATAATCTCGTTCATCCCGGCTTTTGATATCTCTGAAATAACCAATATACAAAAAGGTGAAAAAGGATAATACTAAAAATATCATTGAAATCAAAGTATCGGATAATGAATAATCCAAATTAAAGCCGAATATATTCATGTGATATCATGTGATTAAACATGGACATTTATTAAATTTTTTCTATATTAAAACTAGTTTTCTTATCACATTATCCATCAAGGATATCACATTACTTAATGTAGAGTTATCAATTTCGTCACTAGGTTTATTTAATATCACATTCAATTGGTCGTTCAACTGATTCAGTATCGCAAAGGTTTCCACATCTACCACATTAAGCAGTCGCAATAGCAATAGTGTGTAAACAGTCCTTTTTACCTTGTTTCTACACTGGCCTAATTGTCGATAATACGCACCTGCAGAGATGTTTCCGGGACGTTTTTCATGCAGTAATTTATTATAAATAATTGATGTTTGTTTCTTTGTAAATATAGAATTTTCAATAAAATGATTGAAAATTGAAGTATAATTAAGATTGTCGTTTTTCATATACTATACTAATTTGTATAGTACTCTAATTAATTTATTTTACTGTATTTGTTGAGTCATATCTGTTGAGTATGAGACTTGTCTACATTCTCTGATGAGATTATTATTATACGAGTAAATAGTTTGAGAAATGATGGAAATACAAAGCACAGAACAATACATTTTGAATGAAATCAAGAGACAAAAGACTTTATGTTTTCCACTTATAGACTCTGAAAACTCCTCGAAGACAATAGAGCTAGCAAAAAAATTGGAACAGCTAGGAGCTTCAGCAATTTTAGTTGGTGGCTCATCAACTTCAGATCAAATTGAATTGTCTAGTTTTGTGACGGAATTAAAGAAGAATGTCAAGATTCCTGTTATTTTATTTCCAGGAAATATCACAGGAATATCACCAGCGGCGGACGCAATTTTATTCAGCTCATTACTAAACTCCGAAAATCCATATTATATCACAGGCGCCCAAGCGCAAGGAGCCTTAGTTGTAAATAAATATCATATAGAAGCCATTCCGACCGGCTATCTCATAATTGGAGATGGGTCTACTGCCTGGTTCATAGGTCAAGCCAAGTCCATCCCATTTAACAAATCAAATATTGCAGTAATGTACGCTCTGGCTGCTCTGTATATGGGCATGCGATTTCTATATCTTGAAGCTGGATCCGGCGCATCACAAAATATTCCACCAGAAATGGTAAGCACCGTAAAAAAATTCTATAAAGGAATATTGATAGTTGGTGGTGGGATTAATTCTGCGGAAACGGCAAAAAAAATATCTGATGCGGGGGCAGACATCATAGTTATTGGTACTATGATTGAAAGAGAAAAAGACTGGGAGTCAGAATTTGCTAACATCATCAAAGCATTAAGAAATTGACTAATCATACTAAAGATAACCAGGATACTCAAATTCCATCATATTATATAAAATATCACCAAAAAATTTCAAAATATATTGAAGACGCCGTTTCTGTAGCCCAAGAAGCTAAAAAAAAGGGTCTCGATATTTCTGATAAAGTTGAATCACCGATAGGTTATGACTTACCAGACAGGATAGCAAAGATACACGAAATTGATATTTCCAGTAGATTAAGAATACTGCTGCCAGAACTGGGAAAAGAATTAACCGCATTAAAGATAGCCGAGGAAATTGTACTTGGAAAATACGGGGGAATCACTATTGAAGAAAGACTAAACAATGCGGTAAGAGTCGGACTATCCGTTGTAACTGAAGGTGTTACTGTAGCTCCTCTACAAGGGATCTACGATGTTAAAATAAAAACAAATGCCAATAAATCTGAATATTTATCAGTTTCTTTTGCTGGTCCAATAAGATCCGCAGGTGGAACCGAAGCTGCCGTAACTATGCTAATAGCTGATCACGTCAGAAGAATTGTAGGATTAGACAAGTACATTGCAAATTCATTTGACGATGAAATTAGTAGATACGTTGAAGAATTAAGGATTTATGAAAGAGAAGTAGGAAGTTTCCAGTTTAAGGTTTCAGACAAGGATGTCATCCATTGCGTAAGTTCTCTTCCCGTAGAAATTGATGGTGTTGACACGGATCCTGTAGAGGTCGTGGGCCATCGGAATCTTCAAAGGGTTTCTACCAACAGAGTTCGTGGAGGTGCACTAAGGGTAATGAATGATGGCTTGATAGGTAGAAGCAGAAAATTATTGAAGATTGTAGAGACCCTGAAACTGGAAGGATGGGAGTGGCTCAAAACTCTTGAAGGAGCAATTCAAACTGCAGAGGATGATACTGTATCCCACAGGATGACTGAAGTCATCACTGGAAGACCTGTTCTTTCAATGCAGAAAAAGATCGGCGGTTTTAGATTACGGTATGGTCGATGCTGCAATACTGGATTTGCCACAATCGGAATACACCCAACCATTCCAATATTATTAAACTACGCAATTGCCGTAGGCACACAAATAAAAATTGACGCACCAGGAAAGGCCTCCACTATTGCGCTAGTAGACAGTATCGAGCCACCAATAGTAAAACTCAATGATGGAAGCGTTATGAAAATAGAAACATTAAATCAAGCAAAAACCATAGCAAGTAAGGTTACAAAAATTCTTTACCTAGGCGATATTCTAGTAAGCTACGGCGATTTTCTTGAAAACAATACCCAGCTTCTTCCTTCATCATACGTTGAAGAGATTTGGGCTCTGGAATTAGAAGGTAAGCTTGCCAGCAAGGACCCTGATTCATATTTTAAAATATTTGATAGGGAAAGGTTAACCGAATTAGTCCAACATCCATTAGAAAAGAAACCATCAATTATTGAAGCATTTAAGATTAGTCAATTTTTCGAAATACCTCTTTATCCTGGATATGTTTTTTATTGGACTGCGTTAACTCCAGATGAATTTAACCATTTAATAACGAAATTGATGCAAAGTGGAGAGTCGATAAAAAATACAAATGAGAGAATTTCTTTACTTTATGATTCAGAACTAAAAGAAACTCTTGAAAAACTTGGGATAATTCATTCGCTTTCTCTTGAGGGCAGCAGAATAACGATAGACGATCCTGATCAACTCTACATACTCAGCGAATTGATAGCAAAGTGTATCGATTATGGATCAAAAATCAACAAACTCTTGGAATCAAGCTTTGTCTTGGACACTGATCCAAACTCTACCAAGACACATATTTTGTATGTCATCTCCCAATTACTAAATGTTAGTATAAAAGAAAAATTTTCTTCTTCAATCGCGGTTCGTGTTGGGCGTCCGGAAAAGGCTGCAGAAAGGAAAATGAAACCTCCTGTTCATGTCTTATTCCCGATTGGGACAAACGGCGGACCAACTAGGGATATTTTAAAAGCGATGCAAAGACCACTATATATTGAAATTGCTAACAGATTTTGCAGCAACTGTAAATCACCATCGATATCTGTTACCTGTCAAGATTGTCTCTCTAAAACACCTATTCGGATAATGTGCTCAACCTGTAGGTATGAAGTTAATGATGAGGAGTCAAGTGGACATTGTCCTGTTTGCGGGAATCGTCTAAAAACACACTCGCCTACCAATTATCCTCTAAAAGCAGCGGTTGAAAAAGCCAAAAGACATCTGGAAATACAACCAGTAGAGCCACTTAAAGGCGTCAAATCCCTGATGGGCAAAAATCGATGTGCAGAGCCTATAGAGAAAGGTATCTTAAGGCAAAAGCACAATTTGTATACTTTTAAGGATGGAACTATACGCTTTGATGCTACAAACGAACCTCTAACTCATTTTAAGCCCAAATGGATTAAGACAGATTTTACAAAATTAAGAGATCTGGGATATCATAGAGACCACGTAGGAAATAACTTGGAGTCAACTGATCAACTGCTAGAATTATTCATACAGGATGTAATAATCCCAATTCACGCTGCTGAACACCTGGTAAAAATTGCACAGTTCGTAGATGAAGAACTCATTAGATTCTATGGACTTGATGCGTTTTATAAAATAGGTTCAATTGACGACTTGATTGGACACTTTATTATTGGTTTAGCACCGCACACATCGGTAGGTATAATCGGAAGAGTAATTGGATTCGTCAATTCCCAAGTATGCCTAGGTTCACCAATCTGGCATTCTGCCAAACGAAGAGACTGTGATGGTGACGCAGATTCTATAATGTTACTAATGGATATTTTTCTAAACTTTTCAAAGGAATATTTGCCAGATAGAATTGGTGGCCTAATGGACGCACCTTTACTTATTCAACCTCTGGTATTTCCACATGAAGTTCAAAGGCAGGCCCATAACATAGATGTCGATGAAAGATACCCATTGGATTTCTATACATCTTCTTGGAATATGGAAAAAACCACTCTATTTGACAACATTGATCTTGTCAAAAAAAGATTAGGTCATCCAAATCAATTCTTTGATTATAAATTCACTCATACTACGGACAATATTATGCTAGATGAATCACACAGTTTGTATTCAACCCTGAGCACTATGGAAGAAAAACTACAGATGCAGATAAGCACAGCCAAACTAATCAACGCAGTAGACGCGGATGAAGTAATGTCCATGGTATTAACGACGCATATTTTACCGGATATAATGGGAAATTTAAGGGCTTATTCATCACAATCATTTAGGTGTACCAAATGTGGACAAAAATACAGACGAATGCCACTTGCAGGTCGATGTCTGGAATGTCATAATGTATTGCTACAAACTGTCACACGGGGGTCCGTTGAAAAATATGTACAGACTGCATTGAACATCTGTTCTGAATTTAAGATAAACGAATATCTGA
>Ga0209999_1000071_pt1 | contig 11724 bp, 10 predicted proteins | sample InoplaM1AM_FD_187578 | JGI IMG/M metagenome (GOLD analysis project Ga0209999, IMG submission 187578) | Arabidopsis thaliana rhizosphere microbial communities from the Joint Genome Institute, USA, that affect carbon cycling - Inoculated... | ecosystem: Host-associated > Plants > Roots >...
AGGAGCTGCTCGACGGGTCGCGTTTCCTGCGGCCCTACGGCTTCCGGGTGGTGATCGCCAATAAGGAGAAATGCACCCTGGAATTGCCCCACAAGCCGGCGCTCGAGCGTCCCGGCGGCATCATCAACGGCCCGGCGCTGATGGCGGCCGCCGATTGCGCGATGTGGCTCGCCATCAAGGCGCGCATCGGCATTGCGCAGGACGCCCTCACCTCCGAGCTCACCACGGCCTTCCTCGCCCCGGCCAAGGGCGAGCACGTGTACTGCACGGCGAAGATCCTGAAGCTGGGACGCCGCCGCATCTACGGCGTGGCGGAGTGCCACGGCAGGCGCGGCGGGCTGTTCAGCCACCACACGCTTACCTATGTCCGGGCCGGCTGAGGAAATCCGCGCCGCCGTGCGGCGCTTCGCGAGCGAGCGGCTCGCGCCGCACACGGCGAGCTGGGACCGCGACAAGACCTTTCCGCGCGAGGCGCTGCAAGGCCTCGCCGCCATGGGGCTGTACGGCGTCGCCATCGCCGAGGAATGGGGCGGCGCCGGGCTCGATTACACCGCGCTCGCCGTCGCCTGCGAGGAGATCGCCGCCGGCGATTGCGCCACCTGCACCATCGTGATGGTGAACAACCTCGTGGCCAACATCATCGCCGGCTACGGCAGCGAGGCGCATAAGAAGTCGTTCCTGAAGAAGCTGACGGCTGGAGAGTCTCTCGGCGCGTTTGCCCTGACCGAGCCGCAGGCCGGCTCGGATGCCTCTGCCATCACTGCGCGCGCCGAACGGCGCGGCGATCACTATGTCCTGAACGGCGTGAAGCAGTTCATTACTTCGGGCAAGACCGCCGACGTGGCGGTCGTCTTTGCCGTCACCGACCGGAATGCGGGCAAGAAAGGCATCAGCGCCTTCCTCGTGCCGACGAAGACGCCGGGCTACGTCGTGGCGCGCATCGAGGAGAAGACCGGCCAGCGTGCCTCCGACACGGCGCAGATCGTCCTCGAGAACTGCAAGGTCCCGGCCGAGCACCTGCTCGGGCAGGAGGGGAGCGGCTACCGCATCGCGCTCGCCAACCTCGAGTCGGGGCGCATCAACGTCGCCGCGCAGGCCACCGGCGTGGCGCGCACGGCCCTGGAAGCGGCGCTTGCCTACGCTCGCGAGCGCAAGAGCATGGGCAAGGTCCTGTCGGAGCACCAGGCGGTCAACTTCCGCCTCGCCGACATGGCGACCCAGGTGGAGGCGGCGCGGCAGCTCTATCTTCACGCCGCGCGCCTGCGCGACGCCGGGCAGCCGTGCATCAAGGAGGCCTCCATGGCCAAGCTCTTCGCCTCGGAGATGGCGGAGAAAGTCTGCTCGGACGCCATGCAGATCCATGGCGGCTACGGCTATGTGGCCGACTTCCCGGTGGAGCGGCTCTGGCGCGACGTGCGCGTCACGCAGATCTACGAGGGCGCGAGCGACATCCAGCGGCTCGTCATCGGCCGGGAGCTGGCCGGATGAGCGCCATCGAGAGCCAGCTGAACAGCCGCTCCGCCGAGTTCAAGGCCAACGCCGAGCGCATGCGCGCGCTGGTGGCGGACCTGAAGGAGAAGGTCTCGCTCGTGACCGTCGGCGGCGACCAGGCGGCGCGCGACAAGCACCTCGCACGCGGCAAGCTGCTGCCGCGCGAGCGGGTGCGCAGGCTGCTCGACCCGGGCTCGCCCTTCCTCGAGATCGGGCAGCTCGCCGCCTGGGGAATGTACGGCGGCGACGTGCATTCGGCGTCGATGATCTGCGGCGTCGGCCGCGTCTCCGGCCGTGAATGCGTGATCGTGGCCAACGACGCCACGATCAAGGGCGGCACCTACTACCCGATGACGGTGAAGAAGCACCTGCGCGCGCAGGAGGTGGCCGCGCAGAACCGCCTGCCGTGCATCTACCTCGTCGACTCGGGCGGCGGCTATCTGCCGGAGCAGGACAACGTCTTCCCGGACCGCGAGCATTTCGGCCGCATCTTCTTCAATATCGCCAACCTCTCCGCCGCCGGCATCCCGCAGATCGCCTGCGTAATGGGCTCGTGCACCGCCGGCGGCGCCTACGTCCCGGCGATGTCCGACGAGACGATCATCGTGCGCGGCCAGGGCACCATCTTCCTCGGCGGCCCGCCGCTCGTGAAGGCGGCCACGGGCGAGGTGGTGACCCCGGAGGAGCTCGGCGGCGCGGAAGTGCACACGCGCATCTCCGGCGTCGCCGACCACTACGCCCAGAACGACGACCACGCGCTCGCGCTGGTCCGCCGCATTATTTCAAATCTCAACTCCGTAAAATCCGTTTCACTGGATGTGCGCGAGCCGCGCGAGCCGCTCTACCCGGCCGAGGAGCTCTACGGCGTGATCCCGGCCGACCCGCGCAAGCCCTACGACGTGCGCGAGCTGATCGCGCGCCTCGTCGACGGCTCGGAGCTGCACGAGTTCAAGCAGAACTACGGCACGACGCTGGTCACCGGCTTCGCGCACCTGCACGGCTACCCGGTCGGCATCCTCGCCAACAACGGCATCCTGTTCTCCGAGTCCTCCCTCAAGGCGGCGCACTTCATCGAGCTCGCCTGCCAGCGCGGCATACCGCTCGTCTTCCTGCAGAACATCACCGGCTACATGGTCGGCAAGAAATACGAGGCCGGCGGCATCGCCAAGGACGGCGCGAAGATGGTGACGGCGGTGGCGACTGCCGCCGTGCCCAAGCTCACGGTGATCGTCGGTGGCTCCTTCGGCGCCGGCAATTACGGCATGTGCGGGCGCGCCTACGGGCCGCGCTTCCTCTGGATGTGGCCGAACGCGCGCATCTCGATCATGGGCGGCGAGCAGGCGGCGAGCGTGCTGGCAACGGTGCGCGGCAGCTTCAGGTCGAAGGAAGACGAAGAAGCATTCAAGAATCCGATTCGCGAGCAGTACGAGCGTCAGGGCCATCCGTACTACGCGAGCGCCCGGCTCTGGGACGACGGCGTGATCGACCCGGCCGACACGCGCCGCCTGCTCGGGCTCGCGCTTTCCGCGGCGCTCAACGCCCCGATCGAGAAGACGCGCTTCGGCGTGTTCCGGATGTAGGCATGTCCGAGCACCGCGCCACGGTCGAATGGCAGCGCTCGGGCGAGTTCCGCTACGAGAGCTATTCCCGATCCCATGTTCTGAAATTCGAAGGCAACATCGAAATTCCCGGCTCGGCCGCTCCGGGCAACATCCCGCCGACGGCGGCCCACGCGCCGGGCGTGGACCCCGAGCAGGCCTTCGTCGCCGCGCTTTCCTCCTGCCACATGCTCTGGTTCCTGCACATCGCCTCGCGCGCGGGCTGGGTGGTCGAGCGCTATGTCGACGATGCGGTCGGCATCCTCGACAAGACCTGGATGTCGCGTGTGACGCTGCGCCCGACCGTGACCTTCTCCGGCAAAGCCCCATCGCGGGAAGAGCACGCGGCACTGCACGAGAAGGCGCACGAGAAGTGCTTCATCGCCAACTCGGTGAAGACGGAAGTGGTGGTGGCGCCATGCTGAGCATCGAGAAGAAAGGCGGCGTCGCCCGTGTCACGCTGGACCGGCCGGAGGTGCGCAATGCCTTTGACGACGCGCTCATTGCTTCTCTCAAAAAGTCTTTTGCGGGAATAGAAAAAGACCAGAGCGTCCGGGTCGTGGTGCTTGCCGGCAACGGGCCGGCGTTCTGCGCCGGCGCCGACCTGAACTGGATGAAGCGCATGGCGAAGTACGGCCATGAGGAGAACCTCGCCGATGCGCGCGCCCTGGCGGAGATGCTGGCGGCGCTCGACCGCCTGCCGCAGCCGACCATCGCGCGCGTGCACGGGCCGGCCTTCGCCGGCGGCACGGGCCTCGTCGCGGCCTGCGACATGGCCATCGGCACGCCGCAGGCGAAGTTCTGCTTCTCCGAGGCGAAGCTCGGCCTCTCGCCGGCCACCATCAGCCCGTACGTGCTGCGCGCGATCGGCGAGCGCGCGGCGCGCCGCTATTTCCTCACCGCCGAGGTATTCGACGCCGAAGAGGCGCTGCGCATCGGCATGCTCTCGCTGCTCGTCCCGGCCGCCGAGCTCGACGCGACGATCGAAGGGCTCGTGCAGCATCTTCTCGCCGGCGGCCCGCAGGCGCACGCCAAGATCAAGAATCTGATCCGCGCCATCGCCGGCAGGCCGGTCGACACGGCGCTGATGGCGGACACGGCGCAGCGCATCGCCGAGATCCGCGTTTCGCCGGAGGGCCGCGAAGGCATCGCGTCGTTCCTCGACAAGCGCAAGGCGTCCTGGTGTTCGCCAAAATCCTGATCGCCAACCGCGGCGAGATCGCCTGCCGGGTGATCCGCACCGCGCGCCGCCTCGGCATCCGCTGCGTCGCCGTGTACGCCGACGCCGACCGCGGCGCGCGCCATGTCCGGCTCGCGGACGAGGCGCGCCGCGTCGGGGGCTACCTCGACATCGAGGCGATCGTCGCTGCCGCGTGCGCCTGCGGCGCGCAGGCGATCCATCCCGGCTACGGCTTCCTGTCGGAGAACGAGGACTTCGCGGCGGCCTGCGGCAAGGCAGGCGTGGCGTTCGTCGGTCCGACGCCCGAGGCGATCGCCGCCATGGGCGACAAGGCGGCGGCGAAGCGGCTGATGGAGAAGGCGGGGGTGCCGCTCGTGCCCGGCTACCACGGCGAGGCGCAGGACGCAGCGCGCCTGGAGAAGGAGGCGGCGCGCATCGGCTTCCCGGTCATCATCAAGCCTTCGGCGGGCGGCGGCGGCAAGGGCATGCGCATCGTCAGCGAAACGAAGGATTTCCTTTCGAGCCTGGAGGGCGCGCGCAGGGAAGCCAAGGCGGCCTTCGGTGACGAGCGCGTGCTGATCGAGCGCTATCTCGAGCGGCCCCGCCACATCGAAGTGCAGGTGTTCGGCGATAGCCAGGGCAGCGTGATCCACCTTTTCGAGCGCGACTGCTCGGTGCAGCGCCGGCACCAGAAGGTGCTCGAGGAAGCGCCCGCCCCGCGCTTCGACAAGCGCGACGAGATCGGCGCCGCCGCCGTGGCCGCCGCGAAGGCCATCGGGTACCGTGGCGCGGGCACGGTCGAGTTCATCGCCGAGCAGGACGGCCGCTTCTACTTCATGGAGATGAACACGCGGCTGCAGGTCGAGCATCCCGTGACCGAGATGATCGCCGGGCTCGATCTGGTCGAATGGCAGCTGCGCGTCGCCGCGGGAGAGGCGTTGCCGCTTCGTCAGGATGAGGTTTCCCTGAAAGGCCATGCCATCGAAGCCCGCATCTACGCCGAGGACCCGCAGCGCGAGTTCCTGCCGGCCACGGGCAAGATCCTCCATCTCGCCTTCCCCGCGGAGAGCGCGCGCGTGCGCATCGACGCCGGGGTCGAGGCGGGCGACGAGATCACGCCCTGGTTCGACCCCATGATCGCCAAGCTGATCGTCCATGGCAGCGATCGCGCCGATGCGCTCGCGCGCCTGCGCGATGCGCTCGCCGAGGTGCAGATCGCCGGGGTGGTCACCAACGTGGAGTTCCTGCGCCGGCTGGCAGCCAGCCGCGCCTTCACCCGCGCGGAGCTCGACACCGGGCTGATCGAGCGGAGCCGGGCGGAGCTCTTCTCCCCGCGCGAGGTGCCGGCCGACGAGCTGCTCGCCGCCGCGGCGTTCGCGGAGCTCGCGGCCGAGGAGCAGGCGGCGCAGCAGCGCGCGCGCCGCTCCGGCGACCCTTTCTCGCCCTGGCACGGGCTCGACGGCTGGCGGCTGAACGAGGACTCCCACCATGACTTCGTCTTTCTCGACGGCGAGCGCGAGCACGAGGTGCGGGTGCGCTTCGTCGCGGAGGGCCTGAAGCTCGCGATCGAAGGACGCGAATACGCGCTCGAGGGCGAGCAGGATCCCGGCGGCGCCCTTCTGCTGCGGCTCGACGGTCATCGCTTCAACGCCATGGCGGTGCGCGAGGCCCAGGGGTGGCACGTCTTCTGCCAGGGAAACTCGCGCCGGCTGGCGCTCAGGCAGTACGCGCATGAAGACGACAGCGAGGCGGTTCCCGGGCTGCTCACGGCGCCGATGCCGGGCAGGATCATCAAGGTGATGGCGCAGGCGGGCCGCAAGGTCGCCAAGGGCGATCCTCTGCTCATTCTCGAAGCCATGAAGATGGAGCACACCATCACCGCCCCCGCCGACGGGGTGGTCAAGGAGCTGCACTACGCCACCGGCGAGCAGGTCCTCGAAGGCGCGGAGCTCATCCGCCTCGAATGACGAAGGTACGCCTCGTGGAAGTGGGGCCGCGCGACGGGCTGCAGAACGAGGCCGGCGAGGTGCCGACCGCGATCAAGGTCGAGCTCATCGAGCGGCTGGCCGACGCCGGCCTGCCGGCAGTGGAAGCGACGGCCTTCGTCTCGCCCAAGTGGGTGCCGCAGATGGCCGACCACACCGAGGTGCTGGAGCGCGTGCGGCGCAAGCCCGGCGTGTCCTATCCGGTGCTCACGCCCAACCTGAAGGGCTTCGAGGCGGCGCGCGCCGCCGGCGCGGCCGAGGTGGCGGTGTTCGGCGCCGCCTCCGAGGCCTTCTCGAAGAAGAACATCAACTGCTCCATCGCCGAGTCGCTGGATCGGTTTCGGCCCATTGTTGAGTTTTCATTGAAGGAAAAGATAAGAGTCAGGGGCTACGTGTCCTGTGTGCTGGGCTGCCCGTACGAGGGCGATGTCGCGCCGGCGCGCGTCGCCGAGGTCGCCGGCGCGCTGTACGACATGGGCTGCTACGAGATCTCGCTCGGCGACACGATCGGCGTCGGCACGCCGGGGAAGGCGAAGGCGATGATCGAGGCCTGCGCGCGCCGCGTGCCGCTCGAGCGGCTCGCCGGCCACTACCACGACACCTATGGCCAGGCGCTCGCCAACATCTACGCCTCGCTCGAGGCCGGCATCACGACCTTCGACGCCTCGGTCGCCGGGCTCGGCGGCTGCCCCTATGCCGCCGGCGCTTCCGGCAACGTCGCGACCGAGGACGTGGTGTACATGCTGCACGGCCTGGGCATCGAGACGGGCGTCGACCTGCGGCGGCTGGTCGAGATCGGCCGCTGGATCTGCGGCGTCCTCGGCCGCGAGCCGGCCTCAAAGGTCAACAAGGCCTTCAAGGCGTGAAGTCGCCCTGCGTCAACGTCTGCCAGATGGACCCGCGCCGGGGCGTTTGCCTGGGCTGCGCACGAACGCTCGACGAGATCGCGCGCTGGGGCGCCCTGGGCGATGAAGAGCGCGCCCGAATCATGGATCAACTCCCGGCAAGAAGAAAAACCCTAGATATCCCGGAAGTCTCCGTGCCGCCCCTTGCCTGAGGCGAAGCGCTTCGCGCCTTCCGCGCCTTCGGCCACGAAGGCGGGGAAGCCGTTGTACCACTCCTTGCGCATCGCCTCGCGCAGCGGCAGCCCTTGCTGCATGTAGGCCGAGCGCCGGTCGGCGCGCATGCAGGCCTGCGGGAAGCGGGCGATCTCGTGCGCCATGGCCTCGGCGAATTCGCGCGACTTGCCCTCGGGCACCACATGCTCGCAGGCGCCGATGCGCAGCGCCTCGTCGGCGGGAACCTTGCGCCCGGTGAGGATGATCTCCATCGCGCGGCCCATGCCGACGATGCGCGGCAGGCGCACCGTGCCGCCGTCGACGAGCGGCACGCCCCAGCGGCGGCAATAGACGCCGAAGTAGGCCGACTGCTCCATCACGCGCACGTCGCACCACAGCGCGAGCTCGAACCCACCCGCCACGGCCGGCCCGGCCACGGCGGCAATCACCGGCTTGTCGAGCTCCAGGCGCGTCGGCCCGAGCGGGCCGCGCGGGATCGACTTGCGATCGTCGAGCGGATAATCAATTTCATTCAACTGAGAAACATCTTGTATCAACGAGGCGCAATACTTGAGGTCCCAGCCGGCGCAGAAGGCGCCGCCCTCGCCCCAGAGCACCGCCACAGCCGCATCGGGATGCTCATCGAATTCCCGGAAAGCGGAAACAAGAGCGTCCGCGCTCTCCGGATCCATCGCATTGCGCGCCTCCGGGCGCGAGTGGATCACCGTCCAGACCCTGCCCTTCTTCTCGATTCTCACCGCCATGACCGTCTCCGTTGATTGGTACTTCGATTTCGTCTCGCCCTACTCGTACATCTGCCTGCACCGGCTGCGAGAGGTTCCGGCCCCGATTATCTACAAGCCGGTGCTGTTCGCCGGCCTGCTCAACCACTTCGGGCAGAAAGGCCCGGCCGAGATCCCGGCCAAGCGCAAGTGGACCTACCGCTGGTGCGACTGGTGGGCGAAAGAGCTCGGGCTGCCGTTCCGCTTCCCGGCCTCCCACCCGTTCAATCCCCTGCACCACCTGCGCCTCGCGCTGGCATGCGGTTCGTCTGCCGAAGCGGTGCGGCGCATCTTCGACTCGATCTGGGTGAGCGGCGAAGAGGCTGCGGACCCCGCGAGGTTCTCGAAGCTATGCGAAGCCCTGAAGATCGATCCGCAACGTTTGGGCGATCAGGAAATCAAGGATTTGCTGCGCAAGGACACCGAGGAAGCCGCGGCGCGCGGCGTGTTCGGCGTGCCGAGCTTCGTCGTGGACGGCGAGGTGTTCTGGGGCGCCGATTCGATCGAGTTCCTGAACGCCTTCCTCGCCGACCCGGCAGTCGTCAGGAACGGGGAAATGCGGCGGCTGGAGTCCCTGCCCTTCGCTGCCGCGCGGAAGGCCTAGCAGACGACCTCAGGTGTACTTGCGCTTGTCCTCGATGACCTTGCCGTCGTTCGGCAGGCTGCCCGGGTCCGCGAGCACCACCTCGCCGCGCAGCTTCGTGACCTCGCGGATCGAGGCCACGACCGCTTCGCTCAGAGCTGAAGATTTCTCGGAAACTTCGCATATCAGCGTCATGCGATCGTTGCCCGCCTCGCCCTCGACCACCAGCCGGGCGCGCAGCACCTGCGGGTGGCGCCGGCGCACCTCGTTGACCTGGCCGGGCGTCACGAACATCGCGCGCACCTTCGTGCTCTGGTCCGCCCTGCCCAGCCATCCTTTGATGCGCACGTTGGTGCGCCCGCACGGGCTGCGGCCCGGAAGCACGGCAGAAAGATCGCCGGTGCCGAAGCGGATCAGCGGGTAGTCGCGGTTGAACGTGGTGATGACCACCTCCCCGACCTCGCCGGGCGCCACCGGCTCGCCGGTGCCCGGCCTGACGATCTCGAGGATCAGGCTTTCCTCGAGGATCATGCCTTCGGTCACCGTCCCGTCGGGGAGCAGGGACTCGTAGGCCATCAGCCCGAGATCGGCGCTGGCGTAGCACTGCGAGACGCGGATGCCGCGCTCCTGCATGCTTTTCCTGAGCGCGGGGGGAAGATACTCCGCGCCGACCTGCGCCTTCTGCAGGCAGGAGATGTCGGCGTGGAGCTCGTCGGCCTTCTCGACGATCAGCTTGAGGAACGAGGGCGTGCCGATGAAGCCGTTCAGGCGCAGGTCTTGGATGGCCGCGACCTGCATCTCGGTCTGGCCGGTGCCGGTGGGGACAACTGCGCAGCCGAGCGCCGCCGCGCCCGACTCCAGCATCGAGCCCGCGGGCGTGAAGTGGTAGGCGAAGGTATTGGCCAGGCGATCGCCGGCCCGGAAGCCGCCGGCGAAGAGGCCCCGCGCCGTGCGCCACCAGTCCTTGCCGCGCCCCTCGGGGTCGTAGATCGGCCCGGGCGAGACGAACAGCTTGGCGAGCTTCTCCACCGGCGTGGCGTTCAAGCCGCCCAGTGGAGGGGTCTCCTTTTGCAGGGCGCTTAAATCGGACTTGCGCGTGACGGGCAGGCTCGCCAGTGCCTTGCGCGACGCGATCCTGGCGGGATTCACGTCCTTCAGAATCCTCGCCCAGCCAGGGGCGCGCTTCTTCGCGTGCGCGATCAGCTTGGGCAGGGCCGACATCAACGCGGCCTCCCGCGCCTTGGCAGGCCGGACTTCCAGCTTGTCGAAATATTCGGGGTCTGACCCCGATTTCCTCCTTACAGCCACCGCTTGCGACGCCGGTAGGACTTCACGTCGCGGAAGCTTTTGCGGCCCCCGGAGGAGAAGCCAAGGTAGAACTCCTTCACGTCCTCGTTCTCGGCGAGAGAGGCGGCCTCGCCGTCCATCACCACGCGGCCGTTCTCGAGGATGTAGCCGTAGTCGGCGTAGCGCAGCGCGATGTTGGTGTTCTGCTCGGCGAGCAGGATGCTCACCCCTTCCTTCTTGTTCAGCGCCTTGACGATCTCGAAGATCTCCTCGACCAGCTGCGGCGCGAGCCCCATCGACGGCTCGTCGAGGAGGATGAGCCGGGGCCTCGCCATCAACGCCCGCCCGATCGCCGTCATCTGCTGCTCGCCGCCCGAGGTGTAGCCGGCCTGCGCGTGGCGGCGCTCCTTGAGCCGCGGGAAGTAGCCGTAGACCTTCTCCAGGTCCTCGGCCACGCCCGAGCCCAGGTAGCCGCGCGTGTATGCGCCGGTGAGCAGGTTCTCCTCGACCGTGAGGTGCTGGAAGCAGTGGCGCCCCTCCATCACCTGGCAGATGCCGCGCTTCACCAGCTCGGCCGGGTTGAGCTGGTCGATGCGGTTGCCGCCGTAGAGGATCTGGCCCTTGGTGACGTCGCCGCGCTCGGCGCGCAGGAGGTTGGAGATCGCCTTGAGCGTGGTCGTCTTGCCCGCGCCGTTGGCCCCGAGCAGCGCGACGATCTGGCCTTCCTGAACCTCGAGCGACACGCCCCTCAGCACGAGGATCACGTGGTCGTAGATGACCTCGATGTTGTTGACGGCGAGATGGGTCTGGGTGGCCATGGACAAAATGAAACGGCCGCCCGGAGGCGGCCGTCTTGCGTCAGCGAAGCGCTATTTCTCCTTCGAGCAGTCGCGCGGGGTGATGCCCTTCTCCTTCGCGTACTGCGCGGCGGAGGCCTCCACCATCGGGCGCACGATCGACTGGTCGGACGGGATCCAGTCGGTGATCACGTTCCACTTGCGGCCGTCCCACTGGATGAACTTGACCGCGCCGCCGCCCTCGTGGTCCATGCAGGACACCTTGAGCGGCTGCATCAGGCCGACCGCGCCGAGCTCCTTCAGGCGCTTGTCGTCGATGTTGAGGTGCTCGATGCCCCAGCGCACCTGCTCGCCGGTCATGGGCTTGCCCTTGCCGAAGCGGTTCTGCGCCGTGCGGATCGCTTCCGCCGTGATGATGCCGGCGACGATGCCGCGGGTGTGGTAGATCGAGCCGATGCGCGAGCTGTCCTCGAGGTCGCCCTTGCCCTTCTTGTAGACGTGCTTGAGGACTTCCTGCATCACCGGGAAGCTGGTGCCGGGCAGGTTGAAGCCGGCGGCGATGTAGCCCTTGGCCGCGTCGCCCGCCGGGATCACGTCTTCCTCGGCGCCGGACCACCACACGCCGACGATCTTGGTGCGGGGGAAGCCGACCTTGGCGGCCGCCTTGAGCGCCGTCGGGTTCATCACCCCCCAGCCGCGCAGGATCACCCAGTCGGGACGGATCTGGCGCACCTGCAGCCACTGCGACTGCTGCTCGTTGCCCGGGTGCGGCACCGCGATGTGCGTGACCTGGAAGCCGTACTTCTTGGCCTGCGCGTCGAGCACCGGGATGGTCTCCTTGCCGTAGGCCGAGTCGTGATAGATGTTCACGATCTTCTTGCCCTTCAGCTTGTCCATCCCGCCTTCCTTCTGGCCGATGAACTTGATCTTGGCGGTGTTCTGCGACCAGTAGGTCGTGATCAG
>Ga0209999_1000072_pt1 | contig 11637 bp, 10 predicted proteins | sample InoplaM1AM_FD_187578 | JGI IMG/M metagenome (GOLD analysis project Ga0209999, IMG submission 187578) | Arabidopsis thaliana rhizosphere microbial communities from the Joint Genome Institute, USA, that affect carbon cycling - Inoculated... | ecosystem: Host-associated > Plants > Roots >...
GAATATTATAAAAAGACACATTAATCTACAAATCTTAACTATATTTTAGATGACTGATAAATACGTTTTAGATACAAGCGTAATAATCGATGGCAAGGTTCCAGATATTCTACGTGACAGGATTTCTCCTAACAGCCAAATTATTATCCCCATAGCAGTACTAGACGAACTCCAAGCACAGGCCTCCACTAATAAACCTCATGGAATAGAAGGATTGCTTCAAATAAAGAAGATAAGGGATGTTTGCAAGACAAGTAAAATAAATCTTGAATTTGTTGGAACAAGGCCAACTATCGAAGAAATTAGACTGGCAAAACATGGAAGAATTGATGCCATAATAAAAGACATTGCTCTAGAAAATGATGCCACTCTGATAACGTGTGATTATGTTCAACATTTGGTATCAGAGGCACATGGAATAAAGTCTATGCTCCTTAGTTCCTCTAAAGAGGATTCAGAATTGCGGTTTGAAAAATACTTTGATAACGATACCATGAGTATTCATCTTAAGGAAGGTACATGCCCGTTTGCAAAAAGAGGGGTACCCGGCAACTTGAAGGTTGTACAATTAGAAAATCAGAAACTTTCATCCAAGGAAGTGGATGAAATCACAAAGGAAATTTTAGAACAATCACGCCTAAAAAAGGGTTTGAGGGAAATTAACAAGGATGGAGCTACCGTTATACAATTGGGTAAATATAGAATTGCAATTACTAAAGAACCATTCTCAGAATCCCAAGAAATTACTGTAGTGAGACCAATAGCGAAATTGACATTAGAAGATTATGGACTGAGTGAAAAACTGTTAGCACGGCTAACATCAAATGTAGAAGGAATAATTATAGCAGGTCCTCCTGGATCTGGAAAGAGTACATTGGCAAGCAGTCTTGCAGAGTTTTATGTCACGCAAAATAAAATAGTAAAAACCTTTGAATCACCCAGAGATTTACAAGTACCTAAAGAGGTAACCCAATATGGCCCACTTGAAGGAAGTTTCGAGAATGCCGTCGATATTCTATTGCTTGTGCGTCCCGATTATACCATTTTTGATGAAATAAGACGATATAGAGATTTTCAAGTTTTTTCTGATATGAAGTTAGCGGGCGTTGGAATGATTGGAGTGATCCATGCGAGCAAACCATTGGATGCGGTTCAGAGATTTATCGGCAGGATAGAATTAGGAATGATACCTCAAATTCTAGACACAATAATTTTCATGGATGCGGGCATGGTGAAGAAGGTCTATGAAATATCACTCACCGTCAAAGTACCTTACAAGATGACAGAAGCTGATCTTGCTAGGCCGGTAGTAGAAGTCAAAGATTTTTCGACCGGACTAACTGAATATGAGATATATACATTTGGTGAAGAAAATGTAATAGTGCCTGTTGAACCAACTGACGAAGCCAACAAGAACAAAATATACAAGCTTGCAGAATCGAAGATTAGAGATGTTATACGACGATTTGATCCTAACCCAGAGATTTCAATCCTATCGGACAACAAGGTAAGAATTAAGGTCCAGAAAGATGTAATTCCTAGGATAATTGGAAAAGGAGGGACAACCATTAACGAACTTGAAGACATGCTTGGTGTAAAAATAGATGTAGAAATGAAGACTCCTACTCTGGGCAAAGAAATATTCTTTGAAGTAAGCGAATCTGGCAACGGAGTTGTTATAAAGCTAGACGAAGAAACAATTGGTAACAAAGTAAATTTGTATATTGATGATGAATTTGTTTGTGCAAACCAAGTTGGAAAGAAATCGAGAATCAAAATAGACAAGAGATCGGAAAGCGGAAGAAGGATACTAAATGCAATAATTGCCGGACAAAAAATAAGAATTTTTCAAATTGATAACGGTTAATTCTTTGGAAAAAATAACAATGGCGGTTGCTCCACCATAAATCCTTTTCAGATACCAAAATTTTCGATATTTTACTTACTAATTCTGTAAATCGTACCATCCTCAAATGATAGCACATAGAGCAATCCATCAGGTCCTGTCTTTATATCAGTTATTCCAGAGAAGCCCTCGCCAAATATCAACGAATCAAGTTCTTTGTTATTATCAATCACGCGATCTTTAAGTCCCGGATCGCTAAATTTGAAATCTACTCTATCTTCGTTTAACTCGAATCTGTACAGATTGCCATAGCTAAAATCACCTACAAATGCATTATTTGCATATTCTGTCCCCAATTTATCCGAATTCAAGAATTCAATATCAGTAATGCCAATAGAATTCCTGAAACTCAATATAGGATCCTTGTAATTTGAATCTGGAAAATTCACCAAATCATCCTGGGAAATTCCACTCTCCGATATTGGACCCATTGTTAATTTCCAGCCACTATTGAATCCAGGACTAACTAGATTAATTTCATCGAATGTTTGTTCACCATTTTCCGTGTCCCATAAGGCTCCGGTAACAGGATCTATGCCTAGTCCAAAGCTGTTTCTTATTCCATACGCTTGATACCAATTTATAGGATCATTAGAGTTGTCACTCTTGAAGGGATTATTAGGTGCCGGAGAACCATCGTTTGCATTAGTTTTTAAAATTGCGCCACTAAAGTCCGGATCAGGACCATTAACTATATTTTGATCTTTTCCGTTGCGTTGTAACTCTCCAGTTACTGAATATAGGTATCCATCATTACTTGCAACTAATTTTCCTCCTTGATGATTGGTGGCAGGAGTTCCAGGAAGATCCATAAATTCTTGTTCATTTGTTAGCTCCGGACCAGGAGCCAAGATGTATTTGTATATTCTGTTTATCAGCTGACCGTCCTTTACCGTAGCGTACAAAAATACATTTTCACCAACTTTTTCTATTCCCAGTAGTCCGCGTTCATTCTTAGTATCAACACTTAGAGATACCAATGGCTGTGATTGAAGCATTCCGTTGCTAATCAGTCTTACATTTCCATCTTTTTCTAAGACCAAAATATTATTTTCATCCACAAATAACATACTGGTAGGAGATGCAATTCCACTTACGAAAGCCTCTACTTTAAGATTAGGATCTTTTACTGATGGTTGTGCATATAATAAATTATTTTGTAGCATAATTGCAATTGTCAAAATAAGTAAAGAAATGGCAAATAATTTTTTCATACTCAGAACAAAAGTACTTTGTAATTATTATATTTTGCCTATGGGTCATTCACATATCTTTTATACTCAGGTTTCCTCTGACAAGATGCCATCAACCAGTAGAATTGTTCTCAGTTCTCTTGCCAGATCAGTAACAGAGACAATACCAACAACTCTTCCGTCTGATAGTATGGGCAATCTGCGTATTTTGTGATTGACCATCCTTTGTACAGCTACTTCTACTGGAGTATCAGGACTTGCATAAGTTTGTATTTTTGACATTATTGTTCCTACCTTAACTTTGGAGGATATTAGATCCTTATTACAGATTTTCTTGACAAAATCCTTCTCAGTGATTATACCTATAGGAACGTTTTCTCTCTCCACAATAAGAGAGCTTATGCGTTTTTCAGTCATAATATTCGCAGCTTCCTTAGCTGTAATACCTTCATCAATCGAAATCACGTTCTTTGTCATTATATCCTGTACTCTATCGTTCAATAGACAATCTTAATACTCATCAAAATAAAAACCTAAGTCCGCAAATGACAGTGTGTGTATTGTTGTTCACATTCTAACAAACTGACCTTGGCATTACAAATAAATTAAAATTACTAGTTCCTGACAGTTAAGGTGGAGTCTAAGTGAAGACAGGAATAGTTGTTTTTCCAGGGAGTAACTGCGACCGAGATGTGCACCATATACTAAATAATGTCATAGGAATTAGTGCTCAATATATTTGGCACACGGAAAAAATGATAGATGACTATGACGCTCTAATTTTACCTGGGGGATTCTCGTACGGAGATAGACTACGGGCAGGAGTCATAGCAGCTAAAAGCCCCATAGTCGATGCAATAATGAAAAAAGCTGACGAAGGATTACCAATTCTTGGAATTTGCAACGGATTCCAAATATTAGTCGAAGCTGGATTACTACCGGGGGCACTAGTTAAAAATGATAAATTAAAATTTTCTTGTAAGTGGTTAGAAATGGAGGTGTTAAATGTTAACACTCCATTTACCAATTTGTTTAGGTTAAACGATGAAATCAAAATACCTATTGCGCATGGAGAGGGCAGATATGTAATAGATGATGAGAAGATAAATGAGCTACATCAAAATAACCAGATTGTTTTCAAGTATAAAGATCAAAATCCTAATGGATCTACTGAGATGATTGCAGCCGTTTGCAATAAAAGTGGAAACGTTATGGGATTAATGCCGCATCCTGAGCGGGCATCAGAATCAATCCTTTCACCCAACAAAACAAATAGTAATGCAGGATTGATATTTCTATCGTTAAAAAATTTTTTAACTCCATACATAAAGAATTGATTCAATTGATATAGAATGCTAACAAAAAAAGAAGAAATTCATCTGTTAAAAAAATTGGGCAGGAAACCCAATCCTTTAGAAATTGATATGATAGATGCCGAATGGTCTGAACATTGTTCATACAAGTCGTCGAAAAAATTTGTAAGATCATTACCATCACGCGGTAAAAGGGTAATAGTCGGTCCAGGATATGATGCGGGTGTATTGGATATCGGTGATGAAGACGTAATAACCGTTCATATTGAAAGCCATAATCATCCTTCAGCTGTTGAGCCATATGGAGGTGCCGCAACCGGCGTAGGTGGAGTGATAAGGGACATTATTTCGATGGGAACAAGGCCAATTGCGCTATTAGATGCACTCCGATTTTCTTCGTTGGTTGAAGAGAGTAACACGTCAAAGTCGAAGTGGTTGTTTAAGAATGTTGTAAATGGGATTGCTGATTACGGTAATTGCATAGGTATTCCTACTGTTGGGGGGGACATAGAATTTGATAACTCCTTCAAGGATTACTGCCTGGTGGATGTTGCCGCAATTGGTCTTGGCAAGAAGAATCAGATTATATCCAATCATGCACAGGACGATGACCTAGTAATACTTGCCGGTAATCCGACAGGAAAAGATGGAATACGAGGAGCGTCTTTTGCCTCAAAACTACTCGATGACGAAGATAGATCTGCAGTTCAAATTCCCGATCCATTTTTGGAGAAATTATTGATTGAGGCTACAATAGAAGCATCAGATAGCAAGTGTATTAATGCCATGAAAGATCTCGGAGGAGGAGGATTATCTTGTTGTCTTTCTGAATTGTCCGACCTAGTAGACAAGGGAATTGAGGTAGAGTTATCTGCAGTTCATATCAAAATACCTGATCTTTCGCCAAACGAGATAATGATTTCAGAGTCACAGGAAAGAATGGTATACATCATCAGCAAAGAAAAATTATCTAAATTTGAAGACATATTCAACAAGTATGGCATAACGTATTCGATTATTGGTAAGGTAAATGGTAATGATAATTTGAGAATCCTCTACCGAGGAAAACCAATTGCCAATATATCATGCAATTTGATGGTTAATGCACCTCCGGCCAATAGAAAGTCAAAGAAACCAAAATACCTGAAAAGTCCAAATAAGAAGAGTCGTTATCACAAGGTGGATGATTATAATGAAACATTACTTCGATTACTGTCAAATCTTACAGTTGGTAATAAAGATTGGATATTTCAACAATATGATCATGAAGTAGGTCTGAGAACGGTTATAAAGCCTGGAGCAAATGGGTCAGTCATAAGAGTAAACGACAACAAATTTGTATCTATAAAATTAGATGGAAATTCAAAACACTGTTATCTTGATCCTTATCAAGGAACATTAGGTTGTTTGTCTGAGGCGTGCAGAAACGTAATATCTACAGGAGCAGAGCCAATCGGAATTATAGACCATCTGCAGTTTGGTAGTCCTGAAAATCCTCAAATATATTGGACGTTCATGAAGTCAATTGAAGCGATAATAGACTTTTGTAAATTTATGCGCATACCTGTAGTAGGAGGAAAAGTCAGTTTTTACAATGAAACAATGAATTTTCCCATTAAACCATCACCTGTAATTGGCACTATTGGGTTAATCAGAGATCGAAGGCATATCACTAGCAATGTTGCAAATTTAGGAGATACGTTATTTATCATAGGACAAACAAAGGATGAATTAGGTGGTTCCGAATACTTTCATGCAACGTCTCGCCCCGAGTATGGAAAAGTACCAATGGTAGACTTGGAAATTGACAAGAAAAATGGATTGGCCGTGTTGGCATTGATACATAAAGGATTGATCAATTTCTCACATGATTGTTCAAAAGGTGGAATCGGAATTGCGCTAGCTGAATTAGCCATTTCCAGTAATCTAGGAATAGACATTGACTTGGAACGAATTCCAAATAATTGCAAACGACATGACCACTTGCTCTTCTCGGAAAGCCATTCCAGGTTTATCATTGGGACCAATGAAGCAGATAAAGTTAAAAGAATATTAAAAACTCGAAATTGTGTTTTTTCTGAAATAGGTAAGGTCGATGGAACTAGGACTCTGAATTTACGCGACTCGAGTGATCAAATAATAGAATTAACGGTCAGCGATTTAGATAAAGCCTACAACACAATGAGTAAAATAATGGATGGCTCCTAGTCACAAATTTATTTGGAGTAAGTTTTAATTAAATGGATCAAGAAGAGATGATCAGTAATGGTTCATGAGAATTGTGGAGTCGTCGGTTTTTTTTCTCTGGATCACCATAATGTGGTACCATATGTAATTGATTCGTTGCGTTCTCTACAGCACAGGGGACAAGAGGCTTGGGGTTTCGCCGTACCATCAAAAGCTCCTTACAAAAATTTGGGCTTGGTATCTGCATCAAGAAATTTTAGAAGTATCATTAGAAAATTCAATTATCATGCTGCTATTGGTCATGTAAGATACTCTACATTTGGAAAGAGTAATTTAGATAATGCACAGCCTCTAAAAATCAAAGATCTGTGCATAGCGCATAACGGCACCATAGCCAACGTCGAAGAATTATCAAACATGGTAGGAGGATGCACTTTTTCTCCACAAACAATGACGGATACACTACTAGCCGCACAAAGATTAATGATGCATCTTGAAAAAAATGATAACATGGTTGAAGCACTTCGGGTATTAAAAGAGGAAATGATAGGCTCTTTTTGCTTTACGCTTTTAACCGATGATGGTTCGGTTTATGCTGTCCGGGATACACGTGGATTCAGACCTCTAGTACTAGGTCATATTGAAGAGTCGAATACATATATGATAGCATCCGAATCATGTGCTATTGATACCGTTGGTGGTAAACTTATAGGTGATATCCAACCTGGAGAATTGTTGAAACTAAGCTCAAAGGGTATCGAAAGACAACAATTTTCTACTAGTGAGTATCATTCACATTGTGCTTTTGAATTTACTTATTTCGCACATCCAAGTTCTGTCATAGAAGGAGTAAACGTATATGAGGCCAGGAAAAAAATGGGACACAATCTAGCTATAAGATATCCCGTCCATGATGCGGATGTAGTCATACCTGTTCCAGATTCGGCCAGACCTGCGGCCCTAGGTTACGCCGAAGAACTCGGAATCCATTTCGAAGAGGGTTTATTAAAAGACAGATATAGGAAGAAGGGTTCGATGAGAAGCTTTATTGAACCTTATCATGGAGAGCGTATTGAAATTAACAAGGGCATTATTCCAATACCAGAAGTAATCAAAAGTAAAAACGTAGTAGTAATTGACGATAGCATAGTTAGAGGTACAAGTTCACAATCCATCATAAAGATTCTACGGTCTGCCGGCGCATCAAAGATTACACTCATAGTTACTTTTCCACCAATAAAATATCCATGCTATGCAGGAATTGATTTCCCGTCCCAAGATGAACTTTTGGCGTTCCAGAATCAACAACACGGTGATCTTCAACTCGAATCTGAAATTGCAAAAAGCATTGGGGCGGATAAAGTAATTTACAATGATACCGTTACTTTGGCAGAGGCTATCGGGATTAATGAAAAGGAGTTGTGCTTTTCTTGTTCTACTGGTAATTACAAGCCACTAGGAATAAAGCCTGTATTCAAGACTCGGGCTGAAGTAAAGGGAGAAGTCTAGAATAACCTTACAATAAATTTTACCGCACATTTGGACAAATAATGACTGGCGGATTGTGTGTATAGGTCTAGTAAATTGCTTAAATATTTGAAAATTGAATTAATCTGAGTTGAAGAAACTGAGTCTTCTCTATTGCGTTGCAGGAGTAGTTTCGATATCTATTATCATTTATTTTGTGATTCAGTACTATCAACGTCCTGACTATGTTCTGGAAGTCGATGCAATGAGGGAGGACCAGTCACTTTTCACAAATAGCAGGATAATACTAACAAACGCAGGAAAAGAGCCAATTACTAATGTGAAAGTATTTTATGGAGTTAAAAACGAAACAATTCAAACTATTAACCCCGGAGACAAAATATCACTCTCGCCTCCGGAAGGAAGCAACTTGAATGTTGTCAGAATAATTGCAGACAATGGGATAAATATTACAGCAGGATATCGAACTCCCATTAAGATGCCAGGAATGATGGGCTCATAAATATTAGATCTCCTTCCCACTATTAATAGAAAGCCAGTTAGTACACAGTTACTCGAAAGTGCTTTGTATTCATTATAACTAAAAATCATGACATTAAAATTACCGATTGTCAATTTTTTGCTATTGAAAAATTCAGTATTCAAGTCGTTATGCCAGGAAATAATCAAAGTTGATTCTTCAATTAGATCTGCCGGAATTACAAATGAAGACGGTGTAATATTGCACATTAGTCATCGCAAGGGTATCAAACCATTACTTTCTTCCGAAGAACGTGCTCAGTATGCTATTACTGCAGCAACCAGGCAATTTACAAGACTTAGGTGGGAAGTCTTATTGGGAAAGATACAATATGCAAGTTCTCATTACTCCAAACTTATTCGGGCCACTATCCCCATCACTGACGATAATAGAAAATTATCATTTGTGATAATACTATCCCTGGACGCAGGAACAGATAATTTTCATGAAATAATAGTAGAAAAGATAATTCCATTGATAAAGCAGAGGAAATCTGCTTTGATAAAATCCTGACGCCAAAGCCAATATTGAAAGTTTTGAGTTTATTTATTTTGCAGAAAATCCGCCATCTATAGTCAGAGTAATTCCTGTAATCCAATTCGCATCATCCGAACATAAATAAACAACAGCTCCAGAAATATCACTAGTGTTTCCAATCCTCCTTAGAGGAAACGATGATTCCAATAGTTCCTTAGACTTTTCATCCTGTAGATAAGGCTCTATAATGGGACTTCTTATAGTGGATGGCACAATACAATTACATCTAATACCATATGGACCATACTCGACTGCGATACTCTTTGTAAACATTATGATACCAGCTTTAGTAGCGCCGTATATGGAAAGTGGAACATTCGGAATAGCTCGTATGCCCAGCACTGATGAAATATTTACTATGTTTCCATTTTTTTTATCCATTATTATTGGCAGGACTGCCTTGGTCATCTGAAAAGTCCCGATCAGATTTGTAGATATAAGATTGTCCCATTGATCCTCACTCATTTGATGAAACGGAATTGGGTCATTTAGAACGCCAGCGTTATTTACAAGAATATCCACAGTGTCGAACGAAGATATAGTTTGTTCAATAACATTCAGTACTTCTGCTTCTTTAGTAATATCCGCACTTACTGCAAGTAAATTACTACTATTATCACTATCTGAAATAACCTTTGTCAATTTTGAACGACTTCTACCTACGAGAGTCACCTTGCAACCTTCTTTAAGTAGCCGTTCAGTAGTGGATCTTCCTACGCCCCCACCAGCGCCTGTTACAATTGCAACTTTTCCTTTGATACTCATATCATAAGCAATACATCTATAAACTTTTAAAGTTTAAAGAAATATAGATACTTTAAATTTGTAATAAATTTGTATTCTAAGGATGAAGCAGCCCTTTTCATTTTACAAGTACGGATTTTCCCCCAACGGTATTACGTTAGGAGTCATAGGCGGAGGGCAACTTGGAAAGATGCTTGGAATCGAGGCAAAAAGAATGTCGATGAAGCTTGCATATTTAGATCCTGATATGAATTGTCCTGCATCTACCCTTGCTGATCAAATGATCGTAAGTGATTTCAAAGATGAAAAATCTATTTTGGAACTAGCCGAAAAAGTTGACGTATTAACTTATGAAATTGAGCTTGCAAACTCTTCAGTCTTAAAAGATCTTGAATCCAGAGGGCATTTGATTCATCCAGCTTCTGGTGTACTGAAAACAATTCAAAACAAACTTCGGCAAAAGAAATTTCTAAAAGCAAAAGGTATACCGGTTCCAGCATTTGAAGAAGTCACTTCAGTAGAACAAATAAAAAAAATCTGTAAGGAATTTGGTTATCCATCAGTATTGAAGGCCTGCGAGGATTCCTACGATGGAAGAGGAAATTTTTTAATCAGATCTACCAGTGACGTTGAAAGAGGAATCAAGTATTTTGAAGGAAGAAGATGCATGATAGAAAAATACATTCATTTTACAAAAGAAATTTCCGTAATGGTTGCTCGCAATACTCATGGACAAATCGTGTCGTTTCCGGTAGTCCAAAACATTCACACAAACGGTATTTTGGATACGACTATAGTCCCGTCAGGAGAAAATAGAAGGGTGGAATCTAATGCAATGTCGATAGCTGAAAAAGTAGTAAAGTCATTAAGAGGTGTTGGTATATTTGGTATCGAAATGTTTCTGAAAGACAATAAGATAATGATTAACGAAATAGCCCCCAGACCTCATAACTCTGGTCATTATTCAATTGAAGCATGTAGTGTTTCACAATTTGAACAACACATTAGAGCCATACTTGGACTGCCGCTAGTAGAACCCAGATTGCTATCTCCAGTTGTCATGATGAACATTTTGGGGATACCTGATTACTCTGGAGAGTATTCGTTTAGAGGAATCGAAAAGGCTTTGTCCGTTCCTGGTCTTAAACTACATTTTTATGGTAAAAGGATTACAAAACCCCAGAGAAAATTGGGCCATTTTACTGTCACCGCAGAAAGGATAGAGGAAGCATTATCTAGAGCTAGAAGAGTAAGGAAGATGTTAACAATTGGAAAGCGAAATGGAGATAAACAAAAAAAATAAGCCACTTGTTGGCATCATTATGGGAAGTGATTCTGACCTGCAGGTAATGAACCAGGCATCAGAATTTTTAGACAAGAACCATGTTCCATATGAAATGCAGATAGTCTCAGCTCACAGGACACCAGAACTAATGTTCGAGTACGCGAAAAATGCAAAAAAACGCGGCTTAAGGGTAATAATTGCAGGAGCTGGAGGATCTGCACATTTGCCAGGCATGATCGCATCACTGACTACCTTGCCTGTAATAGGTGTTCCCATAGAGAGTCATAATTTAAAGGGAATTGATTCTCTACTTTCCATTGTTCAGATGCCAACGGGAATTCCCGTGGCTTGTGTTGCAATAAATGGTTCTATAAATGCGGCAATCTTGGCGTGTCAAATCTTGGCACTAGGTTCAAAAAATATTTCCACATATGTTGAAGAATATAGAAAGAACTTGCACCATA
>Ga0209999_1000074_pt1 | contig 11401 bp, 17 predicted proteins | sample InoplaM1AM_FD_187578 | JGI IMG/M metagenome (GOLD analysis project Ga0209999, IMG submission 187578) | Arabidopsis thaliana rhizosphere microbial communities from the Joint Genome Institute, USA, that affect carbon cycling - Inoculated... | ecosystem: Host-associated > Plants > Roots >...
TAGAATATATAGATAATATAGAATATATAGAATAGTATTAATATATAGAACATTCTAATTAATCTAATTAATTAGATTAGTAAAACAATTTAGATTATTCTAACAATTATGAATAATCATAATAATAAAAATATTCTAAATAATTAAAATAGTCTAATTATTCTAAATTGTCTAACTATTCTGAATTTTCTAACTATACTACCCCGTCTCTTCCAGAAAAAAAGGGAGTGGTGCATATGATAACTTAGCCACGTCTGGACTCTCTGGGCGTACCAATAGGGCTCTAGAGCTGTTGAAATTTTAGAGCTTGTCTAGCAGATTTTTTTCGAGCTCTGTTTTTATTACCTTTCCGTTTAGAGATGTAAAAAGGGTATTTATTGTGCCAGTCACAACATGAACAATTTTTCTTGAAACATTTTACTCGATCTCTACGTTTCACTCCGTATGTCCGCATAATATTCATCACCTCAATTTTATTATATATTGAAAAGTTTGAAATGTAAACTTATAGCGCCAACCTACATCCCTATTTTTTGTGAAAATTTTTTGAAAATTTTATACACCAGGCCATTTCCTCTATTCCTGTGTTCCGGTATTCCTGTGTTCCTGATAGCGCCATGAAAACCAATATAGCGCCATACATCAGGCTCAAAAAAGGATCCGAACCAATTGGGTCCAGATCTGTAATAAAATCATTTGGTTTTATCAATTACACTTCCAAATACCTTTATCTATTCGCTTCTGTCTCTCCATCATAGCACATAAATATTTCAAACTATTACGATTCTTGAACCTTAGATAATCGTAGAGCTGTCTATTAGTCATTTTATGGAAAGGTTTATACATTTTACTACCTCCTTAAAATAAAAATCTCCATGATTTATTATATCATGGAGAAAGAAAATTGTCAAACTATTTAGATTAATCTCTATGCTCAATCACATCAATCCACTTTCCGTTCTTTTTGATTCTCTTAACAGGTGGTGCTTTCGGTCTAACCATTTTTGGCTTTTCATCTTCCTCTTCATACTCTTCACCTGGGAAGAACATACCATAAGCAAAGATACTTCCAAGTATAACACTGATGACTGTATGATAATCCATTAGTAATCACTCAACCTTTCGTCACGTTCTTGTAGTGTAAGACCGACTACTCTCTTTTTACTAACAAATCCAAGACCATGTTCTTCAAACAACTTCCTCATTTCATATTGTCCAAGAGCCTGCTCAAACAGTACACTACCTATCTTTGCTACAGTACTATGATAAGTAATAGCAAACCAAGCTAACTTTTGCCAATACTCATTAGTAACTCTTATACCAAGTATATCGAAGTCCTCTTTTTGCATTTGCATATTATTATAGACTGGGAGTCTATCCTCAATCATAAGACTTATCTTGGCATCAGAGTAATTATCCAATGACTTTGTTAAGAACTTCTCCCCTACATACATCATACTAAGATGATATTCCATACAATGTGAACGAAAAATAGCTTTATTCTGAATTGGGACCCAGACTTTAACCAAGAACTTCTTATCAGACCTCGTTTTTCTTATCATATTTTACCTCCATATGTCAATATTGGTGCCATGATATATTATATTACTTAAATATCAAAATTATTCCACATTTTTTTAAAAGATTGGTTTACAGATTAAAAGTTTCTATATATAATATAACTATAACAGCTGAATATTTCACCCGTAAGGTCATGAACCTTATGGCTCCCCATAAAAATTTTGGTAAGTCATGCCGTAGACTCAAAACGTAAAAGGTTTAGTACAGCCGTTGCTATAAAATGTACTCGGTATTTAACGTCAGCTGAGTTTGTATTATTCTCAGTTTAAACAAAAATAGTAGGAGGAATTGCAATTAGCTTCTGTAAACTCTATCAAGGTCGAAATGAGATAGAGCTCTTGGAAGTTTTAATTTTTTCGATCTATAGAGGATTAGTATACTTTAATATAGAACATATGTTCTATATACCTCAACTCTGAAACATCAGAATATTCATACTACTAATGCTGAGGAACTTGTTCCGAAGCCAAATGAATAATAGAGAGGATAATTAGAATGGAACCTTATCTTTATAAACACAGAGCCAGAAATGTAATTCATTTAATTCAGGTTAATGAAAGCGTCCATCTATCAGATAAGTCCATCCATGATATTCACAGTAATATGTACCATGCAGTTTTAGAAGAAAATAAAAGAGCTCGCGAACGTGAAGAATACTATACAAAAGAATATGACAACCTGCTTAAAAAACGTTACCCTTTAAAATGGAATGAACTTAGAATTAAGTTGGCTCGAATGAAAACTCCTGAAGCAGATGAAGTATTAGAGTTAATGAGAAAATTAGATGAAGGGGAGAGTATAAGATAATGGAAACTTATCGTAAAAAAACTTTACTAGAAGTTATTGAAGTTTTAGAAAATGGTGATAGAAAAGTTCGCAATCAGGGAGATCCTTCAGATGTTTGGATTATTCCTTGTGAAACTTTCTTAAATACCTATGAAAAGGTGGAAGAATAATGAATATTTGGTTTATTATCTTAATGGTTATATGTGCTATAAACATTTTGGTCAACTTAGCTTTTCACGGCAGGTTAAAGGAACCAATGAAGTATAACTTCTTTACTACTCTAATTGCTGTTGCAATTGAATTAATCTTGATTTATAATGCTATTGTTGCAGGGTTTTAGATAAGTAACTATAATAGCACTATAGTTTGATACTAAAATGGCGCCATTTCCATAATGGTGCTATTTTTTTTACTTTTTTATACAAAATGGTATACAGATTATCTTAGCTAAGCATATATATTATGTAAGGTTATAACAATAACTTTACTAAGGAGGTATGACATGAAAACTAAGTTATGTGATAGTTGCCACTCAGAGGTCATTAAGGTCAAAAGAGGCAAACGTATCTCAGTTGAATGTTCATACTGTGGTGAACCATATGATGAGGCAGGTATTGAAGACTTCGCCGAGTTAGATGGTGAAGATGATGAGTAGGAAAACAACTTGCTCATGTGGTAAGATTATCCCAGAAGGATCACGCTGTGAATGTAAACAAAAAGCTAAGCGTGACTATATGAGAGAATATCAAAGAAACGATAAAAATAATCCATTAAAGACCACAAGATGGACTAAACTGAGAAAGACAATTTTAAAGCGTGATAAACACCTATGTCAGCGTTGCTTACTAAAGTATGGGATTGCCAACTCAACTGAGTTACAGGCTCACCACATAAAATCGAGAAGAGATTATCCAGAGCTCGTATTTGACAATAGGAATATAATTACATTATGTAAAACTTGTAACCTACAGCTAGGTACAAGCAACAAATTAGACTTCGAGTTAAGACATAATATGTCCGCTGACCGTCACTTTAACTTATAGGCGGTGTTAATATGGATGGAAAATTTATGATTTACGAAAGTGATATTCAAGATTACTTCTTCCATAAGCTTATTGCTGCTGGCTTGGCTCCTGAACAAGGAGATTTACAAGTCATTTCAGATATTGTCCTTGACTATCTTACTGATATAGGAGTTATTGATGATATTATGGTTGAAGACTATTATGAAGAGGACGAAGACGACTTTGAGGAGTGATAAATATGGCAAGAGCACGAAAACCTGCCTCACTCAAACAAGGAAAGTCAGAGACTAAAGAACAACTGCAAGTTCGAGAATCTATTGAACAGCAGTTATTGGGTGCTACTGATAAAGTTAATATTGTACCTGAACATCTTGACGAATTAGGTCAAGTATATTATGAGTATCTTGTTGGTGAACTTGAGATTTCAGGCTTACTATCAAATTTGGATATTCCTGTACTTGAACAAACTGCTGATTCGTTAAGTAAGATCCGCCAATGTGATGAGAATCTTAATGCTGAAGGATTAGTTATTACTCGTACTGACCGTTATGGTCATGAGAATAGCGTAGAGAATCCTTATGTTAAAATTAAGATGGCTTACTTGAATCAGTTTCGCTCTTTAGCGAACCAACTAGGACTATCACCTTCCTCACGTGCTGCTTTAGCAGGTAAAAAGATTGAGGAAAAAGAAAAACAAGAAGATCCATTACTTCAAATTCTTGGCGGTGGAAAATAGTTCAGTTACTTACTAGGAGGATTAGCCTATGAGTATTAAACAGCACAAAGCGTATCAGTATGCTCTTGATGTTGTTAAGGGCAAAATTATTACTGGTAAGTATATTAAAAAAGAATGTGCAAAATTTCTTAGAGATCTTGAAGATCCTGACTGTAAATATTATATTGATGAAGATGAAGTTAAAAAGATAACAGAATTGACTAAACTAATTAATATGGCTTCTGGTCCAGCTGCAGGGAAACCTGCCCATGATGCTTTAGCTGGGTTTCAGTGGTACTTTATTATTAATGCACTTTGTTGGAAGCATAAAACAAACAGTGAGAAACGCCGTTATGAGCGCTCTGTTTTACTTATCGCCCGTAAATCCGGGAAATCCTTCCTCGTAGGTCTGATATTTATTATCTTGCTATTAATTGAACCTCAGTTCTCTGAGTTCTATTCAGTAGCTCCTGACCGAGAGTTATCTTCTATCGTTAAGAAAGAACTTGAGCAAATGATTACCTCATCTCCTTTCTTGACTAAATACTTTGAAACAACTCGTGCTGAAACAAGATGTAAAGTTACCAAGTCAAAATTCGTTCCACTTGCTACATCAGAAAACCGCATGGATGGCCGTAAAGCCAACGTATATGTGGCCGATGAAGTTGGAGCATTAAGAAATCGTTATCCGATTGATGCCATGCAGTCTTCACAGATGAATATGATAAACCGTACAGGGATTCTTATATCAACGGCCTATGAGTCGTTAAATAATCCAATGACTGAAGAAATGGAATATTGCGAAAAAGTTCTTGATGGACATATAGAAGATGATACAACTTTTGCTCTTTTATATAAACCTGACGATCCTAAAGATTGGTTGAGTGACAAATCTTTAATTGAAGCAAATCCATTAATTATTGATGTTCCTGAGAACTTTGATTATCTTGTTAAGCAGCGTAAACACGCGGTTGAGATGCCAAGTTCAAGAAAGAACTTCCTAACTAAGCATATGAATATCTTCGTTGACGGAGATGATGCTGAAGTCTATATCTCTACCGATGACTTGAGACTGTGTAAATTAAATGGTTCATTTGATTGGAAGAATAAAGACGTTTATATTGGAGTCGACTTATCTTTGACAACTGATAACACTGCAGTAACTATGGTTCACTGGGATTCAATAAAACAAAAATTTTATTCCAAATCTTGGGGCTTTTTACCTGCTGATAATGTTGCTCAGAAGTCAAAACTTGAGAAAATTGACTATGATATGATGATTGAGAACGGTTATGCTTACAAATGCGGAGACCGTATTATATCTCACCGCTTCGTAGAAGATTTTGTATTAGGTTTACAAGATGAGTATGGTGTCAATATTAAAGGAATTGGTTATGACAAATACAATGCAGTATCCTCTGCTAATCGCTGGTATGAAGAAGGTTATGAAGTTGTTGAAATTAAACAGCACTCAAGTACACTTCACCCTGCTACTAAATTGTTGAAAGAATCAGTTCTTCAACAAAACTTTGGATATGAGCCTAACCGATTATATGAAATGAACTTTTCTAATGCTAGGGAAGTTAAAGATAATAACTTGAATACTTATGTAAATAAAAAGAAGTCTACAGGTAAAGTCGATATGGTTGCTGCAACTATCAATGCTTTCGTTCTTTGGAAGATTGAAATTGATGAAGGCGCTTCTGTATATGACGACAGAGACCTTATCATTTTATAGGGAGGAGGAAGTTTGTGGGATTCTTTAATAACTGGTTTGGGAAAAGTAAACCTGAACAAGAAGAACGTTCTGTTTTTGCTTCAACCCATACTCAAGGTGCTATTTACTCAATTTTCTCAACAGGTACAGCGATTACAGAAGAAGAAGCTATGCGGATTCCCTCTGTAGTATTTTGTGTCGAGTTGATTAGTGGGTCTATTGCACAACTTCCAATATACCTTTACAAGGAAAATGACAAGGGCGAAGTTGAAAAAGTACCTAATGATAGACGAGTATTCTTACTTAATAATGAACCCAACTCAATGTTAAATGGTTATAACTTTAAAAAGAAAGTTGTTAAAGACTATCTATTTTACGGCGCAAGCTATACTAAAATGGATAAAGCTCGAAACAGCGTTCTTGAAGTTCATCCTTTCGATATGAGAAATGTTCAAGTAACTAAGTATGTTTCAGACGGATATAAGTATAGTGCTGATGTAAAGCTAATGACTTATGGTCATGATGGTCAAGGACTTGAGAGAACATTCCAACCTTATGAATTAATTACAGTTCTTCGTGATTCCGAAGATGGTATTACTTCTCGAGGCGTTTTAGAACAAGGCGGTAAACTATTACAGCTTGCCCTAAATGAAGTGGAATATTCAAACAATATCCTTAAAAACGGAGCTCTACCTATCGGTGTTCTTCAAACTGCTAATAAGATTTCAGATCAGGCTATGAAACGATTGAAGCTAGGTTGGGAATCACTTTATAGTGGTGCAAAGAATGCTGGTAAAACAGTTATCCTTGAAGAAGGTCTTGAGTATAATCCTATTAGTTTAAAGCCTAATGATTTACAAATGGTTGATAGTAAGAAGATTACTATTTCCGATATTTCAAGACTATTTAATGTTCCTGAAAGTATGCTAAATGCTGATGCTAATAAGTATGCTTCAAATGAACAAAATAACTTACATTTCCTTCAATATACTTTGGCTCCTATTCTAATTGCTTTTGAAACAGCATTAGATAAATCACTTCTTTTAGAAGAAGAAAAGGAACAAGGTTATTACTTCAGATTTGATGTAAGTGAGATCTTGCGTACAACTGAGAAGGAAAAAATTGAATCAATTACCGAAGCACTTACTAAAGGATTATGGTCCTTAAATGAGTCTCGTGGTAAACTTGACTTACCAAAACTTGATGAAGATTACTTCATTTGGTCACTAGGTAATGTATTATTCAATCCTGAGACTAAGGAAATTATTGTTCCTAATATGCAAGGTAGTGCAGATTTAGATCAAGGCCCTATGAATCCGAAGCTTGATGATATGAAACAACCTTTGAGTAAATCAAAGACACCAAGCAAACCAAAAGATAAAGGGGTGACTAAGAAATAATGAAGATGGAACTTCGTGTTAACTCTTCAAGTATGGAAACTAATGATGATGGCACACTTACTGTATCAGGTTATGTAAATAAGACCGGGCAGAAAAGTAATATGCTAGGTCGTGAACAAAGGTTCCAAGAGATCATCAAACCAGGGGCTTGGACTCGTGCTATTGAAAAAGCAAAAGAAATTCATTTCTATGCTGAGCATGATAAAAACAAGATTCTTTCCTCTACTCGTAACGGTTCTTTACAATTACGAGAAGATGACCAAGGTCTCTACATGACTGCAACTATTAGTCCTACTTCGTGGGGTAAAGACTATTACCAATTGATTAAAGATGGTATCTTACAAAATATGTCTTTTGGCTTCCGAGCTATTAAAGATTCTTGGCGTAATATGGGAGATCATTTCCAACGTACTGTTGATGAACTTGAGTTATTCGAGGTATCAGTAGTTCGTGATCCAGCTTATGCCCAATCTTCTATTTCAGCTCGAGGTATTGATTTGGTTGAAGATGAAGTACCTGCTTCTGAATTAAATCTTCGTACTATCGAGATTCGTTCAGATGCTGATATTGAAGCTATCGCCAAAAAGATCTTTGAAATGCTACAAGCTAATGTAAAAGTTGCTGAACAGCATGAAGAACAACCTGAAGAGGTTACTGATGAACCTACTGATAAGGTTGATGAGCAAGTTGTAACTGAACAACCTACAGATGAACCGAAAGGTGAAGATAAGGTTGATGAAGTTGAAGACAAACCTACTGAAGACGAGAATGCTGACGAGCAACCTGAGGTTACTGACGAGCAAGAAGTCGAAGAGGAAAAAGTCGAAGAAACTCCGCAGCCAACTGCTGCTGAAAAATTAAGACAATTTATTAGTCAATATAAACAGGAGGAATAAGTAAATGAAAGTTAAAGCTCTTATTGAGAAAAAAAATTCTTTACTTGATGAGCTAGATAAAATTGCTCAATCAGTTGAAACAGAGGTACGTGGATTAACTGCTGAAGAAGAAACACGTTCTGCTGAAGTTCAATTGGAAATCGCTCAGTTAGACAAAGCTATTAAATTAGCTGAATCCCGTTCTAAAGAGAACGTGGAAATTGTTGAAGGAAACAAGGAGGAACGCTCTGTGGAAAAAGATTTACAATTTGAAGTCCGTGCTATCGAGCAGTTTCTACGTCAACAAGATGGTGAGGAAATTCGTGAGGTTCGTGCTAATACACCTGTAGTTACATCTGGTGCTCCTGGTACACTTTTAATTCCTACTCAACTTTCTAACTTGATTGTAGAAAAGCTATATGAAGTAGCAGCTATCTTCTCTCGTACTCGTAATTTTACTCCAGTTGCTGGTGTTTTAGAAGTTCTTCGTGAACAAGATCACGGTACTGCTGGGTTCGTTGGTGAGTTAACAAACCTAGTTGCTAATGACTTCCAAATGGATAAAGTAACTCTACGCCAAAAGCGTGCAGGTACTGCTATTGAGTTGTCTCAGCACATTATCAATGACTCAGGTATTGACGTAGTTAACTACTCTATCGGTCTATTGTCTAAACGTCTTGCATTAACTCTTGACCGTAACGTATTGAACGGTACAGGAGATGTTAACAACCAGTTCGAAGGTATGTTAGGTCATGCTTCTATTGGAAACGTAACGTCTGCTGCATCTCTTACTATCGGTACAGATGATCTGTTAGATCTTTACAACTCCATCCACCCGCAATATCAAGCTGGGTCAGTATTCGTAATGGGTCGTTCTACTTTCAATACACTTGTTAAGTTGAAAGACGCTAACAACCAATACTACTTCATCCGTGATATTACTGCAGGTGCTGCTGGTTACCGCTTGTTCGGTCTTCCTGTATTAATCAATGATGCTATGCCTGCTATTGCAGCTAACGCTCAAGCAGTGTTGATGGCTAACTTCAACGAAGCATATGCTACAATGGTTAAGAAAGGTCTTAATATGCAACATATCACAGGCGACACTACTCAAGCGCTTCGTGGTTCTCACTTGCTATTACTTGACGGTTACTTCGACGGTAAGGTTCTTAACCCTAACGCTGCGAAATTCCTTAAAGTTAAAGCGTGATCTGAGTAAAATAATTCGGGATTCCTTCGGGAGTCCCGGTTATTTTTTTGCTTATTTTAGGAAGATTTTATTGTAATCAGTATACAGTTTCTCCTCTGAAAGCATATATATTATGTAGGATTTATTACTATTGGGGTATAGCTCAGTTGGTAGAGCGCTTGACTGTTAATCAAGTTGTCACAGGTTCGAGCCCTGTTATCCCAGCCATGTCGGTGTAGTGTAATTGGCAACACTGCAGTCTCCAAAACTGCCATTCTAGGTTCGAGTCCTAGCACCCTCGCCATGCCGTTCTAGGTTTAGCCTGAACTATTTGTAGTCATGAATACGGTAGTTCGGTCGGTGAGTTCAATCCTTACCAAACGGCAGATTACGGACGAATAGCTGAGAAGGATTAGCGATGGTTTGAAACACCATAGAGAGTGGATCGTTACCACTTTTGTCCATTAATGAGGGCAATTTACGAAGGGGTAAATTGAGAGTAAAGCGTATAAGGATGGGGCTATTACTCACATATTCTTACAATAAAACACCGATTTTATTATAGAAAAAAGCTCTTGGAGGTGTATATATTGAAGTTAAAATTTAAACAAAGCGTATATATTGTGGATGTAGGTAATGTAGACGCAGGTCGAGAACTTGAAATTGAAAACAAAGCTCAAGCATTAAGTCTTATCGAAGCTGATTATGCTGTAGAGGTAGTAGAAGAAAAACCCAAGGCTAAACCCAGTAAAAAAGTTACTGAAAAAGCTGGTGAATAATAATGGACTTATTAGCTAAAAAAATTACAGAACTTGATTTACCATTTGTTAAAGATTATCTTAAAGTAGACTTTACTGATGATGATACCTTACTTACAACTCTTATTGTTGCTGCTTATTCTTATGTTCAAACAATGCTAGGCTTCAAAATTGAAGACGAGTGGACAACTACTGAGGAAATTCCCGCTGAATTAACGGTTGCTTGTTTAATGATTGTTGCCCATTGGTATGACCAAAGACAAGTTCAAACTGTTGGTACTTTAGGTGATGAAATCAAGTTTGCTGTTACAGCAATTGTTGACGCTCATAAGAGACCGTTAAAAGATCAGTACGAAGATGAAGACGAAGTTATTTATTTAGTGTAGGTGATGTATTATGTATATGAAAACTAACTCTAGAGAGTTCGGAAGTTTCATACAGCACCTAGTTGAGTTAGGTCATGATGGATTTGATGCTATGTTAGGAACTATGCACGAATCCGCAGAAGAGGGTCTTTGGACACTCCATGACGAAGCAAGTAAACGTACTCAAGAACATACAGGACAGTTATTAGATTCCTTTGTTCTTGGTAATAAGTACTGCGTTTATGATGTAGGAGAAGCAGATATTGTTTTTGGTTCAGCTCTTTATTATGCTCAAATGGTTAACAATGGTCATGCTATCGTACCTCCGGGTTATAGACGAGACTATCGTAGACAGAAAAGACGTAAAAGAGAAAATCAAAGATATGACTATTATGAAGGTGCTCATTTTTTCAACCCTGCATTACAAAAAATTGAACGAGAGTTCACAAATGCTATGGCTCGAGATCTGAATCTTATAGTTGAAAATACATCTTTCATCAGAAAACGTAAAAGAAAGAAAAAATCAAAAGGTGCTCACTAGGAAGGAGGTTAGTCTATTAGATGGCATCTAAAAAGTTTAGTAGATTAAGTATCATGCTTGAGGCTCGAGATCGTATGTCTCGTCCGTTACAACAAGCAGCCCGTGCTTCTCAAGGCCTTCAAAGTCGAGTTGAATCATTAAGCAGAACTTTAAATTCTAGTAGAAACTCTGTTCAAAATGCAGCAGTTGCTAACCGTATTCTTGCCGAAAGGTATAGAGAATTAGGTCAAAGAATTGGAGTTGCCGATGAGCAAGTTAAACTATCTGTTAAACTATTCAGAATGTTGCCTGCTCCTATTAGACTAGCAGCTTATACAATTGAGGGCTATGTTAAGGCACTTAGAAATGCAGTTACTCAAAATGCTATTGTAAAAGTATCAACTAATCTTTTAACATTAAGTTTTAAAGCCTTATCAGCTGCTGCTTATAACTTAGGTTATTATGCAACT
>Ga0209999_1000075_pt1 | contig 11400 bp, 9 predicted proteins | sample InoplaM1AM_FD_187578 | JGI IMG/M metagenome (GOLD analysis project Ga0209999, IMG submission 187578) | Arabidopsis thaliana rhizosphere microbial communities from the Joint Genome Institute, USA, that affect carbon cycling - Inoculated... | ecosystem: Host-associated > Plants > Roots >...
AAAAATACAATACATGGAGAAGCCTGCCTCGCTTTTCGAAAAATTTCCCTTACACCTTTTTCTGATTCGCCTACCCATTTTGAGAGCAATTCAGGACCCTTTATGCTGATAAAATTTGCTTCGCTCTCGTGAGCAGCTGCCTTTGCCATTAGTGTCTTTCCCGTACCGGGCGGCCCGTAAAGAAGTATGCCCTTGGGTGGAGTAGCGTCTGAATGCACAAATAGTCCGTGGTACTTTAGAGGCCATTCCACTGCTTCTTGCAGTTCTTGTTTGACTTCTGCTACTCCGCCTATATCTTCCCATTTTACATCCGGAATCTCCACGAAAACTTCTCGCAAGGCCGAGGGTTCTATTTCCTTGATTACACTCAAAAAGTCATCCATTGTTACTACTATCTTCTTGAGAATATCGGATGGAATGTTCTCTGTAGTAAGATCAATTTCAGGAAGTACCTTTCTCAGAGCCCTTATCCCTGCTTCTTTTGCGACGGCCTGAAGATCTGCCCCAACAAAGCCATGAGACATATTCGCTATTGTACCAAGGTCTACATCCTTCTCCAATGGCATCCCTCTAGTGTGTATCTGAAGTATTTCCAATCTACCTTCTTTGTCGGGCACACCTATTTCGATTTCCCTATCAAACCTGCCGGGTCTTCTGAGGGCAGGATCAATTGCGTTGATTCTGTTCGTAGCACCAATTACAACCACCTTTCCTCTTGATGACATGCCATCCATCAATGATAGAAGCTGGGCTACGACTCGCCTTTCTACTTCACCTGACACTTCTTCTCTCTTTGGAGCAATTGAATCAATTTCATCTATAAAAATAATAGCAGGTGCGTTTTCTTCAGCTTTCTTAAAAATTTCCCGTAGTCTTTCCTCAGACTCACCATAGAATTTGCTCATTATTTCGGGTCCTCCAATTGTATAGAAATTGGCATTAGTTTCACGTGCCACGGCCTTTGCCAAGAGCGTCTTCCCTGTACCAGGAGGTCCATGCAACAATACCCCCTTCGGTGCCTCAACACCAAGTCTCTTGAACAGTTCTGGGTGTCTCAAAGGGAGTTCTATCATTTCCCTCAGGCGGGAAACTTCATTTTTTATACCTCCTATGTCCTCATACGAAATTGAGGGAACGTCGCCTTCTTTTGCAACTTGAACTGCTTTTTCGCTTTCTTCAGATATTGTCATCTCAGTAGGATCTTCAATTAAAACTGGTCCTGAAGGTTTTGTAGAGATGACGACAAGATCAACTCTTTGACCCATTATTGTTAAGGGAAAAATATCCCCTGTACTTAGCAAACTTCCTAAAAGATACTCTTTAAGATACCCTTCGGCTCCAACAATTCGAAGTGGTTCCGTTGGTGCTAACGTAACTTTTTGTGCACTTTTTGCCTCAACCTTCTTTATTTCAACAGAGTCATTAATTCCAACGTCTAGCCTGTTTCTCAGATAACCATCTATTCTCACAAGACCTTTGCCTCTATCTTTCTCTCTTGCGGGCCATGATAGAACACTTGTTTTCTTGCCAAGAGACGAAATTTCCAATGCATCGCCTGCAGATAAATCAAGTTGCTGGGCCACTTCAGGGTCTACCCTTGCAATTTTTCTTCCCACGTCGGATTGCTCTGCTTCGGCTACTTTCAAATTAGTTCCAATATCATTATTTCTCGATTCCTTATTATCACTCAAATGAGATCACAATCAGTACACATCCATTATATTTAAAAATCACATTTTAGTTCGTGTTAAAAGTAGACTCAATTTATTATGCCCTGAGTTCTAGAATTAAGATTCAAAATCAGAGATCCATATATTACTGATAACACACTGTGATGATATTTAGGTTTAGAACTGATATCTTAAAAATTGAAGAAAAACACTTTTTGTTACTAGAGAAGTTAAAATGTTCGATCTGGGTGCCCGTTATTGTGGTCAGCAATATTATAGATCTTTTCTATATAGAATTAGAACATACGTAATCTATCAAGTACCTATAATGTCAAGAATTGCATTTTCATAAATATATCTCAGTTTTTTATAAATATCAAGACATGTAGTTCTATCAAATAAAAGCTTCTCGTAAACGATATATTTTGTGGGATCAATAATTTCTCTTCCACATAATACGCATCTGTCCACAATACTATATGATTTAAAATGTATAAAAGAATTATAGTTTAGAAATTTTGGTGTCTCTTACTCATTCAGTATCTATTTAATATATTTAAGATGCCTGAACTATCTACGTTATTATTGTCTCAAAGGCTGTTAGAAAGGAGGATAGCAATCATGATTTCTTTAATCGTCCTAGCTGGTATAATATTTTCCTGCTTGACTTACCAGTACTATTTGAAAAATTCTTCGGAGATTCAGAAAATTGCTGTGGAACATATTCAGAATAGTACCCTCATTAAGGTCACGGATCTCAGTCACCTTCTTAGAAATAAGTTTGATTTAGTTACTGTGAATCTGCAATTGCTTGCCTCGTCTAAAGAATTGAGTGAGCAAAATTTAGAATTAGGAAAAATATTGGTGAATTCTGCTCAAAAAACGACTGCAAATGTAGTTGACTTTTATAATTGGGTGGATAGCAATGGAAGTAGTATTTGGTCAAGCGCTAACTCTGATGTTAACACTAATATGAAGTTCAAGGTATTTTCCAACGCATCTGCACTTTATTTTTCAAAAGTTAAAGATACACAAGTTCCTACATACAGTAACACACTTAAATTTACAAACGGTCAGTCCGGCATATTGATACTCTATCCCATAATTGATACTCAGAACCGAAGCACAAATATTAACAGAACTAATGAACAATTTAAAGGAGCAATTTTAGCGGGAATAACATCTGATACTCTAAACCAATATTTAGGAAGCCAGATTTCTCCGCTGTCTTCGGCAAATTTATCCTTAGTTGATTCAAGTGGCTTGATGACAGTGACAGGAATACCGCAATTAACCGGCACAAACGTATTTGACAGAAAATTCTCTTCGTTGACAGAACGAACTGGTGTTAATAAAAATGTAAAAAGTATAATAGATGTCTTTAGATCAGCTGCGTCAAATCCTAAGACTGGCACAACTGATGTAACCTTCGAGGGAAAAGACCTTACAATATCTTATGCGCCAGTCGTATCGAACGGAATTCACTATTTTACGATAATATTGATTTTGCCACATAGTTTGGCATCCTCTCTAGATGAGCTTGTGGTACAGCAGAGAAATTTTGCCGTAGCAGCTATGTTAATAATTGTCCTGAGCGCCTTGGGTATTTTTTTTGTTATAACTTATTGGAACAAGGGATTAAGAAGGGTGGTATATATCCAGACAAAAGAATTACAGGAGACAGCCAAAAAATTGACTTATCACGACAAATTGCAAAAAGAGTTCATAGACATTGCAGCTCACGAATTTAGAACGCCAATCCAATCGGTCCTAGGTTACTCAGAAATGATTCATGCAAATCTAAAAAATTTTGATCAATATTTTGAGAAAATCATAAGGAATGCAAGGAGATTAGAAAAGTTAACCGAGGACATACTAGATGTGTCAAGGATAGAAGGCAACAATCTTCAGCTGTCAAAATCGAATTTTGATTTGAACCGTACAATCCAACAGGTAATTGAAGACTATCAAAAAGAAGCCGCGAATAAGAATGTAAAGATAATTCTCGATTTTAAAAAGAACGTTCCTACTACCATATATGCGGATGAAGCCAGGCTGCAACAGGTTATTAACAACCTACTATCTAATGCAATTAATTTTACCAACAATGGTACTGTTATTATAACAGCATATAAAGCTCAAGTTGACACCAATGTCGAAATGGGACAACATGATGAAGAGTCAATTGTGGTAGAGATAAAAGACACTGGTTCCGGTATTAACCCTGAAATGCTTCCGAGGTTATTTGAAAAATTTGCCACAAGGTCCGGATCTGGTACTGGATTGGGCCTGTATATTTCAAAAAGTATTGTGGATAGCCACGGTGGAAAAATATGGGCATATAACAATAAAGATGGAATCGGTGCAACTTTTACGTTTACGCTTCCCATTCCCGTCAATAAAGCCAAAAAATAGCCTAATACATGAGTAATTCGAGTAGTCAATTTAAAACATACAATGAAATTATCAACTAACTGAGGAATTTTTTTAAGTCGGAATCTGCCAATAATACCGTTGAAGCGTAATCGTGTAATGTTGGTTGACGATGAAATCGACATTATAGGCCTATTCAGTGAGGTTTTAACGCTGAATGGCATTAATGTCCAGCCGTTTACCAATCCTGAGGAGGCACTCAAGGATTTTGAGATTAATCATGACTCATATATCCTCGTAATATCCGATGTAAGAATGAAACCTATCTCTGGTGTTGAATTTATCAAGAAACTTAGGGATATTGACTCTAAGATAAAGGTGATTGTGATGACAGCATTCGAAATAGATGGGAATCAACTAAAAGAAATTGACACTGATGAATTCTTCAATAAACCTATTAGGATTAATGATCTCGTTCAAATTGTAAAAAAATACGTCGGCTAGAATTTGCTTATTGAATGTTGAAAGTGATGAAAGTGATGATACTCCAATCGACCTTGTTAGAGTTTCAACCCATATTCAGATTCTAAAAGATTATTTCTGAGATAGGCATCTATATTTTTCATTACTGTTGGATTTCCCTCTATATGTTTTATAAGTCTAGGATTGCTGTAATGCATATCACGATATTTTATGCTATCATCATCTGAATAATAATCAAATTCTACAGTTAAAATCCCAGAAATATGCTCAGCGTCTTCTATTACATTAAACGCTATTAGATGACTAAGTCTCAGGGGTTCTCCTTTATCACCAAATACGTATTCGTCTTTACAGTAGGCAGAGCTATGGTCTTCAGCCATTTTAGTGTGATTACGATACACTCCAGCCATTAGTCTTTAAATGCCAGCATTGTCTTTAAAGATTACTCAAAATATCATGGCATCGATGAAAATCGACCTTATATGTTTCAAAATATAACGCAACGAGGTATTACATCTATAAATATTTTGTTGGTCACTCTGCATTGATGGTGCAATCATTATTAGAAAATGAAAAGGAACCAGATGTCTATGAGTTGGGTGTTGCTGAGGGAATCAAAGAAATGTTAGCTCTCAGAGGATTTACCAAAGAGAAAAATACTTAATTCAACGGTAAACAATTTGGCCGAGACTCTCCAGATAGACTATTATGTGGCGCTTATCATATATAATTCGGCAAAAAAAAATTAGCCATGTTAATGTAGGCTTTCCTATCAACTATGAATTGAACTGCGTGTTACGGTATTTGTATACAACATGTTATAACTTTACCTTGTTAGATGTTTGTTGGTTGTAACTTTACTGTATTAAGATATAATACTATTTTCTCGTTCTCAAATAACATTTGCTCTAAATTAGCTTTTAGTACAATTAATAAGTTTAAATCATAGATAATTATGGAACTGTTCTTTCATATAGCACCATGACTCGATAAATTTATTGAACTTCAGGTCATCAATTTCGGGAAAATTTTTTAACCGTTGTCTGACAAAAAGACTGCTATATAAATTCTTTTGATCAATCGCAACTCTAATGATTAATATTTGGCTTAGGTCATTTTATCAGTATGAATGGCATGAAACGCATGAAATTACGACATAACACTGATAAGTCATGTTGAGGTATAGTCTGTAAGAGGAAATCTTTTGATTTATCATTTTAGTTTTTACGTCGATTGGAGGAAAAAATGTGCGGAATAGCAGGCATACTGAACAAAAATAACCATGGCGTAACTGAGGATCTTATCCTGATGTTATCTTGTATGCATAATAGGGGTCCTGATGGGGTCGCTATCCAAGTTGGCGAAAATAGACGCAATTCTATGGAGTCTTCTGAATTATCTAGCCCTTATACAGATGGAAGATTTGGCCTGGGTCATGTGAGATTGGCCATTGTAGGCGGTCAATTAGGAAAACAGCCATTTACAAGCTGCGACGGACGAATTACACTAGAACACAATGGGGAAATCTATAACTACAAAGAAATAAGAAATAGATTGACAGCTACACACAATTTCGTCAGCAGTTCGGACAGCGAAGTCATACTTCATTTGTTAGAAGAAAAGCTTGCACAATCGGCAAGTTTGTTGGAAGCAATAACAAAAATGGCAAAGACCTTAGATGGTGTTTATGGGATTGCAGTAAAAGATCATAAGACTGGGGAAATTGCACTCGTAAGAGACTTGCTAGGTGTAAGGCAGCTTTACTATAGTGACGATCCTGAACAGGTAACATTTGCTTCTGAACAAAAAGCAATCTGGCTATTGGGAGGGAACAAATCAGTACGGAGAGTGATGCCTGGACATGCCGTTATCATCAGCAATAAAGGTTCGTTAATTGAACATAGAATTGCCGAACCTCCTAGCAGTTTGAAATCGGATAAGAAGGATTTTAAATACAACACACTTGAAGAGGGCTTAAAGGCATACAAGAAATCATTAATTTCAGCAATGAGAAAGCGTACAGAGGGACTTGACAGAATAGGAATAATTTTTTCAGGGGGTATCGACAGTGTGCTAGTAGCCTGGCTAGCCAAAGATCTAGTAAAGGAGGTAATATGTTATAATGCTGGCACTCTTGATTCATCAGATATTCTTTTTGCCCGCAAAGTAGCCGATGATCTCCAATTGAAACTTGTAGTAAACGTTATCACCAAGCGCAGTACTGAGGAAATGTTACCAAAAATTATTCATTCTATAGAGGAAAGAGATGCTGTTCAAGTTGAAGTTGCTCTGCCTATTTATTCGGCTATGGCTTTGGCCAAAAAAGACCACATTAAAGTAGTATTTTCTGGTCAAGGAGTAGACGAAATATTCGGAGGCTATCCATGGTATCCAAAAATAGTAGCAAGTGAAGGTTATTCTTCACTACGGAATCACATGATTGAAGATTTATTCTTACTATATAAGGAAACGTTAGAAAGAGAAGATAAAACAACTATGGCACATGGTATTGAAATGAGGGAGCCGTATTTGGACATAAATGTCATCGACACTGCATTTGACATGAATCCAAGACTAAATGTCACAGGACCTAATGATACTCTTGGAAAACAGGTCCATAGAAAATTAGCAGCCGAACTGGGCATTCCCAAGGAAATAGCATATAGGAATAAGTCGGCGGCCCAACACGGATCAGGAATACATTTCATTATTGACGAGATGGCCCGGGAGAATGGTTTTACTGAAAGTACTATTTCTTCTGGTTATGTGCGACAGCTCGAAAAAAGAGAGCTATTAGGAAGCTCTCAGAGGTACGGATTTAAGTATGGCAATAAAGAGCTGTGGCAAACTGCTCCCCACATACAGTTGTATTTAGACAAGATTTTTGAAGGCGTCTTTGGAAAATCAAGCTCATCTATTGACACTTCTGATGAAGAGCATTTGTTAACCAATCGAATTATAAGAAAATCAAATTAAGTTCTTTGAAAGGGCCAGGAAAGTAAACCAAAAAACGTATCCTTACTTTCTGTTTGCGATATTAATAATAGAGTTTTCCAATTGCGCAAGTCTCAAAGGCTTTATTAAAACCTCCACACGTTTGTTATCAAGAAAAGGCATTTTAATAATTTCTTTAGTAACAGTCTCGTATGCCGTAACCATCAAAATAGCGGCGGATGGATGTTTATTTAGTATCTGTAAAGCGGCGTCTAATCCATTCTTATCATTAGGTAACTTGTAGTCTATTATTGCTACATCAGGCTTGATTCTATCATAGTCCGATAGAATTTCATTTGCAGTAGTTGATGTAGCCACTACGTTATGCCCTCTGCTCAATAAATAATCCTTGTACAGCAACAGGATATCCTGCTCGTCTTCAATAATCATAATGCTCAAGCGTTTCTTTTCTTTCTTTGCCATTTCGTAAATTGTCTTATTTTGTCCATAATATTACTTTAATGTCGCCATATAGAAAAACAGTACAATGCGTTAATGAATACTAAATTTTTGAACATTCCCGAAATGTTAGAAAATAGCATTCATCTTAAGGCTAATTATTAATGATTGTAAAACAGCCAGTGAAATAGCGTTCCCGGCGTTCCTAATACATATCATTAATCAATCATTATTTGTCTTATTTATCATTAGGTCCATTCGGAATTTGTGGAAAGATTTTCTTGATGTCCAAGAATCTCTTCCTTAATGTAACTACACTTACGTTTCCAGCTAACGATATTCTAGATTGACTTGTCTTCTCACCTTTCTCTAAGCATGCTCCATAAAGCACAGCAACAGCAATTGCACATGGATCCTTCCCAAAGGATACAGGATCATCTTTTATCTGTGACATCATTTGTATCGCGTGTCTTAGCGTCTTTTCGCTAATTTTTGCATTGTTGGCAATTCTAGCCAAATGTGAGGTTGAATCGATTGATGGGAGTCGAACCTTAAGTTTCCTTACTAATAATCGGTAACACTTGCCTGCGAAAATCTTATCTGCATCAGATATTTCAGCTATTTCTTCTATGGTTCTTGGGACATTCATCTCTCTGCATGATGCGTATACGCATGCTACCACAAAACCCTTTATTGATCTTCCTTTTATGAGGTTCTGATCCAAGATCTTTCTGTAATAGTATGCTGATTTTTCGACTATTGTGTCACTCAATGAAAGCTTATCTTTTATCCTTATAAGAATGGCAAAAGCGTTCTTTAGGTTTCTATGGTAACTCCTATTGTTGTTAGAGATCTTGTTCCAACGTCTCATGCGCTGTATGGCTGAACGCTGTTCAACCCTTATTGCTACTCCATCCGCGTCTACGTTAGAGTATGAAATCATGGTAGAAAGATTTTTGTCATGATGAGCCAACGATGACGGAGTACCTAGATTCATGCTACTCAGGTTCATATTCATATCTAGCAATGGATCAACGTTTTCCCTTTCTACTGACAGAACAACTCCACAACCGCTGCAAATTTTTTCTCCAGTCCCGTGGTCGAACACTACGGTTTCCCCTCTGCAGTTTTTGCATTCCTCGCTTTGTTCTTCCTGTACTATACTTGTCGCTTTTGGTCCATTTGCAAAATTCATAAAACGAATTCAGTACCAATTACTATTAAAAAGTAAGTATACAAAGTGATTGTACTAATCGCATGTATTGCGGAGTAACACAGATGGTTGCAGGACAACACATTTATTTTTGAGACACATATGTATAATGTGCCTACATCAACTACAAGGTCCTTCCGTGTCGATACAGAGTTAGCAAAAGTATTAGATGAAGAGTCTGAAAGGATGGGAGTTTCGGTAAACGCATTGGTAAACATGATTCTTAAGCGGTACTCAGAGTTTACCCGATTTCTTTCTAAAATTGATTTAGTAGTAATAAATAGAGAATTGCTGAAATCACTGTTTGATTCCTATCCAGATGAAGATATTTATGGTCTGGGAGTAGCAATAGGAGAAATCATACCACGTGATACAGTACTTTTCTGGAAAAAGACATTGACTTTTGAAACCATCATAGAGTATATAGAGAAAATAATTTGTCGTTATGGGTTTTTAGGCACTTACGATGAAACGACTCAAAATGATAAAAAAATTATTGTCATAAGACATCGACTCGGACAGAAGGGATCCCAATTCTTGCATGGTTTTTTGAAATCAACCCTAAAAAGTACACTTAATTTGGATAGCTCCTTTGAACTTACAGAATCCTCAGTCAAATTGCAGATAAACAATTAATCAATTATGATAATTAAATATTATCAAATTGAAATTTTTGGGTTAATATTAGAAATTTTAGTCTTTAATCCGCACCGGAAATTGATCGAATAATATTATAATCCCGTAGTGAATTTTTAGGTGTGAAAATTAAAAATCACGAGATCAATCCGGCCTTACTGGTCATCGATATGCAAAACGGATTTGTCAGTAAGGGAGGTTCGTATGATTTAATGGGGCTAAATATTTCCAAATACAGTGAAGTAGTTCCCTCCCTTAAACAACTTATTGGTTTTTGTAGGAAAGTCAAGATACCTATCTTTTATTCACAGGCGGTTAGAGAGGAGTCTGGAATTGACCTATTGACAAGATCGCATAGAATATTACCAAAATCAAGGGAGGAAAGGATAAAAAGAAGACCAATTTGCATCAGAGGTAGTTGGGATGCTGAAATCGTTGAAGAATTAAAGCCTAATTTCGATGATCATGTGGTTATAAAGAGGAGGGATTCGGTATTTCAGGACACAGAAGTCGAAGTCTGGTTAAGAAGTTTAGGAATTGATTCAATAATTTTTGCCGGTATAGATACGTCTATTTGTGTGGAATCCTCTCTAAGAGATGCATTCAACCATGGGTACGATATAATACTAATTTCTGATGCAACTGCTTCTAATAACCTAAACCATTACAATTCGACGCTTGATAATATTCGTAATTACTATGGATTAGTGATGAATCTAAATGAGTTTATTGGTAATTCTGGCAAGGATATCAAGTAAATGAATACTACTTTTAATGAACAATCTATAGATTATTGTTGTACCACGTACATGATGATTAGTTGTCAACTGGGTTAGATTGATGCTACTTCCTCAACCCTCTCAGTTGACTGTGTTTAGAGGCTTTGAGCAATTACTCCACCAAAACTTAAAACCTTAATGGGTTTAAGCTCCATTAGATTACAATAATTTTGTCAAGTCCTGTGTTGCAATTAACATTTAGTTTTGGCGCCACATCATCAACATACATCTTCCATCTGGCCATAATTGTTACTCCATAAATTTTGATGATGGACCGCGTCAAGACAATCCGTATGTCTGGATAGCAGCTCCATTTATCACTTTAGAATCCGAAGAAGAAAGAAATAATACAACATTCGATAAATCTTCTAAAGATAGCCACTTACTAAAGTCAGCATTTGGCATCGCCCTTCTGTTAGCTTCGGTGTCAATAGTTGTTGGCAAAATGCAGTTTATGTTAATTTTGTCTTCTCTAAACTCTAATGAGATTGATTCTACAAATCTTATTAGTGCTGCCTTTGATGCGGCATATGCAGAATCATATCCATCTGATTTCAATCCGGTCTTGGAAGATACAAGAATAATGTTTCCACCGTTTCCAGATTTCATGACTGGAATCACATGCTTGCTTATTAAAAATGCAGACTTTAAGTTTAGATTCATCATTGCCTCCCACTCGTCTTCTCCTAATTGAGTAACATTCTTGCCGCCCAAGTACCCACCTACTGTGTTAACCAATATGTCTATTTTTGCAAATTTTCTGATCAATATTGGTACCGCTTTAAGTATCTCTTTTTCACTCGAAATGTCTAATTTGATTATTTCTACTTGAGGGTTGACACGCTTTAATTTG
>Ga0209999_1000077_pt1 | contig 11311 bp, 8 predicted proteins | sample InoplaM1AM_FD_187578 | JGI IMG/M metagenome (GOLD analysis project Ga0209999, IMG submission 187578) | Arabidopsis thaliana rhizosphere microbial communities from the Joint Genome Institute, USA, that affect carbon cycling - Inoculated... | ecosystem: Host-associated > Plants > Roots >...
GGACATGGGTGTCTCCCTGCTGTGAAAGGTGCGCCGCTCAGGCGGCGCCGGCCAGTCGCGCGGCCTCGGCCAGGTCGACCGAGACCAGGCGGCTGACGCCGGGCTCGCGCATGGTAACGCCGGAGAGCTGCTGCGCGGCCTCCATCGTCGCCTTGTTGTGGGTGACGAACAGGAACTGCACTTGTTCGCTCATCTCCGAGACCATCGCGGTGAAGCGGCCGACATTGGCTTCGTCCAGCGGCGCGTCGACCTCGTCGAGCAGGCAGAACGGCGCCGGGTTGAGCCGGAAGATCGCGAACACCAGCGCCACCGCGGTCATCGCCTTCTCGCCGCCCGAGAGCAGCGAGATGTTGGACACGCGCTTGCCCGGCGGGCGCGCCATGATCGCCACGCCGGTGTCGAGCAGGTCCTCGCCGGTGAGCTCCAGGTAGGCGTGGCCGCCACCGAACAGCCGCGGGTACAGCTCCTGCACGCCGGAGTTGACCCGGTCGAAGGTGTCCTTGAAGCGGCCGCGGGTCTCGCGGTCGATCTTGCGGATCGCGTCCTCGAGGGTTTCCAGCGCGGAGGTGAGGTCGGCGTCCTGCGCGTCCAGGTATTCCTTGCGCTGCGCCGCCTCGGCATGCTCGGCGATCGCGGCCAGGTTGACCGGTTCCAGCCGCCGCAGCCGGGCGTCGAAGTCGGTGACGGCCTTTTCCCAGGTGGCGATGTCGGCGTCCGCCGGGAGCGAAGCGACGACGTCGTCGAGCACGAACCCCGCCTCGGCCACCGCGCCCGACAACTGCCCGGCCTTGATCTCCAGCGCCTGCTGGTCGAGCTTGCGCTGGCCGATCTTCTCCCGCTGCGCCAGCGCCTGTTCGTCGCGCTGGTGGCGGGTCTGCTCGTAGCCGCGCAGTTCGTTGTCGATGCCTTCCAGCGCGGAACGCGCGGCGGCCAGCGCCTTCTCGGTGCGCACGCGCTCCTCGAGGGCGGCCTGGCGCTCGCCCTCCAGCGCGCTGACCGGCGAATCGCCCTCGGCCAATTGCGACGCGAGTTCGCCCAGGCGCGCATCGAGCTGGCCGCGCTGGCCGCCCATGCGTTCCAGCGACTGCGCCAGCGCCGTGATCTGCGCGCGCCGGGTTTCCACCGTCAGCGCCAGCGCATGCGCGGCGTCGCGCGATTCCCGGGCCGCGCCACGGGCCGCGTCGCGGGCCTCCCCGAGGCGGTTGCGTTCGGCGTCCAGCGACTGGCGCGCGGTTTCCAGTTCGGCCATCCTGGCGACCGCGTCTTCCAGCTTCGAGCGCGCCTCGCGCGCCTGCTGGCGGCTGGTGTCGAGGATCTCGGCCAGCTGCGCGGTTTCGACGTCGATCTTCTCGATCCGCCCGCGCGCCGAATCCAGCCGTCCCTGCTGGCCCTGCAACTGCCCGGCCAGTTCCGACACGCCGCGGTGCGCGAGGTAGAGCGCGCGCTGCGCGTCCTCGCGCTGCTGTTCGGCGACCAGGGCGCGGTCGCGCCAGGCTGCCAGGCCGCGCTCGAGTTCGGTTTCGCGGTGCTGCAGTTCCTTGATCTGCCCGCGCAGCGACTGGATCTCCTTCTCGCGCAACAGCGCGCCCTGCTTGGCGGCGCCGGAACGCAAGACCCGCACCCAGCCGGCACCCAGGCGCTCGCCGTGGCGGGTGATGACCGACTCGCCGTCGCCCAGCCGCGGCAGCAGCGCGCGCGCATCGGCAAGGGTTTCGACCGCATGCAGCTTCGACAGGATGCGGCCGATCGCGGCCGGCCCCCGCACTTTCGCCGCCAGCGAGGTCGGCGGGTAATGGACGCCGCCGCCATCGGCCGACACCAGCGTCAGGCGGCCTTCGCCCAGCTCGCCGAGCGCATCGACGAGCGCTTCCGGCGCCTCGACCAGCACGCCCTCGATCAGCTGCCCCAGCGCCGATTCGACCGCGTTCTCCCAGCCCGCCTCGACCACCAGCTTCTCGCCCACGCGCGCAGCCGAGTCGAGCCCGCGCTGGCGCAGCCATTCCACCGCGGCGCCCTGCTCCTGGCCGAGCGCGGCATGCTGCAGGGTTTCCAGCGACGACAGGCGGCCGCGCTTTTCCTGCGCCTGCTTGCGTACTTCGGCCAGCTCCGACTGCGCGGTGCGCTGCTGGTCCTGCAATTCGGTGACGGCGTGCTTGCGCGCCTCGACCTCGGCGGCCATGCCGTCGAGCGCGGCCTTCTGCTGGTCGTGCTGCGACTGGATGCCGGCAAAGGCCTCGGCCAGCGCCGCCAGGTCCAGGCCGCTGCGCTCGGCGGCGAGCTGCTCGCGGCGGCGATCGGCGTCCAGCGCCTGGCGGTCGAGGTAATCGACGCGGGTGCGCTCGACGTCGCCGGCGCGCGCGGCTTCGGACTGGGCGCGGGCATGCGCGTCCCAGCGTTGCTGCCAGTCGGCGATCCTGGCCTCGACATCGCGCAGCGCGTCCTGCCTGGCCTGGTCGTCGGCCTGCAGTTGCGCCAGCTGTGGTTCGGCCTCGGCGATCGCGTCGCGCAACGCGCCGAGCCGCGACTCGTCGCCGCTGATATGGGTGCCGATCTCGGCCAGTGCGGCCTGCGCCTCGTCGCGCGCGCGCTGCAGGCGCTGCGCCATCTCGCGCTGGTGCGCGATCTGCTGTTCGATCCGCGCCAGCGTGCCGCCGACCTGGTAGACCTCGGCCTGCGCCTTGTTGAGCGCTTCGCTTGCTTCCTCGCGGCGCACGCGGTCGCTTTCGATCTGGCGCTCGGCTTCGCGCTGCCCGGCGATCAGCTGCTGCAGTTTCGTTTCGTCCTGCGACAGCTTCTCGCGCAGCCCTTGCAGCCGCGCGTCGAGGCCGCGGTACTCCAGCGCCTTCCACTCCGCATCCCTGATCCGGCGCTCGGCCTGGATCGCCTGGTACTGCTCTGCCTGGCGCGCCTGGCGCCTGAGGTGCTCGAGCTGCTTGCCGACTTCCTCGCGCAGGTCGTTGAGCCGATCGAGGTTCTCGCGGGTGTGGCGGATGCGGGTCTCGGTTTCCTTGCGCCGCTCCTTGTACTTGGAGATGCCGGCGGCCTCCTCCAGGTACACGCGCAGGTCCTCGGGCCTCGCCTCGATGATCTGGCTGATCATGCCCTGCTCGATGATCGAATAGCTGCGCGGGCCCAGGCCGGTACCGAGGAACAGGTCGGTGATGTCGCGGCGGCGGCAGCGGGCGCCGTTGAGGTAGTAATTGCTGGTGGCGTCGCGGCCGACGGTGCGCTTGACCGAGATCTCGTCGAAGGCGCCGTACTCGCCGGTGATGGTGTGGTCGGAGTTGTCGAAGATCAGCTCGACCGTGGCCTGCGATACCGGCTTGCGCGCCGAGGAGCCGGAGAAGATCACGTCGGTCAGCGAATCGCCGCGCAGGCGGCTGGCCGCGCTCTCGCCCATCACCCAGCGGATCGCATCGATGATGTTGGACTTGCCGCAACCGTTGGGACCGACCACGCCGGTCATGTTGGTCGGCAGGTGCAGCGTGGTCGGATCGACGAAGGACTTGAAACCGGACAGCTTGATCGTGGACAGGCGCATGCGGCGGTCGTCGGGCCCCGGCAATGGCGGGCATCGATGCCCGCCATTGCAGTCTGTGGAAAATGGATGAGTTTTCGCAGGCAAGCCATTGATCCGGCTTGCAGCTTCGCGGCGCGAACGCCGAGCTTCCGGGCGAGTATAACGGCCCGGCCGCGCAGCGTCCGGGCACTTGCCATCACCGCCCGGGTTTCCGGGCTGGCCAGCTCCGATGATCGGATCGATGCGGTGGCCGCCACCCGCCCCGCCTGGATTGCCAATACCGCCATTGCCCCCTCCCCAGGCAACTGGTCGCATGGCATGGACGTGGCTGGAACTTTCCACGACGCCACCGGGCCATCCCCGGAGCTTTGCTATCGTGGATGCCCACTACGCGACCCGGCAGCGCATCCCCAGGGACAGCGCGCTCCGGTACGGCAACGTGATCGCCACGCATGGATGCAACCTGGCCGATCCCCGCCCGGCTGACCCCGGACCCAGGACGCCCGTGCCCCACCTGCTGCCAGTAGCAACCGCCTGCCCGACGACTCCGCGCCCGCGGCGCCGGTGGCGGACATGAGCGGCAGCCGCGTCCTGGTCGCCGACATCGGCGGCACCAATGCGCGCTTCGCGCTGGCCGATCCGGCCGCGCCGATGCCGCTGCTCGGCGACAGCATCCGTGGCTATGCGGTCGAGGCCTTCGGCTCGCTGGCCGAAGCCGCGCGGCATTACCTGGATGCCACCGGCGCGAAGGTGGCCAGTGGCATCTTCGCGGTCGCCGGGCGCGTGGACGACGGCATCGTGCGCATGACCAACCATCCCTGGGTGGTCGCGCGCGAGCGCGTGCGCCAGGCGCTCGACCTGGATGAAGTGGCCCTGGTCAACGACTTCGTCGCGCAGGCGATGGCCGTGCGGCTGCTGGGCGAGGACGACGTGGCGGCGATCGGTGCGCCGGGCCGTGCCACCCCCGACGGCCCCTCGCGGACCTATGCCGTGCTCGGCCCGGGCACGGGCCTGGGCATCGGCGCCCTGCTCGTCCGCGATGGTCGATGCTTTCCGCTCGCGACGGAGGGCGGCCATGCCAGCTTCGCCCCGGGCACCCCGGAGGAAATCGCGATCCTGGAACGACTGTCCGCCTGCTACGGGCGCGTCTCCAACGAACGCCTGGTCAGCGGCGCCGGGCTGGTCAACCTCCACCGTGCGCTCAGCGAAATCGCCGGACTCGACCCCGGGGCGCTGCAGCCCGAGGACGTCACCGCGCGCGCTGCCGCGGGGGATCGCCGCTGCCTGCGCGCGATCGACGTGTTCTGCGCGGTATTCGGCGCGATCGCCGGCGACCTGGTGCTGACGCTCGGGGCATGGGACGGGGCGTACCTGAGCGGCGGCCTGGTGCCACTGCTGTTGCCGGCGTTGCAGCATTCCGGTTTTCGCCAGCGCTTCGAAGGCAAGGGCCGCTACGCTCCGGCGATGGCGCGGGTGCCGACGCTTGCCGTGTTGCATCCGCAGCCGGGCCTGCTCGGCGCCGCGGCGCTGGCGGCCGGCCCCCGCGCGCCGGGGATCGGGTGATGTACCCGCACGCCAACGGCGCGACCAGGCCACGGCCCGCGCCGGTGGCTTTCCACCCCTGTGGCAACGACGACCAGTGGACATGGGCGATCGCGGTCGCGGTGACGGCCGCACTGCGACGCGACCTGCAGCAGCATCCACGCGCGCGCCTGCTGGTTTCGGGCGGCAAGACCCCGGCGCCGGTGTTCCGCGCGCTGTCGCAGGCGCCGCTGGAATGGGACCGGATCGACATCGCGCTGGTCGACGAGCGCTGGCTGCGCCCGGACGATCCGGACAGCAATGCGCACCTGGTGCGCAAATGCCTGCTGCAGGGCCACGCCGCGGCGGCGCGCTTCGAAACCCTGACCCGTCCCGGGCGCAGCATCGAGGCCGCCGTGGCCGACGCCAACCTGCATGCGCGCCATCCGCCGGGCGTCGTCCTGCTGGGCATGGGCAACGACGGCCATGTCGCATCGCTGTTCCCGGGCATGCACGAACTCGATCGCGCGCTGGACAGCCGCAATGCCTATGTCGCCGTCGATGCCTGCGGCTGCCCGGGCGCCGCGCCATGGCCGCTGCGGATCAGCCTGACGCCCGCAGGCCTGGCGCCCGCGCACACGCGCCTGCTGTTGCTGCGCGGCGAGGACAAGCGCGCGCTGTTCGAGCGCGCGCTCGAAGGCAGCGACCCGCACGAATTGCCGGTCCGCGTCGCCTTCACCACCCCGGGGGCGGTGCTGCAGGTGTACTGGTGCCCATGAACGCCGCGCGGATCAGCCCCGGGCCGCAGCGCCCGTGGATTCGCGCACGATCAGTTCGGGCCGCAGCCATTGCGGCTCCAGGGTCTCCCCATCGGCTTTCCTGTCCAGCAGCAGGCGCAATGCGTGCGCGCCGAAGCCGCCAATGTCGATCCGCAGCGTCGTCAGCGAAGGATGCACGTGCTGCGCGAGCGGGCTGTCGTCGAAGCCCGCGAGGGCGATGTCGTCCGGAACCCGGACCCGGGCGGAGTTGAAGGCGAACAGGCAACCCAGCGCCATCATGTCGTTGGCGGCGAACACCGCGTCGGGCAGGTCCGGCGCGGCCAGCAGTTCGCAGCCGGCGCGATGGCCGGACGCCACGTCGAAATCGCCGGCCAGGATCCAGGGCGCGACGCCGGGCAGCGATTCCGCCAGCCCGTCGCGATAGCCGCGCAGGCGTTCGGCGGCGTCGAAGTTGGGGGCGCGGCCGGCGATGAAGGCGATCCTGCGGCGCCCGCGTTCCACCAGGTGCCGCACCATGGCGCGCGCACCGCCGTGGTTGTCCACCCGCAGGCTGCGGACGCCGCCGCGGGGCACGCCTTCGCTGTCGAGCAGCAGCACCGGCAGCGATGCCGGCAGGTTCGCGGCCTGCAGGTCCAGCCCGGCGTGCGGCGACATCACCACGATGCCGTCGACCCGGCCACGCATGTCGCGCAGGGCCTTGCCCTGCAGTTCCGGCGAGCGATGGTGACCGGAGACCAGCAGCTGAAGCCCGCGCTCGCGGGCCGCGGTATCGATTCCGCACATCAGGCGCGCGTAGTACTCGCACGGCAGGTCGGGGAGCACCACGCCGACGGTATGGGTGCGCCGGCTGCTCAGCACCCGGGCCGCGTGGTGGGGGCTGTAGTCCAGTGAGCTGGCGATCGCAAGGACGCGGTCGCGAACCGCGTCGGCGACGTTGTCGCGGCCGTTCAGCGCGCGCGAAACGGTCGCCACGGAAACGTTCGCCATGCGCGCGACATCCTTGATGGTGACGCCCGGGGTGTCCATCTCCCCTCCCGGGATGGCACTGTCGAGTGCCGAACGTAACGACTCGGGGGCGCCGCCGCAAACCGCCGTCCGGCCGGGAATGGCCGCCAGCGGAATCCTTGCGCGTTTTGGGCACTTCAATGCGCCGGCGGGACAGTGTTTGCTGCATTGCAGCAAAGCCGTTGCGCTGCGTTCAGGGCTGCTGCCCGGGCGCGCGGGCGTTGATCGAAAGCGCGTGGATATCGCTGTCCATCATCGTGCCCAGGGCTGCATAGACCGCACGATGCCGCGCCAGGGGCGACAGGCCGGCGAAGGCGTCGCTGACGATCTGGACGGTGAAATGTCCGCGGCCGTCGCGTGCGCCGGCATGGCCGGCATGCTTGTGGCTGTCGTCGACGATGTCCAGCACCGCCGGGGCGAATGCATGCGACAGCAGTTCGCGCATGCGCGCCATGCGACCGGCATTGGCCACCGGCACGCCCACGCCGGCCGGCGGGGCGGATCCGGGTGCATTCACGGCAACACCGGCTTGAACGGACGCACGTCGACCCGGGTATAGACGCCGGCGGCGATGTAGGGATCGGCCTGCGCCCAGTCCCGGGCGTCGTCCAGCGAGGCGAATTCCGCGATCACGATGCTGCCGGAAAAGCCCGCCGGACCCGGGTCCTCGGCATCGATCGCCGGGCACGGCCCGGCCAGCAGCAAGCGCCCCGCGTCGCGCAGCGCACGCAGCCGCGCCAGGTGCCCGTCGCGCGCGGCCAGTCGTTGCGCCAGCACGTCGCTGCCGTCATGTCCCTCGATCGCGTACCACATCGCTGCCACCGTCCGGTTGCCGTTGCGGGGATTGTAAGTCGCCGGGCCGTTCAGCCGGAGCGCTGGACAGGCCACGGCGCAGCCCGTAACCTGTCGTCCATTGCTCGCGCCGGACGCAGCGGGGAATGCTGTAGACGTCCTGGCGGACAGGCCCCACGCCATCGCCACGACCGACCCGCTGCTCCCTGGGCCCGCACCCGACGACTCTCTTCCGCCCGTCCGCCCCGCCACCGCGAGGCGCGCATCGCATGTGGCGTCCGGGTTTGCTCCGCCCTGCCAGACCGTCCTGCCGACGTTGCCCAGTGACCGCGCCAAATGAGTGTGTTCCGGCCGCGCCGCATCGCGCGCGCCGCTGCCAGACCACTGCCCGCGTGGCCGGATGAAGGCCGCCAATCGATGATCCTCGATGACTGAACCCCCCAGCGGCACCGCGCCCGGCGCGACCGCCGACCATCCCGGAAACGCCCACCCGCAGCAGCACGAGATGCCGCTGGCCATGGTGCTGGGCCAACCGCTGCTGCAGATCCCGCAGGACCTCTATATCCCGCCGGACGCGCTGGAGATCATCCTCGACGCCTTCGAGGGCCCGCTGGACCTGCTGCTGTACCTGATCCGGCGCCAGAACCTGGACATCCTCGACATCCCGGTGGCGGAGATCACCCGCCAGTACGTCGACTACATCCAGGCCATGCACGAGATGCGCTTCGAGCTGGCCGCCGAATACCTGGTGATGGCCGCGATCCTGGCCGAGATCAAGTCGCGGATGCTGCTGCCGCGCTCGGAACTGGCCGCCGAGGAAGAAGGCGACCCGCGTGCCGAACTGGTGCGCCGGCTGCAGGAATACGAACGCTTCAAGCAGGCCGCGGAGGATCTCGATGCCCTGCCCCGCCAGGACCGAGATACCAGCCCGGCGGCCGCCTTCGTGCCCGACCGCGCGGCGGTGCGGTTGCCGCCACCGGTCGACCTGCGCGAAATGCTGCTGGCGTTGCACGACGTGCTCAAGCGCGCCGAGCTGTACACCCAGCACGCGATCAGGCGCGACGCGCTCAGCGTGCGCCAGCGCATGGGCGAACTGCTGGCGCGACTGGCCGATGGCGCGTTCCACCGTTTCGAATCGCTGTTCGAGCCACGCGAAGGCAAGCTTGGCGTGGTGGTGACGTTCCTCGGCCTGCTGGAGCTGGCCAAGGAGCAACTGCTCGACATCGTGCAGGAGGCGCCGCTGGCGCCCGCGTCCATCGGGATCATCTACGTCAAGTCGCTGGCGATCGGCGAAGGCGATCCCGGCGCGCTGGCGCTGTCCAGCGAGTTCGACGACCAAACCGACGCCGCCAACGAATCCGACTGACCGCACCGCGCCGGGAACATCATCCCGCCGCCACTGAACAGACCACGCATGGACCAACAACTCATCACCCGCATCGTGGAAGCCGCCCTGCTCGCCGCCAACCAGCCGCTGACCCTGGCGCAGTTGCACGGCTTGTTTTCGCTGGACGAACCGGCGCCCGACGGCAGCGTCGAACAGGCGCTGGCCACTTTGCAGGCCGGCTGCGCGGAACGCGGCGTGGAACTGGTCGAACTGGCTTCCGGATTCCGCTACCAGGTCAAGGAAGACGTGCACGCATGGGTCGCCCGGCTGTGGTCGGAGCGCCAGACCCGATACACCCGCGCCACCCTGGAAACGCTGGCGCTGATCGCCTACCGCCAGCCGATCACCCGCGGCGAGATCGAACAGGTCCGCGGCGTCGCGGTCAACAGCAACATCATCAAGGCGCTGGAGGAGCGCGAGTGGATCCGCGTGGTCGGCCACCGCGACGTCCCCGGCAAGCCGGAACTGCTGGCGACCACCAAGGCGTTCCTCGACTACTTCGGCCTCAAGCGCCTGGACGAGCTGCCGCCGCTGTCGGAACTCAAGGACATCGGCGAGCTGGAACCGCAGCTGCAATTCGACCGCAACGATCCGGCCGTGGCCGGGATGGCCGTCGGCGACATGGCGCTGGACGACGCCGATGGCGACCTGCGCACCGACGACGCCGACAACCAATTACCGTCCAGCGAACTGGACGAACCCGAAGCCGCGCCGGGCGAGCGCGCGGCGGACGAGAACGACATCGCACCAGACAACGCCGTCGAGACGACGACCGTTCCCGAATTGGAGGCTGCGTCAGGCGACCGGCCGGAGCAACAGCAAAATGACTGAAGACAAAGGGCGCAAGCTCTCGCTGAAACGCGGCGAACCGACCCCCGACGCCCCGCGCCTGGAAGAACGCCTGCACAAGGTACTCGCGCAGGCCGGGCTGGGCTCGCGGCGCGCGCTGGAACAGCGCATCGCCGACGGCCTGGTCAAGGTCAACGGCGAGGTCGCGCAGGTCGGCATGTCCGTGACCGGCGGCGACAAGATCGAAATCGACGGCCGCACCTTCGTCGCCAGCGCGCTGACCGAACCGGCGCGCGTGCTGATGTACAACAAGCCCGAAGGCGAAGTGACCACGCGCGAGGACCCCGAAGGCCGCCCGACCATCTTCGAGGCGCTGCCCGCGCTCAAGGGCGCGCGCTGGATCGCGATCGGCCGCCTGGACATCAACACCACCGGCCTGCTGCTGCTGACCACCGACGGCGAGCTGGCCAACGCGATGATGCATCCCTCGTTCGAGGTCGAGCGCGAATACGTCTGCCGCGTGCGCGCGCCGGAAGGCCAGGACAGGGTGCCGGACAACCTGGTCGACCGCCTGCGCCGCGGCGTCGCGCTGGAAGACGGCCCGGCGAAATTCGACGACGTCGAACGCATCGGCGGCACCCACGCGCCCGACGGAATCGGGCACGACTGGTTCCGGGTGCTGCTCAAGGAGGGCCGCAACCGCGAAGTGCGCCGGTTGTGGGAATCGCAGGGCTGCCAGGTCAGCCGGCTCAAGCGCATCCGCTACGGCCGGGTCGAACTGCCGCAACCGCTGCTGCGCGGGCAATCGCAGGAGCTGGCGGCCGACCGGGTCGAGGCGCTGCGCAAGGAACTGGGCCTCGAGGACGGCGCGCCGTCGGCGCTGACGCTGCAGCCGGTGATCGGCCAGCGCAAGGCCGGCAAGTCGACCGTGCACGTCGGCGGCCAGCACCGCTCGCATGGCTACGTCGGCGGCCACAGCACCGCCGACGAAGGGCGCGAACTGCGCCGCTTCGACCACGTGCGCGAGGATCGCGGCCGCGGCCGCGGCGGTCCGCGCAAGCCCGGTGGCCTGACCGTCAGCGGCGAAGCCGCGGCCAAGCAGGTCCACAAGGCGTTCAAGCCGAAAGGTCCGCGCACGCCCGGGCAGAACAGCCCGCGGCGCGGCGACCAGCAGCCCGGTTCGCACGATTCCGGCAACCCGGCGGCATTCCGCACCTGGTACGTGCCGGAAGGCGTCAACACCGGTCCCAGCGGCCACCGCAATCCCGACGGCGCGCGCGGCCCGCGCAAGCCCTACGGCAACAAGCCGGGCGGCGGCGCCGGCAGGCCGGGCGCACGTCCCGGCGGCCCGCGTCCTGGCGGTCCGGGTGGCCCGCGCGGCGGCGGTCCCGGCTTCCAGGGACGCAGCGAGCGTGGCGGTCCGGGCGGCGGCATGGGCGGCGAACGCAGCGGTCCGCGTGGTCCCGGTGGCGGACAAGGCCAGCGCGCGCCCCGCCCCTATGGCCATCCCGGCAATGC
>Ga0209999_1000081_pt1 | contig 11071 bp, 8 predicted proteins | sample InoplaM1AM_FD_187578 | JGI IMG/M metagenome (GOLD analysis project Ga0209999, IMG submission 187578) | Arabidopsis thaliana rhizosphere microbial communities from the Joint Genome Institute, USA, that affect carbon cycling - Inoculated... | ecosystem: Host-associated > Plants > Roots >...
ATCGATGAAGACCTCGGTCGCAAAGCTGTTCTGCCCGACACCGATGGCGCGCAGCGGGTTGGTACGAATGCCGGTGGACTGCAGCAAGCCTTCACCCGCCCGATCCGGAATGGCATAGGTTGGCAGTTCCATGCCGCGCATCGCGATACCGTCCATCCCCTTGGCGATCTTGTGACGCACCGGGTCCATGAATGCGAGCACCTCGTCGCACACCGAGCGGTGGTGCCAGGCGACGATCTTTCCGGAGGCGTCGAGCCCGGCACGAATCCGGTTGACGTAGAGCGGACGGAAGCGGCCGTTGTGTACGTCGTCCTCGCGTGTCCAGATGACCTTCACCGGCCGTTTTGCGGCTTTGGACATCAGCACCGAATCCACGATGAACTCGACATCGCGGTTGCCGCGCCGGCCGAAACCGCCCCCCAGCAGATAACCGTTGAACTTGACCTTCTCGACCGGAATGTTGAGCGCCTTCGCCACCGCCACGACGGTGATAGTCTGGCTCTGGGTGCCCACCCAAACCTCCGCCGCGTCGCCTGCCGGAGAAACGGAGGCGATCGAGTTGAGCGGCTCCATCTGCGCGTGGTAGCAGTAGTCGGCACGGTACTCGCCTTCGACGACGGTCGCCGCTTTCGCCATCGCACCCGCCATGTCGCCTTTGGCGTCCCAGGGCAGGCCCTTGCGCGCCGGGTCGCGCGCGATCGCGGTGAACTGATCGAAACCCTTGTCGTTGGTGTAGCCCCAACCCTTCGCCTTGCGGTTCCAGGTCACCTTGAGCGCGTCCTTCGCCTTGAAAGCGGCCCACGGCGAATCGGCGAGCACCCCGACGCCGTACCTGAGCGGCACGATGTCGATCACGCCCTCGATCGCACGCGCTGCGGCATCGTCTATCTTTTCGGGTGCCGCACCTTCGATCGGCTCGCGCAGGATCGCGCCGTAGATCATGCCGGGCACCTGGACATCGATGCTGTAAGGCGCCGTGCCGTTCACCTTCCCCGGTACATCGATGCGCGGCACATCCACGCCAACGAGGCGGAACTGCGCCTTGGAGACCGGCTCGACGGTCACCTCGGGCGCCTGCGCCGGCACTTTGGCGAAGGCCGCGATCTCGCCGTATGAAAGTTTGCGGCCGGTTTTTTCGTGGACCACCGCGCCCGGCTGCGTTCCAAGTTCGGAAACCGGCACGTTCCAGTGCCGGGCCGCATTATCGATGAGCACCTGGCGCACCTGCGCGCCGAACTGCCGCATGCTGTTGAAGTAACCGGTCACCGTCGCACTTCCCGCCGTGTACTGCTCGCCGCCGAAAAGAGGATTGCCGTAGAGTTTGCCGCGCGGCGGGGCGGGCATCACTTTGACCTTCGCCCAGTCGGCATCCATCTCGTCCGCCAGTATCAACGGCAGCGCGGTAAGCGATCCCTGGCCCATTTCAGCCGCCGGCGACATGATGATCACTGTGCCGTCGGTGGAGAGCGTCACCCAGGCGTTGATGGCTACGTCTTTCGCCGCGGCAGCCTGCGCTTCACCGGAAGCCAGTCTCAGCGCCGGAGCGCCGACCGCGATGCTGAACGTCAGTCCCGCTGCGCCGACCATGAACCTGCGGCGGCCGATAACGACCGCTTCCTTCGTCGTATTCGTGGTTTTCATGATTTATGCCTCTCCTGCAGCCCGCTCGATCGCGCGCACGATTCTGTAGTAGGTGCCGCAGCGGCAGATGTTCGCGTTCATGTACTCCGTGATCTCCTGCCGGCTCGGGTTGCGTTTTTCCTTGAGCAGCGCAGCAGCGCGCATGATCTGCCCCGACTGGCAGTAACCGCATTGCGGCACCTGCTCGGCGATCCATGCTTTCTGCAGCGGATGGCTTGCATCCGGCGACAGCCCTTCGATGGTCGTCACGCTGCGCCCGGCGAGGTCCTTGATCGGGTTGAGGCACGCGTAATTGGGCCGACCGTCGATGTGTACGGTGCACGCACCGCACTGCCCGACGCCGCAGCCATATTTCGTTCCGGTCAGCTTGAGATCCTCCCGCAACACCCACAGCAGCGGGGTATCGGGAAGCGTATTGACGGTGTGACGCTTTCCATTCACGGTCAGCGTCACCGAGACCTTGTTTGACATGCTTCGTCCTCCTTGGCGATACAGCAATGATGCAGACGCGCCCAAGCAGAGCGGCTGCGAATCTTCTTTTATTCCTCGGAGGCAACGGTGCGGTCGCACCGTCGGGTCATTCTAGCGCAACGGCTTGCAGAAAGCGCCAGTCCTTACGCGGCGCGCAGGCGGAAGTCGAAATCGAGCGTGTAAAACGGCGGCTTGATGTCGTACGGCGCGGCGGCGGCAGCGGAATCCTGACGCACGAAAGGCACGGCAAGCGAGGCGCGCACGCCGAAGACGGCATCGCGGTCGATGTAGGGGTCGTCGACGCCGAAGAGTTCCGTCACCAAAGGCACGTAACCTTCGGCTTTCACGATGAAATGGAAGTGACCCGGCCGCCACGCCGTCCGCCCGCCCGCCCGGAGCAACGTGCCTACCGGACCGTCGTCCGGCACCGTATAGGGCGCAGGCCGGACGGTGCGGATGGCATAGCGACCGTCCGCGCCAGTCAGCATCCTGCCGCGCAGGTTGTGCGCGTCCTGCTGCGGGTCCTGCTCCGGGTAGAGGCCGTTGGCCGCCGCCTGCCAGAAATCGAGCATCGCCCCGGGGATCGGCTTGCCACTGCTATCGAGCACGCGTCCCCGCAGCAACATCCGGTCGCCCGGATTGTCCTTGATGAAATCTGCGCCGACCGGCAGAAGCTGTGACCCTTCCGCATAGAAAGGCCCCAGCTCGCTCGCCTCGGTTGCGCCGGGCGTGCTGTTGATGAGGTCGGTGAGTGCCGAGAGACCGAGCACGTCGGATAGCAGGATGAACTCGTTTCTGCGCTCATCGGAAATCTTCCCCGCCGCGTGCAGAAAATCGATGGCGGCCTTCCACTCCGCGTGCGTGAGTCCAACCTCACGTGCGAAGGCGTGAAGATGCGTGACCAGCGTCCCGATGACAGCGCGCAGCCGCTCGCTTTCCGCGCTGCCGAACGACGCGATGACCGCCGGGGTGAGATTGTCGCGGGTAATGTCGCGCATAAGCGCCAGTCTATGCGCGTGCCCTGAAAAATCCGCGCGGCGTCGTATGGAGCCGCTCGAACCCTTCCCGGCTGACGCGAATCAGCTCACCCACCTGCACGCCGGCCTTCCGGTCCGTAGTGACGACATTCGGCTGCACCACGATGGTCATGTTCTCTTCCAGCGTCATGTCAGGCAGCGGGCCGGCGGGACGGCTGCGCGTGCCGAGAATGGGCTGGAAGTAGCCGCCGCCGAAACCGTGAACGAGATCGTCGCAGGTAGTGAAACCATTTTTCTCGACGATGCCCGACGCTTCGACAATCTCTTCCATGGTCGCGCCGTGGCGCACGACCCGCGTCACCGCATCGAACGTGTCCTCCGCAATCGCATGCAGATCCCGGTAGAGCGGCGTTGGTTCTGCGTCCACCGAAAACGTCCGCAGCACCTGTCCCGCATAGTCCCACCAGAACGCCGAAAGCTCGCAAAACACCACGTCCCGCGCCTGCACGCGTCTCGGTGAAGGATGCTGCGGCGGCACGTAGATGTGCGGACTGTCCATCGACGTGACACCGATGTAGTGGATCATGGTCGTGCCGCCGTGCTTGATATAGGCACGCTCGACGAGATCGGCGAGTTCCCGCTCGGTGAGCCCCGGTCGCGTCCCGGAAAGCAGCGCGGCGAACCCCGCATCGCTGAACGCGGCGCCGATGCGCAGCCAGTCGATCTCCTCATCGGACTTGATCATGCGGGCGCGCACGTAGTCCGCATCGAGGCTGACGACTTCGAAATTCTGCTCGAGCTGGCGATATCGCGCGACGGCGAGCGGTCCGATCGTGCCGATGCGCTTCGCTCCGCGCCGTTTCAGTTGCTCGACGGTTTTCTGCAGGCCGCGATGCTCGCCCCATCGCACGTCCACGTCGCGCGCGATCCGCGTGGCGAGCGGGACGTGGTTATGCCACTCCATGAACAGAGTCATTTTCTCGCCGGGCTTGAAGACCGTGTAGGCCTCCACCGTGCCGGGCCACGACGTCAACCATTGAGTCGCGTTGCCGCTGCGATTGCTGGTTGTCACCAGCAAATGGTCCACACCGGCCTTGTCCATCGCCGCGCCGAGCAGCTTCTGCCGCCGAGCGTATTCCACGTCGGAAAAACGTGGGTATTCCTGTTCGAGTATCGTCTTGAGCCGGGGCTCGAGGTTCAATACCGGATCTGCCTGTGACACGTGTTATTCCTTTCCAGGACGCTCTGGATCCCGGCCTGTGCCGGGAAGACGAGGCTTTGCGCTATCCATGATGCGCGTCACCTGCGTAGCTGTTCTTCGAACCAGGGATAGGCGTTGGTCTGCGTGGCGGGCCGCACAGGATGCGCCGGCCGCACCCACGAAGGATTGAGCTGAGACAGCGATGTCACGCCCATCAACCCGAGTGCCGTGCGGACCTCCAGGTCGAGCAGTTCGTGCATGCGGATCAGCCCCGCCTCGCCTGCGGCAGCAAGACCCCAGCCCAGCAGCTTGCCGACGCCCACTGCGCGCGCGCCGAGGCACAGCGCTTTCACCACGTCGGTGCCGCGCAGGATGCCGCCATCGAAAAGAATCTCCGCGCGTCCATCCACTGCCTCCACCACTTCGGGCAGGACTTCGATCGTGCCCTGGCCCTGGTCGAGCTGCCGCCCGCCGTGATTCGACACGTACACCACGTCCGCACCGTGCTCGACGGACAGTTTCGCGTCCTCCGCCGTCGCCACACCCTTGACGATCAGCGGCAATTTCATGCGCTCCTTCATCCAGATGAGATCCTTCCAGCTGAGCGCCATCTGGAACGTCGGATCGCCGAACCCTTCGCGCACGTTGGCACGGCTGATGATGTCGCGCTCGCGCCGCCCGTAGTAATTGCGGTCCACGCATACGCAGAGCGCGCGGTAACCCGCGGCCTTCGCGCGATCCAGGATGTCTTCCACCCACTTGCGGTCGGCGCGCACGTAGAGCTGGAAAATGAGCGGCTCCTGCACCGCTTCCGCGGCAGCTTCGATGCTGGGCTTCGCTGCGGTGCTGATAAATGCGGTGGTGCGGCGCGCTACCGCGGCGCGCGCGACGTTGCGCGCTCCCTCGGGATGCACAAAGCCGACGAAGCCGCCCACCGGCGCGAGAAAAACCGGGCTGGCGATTCTCTGGCCGAGTATCGTCGTGCTGATGTCGATGTTCCGCACGTCCACCAGCACGCGCTGCCGCAGCGCGAGGCGGTCGAAGCCCATGCGGTTGCGGGCAAGCGTCGTCTCGGAATCCGATCCGCCGGAAAGATGATCCCAGAGATCCTGCGGCAGATTGCGCCGCGCCGCGTGCACGACTTCCTGCAGGGATACGAAATTCGCCGCTGTGCGCTCGTCGATGCGCGGATATTTGCGCTTGGCTTCCCTGCCCACCGCGCCAGTTTTCGCCTTGCCTTTTCTGCCCGTCTTTTTCTTTACCGCGGCCGCCATTGCCATCCTTTCACTGTTTCACCGTGACACCTGCTGTTCATTTCACGCGCGGCTACCGGTCCGCAACCAGTATTTCATCAACCGGGTAAGGCGTAAGCTCGCGAGCGCCCGTTTCGGTGATGGCAAACGAGCGCGAATAGAAAATGCCGAACAGCCCTTCGCCGTCTATCGGCGTAATCTCGATATTGAACGTCATGCCCGGCCGCATCACCAGCTCATAGGGCTCGGCCCGCAGGCGATCGGTCTGTATGAACGGCAGGGAGGTAATCAGATCGATGCCGTGCATGATGATAGGCCGCGACTGCGCGCCACGCTCTCGAAAAACGCGCGCGCCGGTCTTGCCGACGGTTTCGAGCGGGGTATCGGGCTTCAAGAGCGCCGCGATTTCCCTGAAGCCGCCCAGCACCACGTCCTTGAAAAAGGCACGATAGCGCTCGGTCGGTTGCCCGATGCTCACCGGGTGTCCGATCTTCGCGGAATACCCCATGTACGACATTGCGAGCTCTGCCAGAACGATATCGCCCTGCCTCAGTACGCGGGCCGAAGGATTGGGATTCGGGAAAACCAGCTTAGGCTCGTGCATGGACGTCGAACCTATCATCAGCAGATGGCAGCGCCCGCCGCCGTGCAGCACCGCGTGCGTCACCGCAGCCGCAAGCTGGTACTCGCGCACGCCGGGCTTCGCGTTGGCCTTGACCGCCTCCAGTGCGCGGATCGCGAGCTGGCCCGCCTTCTCCATCGCCCGCAACTCCTCGGCGCTCTTCAGATAGGTCAGCTCGTGGAGCAGGCCGGGACAGAATACGAACGTCGCCTGCGGCAACATCTTCAGCAGATCGAGATACGCCTGCACGCCCATGTATTCCGGGCCCGTGCGATCCGCGGCGACGATGCCGATGCGCCCCTGCTCCAGCTTGAGTTCGGTCAGCCGCCCGGCAAGCGCCTTGCCGTATTTGCCGTGCTGGCCGCTGCGTACATCGCGCACCGACACCATCCGCCTCACCGCCTCGATGTGACAGCCGGGATGAGGATAGATCAGCGTCGGCTCGCCCTTGAGCGGCAGCACCATGTACTGGCACATGGCGCGGTCGTCGATCAGTCCCGCGCCCCACGTGACACCGCTGCCGTGGCTGTAGATGTCGGGGCTGCCGGTCAGGATCAGCGCGTCGAGACCGTCGCGCGCCATGAGCGTGCGCGCCGCTTCGTGCCGCCGGGCGAATTCCGCGTCGGAGAATTTCTCGTAGACGGCGTCGCTGTACCACGGTGAATTGAAGATCGCCTCGAAATTCTCCGATTTGTCGAGCGCGTGACGTACTTTGTTCCAGTCGCTGTCCATCGGCGTTTCCGTTGTGCCGTTCGGGTGGTGTGCGGGATCCTGAAGGCCGCCGGAGCGTCAGGCCGCCGGCGTCCGTGACCGGGCCGTGCCCGGGGCCGAAGCGCTCACCGGCTGCTTGAGGCTCGCGAGGTCGGGGACGGTCAGCCCCTTCCCGGAACGCTGCAGCAATTCGTAATAGCGCGACGCCAGTGCGAGATCCTGCAACGCCGTGCCTACCGACTTGAACACGGCATAGCCGCCGGCCAGATTCACCTTGCCTTGCTCCACGAGTTGCGCAAGCGTGGCCTGCCGGCCCAGTTCCAGCGCACCCGTCGCCATTGCTTGCTGCAGATCGCCCGCTTCCTCCGCCGCCAGCAACGAATCGACAACGACAATCGCCGCATCCCCAAAGGTATCAGCATCCACCTCGATGGACTCCCTGCGCGTGCTGCCCACGGCGCATACCAGCCGGCACTCGTCCATCCACCGCCGCCGCAGCACCGGCGTGGTTCCCACGGCATTGGTGGCGACGACCACCACGGCGTTTCCCTGTGCCGCCGCCTCGGGAGCGTCGACCGCGCGGACCGGAAGATCAAGCTTGCGCGTCATCTCGGAAGCAAAGGCCAAGCGATGTTGTGGATTCGGGCTGTACACGCTCGCTTTAGTGACGTGCAGTGTTGCCGCAAGCGCTTCGAGCTGCATCCGCGACTGGTGCCCGGATCCCAACAGGCCGACGCTGACTGACGACGGCAACTTGAGATGCCGCGCGGCGACACCGCTTGCGGCGCCCGTGCGCATGTCCGTGATCAACCGGCCGTCGAGCACGGCCAAAAGCTCGCCATCCGCGACGCGATAGAGTGAAACCACATACCGCACGCCCACGCCGCGCACCATGTGAAACGCCTTGGTGGCCGCGTAGCCGCTCTCATAGTCGGCGGCGAACATGAGGCGCATCCAGCCGCCTTCCATGGGAACCGTCTGCCGGGGCGCTATGAGCGTGCGTCCCGCCGCCTCGTGCTGCGACATCGCCTCCAGGATGTCGATCGCGTCGTTCATCTGCAGCACGCCTTCCAGCGCCTGCGCACCGAGTATCAGCGCCATGGTGCTTTTACTTCGTCATTCCGGTGAAAACCGGAATCGAGCTTGTTACTGGATCCCGGCGTACGCCGGGATGACGGTCCGCCAGGAAACGCATTGGCTACTTCAAATGCTCCGCGAGCCAGTCCGCGATCAGCGGACGCACGATGTGATGCAGGTTGTTGCACACGTGCACGCCATCGTCAAAAACCAGCGTGGTTTTCGGTCCCTTCACTTCGGCGGCGACGCGATGCGCGTGTTCGGGGGGCGAGGCCTTGTCGAGCCCGCCGTAGATCTGCAGCAGCGGCACCTTGATGCGCTCCGCCGCCCCTTTCATGGTGATGCTGTCCTGCACCGACTGCGGGTCGGGGCCCATATACTGCGTGAGACCGAGCTGCGAGAGCGGATCCATGCCGGGGAAGCGACCTGCCGGCGTGTACCAGCTGCTCACGGATACGACCGCCTTGAAACGCGCGTCGAACGCGGCGGCGCGGCAGGCAAAGAGCCCGCCATAGGAAATGCCGCCGATCGCAAGCCGACTGGCGTCGACATCACCACGCTTCAGCACGAAATCCGTGACGGCACGAATTGGCACTTCAAAATCGGGCCGCAGCTTGACCCTTGCGCTGACCAGCCCCTGTCCCGGCCCGTCGAAAGCGAACACGGCGATGCCGCGCTTCACGATGGGCTCGCTGAAATCGTAGAGTTCCTCCTTCGTCGAGTCGCCGCCGGGCACCAGGATTACCAGCGGCGGTTTGTCTATTCCCACGGGCTTGCGCAGGTAGCCGGGAAGCTGCACGCCCTCGAACGGGATCTCCATCAGCTCCATCGCCGGCTTCACCAGCGGCGCAGCTTTCTTCCAGCACGCGTCTATCGCCCGCATCGCGTCGAGCCATTGCTTCTGATCGTGGACGAACAGAAAACTCGCCCAGTGATAATAGAGCGCGGCGCGCACATAGGCGTCGCCCGCGGTGACGCGGTTTCCGGCAGCGAGCGCCTCGTCCGCGATGTCCGCGTGCTTGCGCGCAGCCTTGCACCATTCCTCACACCACTGGTCCCAGGTCTGTATCTTGTGCTTGAGCTGCTCGAATTCCCACGGCGACACGTACTGCGACAGCATGCGCCATGTGAAGCGGTCGAGCGCGACCGTAACGTTGCGATCCGCCATCTTGCTGCTCTCCGGGAGAAAAGCGTGTCGTTATGCCGCGCGCGCCTGCCGCGCCGGCAGTCGCGCGAGCAACCCCGCGCGTTCCAGATCCTGCTTCAATGCCTCGCGTTCCGCAGCGGTCACCTGCGGCAGCGGCGCGCGCACCGGCCCGCCGACCAGCCCCAGCAGTTCACTCCATGCTTTGAGGTAAGCGATCGGAATGATCTTGTGCCGCGTCCACGGGTCGCGCATCCAGCGCTCGTGCGCCTCGCGCACGGGCTCGAGTGCCTTCCAGGGCGTCTGCGCCTCTGCAAATTTACCCTGCAGCGCAAGATCGGTGTAGTCGCGCATCGGCCGCCAGCCCGGAACCTGCAGGATGAACGGTGCGGCGGAGGACATATGCACGCGGGCGCCGTAGTCGCGCATCAGCGTCAGCCACTCCGACTCCGCCGGGTGGCTCATGACGAGCCTGTCTCCGCAGAGCTTCTGCACCTGGGCGTAATGCTCCAGCGGGCGCGAGCACTTGATGCCGCAGATGTTCTCGATGTCCGCGATGCGGGCGGTCAATTGGGGCGAAAACCCGTATCCTGCGTAGCTCGTGTCGAACATCCAGATGCCGATGTCGACTTTCGAAGCCACCGCCGCAAACCACTCGTAAATCATGTCCTCGCTGGCTGCCGGGTAGTACGGATTTATTACGATCGCGAAGTCGGCCCCGATCTCCTGCGCGTGGCGCGTGAGATCCACGGTCTCGTTGGGCGAATGATGGCCGGTATGTGCGATCACCTTGCACTTGCCGCGCGCTTCCTCGACCACGATCTCCACCGCGCGCAGGCGCTCCTCCTTGGTGAGCGCCCAGAATTCCCCCATCGTTCCGGTGCAGAAAATGCCGTCCACGCCGAGCCGGTCGGTGAAATAGCGCATGTTGTGGCGCAAACCGGACTCGTCGAGACGGTCGTCCGGCGTGAACGGCGTGGTGATCGCAGCCCACAAACCGCGAAACTGAGCGCGCGCTGCGTCCTTTGCTTCCGACCTACGATAGTTCATGCAACGTGCTCCCCATAGTACCCGCCATGGCGGCGGCAACGCTCGGATTGCGGAAAGTCACCTTCACTGCGGCTTGATGCCAGCGGCCTTGAACAGCCGCGCCGTTTCGTCGATCTGCCCGCGCACGAATTTGCGGAATTCCGCGGGCGACATCTTCATCACCTCGTTCCCCAGAGCTGCGAGCTTGTTGCTGACCGCCGGGTCCGCCAGCGCGCGGCCGAAATCCTGATGGATCTTGTTGACGATCGCCGGCGGGGTGCCGGCCGGCGCCCACAGCCCGAACCACAGGATGAATTCGAATCCCGGCACGCCGGATTCCGCGACGGTCGGCACATCAGGCAGCATGGCCGAGCGTTTCGCTGCGGTGGTGGCGAGCGCCCGCAGCTTTCCGCCCTGCACGAAGCCGATGCCGGCGGAGACCGGCGAAAAATAGCAGTCCACGCGCCCGCCTATCACGTCGTTGATCGCTTCCGCGGACCCTTTATAGGATATGAGGTTGAAGTCGACGCCGGCGGCGAGCTTGAATTTCTCGGCGTTGAGATGCGTACCGCTGCCCAGTCCGGCAAAGGCAAACGTGATCTTGCCCGGGTTCGCCTTCGCCTCGGACAGGAAGGCGCCGAAATTCTTCCAGCGCGCGCTGGGGTTGACCAGCAGCACGTTGGGCTGTCCCACCAGCGGCATGACGTCGATGAAGTCCTTCTGCGTATCGTAGGGCAGCCGTGCGTACATCGACGGATTCACCGCGTGCGCCGAGGAATTAATGATGAGCGTGTAACCGTCGGCCGGCGCCTTGGCTGCGATTGCGGACGCGATGGAGCCCCCCGCGCCCCCGCGATTGTCGGTGACCACGGTCTGCCCCCAGAATTCGCTCACCTTGGCCGTAATCACGCGGCCGATGATGTCCGTCGCGCTGCCCGCCGGGAA
>Ga0209999_1000083_pt1 | contig 11056 bp, 11 predicted proteins | sample InoplaM1AM_FD_187578 | JGI IMG/M metagenome (GOLD analysis project Ga0209999, IMG submission 187578) | Arabidopsis thaliana rhizosphere microbial communities from the Joint Genome Institute, USA, that affect carbon cycling - Inoculated... | ecosystem: Host-associated > Plants > Roots >...
CCCCCCGCAGCGGGTCTTCGCCGACCGTGAGCGCGCCCAGCGCGTCTACCGCCGACTTCAGCGCCGCGGTGATGGCCGCGCCGAAGAATGTGACCCCCACACCTTCCAGCCCCGCGTCCGTATACAGGCGCAAGGCGACGAAGTCGCGTGTTGCGCCCGACGCTGCGGGGCCGTTCGCCAGCGGCTCGTCGGCGGGCAGCTTGAGGACAAAGGATTCGAGACGGGAGATCTTCATGATGGCAGCTCCGGGCTTATTGAAAAATCGCACTATACGCCTCGCCCGCGCATGTACCGCCCGAATAGATCGAGCCCAGCGACGAATGTCAAAACGTTGCCGAAGTTGCTCTGAGGTGCGGCCCGCTTTAAGCTTGGCGGTTAATTTGGGAGCGTCATTTTGATTACACCGTTCACGCGACAACCGCACATCGGCTACTTCTCGATGGAGATCGCACTCGCGCCGGATATTCCGAGCTACAGCGGCGGGCTGGGCGTGCTTGCGGGCGACACGCTGCGTTCGGCAGCCGATTTGCGCCTGCCGCTCGTCGGCGTCACGCTGGTAAGCCGCATGGGATACTTCCGCCAGGAGCTCGACAGCGAGGGATGGCAGACCGAGCAGCCTGCCGCCTGGGACCCGGCGCAGAAGTGCGAGCCGCTCGACGCCAAGATCGTCGTCAAGATCGGCGGACGCAAGGTGTGGATCGGCGGCTGGATGTACACGGTGCAGAGCCATCTCGGGGGAAAGATACCGGTCGTCATGCTCGACACCGATCTGCCGGAGAATGACCGCGCCGACCGCGAGATCACGCATTTTCTCTACGGCGGCGACCAGGCCTATCGCCTCAAGCAGGAAATCGTGCTCGGCATCGGCGGCGTGCGCATGCTGATCGCGCTCGGGCTGCAGGTGCGCAACTACCACATGAACGAGGGACATTCGGCGCTGCTCGCCGTGGAATTGCTGCGTCGCTTCGAGGTCTTCAACCGCCGGCGTCCCCAAGAGCCGAGCTACAACCTGCCGGGCGTGCGTGCGCTGTGCAGCTTCACCACTCATACGCCGGTCGAGGCGGGACACGATCAGTTCGACTGGCCGCTGGTGCAGGAACTGCTGCAGGATTCCATCTCGCTTGACGAGCTGAAGAAGGTCGCCGGGGAAGACCGGCTCAACATGACGCGGCTCGCGCTCAACCTGAGCGAGTACGTGAACGGCGTCGCGCGCCGCCACGCCGAGGTCTCGCAGCGGATGTTTCCGGGCTACAGCGTAAACGCGGTCACCAACGGCGTGCACCCGCGCACCTGGACGGCGAAGAGCTTCGCTGCCCTGTACGACCGTCACCTGCCGGGCTGGTGCAACGAGCCCACGCTGCTGGTTCGGGTGGACCAGATCGCGGACGAGGAGCTGTGGGACGCGCACACCGCGGCCAAGGGCGCGCTCATCGACCGGGTGAAATCGCGCTGCGGCGTGCAGCTCGATCCGGCGCTTCCCATCATCGGATTCGCACGCCGCATGACCGCCTACAAGCGCCCGGATCTGCTGTTCTCGAACCTCGAGCGGTTGCGCGCCATCGCGCGGCGCCACCCCTTCCAGCTGGTCTTCGCCGGCAAGGCGCACCCCCGCGACATGGCCGGCAAGCAGTTGATCGCCGAGCTTCATCAGAACATCCGTTCTCTGGACGGCGCAGTGCGCGCCGCGTTTGTGCCTGGCTACGACATGACTATCGCACTCGACCTCGTGTCCGGCTCGGACGTATGGCTGAACACGCCGCAACGGCCGCTGGAGGCGTCAGGCACGAGCGGCATGAAGGCGAGCTTGAACGGCGTGCCACATCTTTCGGTGCTGGACGGCTGGTGGGTCGAGGGCTGCATCGAAGGCATCACCGGATGGGCCATCGGCGGTGACGGTGAAACGGAAAACGGCGGCGACGCGGACCATCTCTATCAGAAGCTCGGTGATGTCGTGCTGCCGCTGTGGTACGGCGATCGCGCCTCGTGGGTAGCGGTTATGAAAGGCGCGATCGGCAAGAACGCGTCCTTCTTCAACAGCCACCGCATGCTGCGCCACTACGCGATCGAGGCCTACCTGCGCTGAGCGGCGGGATCAGAGAAAGTACATGCCGCCGTTCGCGAGGTAGCACTGCCCGGTGATATAGCCTGCGTGCTCGCTCGCGAGGAAAACGCACAGCTCCGCGATCTCCTCCGGCCGGCCCAGCCGCCGTACCGGTTGCGTCGGTTTCAGCCCCTTTTCGTTCTGAAACGCGTCCCGCTCCACCGCAATGGTGCCGGGCCCGATGCAGTTCGCGGTAATGTTGTGCGCCGCGAATTCGCTCGCGAGCCCACGCGTGAAGCCGATGATGCCGGTCTTGACCATCGCTTTCCCCACGCCGCTGCCGAGGAACGGCGCGATGCCGGAATAATTGACGATGCGGCCCCAGCGTTTGCCCATCATGCCGGGCAGCACGGCACGACACACATGATACGGTCCGTTGAGGTTCACCTCTATGTTGCGCGTCCATTTCTCGAATGTCTGGTCGAGAAATGCGCCGCCTTCGGCGCGATAGACGGCATTGTTGACCGCTATGTCGACGGCGCCGAACTCGTCGCACGCGAGCTGCACCAGGTCCGCCACGGCCGCCGCGTCGGAAACGTCGCATTGCGCCGCAACCACTTTTGCACCGGCGGCGCGCACCTCGCGCTCGACTTCGCGCAAAGCGTCCATCTTGCTGCTGGTGCAGAGGACCAGGTTGGCGCCCTCGCGCGCGAAAGCGAGTGCCGACACGCGGCCGATGTTGCGGCTCGCCCCGGTGATGAGCGCGGTCTTGCCTTTGAGTCCGGTTTCCATTTCGAGCGGCTCCGAAGTGACCTTAAAATGTCGGGGCTATCATAGATACGTGGCGCCGTGAACACAACGAAAGGAGTCGCCGACGGATGCCCAGGCGTCACGATTGCATCGTGCGACGGATCACGCGTACTTCCACGCGTACCGTGGAAAAGCCTTGACCGCGGTGTAAGCCCTGCGGCTTGACCGGGCGGGCAGCGGAGGACAGAATGGGTTTCGACATATGCAAGGAGATCCGGCATGCAGACCGCAGGCCGCAGTGAGGCGCCCTCTCTGGCCAGGGCGACGGTCAACACGCTGGCTTCGCTACGCGTCATCCCGACCGGTGCGGCGCTCGGCGCAGAGATTCAGGGCGTCGATTTTTCCCTGCCGGTGCCGGAAAACGTGCGCGCGGCGCTGCGCACGGCGTGGGCAGATCATCTGGTGCTGCTGTTCCGGGATCAGGACATCACCGATCACCAGCTCATTGACGCCGCCGGCATATTCGGACCGCCGCACGACTCCGCGTCGCGAAAATATCATCTCAACGCCGGGAAGAAGGTGGATAACCGATTCATGATCTCGCAACACCCGAGCGTCAGCATCATCTCGAACCTCGATGAAAGCGGGAACCCGGTGAAGGACAACGGCAGCCTCGGCAGCTACGAGGTCGTCTGGCATACCGACAACTCGTACGTCGCGGTCCCGCCCGCGGGCAGCATGCTCTACTCGCTCGTCATCCCGGTGAACGGCGGCGGAGACACGTCCTTCAACAACCAGTATCTCGCGTACGACGAACTCCCGGACGACCTCAAGCGGATCATTGAAGGGAAGTCACAGGTGCACGACTCCAGCCGCAATAGCGCCGGTGTGCTGCGCCCCGGGGTGAAGCTGCCGACGAAACCGGAAGAAGTCGAAGGTCCCACCCATCCGTTGGTGCGCATCCACCCGGTCTCGAAAAAACGCGCGCTCTACCTCGGCCGCCGACGCGTGTGGCCGTCGAACTACATCGTCGGCATGGATAACGCAGAAAGCGAGGCCGTTCTCGACCGCCTGTGGGCGCATGCCACGCAGCCTCAGTACGCCTGGACCCATCGGTGGCGCGTCGGCGACATCGTGCTCTGGGATAACCGCTGTTGCATGCACTACCGCACCGAGGTCGATTCCAGCCAGGCGCGGGTAATGCACCGAACGACCATCAAGGGCGAGGTTCCGATCGCGCCGTGGTAGTCTTTTTCAAGGCTCGGCAAAGCCCGGTAATGCCTTTGCATGCCGGGCTTTTTTCCGGGACATGGGGACTTTTTGCCAGCACGGAAAGCGCCAAACCGTTACAATCTCCTGCATCACAACGATAATTTACCTATAAGAACCTACACGAGCGAGAGGTCGCCGCCATGCCCATGCACGAGAAGATTGCTCGATATTTTGAAGGCAAGGAGCAGTTCTATCCTGCGGCCCTGGAGGCCAAGTATGTCCGGATATTCAACCGGATCATGGATTTATGGGGCCTGCAGGAGCTCGAGGATTACTTCGCCGATTTAATGGTGGACAAGCGAGGCGGACGCCAGGGCTTTCCCCCTGATGTGTTGAACGACATTCTGACGCTCTCGCGTATACACGGCAGGATACTGGAGCTGACCGCCCCCAAAGCACAGGAGGACGAAGATCCATGGGCCAGCGACATCGCGCGCCGGTCGCTGCAGGCGGAGCAGATCGAGTTCAACATCAAGGGTTTTGAGCGCGCAATTCAGGTAGGCAATGAGCGCGCGGTCAAGATTTTCCTGAAGGCCGGAGTAAAGGCGAACGACAAGGACGCGAGCGGTTTCACGCCGCTGTTGAAAGCAGCGTCCTTGAACAGGACTTCGGTGGCCGCCGTGCTGATCGACGCCAAAGCGGATATCAACGTGCACGATCTGCAGGGGTTCACGCCGCTGCATTGGGCCGCGTTCAAGGGCTTTCCGGAGATGACCAAACTGCTGGTCGAGCGCGGCGCGGACGTCAACGCCAAAAGCAACATGGGACTGACGCCGATCATGCAAGCCACCATGTGGGGCCACGACCGCATAGTCGCCTATCTTCTTTCCAAGGGCGCCCGGCCGAACGAGGCCGACAACGAAGGCGTCACGGCGTTGCACAGCGCTGTTTCCGATGGCCATCCCAAAGTGGTGAAAGTACTTCTTGCTGCGGGCGCCGATCCCAATTTGAAGTCGGCGAAGGGAGTAACGGCCGCGACGCTCGCCCAGAAAAAGAACAACCCCGAAATCCTGGCGGCGTTCGCAGAAGCGCCGTCAGCTGCGAGCAAGTAACTACCGCGGCCCGCGAATTCCTGCTAGGGAGATGGGAGCGGACGGAAGGGGAAGCACGGACCGGACTCCTCGGGATGCGACCCCGCAGTCCGCCGGGACGCGGACCGAAGGCGCACGTACTGTCATTTCTCCAGAAGATGTTCCTTTTTCTTCACTTTTGCCCACTCGTCGGCGTCTGCCGGCGCCTCCTTCTTCTCGATGATCGGCTTCCAAGCCTTGGCGAGCTCGGCATTGATCCCGGTCCAGTGTCGCTGATCGTCCGGCACGTCGTCCTCCGCGAATATCGCCTCCACCGGGCACTCCGCCACGCACAGGGTGCAGTCGATGCACTCGTCCGGGTCTATCACCAGCATATTCGGCCCCTCACGGAAGCAATCAACCGGGCATACATCAACGCAATCGGTATACTTGCATTTGATGCAGGTCTCGGTGACAACGTAAGTCATAGTATTCCTTTGGAAATAGGGCCTTGAAAAGGACGGGAAAGCGCCTATTTTAACAGAGCGATGCCGGCCTCTTCCACGCGCCGGAACGGCTTTCCTTCCCAATACAACGAAATTTCGTTAGGATAGAAAAGCTTTCCGACTGCCACCCTTCGCGTGGCGCTTCCCTCCCAATCGTTTCAGGGTCCTGTCATGAGCGAGCATATCCATTACGTCACCGACGACACCTTCGAGCCTGAAGTGCTGCATTCACCAACTCCTGTGCTCGTCGACTATTGGGCGGAATGGTGCGGCCCGTGCAAGATGATCGCGCCCATACTGGACGAGGTGGCGAAGGAGTATTCGGGAAGGCTCAAGGTCGCCAAGCTCAACATCGACGAAAATCAGTCCACGCCGCCGAAGTACGGCATCCGCGGCATCCCGACCCTGATGCTGTTCAAGAACGGTTCCGTGGAAGCCACCAAGGTCGGCGCCCTCTCGAAATCCCAGTTGACCGCCTTTATTGACAGTCATATTTAAACCCTATACGCTTTTTCTCCGGCGCCTGCGGAAGGCCGTCCCAGACAGTATAAGAACGGGCGGTGCAGGCGCGGGTGCAGTCCCCGCGGTTTTCTTCCCCCTCTCACCGGCAATGTAGCGCTCTCCGTATATGCACCTATCCGATCTCAAGAATCTACACGTCGGCGAGCTCGTCGACATGGCCGTCAAGAACGAAGTGGACGGCGCCAACCGCATGCGCAAGCAGGAGTTGATTTTCGCGCTGCTCAAGAACCAGGCAAAAAAGGGAGAAAGCATCTACGGAGGAGGCACGCTGGAAGTATTGCCGGACGGATTCGGTTTTCTCCGTTCCCCGGACACTTCCTATCTCGCCGGGACGGACGACATTTACGTCTCGCCGAGCCAGATCAGGCGCTTCAACCTGCATACGGGCGACACGATAGAGGGCGAGATCCGCACGCCTAAGGACGGCGAGCGCTACTTCGCGCTGGTGAAGGTCGACAAGGTCAACTCCGAGCCGCCGGAGAACTCCAAGCACAAGATCCTCTTCGAGAATCTCACGCCGCTCTTTCCGACTGACCACCTCAAGCTCGAGCGCGACATCAAGGCCGAGGAAAATATCACCGGCCGTATCATCGACATCATCGCCCCTATCGGCAAAGGCCAGCGCGGGCTGATCGTCTCCCCGCCCAAGGCCGGCAAGACCGTCATGCTGCAGCACATCGCCCATTCCATAACGACCAATCACCCCGAAGTGATGGTGATCGTGCTGCTCATCGACGAGCGCCCCGAGGAAGTGACCGAAATGCAGCGCTCGGTGAAGGGCGAAGTGGTGTCCTCGACCTTCGACGAGCCGGCGAGCCGCCACGTGCAGGTCGCGGAAATGGTGATCGAGAAAGCGAAGCGGCTGGTCGAGCACAAGAAGGACGTGGTGATCCTGCTCGATTCAATCACCCGGCTCGCGCGCGCCTACAATACCGTCGTGCCGGCCTCCGGCAAGGTGCTGACCGGCGGCGTGGACGCAAACGCGCTCCAGCGCCCGAAACGCTTCTTCGGCGCCGCCCGGAACATCGAGGAAGGCGGCTCGCTCACCATCATCGCCACCGCGCTCATCGATACCGGCAGCCGCATGGACGACGTGATCTACGAGGAGTTCAAGGGCACCGGCAACATGGAAATCCATCTCGACCGGCGTATGCACGAAAAGCGCATTTATCCCGCGATCAATGTCAACCGCTCCGGCACGCGGCGCGAGGAACTTTTGATCAAGCAGGACATTCTCCAGAAGATCTGGGTCTTGCGCAAACTGCTCTACCCCATGGACGAGCTCGAAGCGGCCGAGTTTCTCATCGACAAGTTGCGAGCGACGAAGAACAACGCGGACTTCTTCGATTCGATGCGGCGTGGGTAGTAGAAGTGGGTGCGCGTCTACGGGATCAGATCCGCTAGGAGCGCGCGCACCCGGTAGCCGACGTTTCCGAGGAGGCTCGCCTGAGACTCCGGTTTTCAATCTGGTCGATCTCGCTGTGGTTGGTGATGCTGGCCGCTGCACTGACTGCTGCGGGCTGCACGCCGCTGCCGCCCACACCCGCCGATCTCCAGGCCAAGCGCTTCGAGCCATTGCCCGACAAAGGGGTCATCTACCTGTTCCGTAACCAACCCGACTTCTGGGATGACGGGGCCACCATCATGGTAGACGGCAACATGCAGGGCACAACCTATCCGGGCACATACATGAGGCTTGAGCTCGAGCCGGGCGTGCACCGCATCACCGGTTTCGCCGGGGATGCCGGCACGGTAAGCATCGAGGCCCGACCCGGCGAAATCCGCTTCGTGGAGCAGACCGTAATGCGCCCGTTCATCGGACCGGCGCGTTCATACTTTCGCCTGGTGGATCCCAACTACGGCCGGCACGCCGTGCTGCGGCACGAGCTGGTCGGCGGACGCTGACAGGAAGATGAGGCGGCGCTACCGGATGATCAAGTCGGCGCTGTTGTGCTTCTGCGCGCTGATCGCGGCATGCGCATCCACGCCGCAAGCCACGGTCGAGCGCGACGCGCAGGCCAAGGAGTTCAACACCCATCCCGGTACCGCGGCGCTTTACGTCTATCGCACCGACAACCGTTACGACGAAGAATCGGTGCTGTACATCGATGGCCGGCTCATCGGTTCGACGCTTCCGGGTGCTTATTTCCGCGTCGACCTGCGGCCAGGCACGCACCGGCTGCACGGCGTAGGCGCCGACGCTGGCGGCATCACAATAGAGGGTCGACCCGGTGAGATTCTGTTCGTGTCGCTGCAGGTTTGCGGCGGGAATTCGCACTTCGAGCGGGCCAGCGAGGCGGCCGGCCGGCAAGCAATCGAGGCGTGCTGCGCGCTGCTCGAGAACTGGGCGCCGGGGCAACGGCCCTTGCTTCGCTAGCCGAATTCGCCCATAATCCGCCGCTTTCCCGACGGCCGACCCGGCCGTCATCCGGCGAGACCAGCGCAATGAAGGCGAAAATTCATCCTGAATACAGCGAAGTAACGATTACCTGCAGCTGCGGAAACTCGTGGACCACGCGCTCCACGCTGAGCCGCGATCAGCTGCACGTCGAGGTGTGCTCCGCCTGCCACCCCTTCTATACCGGCAAGCAGAAGATCGTGGATACCGCCGGCCGCGTCGAGAAATTCCGGCAGAAGTACGCCCGCAAGCCAGCGCCCAAGGCAGCCTAGAGCAGCGCGCACAAAGGCCCTCGATAAAATCGCGGTGCGAGGGCCGCAACACTACTGACTTTATTCAGTAGGCAGCGACCACGCCGTCGCTGCGTGGGTCCGCGCCTCCTTCGAGGACACCGTTGGCGTGGCGTACGATCACGCCGGCGTGTCCCATGGTTTCATCGTAGTCCTGCAGCACCTCGATATCGTGCCCCAGTTTACCGAGCGCCATCAGCACGGCGCCCGGAAAGCGCGCCTCCACCTTGAGGGTATCGCTGGTCTGACCCCATGTCCGCCCCAGCAGCCAGCGCGGCGCGCTGACCGCCGCCTGCGGGTTGAGGCCGAAGTTCGCGATGCGCGTGAATATTGCGCACTGCGTCTGCGGCTGGCCGTCGCCGCCCATCGTACCGTAAGCAAGGGTGCGTCCATCATCGAGCACGGCCAGGGCCGGGTTGAGGGTGTGAAAGGGCTTGCGCCGGGGCCGGAGAAAATTGAGCGCCTGCGGATCGAGGGAAAAGCTGCAACCGCGGTTCTGCCACATCACTCCGCTGTCCTCCAACACTACGCCGGAGCCAAACTCGTGATAGAGGCTCTGGATCATGCTCACGGCCCGTCCGGTGCCATCCACGACACCCAGCCAGACCGTGTCGGACGGGGTGGCGCCGCCCCCCCACGACGCAGCCTTTTTGGGATCGACTTGCGCCGCGAGCCGCCGTATGTTTTCCGATGATAGAAAATCACTTACTTCCGTCTCCATGTATTCGGGATCCGTGACGCAGCGATCGCGAATTTCAAAAGCGCGCTTCGTTGCTTCCACGGCGAGATGCATGAAGTCCGGGCTGCCCGGGCCGGTTTTTCCCACGCGCAGCGCATCCAGCATTCCCAGTATCAGAAGCGAAACCACACCCTGCGTGGGCGGTGGCATGTTGTACACCGTGCCGAGCGAATGCCGGAGTTCGAGTGGCGTTACGAGCGTTGCGCGATGCGCGGCAAGGTCGTCTATGGTAAGCGGACTGCCGATTGCGGCGAGTTCGCGCGCCATTGTCTTCGCCAGCCGGCCGCGGTAGAAGCCCGCCAGCCCGCGCGAGAGCCGCCGCAGCGTCTCCGCCAGCCGCGGCTGCTTGTATACGGAGCCTTCGGCCGGCACTTTTCCGCCCGGCAAGAAGGCCGCCGCGTAGCCGGGCTGCGCTTCGAGCTCCGCCCGCTTGATGGTGGTGGCCACCGCCTGGCTGCGCGTCACCGCGATGCCGCGCTCGGCATAGTGAATGGCGTCAGCCAGCAGGCGCTTCAACGGCAGCCTGCCGCCCCATCGGCGTGAAAATCCGAATGCCATCTCCCAACCCGAAATCGTTCCGGCGACGGTATTTGCAGCAAGGCCTCCGCGAAATGGAATGCTGTCGCGTATGCCGTGTGCCGCGTACCACTCGCGAGATGCCGCAGCCGCCGCTGCCCCGCACGCCTCGATGCCGCGCGGTTTCCGTCCCGGCGCGTGCACGAGCCAGAACGAGTCTCCGCCGAGCCCGTTCATGTGTGGATAGACTACGGCGATCGTGGCAGCCGCGGAGATGGCAGCTTCGAGGGCGTTGCCGCCCTCGCGCAGGATATGGAGCGCGGATTGCGCGGCGGCGGAGTGCGGTGCCACCGCCATGCCGCGCGTAGCGCGTATGGAATTGGTCATTGCCGGGATTCTACGCCAGCGTGTGCGTGGCGTGGCGCGGACCACGGTGCGCGCAGAGGCTTCAGCAGGTTGCTAGATCACCAGCCGATCACATTCGGCAGCCACAATGCGATTTGCGGAAACATGAACACCAGAACCACCGTGAAAATCTGCATCACCACAAATGGAATGATGCCCACGTACATGTGGCGCGTGGTCACCTGGGGCGGCGCAACACCGCGCAGGAAGAACAGCGCCCAGCCGAACGGCGGCGTCAGGAACGAGGTCTGCAGATTCACGCAGATCAGCATTGCGAGCCACACCAGATCGACGTTCTGCGACACGAAAACCGGCAGAAACAGCGGCACCGCGATGTAGCTGATCTCGATCCACTCGATGAAGAAACCGAGCACAAAGATGAGCAGCATCAGGAACCAGATGTCGGCGTTGACGCCCCCGGGAAGGAATTCGAAGAGTGCACTGATGAGATCCTCTCCGTGCAGCCCGCGGAAGGCGAGCGAGAACACCTGGGCGCAAATCAGGATGAACATCACCATGGCCGTGATCTTGGTGGTCGCCTGCATGGTTTCCAGCAGCACCCTGAGCGACAGGCGCCGGGCGAACGCCGTCACCAGGATCGCGCCGA
>Ga0209999_1000088_pt1 | contig 10844 bp, 11 predicted proteins | sample InoplaM1AM_FD_187578 | JGI IMG/M metagenome (GOLD analysis project Ga0209999, IMG submission 187578) | Arabidopsis thaliana rhizosphere microbial communities from the Joint Genome Institute, USA, that affect carbon cycling - Inoculated... | ecosystem: Host-associated > Plants > Roots >...
AGCGCTTGCGCTCGACGAGCTGGTAGGACGGCACTTTGGAAATGAGGATCTTGGCCTCGCCCTCGGCGACCACGGTGCCGTGCTGGTTGCGCGTCGTCATGCGCTGATGCACGATGCCGCCCTTGTCCGCGTACTTGCGGCTCGGGCGCTTGTCGAGGATCTCGATCTCCACCTCGAGGGTGTCGTTGATCTTCACCGCCGCGGGCAGCTTGAAGTTCAGCTCGAGCAGCGCCATGCCGGTGCCGAAGGCGAGCATGGCGAAGGTCGTGAAGGTGAGCGAAGTGGTCAGCGTTCCCGGCGCGATGCGCTCGCCGTGGATGGTCTTCTTCGCCACCTCGATGTCGACGTGCAGCGGGTTGAAGTCGCCCGTGACGCAGCAGAAGTTGTTGACGTACGCCTCGGTTACCGTGGGCAGGCGGAACACGAACTTCTCGCCCACCGTGAACTCGTCGTAGGTGCGGCCCTTGCCCCACATTGTCCCGACCATGTCGATCTCCTCTGGTGTAATCGCTCGGTAAAACGCTAACATCGGTGGGCCGCCTTGCCAATTCCGCATAATCGCAAAGCCCTGTGCACGAACTGGGATGACCTGCGCGTCTTTCTCGAGGTCGCCCGCCAGGGCGGCCTGTCGCGGGCCGCGAAGCACCTCGGACTCGACCACTCCACGGTGAGCCGCCGCGTCGCCCAGCTCGAGCTCGCGATGGGCACGAAGCTGTTTGATCGCACGCGCTCGGGGCTGCAGCTGCGCCCGCCGGGCCGCCTGCTGCTGCAGCACGCGGAGGTCATCGAGAGCCGCGCGCTCGCCGCCACGGCGTCGATCTCGGCGGGGCACGACCAGCCTCGCGGCACCGTGCGCATCGCGATGATGGAGGGCATCGGCAGCCTGTACCTTTCGCCGCGGCTGCTGCCTCTGCAGAGCGCGTACCCGCTCGTCGAGCTCGAGCTCGTCACTTCCGCGCATCCGTTCAACCTCAGCCGGCGGGAGGCGGACGTCTTCCTGAGCATCTTCCGGCCTTCCGGCCGCGGCCTGTGGGCGACGAAGATCGGCGAGTTCGAGCTCGGGCTGTATGCCTCGCCCGCCTACCTGAAGCGCCACGGCACGCCCTCCGGTGTGGAAGACCTGCAGCGGCACGTCTTCGTGGACTACATCGACGATCTCGTCGCCATCGACGCCGTGCGCTACCTGGCGGAGCTGGTCGAGAGCCCGCGCGTCGTCTTCCACTCGAACAGCATGATCGCGCAGCAGCATGCCGCGATCGCCGGCCTCGGCCTGGTGATGCTGCCGTTGTTTGCCGCGGCCGGCGAGCGGCGCCTGCGCCGGGTTCTGCTTGGGGTGCCGGTGCGCCGGGACCTGTGGCTCTCGGTGCACCGCGACCTGCAGGACAGCCCGCGCATCCGCGTCGTCACGAAATTCCTTTCGGACCTGGTGGCCGCAGACCAGGACTTCCTGCTCGGAGGCAAATGCGCATGAGCACAGACATCGCACGCAGCCTGAAGCCGGTGGACGCCCTCGAAGTGAGCGTGCTCGTCGACAACGTCGTCGACCCGCTCTCGACGCTGCCGAAGGGCGTCACGCCCGAGATCGCGCTGCTGCGCGCGAGCGGCATGAAGATCTCCTCGGGCCACGCGCGCTGCTGCGCGAACCACGGCCTGTCGCTCGTCATCACTGCGCGCGTCGGCAGCGACATCCAGATCCTCCTCTTCGACACCGGGCCGGAGGCTTACACCCTGGCGCGCAACGGCGACCGCCTCGGGACGCCCTTCGGCGAAGTGGGCGCGATCGTCCTCACGCACGGCCACTGGGACCATGGCGGCGGCCTTCCCGAGGCGATCCGCCTGGTCACCGCCGCGAGCGGCAAGCCCGTCCCCTGCCACGTGAACGACGGCATGTTCGTGACGCGCGCCGTGCGCCTGCCGAACGGCGAGTTCCTGCCCTTCGAGGACGTGACGAAGCCCGCGCAGCTCGCCAGGCTCGGCGCGTCGGTGGTCAGCTCGGGCGAGGCGCGGGCAATCATGGAGCAGATGTTCTATCTCAGCGGCGAGATTCCGCGGCGCACGCCCTACGAGCGGGGTTTCCCTGCGCATGTGCGCCTGGCGAGCGACGGCACGTCGTGGGAGCCCGATCCGCAGCTCCTCGACGAGCGCTATGTCGCCGCCCACGTCAGGGGCAAGGGCATCGTGGTATTCACCGCCTGCTCGCACGCGGGGGTGGTCAACGTGCTCAGCGACGCGCGCGCGGTCTTCGGCGACGTGCCCCTGTACGGCGTCATGGGCGGTTTCCACCTCTCCGGCCCCGATGTCGAAAAGGTCATTCCCGAAACGGTCCGCGATCTGGCCGCTTTCGGGCTCAAGCGCATCGTGCCCTGCCATTGCACGGGCTGGCGGGCGGTCCATGCGCTCGCCAATGTCTACAATGAGGACGTGCTGGTGCCGGCGGCCGTCGGCAGGCAGTTCAGGTTCTGATCAGGGAAGCATCCTCATGCCGAGGCGTTTGATCGTCGGCATTACCGGCGCCACGGGCGCCGTCTACGGCGTCGAGATCCTGAAGGCGCTGCGCGAGCTTTCCGACTGGGAAAGCCACCTCGTGCTGTCCGACGCCGGCGCGCTCAACGTCTGGCACGAGCTGAAAATGAAGAGGAAGGAGGTCGAGGCCCTCGCGGACGTCGCCTACCAGCCCAAGGACATCGCGGCCGCCATCTCGAGCGGCTCGTACCTCACCGAGGGCATGGTGATCGCGCCCTGCTCGATGAAGACGCTCGCCGCGGTGGCGCACGCGCATGCGGACGATCTTCTCTCGCGCGCCGCCGACGTGGTGCTGAAGGAGCGCCGCCGCCTCGTGCTCCTGCCGCGCGAGACGCCGCTCAACCTCGCGCACCTGCGCAACATGGTGGCGGCGACCGAGATGGGCGCGGTGGTGTTTCCGCCGGTGCCCGCCTTCTATGCCCTGCCGAAGTCGATCGACGACATGGTCGCGCACACCGTGGCGCGCGTGCTGGACCTCTTCGCCATCCATTCCCCTAGGCTCGCGCGCTGGCAGGGGATGAAAGAAAGCCGCCCAGAGCGCGATTGAAGGATTCGGGCTGCTCGATGTTCGCCAGGTGGGCGGCCTGCGGGATGAGCGTGAGCTGCGCGCCCGGCAGGTTCTGCTGGATTTCGCGCGCCATCGCCGGGGGCGTCCCCGGGTCCTGCTCGCCGCAGATCACGAGCGCGGGGAGCTTGAGCTCCTTCAGGCGCGCGGTGACGTCGATCTTCGGGATGGCGTGGCAGCAGCCGACGTAGCCCGCGACCGGCGTGGTCCTTATGGCAACGGCAATCTTCTCGACGGTCTGGGGTTGATTCTTCCTGAACGGCTCCGTGAACCAGCGCTCGAGGGTAGGCTGCACCAGCGGCTCCATGCCCTTCGTCTCGGCGACGCGGATGCGGTCCTGCCACGCCGCCGCGGCCTCGGCCGGGTAGCGGCTGGTGGTGTCGGCGAGCGTGAGCGAGGCGAGCACGCCCGGGTACTTGAGCGCGAAGGTCTGGCCGATCATGCCGCCCATCGAGAGGCCGACGAAGTGCGGCTTCTGAATCTTCAAGTGCTTCAGGAGGGCCTGCAAGTCGTCCGCCAATCCCTCCAGCGTGTATTCCCCCTTGGGGGCCGCGGTCTGGCCGTGGCCGCGCGTGTCGTACACGAGCACGCGGTAGCGGTCCTTGAGCGCCGCAACCTGCCCGTCCCACATGCGCGTGCTGCAGGCGAGGGAGTGGCTGAACACGAGCCAGGGCTTGCCCTGCTTTTTCCCATCGTTCTCCGGGCCGTGGATCTCGTAGTAGGTGTCGAGGCCGTTGACGGTCGCTTTCATGTGGTCTCCAGGATGAGGGGAATGAGCATCTCGTCCTCGCTCGTGCCGCCGTGGTTGCCGATGTGCAGGTGGCGCGGCTCGCCGGGGGTCCAGTCCTTCACCGTGTGGCGGCCGCGCATGACGATGGCGACGTCGCCGATGCGCTCGGCGAAGCGCGGGTGCGGCGCGCCCGGCCCGAACCAGCCCGCGGCGAGGAGCTCGCGGCTCGGCCGCACGTCGGCAGCGTCACCGAGCCAGTCTTTAGCCCTTTTCAAAAAATCGTCGACAGCATGAACATGGCAATACGCGACCCTGCGCTCGCCGCAGAAAGGGAAGCGCAGCACCGAGGAGATCGCGGCGGGCGGCTCGAGGCAGTCCTCGGCGTCGATGAAGCCGTGGTCGGCGGTGGCGACGACGAGCGATTCGGTTCCGGACAGGCGCGCGAGCAGCGTGCCGAACGCGGCGTCGATGTCGTGCAGGGTGCGCAGCGCCTCCGGGCTCTCGCAGCCGTAGCGGTGCGACGTGGCGTCGTAGACGGGCCAGTAGGTGTAGACGAACTTTCGCTCGCTCGAGGATTTCACCGCTGCTTCGACCTGCGCAATCCATTCGTCCAGCGTCGCGTAGGCGCGGCGCTCGGCCCCGGCGCAGTGGCGCACGTTGTAGTCGGAGTCGACGATGTCCTTGTGGGTGACGACGATGGATCGGATGGGAATTTCAGTAAAGATAGACTTCAAAGTGAAGGCGCGCTCCGGCAGCAAGCCCCGCTCCCTGAGGCTGACGTTGTCGCCGCGGCTGCGGAAGGGTAGCGGCGCCGCGACGCAGCCGGCCTCGCCGAAGTAGGTGAACCAGCCGGTGAGCCCGTGCTCGAGCGGCGAGCGCCCGGTGTAGGACGTGGTGATCGCGGACGCGGTGGTGGAAGGAAACACCGACGTGATCGCGGCGCGGCGCCGACGGGCGAGCTCGCCGCCGGCGCCGTGGCGCGCGAGGAACCGGTCGCCGAGGCCGTCGATGATCAGCAGGATGATGTTTCTCGTTTTTTCAAATGAAACATCCTTCAGGCGGGGATGCGCCGGCGTTCCGCCGCAGGCGTGGACGAGCGAAGCCATGAGGTTGACGAGGCTGCCGCCGGCGTAGTCGGGGAGCATGGACGGGCCAATTCTAGGCGACCATTCAGGCGTGGATTTAGGCGTAGAATCGGGGCCGTCCCCACCAAAGGTGTTCGCCATGCGGCACGAAGTCCATCTGCACGCAGACATTCCCATCCTCGAAGGCGTCTCGCGGCGCCAGATCGAGCAGGCGTTCGCGCCGCTGCTCGAGTACCTCGACGCCGATGGCATGTCCGACCTGAAGAGCCTCGAGCCCGACGAGCCCGGCATCAAGTACGACGAGAAGGAGCTGATCCTCTACGTGTGCTGGACCGGCGAGGTCGGCCGCAGCTTCCACGGCGCGCTCGAGGCGGCGCTCGAAGCGCTCGGGCCGTACTGCTACGAGGCGGTCGAGGTGGAGATCACCGAGTACCACGAGAACGGCGAGCAGGACTCGAAGCTGCTCTTCGTCGGGCCCACGGCGCACGCCATCCACGAGGCGCAGCGCCGCTGCATGCTCGAAGACGTCGCCGCGATCCTCGGCCGCCAGTTCGACAAGGCGCAGGTGGCGCAGGTGAGCGCGCTGGTGAACGAGCTTTTCGACCGCGACTGGAAGGAGAAGGCCTCGCAGCAGAAGAAGCCCGAGCGCGCCTTCGAGACCTACACGCGTCCTTCGAGAAAAAACCTGCACTAAGTGGCGGGACCGAAGTACCCCGGATTCGACACGCTGGCGCTGCACGCCGGCCAGTCGCCCGACCCGGCGACCGGCAGCCGCGCGGTGCCGATCTACCAGACCACCTCGTACGTCTTCCGCGACACCGAGCACGCCGCGTCGCTCTTCAACATGGAGCGCGCCGGGCACGTCTACTCGCGCATCTCCAACCCCACCGTAGCGGTCCTCGAGGAACGCGTGGCCGCGCTCGAGGGCGGCGTCGGCGCCATCGCCACCGCCTCCGGCCAGGCGGCGCTGCACCTCGCGGTCGCCACGCTCATGGGCGCCGGCAGCCACATCGTCGCCTCCGGCTCGCTCTACGGCGGCTCGCACAACCTGCTCGCCTACACGCTCAAGCGCTTCGGCATCGACACGACGTTTGTTGTTCCTAAACCGGAGAATTTCCGCAAGGCCATTCGAGACAACACCAGGCTTCTCTTCGGCGAGACGCTGGGCAACCCCGGCCTCGACGTGCTCGACATCCCGGCGGTGTCGGCGATCGCGCACGAGGCGAAGCTGCCGCTGCTCGTCGACGCGACCTTCACCACGCCCTACCTGATGAAGCCCTTCGACCTGGGCGCCGACCTGCTCTACCACTCGGCGACCAAGTTCCTCGGCGGGCACGGCACCGCGATCGGCGGCGTGCTGGTCGACTCGGGCCGCTTCGACTGGGAAGCCTCGGGCAAGTTCGAGACGCTCACCGCGCCCTACTCCGGCTTCCACAACATGGACTTCGAGGAGGAGTCGGGCACGCGTGCGTTCCTGCTGCGCGCGCGGCGCGAGGGCCTGCGCGACTTCGGCGCCTGCATGGCGCCGATGACCGCGTTCCAGATCCTGCAGGGCATCGAGACGCTGCACCTGCGCATGCCGCGCCACGTGGAGAACACGAGGAAGGTGGTCGCCTTTCTGTCCTCCAATCCTCACGTTGAGAAGGTCATCTATCCCGAATTGCCCGGGCATCCCGACCACGCGCTCGCGAAGAAGCTCCTGCCCCTCGGCTGCGGCGCGGTGTTCTCCTTCGAGATCAAGGGCGGGCGCGCCGCGGGCAAGCGCTTCATCGAGTCCCTGCGCGTGTTCTCGCACCTCGCCAACGTCGGCGACGCGAAGTCCCTCGTCATCCATCCCGCCACCACCACGCACTACCGCATGAGCGACGAGGACCTGAAGAAAGCCGGCATCACCGCCGGCACGGTGCGCCTCTCGGTCGGCCTCGAGGACGCGCAGGACCTCGTCGACGACCTCGACAGGTCATTGAAGGTCTCCCAGAAGTGAATTTCGCCGTGGGGGGCAGGGCGGCATTCGCCTATACCGCCGCGCACGAGCTGGAGGCGGCCAAGCCGAGCGTCGTGTTCATCCACGGCGCGGGGCTCGACCACTCCTCGTTCGCGCTGCAGAGCCGCTATTTCGGCTACCACGGCTGGAACGTCCTCGCGCTCGACCTGCCCGGCCACGGGCGCAGCGAGGGGCCGCCGCTTCCCACGGTCAGCGCGATGGCGGACTGGGTGATTGCAGTGCTCGACCACTTGAAGATCGAAAAGGCGGTGCTGGTCGGCCACTCCATGGGCTCGCTCATCGCGCTCGATGCGGCGGCGCGCCACCCGCGGCGCGTCGAGAAGATCGCGCTCATCGCCGTCGCCTACCCGATGAAGGTGACGGCGCCGTTCCTGGAAGCCGCGCAGCGCAACGACTTCAGCGCGTTCGACATGCACACCGTCTGGGGGCACGCGGCGCAGGTGCCCCTGGGGAGCAACCCGAACCCGGGCATGTGGATGCACGGCGACAACCTCGCGCGGCTGCGCCGGCTCGCGCCCGGCGTGCTCCACAGCGACCTCAAGGCGAGCAACGACTTCGTCTTTTCCGGCACGGTGCAGTGCCCGGTGCTGTTCGTCCTGGGCAAGCGCGACGTCATGACGCCGCCGCGCGCCGCGCAGGCGTTGCTGGAGAAGCTGTCGAATTCGAAAGTCGAAATCGCGGAGCTGTCCGGGCATGGGCTGATGAGCGAGGCGCCCGACGCCACGCTCGACGCGCTCGCCGCGTTCCTCGGCCGCTGAGGCAGCCGCTGCCGTTCCCGCTCAGTTGACCCAGCGCGCCTTCGCCACGGCCAAGGCGCTCAGGGCGCCGAACGCGAGCATCGCCGCGGCGATGACCGCGAACAGGGCACTCAGGGTGAGCATTGCGGTCAGCGAGAGGAGGAAAGCCCCCGCAAGGATGATCGCCAGCCGCACCGTGCCGGCGAGCACCGGCCGCACCACCTGGCCGGCGCCCTGGGCGGCGAAGTAGAGCGCGATGCCCAGCGCCACGAAAGGGAAGAACGGCGCGACGATGCGCAGGTACCGGCTGCCGACCTCGAGCACCTCCGGATCGGTGCTGAACAGGCCCACCCAGCCCAGCGGATAGAGCCACGCCGCCGCGCCGATGACGAAGCTCATGCCGCAGCCGAGCGCCGCGCCGGCCCAGGCAATGCGCTTGGCGTGCTCGCCCCGCCCGGCGCCGACGTGCGTTCCCACCAGCGCGACGAGCGCCTGGCCGACCGCGAAGACGAGCGGGATCTGCAGCAGCTCGAGGCGCACCCCGACGCCGTAGCCGGCGAGCGCCGGCGCGCCGAACTGCCCGACGATGCCGGTGAGGATCACCGCGGTGAGCACGGTCTGCACGGCGGAGGCCATCGAGACGAGGCCCACGCGCAGGATCTCGCGGAACAGGCGCGCGTCGAGGCGCAGGTCTTCGCGCCGCGGCCGCAGCGGGCTCCCGGCACGCCACACCACGAGGGCCATCGCCGCCGCGGCAATGGCGAAGTTGCCGACGTAGGCGATGGCGGCGCCGGCGATGCCGATGCGCGCGACGAGCAGGGCGCAGAGCGGCAGGTGCACCACCGCCGCGGCGATGAGCGCGACCGCCGGCACGAGCATGTTCCCGGTTCCGCGCAGCACGCTCGCCAGGGTGTTGGCGAGCCAGACGGCGGCGGCGCCGGCGAAGATGACGTTGGAGTAGGCAAGCGCCGCCTCGAGCGCGGCGCCGCGGCCGCCGAGCAGCGCGTAGACCGGGCGGCCGAAGGCGAGCAGCAGCACGGTGAAGCCGGCGGCCATCGCCGCGGCGATCACCAGCGCGTGCACGACGAGGCGCCGCGCCATCGCCGTCTCGCCGGCGCCCAGGGCGCGGGCGATGGCGGAGGACACGCCCCCGCCCATGGCGCCCGCCGAGGTCATCTGCAGGAGCATCAGCAGCGGGAACACCAGCGCCAGCCCGGCGAGCGGCTCGGTGCCCAGCCGGCCGACGAAATAGGTGTCGCCGATGGACACCATCGACTGGAAGAGCACGAGCAGCAGCCCCGGCGCGGAGAGCCGCGCCAGCGTCGGCAGGATCGGCGCGGCGAGCAGCCGCTCGGCGCGCAGGCTCAAGGCGGCGGCAGCAGGCGGGGCAGCAGGCGTGCGGCGAGCCAGCCCGCGGCGACGCCAGCGGCATTGGCGAGCATGTCCATCACGTCGTACTCGCGCAGGCCGGACATGCCCTGCAGCACCTCGAGGCCGACGCCCATGGCAAGGAATCCGATGCCGTAAAAAATCCTTGTTTTCTGGGAAACATAGATCTGCGAGAACCAGAACATCAGGAGCCCGTAGGCGAGCAGGTGCCCGAGCTTGTCGCTCGCGGTGAAGTCGACGCGCGGCGGCGAGGGGGTGAGCGAGAGCCAGACGATCGCCGCCGCCCAGCCCCACCCCACGAGAAGGGGAATGGCCCTGGTCTTCAGAATAGCGTCATCTGACCATGACGCGAGGGCGGACGGAAGCGGCTGCAGTCGAGCTCGGGCCGGTCGCGGCCCGCGCCGTGGCCGTTCAGGCCGTGGCGCCGGCAGGCGATGTCGAAGCGCTTCTCGATGAGCCCGGCGTAGTTGCCGGTGCCGGTCATGCGGCTGCCGAAGCTCGGGTCGTTGTCCTTGCCGCCGCGCATCTGGCGCACGATGCTGATGACATGCTGGGCGCGCTCCGGGTAGTGCGCCGCCAGCCATTCCTTGAAGATGTGCTTCAGCTCGTGCGGCAGGCGCATGATCACGTAGGCGGCCTCCGTGGCGCCCGCCGCCGCCGCCGCCTCGAGCACGTGCTCGAGGGTCTTGTCGTTCAGCGCCGGGATCAGCGCGGCGACCATCACCCCGCAGGGAACGCCGGAAGAAGACAATTTCTTCAGGATGTCGATCCTGCGCTGCGGGCTGGCCGCGCGCGGCTCGAGCTTCCGTGCGAGGGTGCGGTCGAGGGTGCCGATCGACACAAAGACCTTAACCAGGTTCTTGGAAGAAAGTTCTGCCAGCAAATCCAGATCGCGCTCGATCAACGCCGACTTGGTGACCATGGTCACCGGGTGCTCGCACTCGGCCAGGACCTCGAGGATCTGGCGCGTGATCTTGTACTTGCGCTCGATCGGCTGGTAGCAGTCGGTGTTGGCGCCGAGCGCGATCGGCGAGGGCCGGTAGCCGGGCTTGCCGAGCTCCTCGCGCAGCAGCTCCGCGGCGTTGGTCTTGGCGTAGAGCTTCGTCTCGAAGTCCAGGCCCGGCGAGAGCTCCAGATAGGCGTGGCTCGGCCGCGCGTAGCAGTAGACACAGCCATGCTCGCAGCCCCTGTAGGGGTTGATCGAGCGGTCGAAGCCGACGTCGGGCGAGTCGTTGTGCGAGACGATGGAGCGCGCGCGCTCGATGGCGACGCTGGTCTGCAGCTCCCGCTCGTCTTTTTCCTCCGGCGCCCAGCCGTCGTCGAAGGCTTCGCGCGCCACGCTTTCGAAACGCCCCGCCACGAAGGAGCGCGCGCCCCGGAGATGCAGGCGTTCGTCGCTAGAATCCATTGATGCGATCCTATCCCACTACTGTATAAATGAACAGCACCGGTTCTGCGACACGGCGCAATGTCGGGCTGCTGGCCGCCTGCCAGGCGATGCTGTTCACCAACAACGCCACCCTGATCGCCATCAACGGCCTCGCCGGCCTCGCGCTCGCGCCTTACGCGGCGCTCGCGACCCTGCCGGTGACCTGCTGGGTGCTCGGCGGCGCGCTCGGCACGATGCCCGCATCGCTGCACATGAAGCGCGTCGGCCGCCAGCGCGGCCTGAGCTGGGGCACGCTCTGGGGCGTGGTGGGCGCGCTGATTGCAGCCGCGGCGATCTGGCTGCAGAGCTTCTGGCTGCTCTGCTTCGCGACGCTGGTGTGGGGCGTCTACAACGCCTACGGCCAGTACTACCGCTTCGCCG
>Ga0209999_1000089_pt1 | contig 10820 bp, 14 predicted proteins | sample InoplaM1AM_FD_187578 | JGI IMG/M metagenome (GOLD analysis project Ga0209999, IMG submission 187578) | Arabidopsis thaliana rhizosphere microbial communities from the Joint Genome Institute, USA, that affect carbon cycling - Inoculated... | ecosystem: Host-associated > Plants > Roots >...
ATCGTCGGCCTCGGTGGCGCAGTGACTGGATACCAGTTTGGTTCCCCATGCTGTTATTCACCATTCTGGCCCTCGTCTACGTGATGATGCAGTCGAATGAGGCGTTCGAAAAGGTCGAACACGCGGCCCAAAAGGAAAGAGTGCTTGAAGCGCACCCATTGCTTGGTGCCTTGACGGCGCCGTAAACGGGGTGACTGACAGGGAGGGGCCGATGCCGACGTTGCAAGATCGAGGAATAAGGCCTTCGATGTCGGAGGGAAGCGTGGCGTTGGCAAGTGAAGGATTTCGTCAAAACTCTGAGGCTACAGACCAGTTGGCGTTGGTCAAGGATGTCATACACGATCCACAATTCGAGGCTCTTACCGAACCAAGAATGCTCATGACCGTGATCGCAATGACCCTTGGGCTGTGCATGCTATGGTTCCTCGTCATCTTCTCCCTCTATCACATCGCTCGATTTGCTCTGTATAGGCCAACATTCACCTAAGCGGTCTCTATAGGTGAAGCAACCAGCCGAGTGGATGATCTAGGGCGTCGGCGGAGAGTCCTGCTCCATCGGTGGGTCCTGCTTGAGAGGTGGTCGATCAAAGTGCTGACCACACTGTTCACACACATAGTGGCCCGTGAGATAACGGTTTTTCGTGGATGTTTCAAGAATAAGCCGAGGATGCATACAAGGTGCATTGCCGGATGAAATAGGAGAATCGCCCGAGTACGCCATGAGCCGCACAATCGCATACTTATTTGTCATGCACAAGGCGATTTGTAGGCGGGAGCTTACGCAGTGTACGATTTTGTTGCTGGAGTGACTTCTCTTCATCACACGCGCTCGATGCATGATAGTCTTATTTTATTCTTCTCCAGCGCATTGACGGCTTCGCCTCTATCCTAGTTCTCCAGTTAGGGAAACACATGCAAAGAGCGTTTCAGCCCGATGATTTGATGGCGATTCTCGACGGCATTGACGACGGGGTGGTCAAGCTTGATGGGCAGGCTAACTTTGCTGCAATGAACAAGGCCGCGGCCAGCATTTATCAACGACTAGGACTGAATTTTCAAATCATGAAGGGAAAGTCCGTCTGGGAGATATTTCCAGAACTGAAAGGTACCCTTGTCGAAAGAGAGTTGCGTTCGTTGCTAGAAGACCATGTCCAGGTAAGCTTCGAATTTTACTACGCTAAAGATCATCATTGGTATGAAACAAAGGGATATCCTGCTTCCCCAGGAGCTATCTTGGTGTTTCGCGACATCACCAATCGGAAGGCCGCTGCACAGTCCTCTTGAGCCATATCGTCCGTCATTGTTGCGAATAGTCCGCGATAATGTCGCATTTCTCCTTTGTAGGTTCTCTCGTCTCCATCGCCCATAATAATCAGGCGTTCACGCATACGCATGGCTTCGCACCATCGTGTGCGCATTTCTTCTCTAGGCACTCATACCTAACTCTTCAGCCCTATATTATTTCAATGAGAGAGTGATGCAGACTTGCTCTTATATTGAGGGACCATTTCATGACAACGTGGGTAATAGATCGCGTGCGTCTCGCCTTCCCTGCCAGTGCACTCCTAAACATCGGTGACATCATCCTAAACCTGTTGATCGTGGCCAGCGGCATCACCCTGTTCATGATCGGCGTCCTCTTTCTCGCCTAATAATCTCCGACGTTGAACCGCAGCGTTGGCCTCGGTTCATCGGCCGGCGTCTTGCTGGCATGCAGTAAGTCATTGGCTCTTCCTTTTATTGACGATCCGTGCTGGTTGGACCAACCCCGGGGACCATTCAGCGCCTTCGCTCGTTCGGGAACTGTGGCTGCATCTTCTATTGTTTGCTCACTCCATCCTCAACTGTGCTGTTTCTTTGTCCGTATAGCATGCTTTAACCGTACCATCATTTGAGGAGTTGGGGTCCATCGGAAGGGATCTAAATGCTCCGCTTTATGAAGGTCCAACATGTAGGCGTCTCTCCCAACAAGCGCGCCTCCTTCTATCGCGCTACGCATTCTAAGATGTTTTTCGTTCTTGTCCCACAGGCCGTCCTCATCGAATTGATACTGGAGGAACCATGCTCGAAGAAGCTCTTCATTCCCATCCTCGTCACATTCAAGGAACGTCTCAATAAATCGGAGCATCTTCCCGGCATAGAGCGCGATCGGCTCAGTCCTATCAAAAATTCGTTCGTACTTCGTCAAATAGATCCGGTGAAGGGAGTCATCCTCACCAACAAAGAAATAACGAAGTTTGCCTGTATGTTTAGGCATGACCCTACCTTCCAAGGCTTCTGAGGCTAACAGACGATGACACAATAAGCTATTCTGCACCGTCCCAGCGGTAGACTTTCGACACGTTATATCAACATATCAAATGGCTCTCTTGCCAGGAGTGCACGCGCAACCCGGTGCGCTACTGCCTGCAATTACGACCACCTCGCTCCGACACCAACGCCGCAAACGGCGAGGAAGCAGTTGAGATTGAAGATCAAACCCTAAGCACCAGAAAATCCGGTGTCTTCCTTCAACAAGCGATCTCGTAGAATACATCGATCGTACGCGGCAGGTCTCTCATCTCAGCTATGTCTTTCAGATCTTGACAGATTTAAGTCTAAGTCAGGCAAGGAGGGGAAAGCGATTTTAGGGGTTGCCCGTCCACTTCGTCAGGACAAGCTCGCAACTTGGCTGAGAGTTACCTGAGACTCTTTGAAGACTTCTGTTTATGCCGGCACGTCAAGCGTGCTTACGCGACGTTTATCAAGATAGTGAAATGTTGTGTCAGGCCCGATAATCGACTCGGGGCCAAGATGAACTTCTTCATCCCCATAGTCCGGCTCAACACTTTTTGAGAGGAGGCGCTGTTCTTCGCCACATCGCATGCCCATCATCCCCCCTCCCTATTCTTCACGGGCCGTACGTACAACTTCTCATCTTGCCAGGTTTTCTTGAGCTCAGACGCTCGAATTGCCTCTTCGTGGGTTAACCCGGGCGTGCAATAATCCTCGCCTCGACAAACAGTATAGGGATGCGCCGTACAGCCTGCGGTTAAGAGCAAAAGAATCAGTGAAAGGTACTTCATTGTAACCCCTCCTTTCTGATAGCCAACAAATACAGCTACAGATGGAAAGGCTAACCTCGTTTCAAGAATTTGGCTATCCTGCTTTGGGATTGTAAGATTCCACGTAGTTTGTAGCCTACGTGGAGCGCACGCAAATGCATGCGTGTGGCATCGTTAGTCAGTTAATGGGTTCCGGAAAGGAGCCCATGAATTTCTGCTCACGTGTATCCAGAAGTTAAGTTGTTGGTGGCATTCCCCCCTTCAGAGGGGGTTGAGGGGTGTCTGTCCTAACGCCTATGCTGCCTCCGAGGTTTTATGATCACCGTTCTACTCGTAGATGATGATCCTGTCATGCGGCAACTCCTCCGCGACATTCTGGATCGGTATCCCGACATGCACATTGTTGGCGAAGCAGAAAACGGTGAGGATGCCGTAGCACTGACCATGACATTGACACCCGCCGTCGTCATTATGGACTTCAACTTGCCAACCATGAGCGGTGTTGAAGCTACGACTTCGATAAAGCTTAAAAGCCCAACTACGGCAATTATCGGGCTCACAGCCAGCGCACCTGGTGATACGGAGTACGCGATGGTCGATGCTGGAGCAGCGGCCGTGCTTAACAAGGGAGAAATGGTCGGGGTCCTTCATCCAATCATCGTGCAAGCCATCCCAACGGCTAAGAATACCGCCTCAGCTACTCCTTTAGTGACGACGGGTTGATAGATTACTCACACGATCTCATCTGCCCAGTCCAGAGATTCTTGAGTTTCTCGTCCCCTCCCCGAGCATGAGCCTCTCACTTGACACCGCCTCATAGGGGTATGAAGCTCACCTTGCATTGAGGGCCAGGTCATTTCGCCTGCTTTTCATATGTGATGACAAAAATTCTCACCCCTCTATTTGGGTCCGAGTTTACCGTCAGCCAGCTCCACTTGTGATTCACCAAAGCCGTGTTATACCGTCAGCCCACTCTTCAGAGGACCGCGTCCACACTTTCTGTGGATAACTATGTGCACAACCTAATTGTAAGAAGGCTTTAATCCAAGATTGTAAGCATAAGAAACCACGTTGCCCAATTTTTAGGCATAGGAGTGATTTGCACCATACCCCTATATCTTGTGATTGACTTTCCATTGGTTCACCAGAAGTACAATTAGTCGATGTGGACAAACGTCGAGATTCTACTTCAGCAAAATCTACGTAATGCGAGCTGCATTGCTAAGCTGGAAGCCACTTATCCACATCCACCTTAAGTTGCGTTCTTGAACTCAGAGCGATCTGTCAAGAACTTTTAGCTATTTTGCCCTCCGAAATGCCGATGTGTTCCCCGTAAATTTCCTTGCGGACTAGCTCCAGTCTGGCAATCGCCTTCTGGATGGCTCGGTCCAGGTCATCGCAGGATGCATGAGACTTGATGAGGTAGGATTGGGCGCCAAGTTTTGTCGCTGCCTCGATGATCGAAGGCAAAATGAAATGTGATAATGCAATGACTGGAGTGTGAAGAGAATGGTGTACGATTGGATTCAGACGAATGAGGACTTGAAAGCCCGACATATCAGGAAGATGCAGTTCGGTAACGACGCAGTCGATTTGCTCAGCTCTGCATATAGCCAGCCCTCGTTCTGCATTGCTGGCTTCAAGAACGGTATAGCCTTTTGAGGAGGTTTTGAGTCGCTCGCTATAGTATTGCCGGTCTTCGTTGTTGGGATCTATCAGTAAGACAGTCGTAGTCTGGGGGGCAGTCTCCATAACGTTCCTCAATAATTGGGTAATGTTTCTTGGCAGAAAGGTGGAGGTAGAATAGGTCTTCGTAGGCAAAAGCAGACTAGGAAAACCTCCAGGATTTAAGCCTTCAGGCTCTAGAAATCATGGACAAACGATGACAGAGCAGAAGCCTTCAGGAGGGTTCGCGATAGGAACGCCGATGCCAACCCGTGCTGGGACGGCGGTAGGGAAGTGGCGATCTCTGTCGAATCAGCAGACGCTTCAGGAAAAACACGATGGTCGCAATGCCCGTCACCTGGAGAAGTCTGGTAAGCATGTATTCTCTCAGCCGGCGCTCGGCACTTGACAGTCGGTGACTTGTGAATGGCGTTCGCGCTCTTCTATGGCGACGACGCAACAACGCCTCTGGACAAACTGTACACCCGGCTTTAACGCCAACGCAAACTGGGAATCTTCCTGGTATAGGACCGAGGCGGAGACGCTATCGCTCCGCCTCGGTGAGATGGTTTTCTTCCTCGATCTCCTCGATTTCTGGTCCGGGTTTGCCTTTGGTCGTGGAAGGATGGAGGCCATATTTCTTGAGCATCTTGTAAAAATCCGCGCGGTAGCGGCCGGCAAACTGGGCAGCGCGTGAGATGTTTCCGCCCGTGAGCTGCAGGACATTCTTGAGGTAGGTTTTTTCGAACTCTTCCTTGGCCTCCGTGAGTGGTTTCAGCTGTGAATCGGGAGCGGTGCCGATCGATGGCAGCAGATCCGGCGTGATCATATCCTGTCGAGACATCACGACGGCTTTCTCGATTGCGTTTTCGAGCTCCCGGACATTGCCGGGCCACAGGTTCGTGACGAGACGATGTAAGGCGGCCGGGGTAAAGCCACGGACATCTTTGTTCGCGCGTTTGGCGCTGCTCGCCAGGAAGTACTGGGCGAGAATGGGAATGTCGTCGCGACGATCCCTAAGCGGCGGAATGAAGAGCGGCACGACGGAAATCCGATAATACAAGTCGTTACGGAAGCTGCCGTTCTTGACGGCCTCGCCGAGATCTTTATTCGTCGCTGCAATGATGCGGACGTCGACCTTGGTCGGATGTTCGGCGCCGACTTCGCGCACTTCACGTTCCTGCACGGCACGAAGGAGCTTCACCTGCATGGAGAGAGGCATCTCCCCGATCTCATCCAAAAACAGCGTCCCGCCATGGGCGCTTTGAAATAACCCTTTCTTTGGACCATGGGCGCTCGTGAAGGCGCCGCGCACGTGTCCAAAGAGCTCCGATTCGAACAGCGTTTCCGGGATGGCCGCGCAATTCAGCGCGACAAACGGACCCTTACTTCGACGGCTATTGGCATGGGTCACCTTAGCGAACACTTCTTTGCCGGTGCCTGTTTCTCCGAACAGCAGCATCGTCGCATCGGAGTCCGCCACCTGGATCACCTGCTGCAGAAGTCGCTGCATGGCCGGGCTCCGCGCCACGACGTTTTCCATCCCATACAGTTCATTGACGAGCGATTTGAGCCGTTGGATCTCCCGGCTCATACGTTGAGGCGAGAGACCCTCCTCGATCTTGGCCTTGAGCTCCTTGTCGTCAAAGGGCTTGGTCAGATAGCCGAACGCTCCGCGCTGCACTGCCTCCACCGCATTGGGAATGCTGCCATGAGCGGTTAAGATGATGACTGGCAGCCCAGGATGAATCCGCAGAAGTTCTTCAGTGACGTCCAAACCGTCCTCGCCTCGCAGACGCAGGTCGGTGATGGCCAGATCGAACCGATTCGTCTTTGCGGCACTGACCGCGTCCCGTCCAGACGTGCAAGCGGTGACGGCAAATCCCATCGCCGTCAAGCGCATCTTGACCAACTGCAATAATCCTTCTTCGTCGTCGATCACGAGAATATGCTCTTGTTCCATGAGAGTAGTGATCCTTTATGCAATTATGGATTAGGCGGCTCAGTAGTCGTCGGCGGCACCACGGTCGACGGTGGGCGGATCGGACGGACTTTATCGCGCATTTCCTGATCGATGCGCTTCAACGCTTCGAGCTGGCTTGACAGCTCGTCGATTTTTTTATCTCGTTCGGAAATTTGTTTCTGAAGCGCCTGCACACTGGTCCCCTCAACAGCGCCCTTCGGCACTTCCTTTTTCCCCGTGAAGCCATCTTTGCGGTCACGTTCGGCGGCCAGCTCTCGCTGGAGCTGGTCGAGCGCCTGGGCGTCCGCATCTTTGCTGGTTCGAAGCTGTTGGATCATCATTTCCCGGTCAAGCAAGTCTCGCACCAGGCGGTCGGACGTTTGGCCCATTGTCATCTGACTCTCCGATACGGCAGGAGCCGAGATGACGGATGTGAACCATGACCGCTCAGGTGGAGGCGAATCTTGTTGTATTTGTTGGAGCCAGAGCCGGCTCGAGGTTGCAAGTTGGCTCTTTGGAGCCACCGCGATCACCTTTTCAAAGTTCTTGGATGCAATGTCACGGCTTTCATACAACCCTATGAGCGCACGGGTAAAATACGCATGGTCGCAGGAGTTGTGCTCCTGGCACTTGGCGGCGACGGCCTCTTGCTTTTTCCCGAGCTGGTGGAAAGTTCTGGCATCGGATACCTCCACAAGAAAATACGGCTGTGACATTGGCGGCGACGAGGACCAAGACGCGCAGCCCCCCGTCACAAGCACCAGCGCCAGCCCTCCAGCCACGAGCGGCTTCATGCTGGTGCCCCCGGTTTGGTCAGGCGCAGGATAAACCGTACAGTCGTACCCTTCTTGATTTCGCTTTCGATCCAAATCCTGCCTCCGTGCGCTTCGACGACTTTTTTGGCTAAAGCCAATCCCAACCCGCTGCCTGGCACCGAATGTCGGGATTTTGTGCTGCCTTGATAAAAGCGTTCAAAAATATGCGGCAGTTCGTCGGTTGGGATGCCGGGCCCTACGTCGGACACCGCGACTTCAAGGACACCCGCCTTGTTGTCCGATTTCATTTGTGTCTTGACGATGCCTCCCTCCGGGCTGAACTTCAGGGCATTTGATAGCAAATTGTCCATGACTTGCTCAATACGAATTGCATCCGCTTTAACCCACACGCGCTGGGCGGGAGATTCGACGACAAGTTGGACATGCTTGGCGTCGGCCAAGAGGCGGATTTTATTGACCGACATGTCGGTGATCCGCTTCAAATCCGTGGGGACGATTCGGTATTCCATCATACCGGCGTCCATTTTTGACAGATCCAGAATGGTGGAGATCAACGTGATGAGCCGCCGGCTGCTGTCCGCCATAATGCGCAGCGTCGTCCGCTGCTCCTGGGACAACGGACCAGGAATCTCATCCAGCAATAGATGGGTGCCTTCCTGAATCGAGGCCATGGGCGTGCGTAATTCGTGTGATACGTGGGCCAGAAACTCGCCCTTCATGTCATCCAGTTCTTGAAGTTTGCCGCCCATCCAGTTCACGGTATCCACCAAATCCCGCAGTTCGCTGGGCGCCCTGATGTTCAACGACGCCCGAAAATTCCCCTGCCCGATCTGCTTGATGTGACTTTGGAGTTGACGCAGCGGTCGAAGGATGGTGTAGCTCGCAATACCTGCCAGTCCAACGCCGACAACCAGGGCCAGCAGCACCAGTTGCTCGGTGATGGCCTCCGCCTGAGCTGAGCTTTCGCGTGAACGGCTGACGCCTGCGCTGATGACACCTTCATGATAATCCACGTAATGGTCGAGCGAGGAGGTCATGTGGTCCATCACTTCATTGCGGCGCGCTTCATACTCGGGAGAGACTGAGGCGGGCGTGCTGGCGGCGTTTTCCAACTCAGTATGAAAAAGCGCGAGCCGGTCCTGCTGATGGCGCAGCGCCTGTTCCAGGAGTTGGCGCCCTTCGGAGGACGTATCTTGCCGTAGAAGATTTTCGATCCCTCGGTGGAATTCTTCCACTTCTTCGTCGAAGTGCTGAAGGAACGTCGGATCGCGGACGGCCAGATACTTTTTCTCACTGTTGAGCTGGTTAAAGGCTACCGCTTGAACGTGCTTAGCCTGCTCAATGGCCGGATAATGTTGGGAGGCGAGTGTCGTACTCAATGCAGACAATTGCCGGAGCTGAAATAAGGCGTAAAAGTTCACGCCGGCCATCACCACGATAATGAGCAGGGATGTCAGGACAATGCGCCAGAAAATCGACAAACGCACGAGCGAAGCTCCCTGTGAGACCTCTAATAATGAGGGCACTTTAGGTGTAGGTAAATCCATACACTAATTTCATCTCTCACTCAAGAGTTAAACTGCATCGCCCACCGGCCGAACACGATAGTCTCCGTGGTCATCAAAGGCAGACGGTCCATCTCCGCCTGTGCAGAGGACTTTGACGAACCAATAACTCTATTGGTTCCCCTTGGACTGCGAGGCGAATTGTCGCTGACGATGGGAGGATCGAGATAGTGATGCAAAGAGGTGGCCACGAAACAGGAGTATCGACACGGCCAGGGGCGGTGTGAACAGTACGATAAGGTACTGAGCCAACTCAGGGCCGACGCCGAGCGACGACAACCAACTACCAAGAATCGTAAACGGAAAAATCAGAATTTGTGAAAAATCCAATCCTGCGCCTCTTCCCACCCGGTGCGAGAGGAGAAAAAATGACGTAAGGCCTCCCGGCGCCGCGACGAGAGGCAGCAGGAGGACGACCATGGGCAAGAACCATTCGATCCAGTTCTCCAGCACAAAGTCGTAGGCATGCTTGAAGACATCCAACGGCGAGTCATGCGGTACCTGGTAGATGATTTCCGGGGCCGGATTGAGCAGGATAAATATCAACAACATCACCGCGTAGGAAATCAGTGGGCCGTTGGGATTCTGTTGGGTGCCCATGTCTAGTGCCATGAACGGAAGCCAGAGCACAAATCCCACTCCGATGACATCCCAGAAGTAGTGCCCGAAACTGTCGAGCACATCTTTGATCGTGATCGTCCTCGCATAGGACACCGCTTGCTCGATCAGACTGAGCGTGGCCCCGACGAGCAGAGCGTTGACGGCACCCAGGAGGAATCCGCCGGCCATGCCTAGCGGCGCGGCGATCTGTTGGGCGAGGAGCAGAAGGAAGAGGAAGCCGATGACCGCGACGATGATCACCCACCCCTTGAGCAGCGACTGCCATGTCTTCCGCAATGCTTGCCGATACAGCTCGACGGCGGCAGCGAGTTGATTGACCATGGGCGACAATAATCCGGTGTCGCCGGCACGGTCAAGGCAAGAGGCCTCCCTGGTTGACTTTCCGATATTCGGTGATTATGTCGGAATCGATAGAAACGCACACACCTGACGAGGTCCAGCATGGATATGAATCGGATGACGATCAAGCTTCAAGAAGCCCTCCAAACGGCTTCTGCACATGCCATGCGCCGAGGGCATCAGGGCATGGATGTGGAACATCTGTTGCTCGCTGTGCTCGATCAGGAGGGCGGCATTGCTCCGGCCCTCTTCGAACAGGCCGGTGTGTCGCTTCCCGCGGTACGTCAGGCTGCCGAACAGGCGTTGGGCAAGTTGCCTCAGGTTCAGGGCGCCGGAGGGGGGCCGGGCCAATTGCACCTCACGTCCCGGCTTAATCATGTTCTGACCAAAGCTGAAGACGAACAGCGCGCTCTGAAGGACGACTTCCTCAGTGTGGAACATCTCCTGCTCGCGATGGTGCAGGACGGCGGCGTCTTCAAGAAGCTGGGGTTGTCAAAGGACAAATTTTTAGGGGCGCTACAACACGTGCGAGGCCATCAGCGCGTGACATCACAAGACCCGGAGGGCACCTATCAATCGCTGGAGAAGTACGGCCGCGACCTCACCAAGCTGGCCGGCCAGGGCAAACTGGATCCGGTGATCGGGCGTGACGAAGAAATTCGGCGCGTGGTCCAGATTCTCTCGCGGAGGACGAAGAACAATCCCGTCCTGATCGGCGAACCCGGCGTCGGCAAGACCGCGATCGTCGAAGGACTGGCTATCCGCATCGTGAAGGGGGATGTGCCCGAAGGTTTGAAGCAGAAACGGGTTGTGGCGCTCGACATGGGCTCGCTCGTGGCTGGCGCCA
>Ga0209999_1000097_pt1 | contig 10519 bp, 10 predicted proteins | sample InoplaM1AM_FD_187578 | JGI IMG/M metagenome (GOLD analysis project Ga0209999, IMG submission 187578) | Arabidopsis thaliana rhizosphere microbial communities from the Joint Genome Institute, USA, that affect carbon cycling - Inoculated... | ecosystem: Host-associated > Plants > Roots >...
TACTTCCTTTATGAGTACCTGTAAATTCTGCTATGGAACAGGTCCAATCGCCCTGACCGAAGAAGACCTTATACGGATTGTTCTCCACATGATTATCAGGAAAAGCTTTGAAAGAATATTCTCCTTCCTTTTTATGTGCTTCTATTCCCATAGTAGGTGGCTGACCCGGCCAACGCACTATTACATCATCTGCATGACGTTTGCTAAAAGTATCCCAGTCCTGCGAATTCCAAGCGTCGTCTAAAGTCTTCATCAAGTTGATATTTTCTTCAACACTCATGAACATACTATCAAACCAAAAATAGAAAAGTCTTTCCTGAATTGACTTTGGTTTTCATGCGTTTTCCTCATTAAATAAGTCATTAATATCTAGAAAAAAGCTAAATACCAACACGTAGAACTCTAAATACACACAAAGTTCGAATCCCGATGAAGAACCCTAAAACGGTTCAAAAACTTTATAGCTTAGTAATCCATTGTAGATTAAGAATCCTAATTTAGAACCGATAGCGTCGTGGGTACCGACGGGTCCGTTAACCCAGGTTCATTTTTTCAAAAAGAATTTGATGAGTGAGGAGGAACAAAAAAGTAATTGCTATGCTATCTACATCTATTAATATCTCAAATAAATTGCCAAACATCACGATTGGGTGGTTTAGGGCAAGATTTTTCAACACTCTAATATATCGATTAACCACCATCTCGTATTACTAGTTCTGGTAATGACCCAAACATAGTGTGATGAAATAGACGCTGTATTCTTTCCATTCAAATAATATTTTTTCTATTAAATGGTCATAATCAATTAACGTAGTCGTAGAATTGGAGTAATATATTGATTAGCCTAGATTGAAAAGAGTTTCTTCTATTCTAGCTACGATCGACTTTAGTATCTTGTGTGTCAGGCGTAGTAGTTTCCACTGTCTTATCTTGTGTGTCAGGCGTAGGAGTTTCCACTGTCTTATCTTGTGTGTCAGGCGTAGGAGTTTCCTCTGTCTTATCTTGTGTGTCAGGCGTAGGAGTTTCCTCTGTCTTATCTTGTGTGTCAGGCGTAGGAGTTTCCTCTTTCTTATCTTCCTCAAATTTAGATTTAGCAAATCTTATGATTACGTCTATGGCTTCTTGTGTGACCAATCCTATACCAATACTAAGTACGCCAATGACGTAAATGGAATTTTGTCCACTTACACCTATAATGTTTAACATGAAGTAGATTGCTATCGCAAGCACAGGTGCTAAAAATAATAGCGCTATTTCTCCTAATGATATATAAAAAGAATTTAATTTTTTATCTCTATCACTCTTTTTACCTGTGAAATTATTTTCATTTTTTAATGATGACTCGGAATCGTTACGTAAAATGGGAATGGACTTACTGTAGAGATATCTCAGATAACCACCAATTATTCCGAATATTACAACATAGACTGGAATTTGGATTACATACTTGCTTTGCTCGTTTTGGGCTTGATAAGAGTAATCTAGGTTATTTCCTCCAATGGTTATGACCCATTCCCCATTAAATCTCTTTGTCAATCCTACTGGTGAATTTGTGCCAATCGGATCTTCTAAGAATGCAAAACTTGCTATAACAGAGAATATTATAGCAGAAATGAAAATGAACCTTAAGACTTCGGTTCTGTTCTCAAACTTATTACCCAACCCAGTTACAATCATCAAACCTGCGAATGATGCAATAGCGACAATCAATATTTGCGCAGATAATGTTTGATAAATGGCTACTGACTTAAAGACGGTCGAGCTTTTCAAGATATTGTTTCCAAAAACATCGGTCGAAACTAAGGATACGTTGATCCCATAGCTTCCAGTCTCATCTGTTTGAGTCTGGAAAACTGGGTCATAAGGGTTTGCGACAAAAGGTGTTTGTGATACGATCAATTCCTTCGATGAAGCACTCGTTGATCCCATTTTTAGGAATATCAAATTTACCTCATGAGTAGTGAAACAACCGTTTTTATCCTTAATATCTACGTAAGTGGAGATAATTTGACCCGGCTGATATTGAATTTTATCAGTAAAAACTTTCAGGCTAGAAGGCACACCGGGAGTATAAGGGGGATCACAACGCCGTTGATCATAGATATCTAAAGATGAGCGAGGGGATTGTAGTTCGGGTTGTCCGTTGTCAGATTGGTCGTCAGGTTGTGTAGCCTGGACTGTAGAAGTATCTGCGTTATTATCTCCAGTAGCATTTGTCATATTGCTGGCTTCGATAGTCGTGTTTGATGAAGCTGAATACATGCAACTAAAAATAATTGATGAAACGAACAGGATAGAAATTACTATGGTCAACTTAATTGACATTATGCATATCCCCCAATTAGTCCAGGTAAGTTTGCCGAGTTATTCAGCTTATCGTTCAACCGACCACATTCTAAAGAGTTCAAGTCTTTTCTACAAAAATACTTTAGATTATTTTTAAACGATGCTTACTCTTTAGTTACTGATCAGTCGTTAAGTATAATATGACAAAGCATGAACTAGCTCTTATTTCCATATCAAAATGGAATAACGAGCTTATCAAGGCGTGATTATGTAGGTTAGCGGATTTGTTGAACTGCTGTCTCTAGTAGAACCAATAACCTAGACTGACTAGCTCATTGACAAGAACTCAAAGATTAAAAATTTACCAATATACTAAGAATCCATTTTTAGAACCGATATAGTCACGGGTACCGACGGTTCCAGACCTGTAGAATTGATTCTGCCAAAAGTAAGGCATTTTTAAAATAATCTCATTTAAGTGCGTTAGAGTGCTATTGGTTTGCAATGTATAAACCAATAATACTGTTGCTAGCACTTGCTGTTGCGATATCTTTAGTTTCATTTTCAATGGCACAAATAAATTTGGCAATTGCACAGGAGAAGGCGCCATCAGAAGGTTTTAGCGCAATCCTTTCAGGAGGAGAAGAAGTTCCTCCAGTAGATACTGCTGCTACTGGGGTAGCATCATTTATTGTGGAAGGAGGAGAATCAATTAAATATGATGTAAACGTTACTGGCATGGATAAGGTTACTGCAGCACATATTCACAATGCAGCCAAAGGTAAGAATGGAGAAGTCGTAGTTACGCTGTTTAAGGCTGATAGTCCGACTGGCCAAATATCAGGAAATTTGGCCAATGGATCTATCACAGCTTCTAACTTGGAAGGGGAGATGAAGGGAAGCCCTTTCGGCGACATGATCAGGGCCCTGGAACTTGGTGAAGCTTACGTGAATGTTCACACCGAGAAAAATCCTAATGGAGAAATACGAGGACAGATTAGTGTTGTAGAATAGATGAATCATACACCCGCATTTTTTATTTGTTATTGGTTTTTTCAACGTTCCACTCCAAATTCCGTAATTAGACCGCCTTCATTCAACCCAACATGTACACTATTTCAGAAGCCAGATATAATCTGGATCATTGCCAATAATGTCCTTGTGGAAACCGATACTATTATTTAGGAAAGACAATGATTTGCTTTGTGTATTGTTGAATAATATTACTCCATGGAAAACCCAACGATCATCAACGAGTCTTCCTATTGAAGAAGATATCCAAGTAATACTTTGTCCATCTGGAGTTTCAAATGTCCCATTACCTGTACTCTGAATTAATTTATCCGATAAATGAGTGCTTCTGTAAGTCTGATTGTTAGTAACATTTCCTACGCCCTTTAAGAAACCTTGGTCAGAGGCACGATCCTCTGTCACTGGGTAAGGGGTTAATGATATATTTTTTGAACCTAAGGACATTGTTTTATTAGCGCTATAAATCGCATCGGCTACGTCCAAAGGCGGAGAAACATGTTCGGTAACGCTTGGCTGAGGACTTTGTGCAAACAAATCTATGGCAAAATAGGGCAAAACTGCCAAACTGGAAAATAACAAGGATAGAGGTAATGATAACTTTGTTATACTATTCAATTCGAGGTTCTATTAAATATGGTAATTTAAATAGATTTAGAAAGCATAATTCGTAATAACGAATTTGTTATCAACTAATTCAAATAGTACATTCTTGCATTTCATGTAGAAATGACGCAGGATAATAAGAATCCAACTATAGTTCACTTTGAAATTCCTGCAGATGATGTAGAACGTGCGAAAAAATTTTACTCAACTTTGTTTGGCTGGAAAATAGAAAAGGCTGAAGTAAAGGTAGATGCAGATACGATGGATTATTGGATGATAACTACCTCGGGGGATACCAATAAAAAATCTTCTTTAAGTGGAGGTTTGATGAAAAGAAAGGATCCTCAACAACCTAACTTGAATTACATTGGGGTACCTTCAATTGATGAATACTCAAATAAGGTTAAGGATTTAGGAGGTAAAGTTGTGATGCCAAAAACTAAAGTCGAGGGTTATGGCTCCTTTGCGGTATGTACTGACACAGAGAACAATTCATTTGCCTTATGGGAAATCGCACAGCAGAAATGACAGGTATTAATATTATGAAAAATAAGTAAAATCATGATTCCTTGTTTCTATCTCTTCGATAGAAAACATAATGGGTGTATGTTATACTTGGAAGTTATTGATTAATAAATTATGGGTAACAACTATCTTTCCTTCTGATTGGGTTCGAATTGTTAACAACGCGATTCCCGACGGGCGAACCTATGAAGAAAAACCTTAAAGCTCTTTAGTGTCAATGATAAGCGGATTTTGAGCGAGCACCTTGCAATTGTCTAAAGCTAACAATAAATACTTTAGAGTAATAAGCAATAGGCATGGGTAAATACGTGCTACTTCTAAATTGGACAGACCAGGGTATAAAAAATGTTAAAGACACAATTAAGCGGGCCGAATCTTTTAAATCGTATCTTGAGAAGAGAGGTGGGAAGCTAACTGATTTATTATATACTTTTGGACATTACGATCTTGTGGCAACTGCAGAATTACCCAGTGATGAAATAGCTATGTCAGTTTCCTTAGGTACCGGCGCGTTAGGAAATGTGCGAGTTACAACTCTTAAAGCATTTGGTCTGGATGAAACGAAAAGAATAGTCGACGAACTGAAATAATCATAATTAGTTCAGAATCATACGCATCCAACTTGGATCCGAGTTGTTAACAATGCAACTCCCGACGGTTACAAACCTGGCTTGACTTGAATTTAATTCTGAAAATCTAATACTCAATAAAGTAACTATCATAATCTGCCATAAGTGGGTTAGTAATAGAACCCATGCGCATGCGGGGTAAGAAGTCAAAGAACAGCTATGCAAAAGAATTATCACTTGATAAAGAACAAACTTCGTATAACGACCTATTTTATGCTTTGAGATTGGCTCTAAATGACTTCAACATAGAATAACCTTAAAATTAGACTTATTTTAATGGTCGCCAAGAAGGAACGTTACTTCTCTTTTTGTATGTTTTTGGATTGTTATCCTCCCATCCTGTGGCTCCTCGAGCAAAATCTTTTTCCCTTTCAGTTTCGGAATTATGACTAGAGGAAGCATTAAGTTCGTGTGACACAATTTCTTGTTCTTCTTGTCCAGCCTTGCTCATTTCCCTCTGTCTTTTCTTCAAGTATTTGTTGTTAAATTCATTACCTTCCGTTTGACTCATAAATATGAATGTCACAAAAACAATATAATAGTTAACTCCACCTATTCGAGTGCTAGTAAGGAAAATAAATTGCTAAGGATATTTTTTACCCCTCAAATAAGGGAATAATCTAAATGTCATATCTGTTGTTTTACTTCACGTTAGGCATCAGTTTGTCGATTCTTTAGCCCTTAGCTTGAAAGGTTTTAACATGGAATAAAATGAAAAAATTGAGTTGATCTGAACTCAATTGTGAATTTGAGTTAAGGATCACATTTTGTTCAGTCGCAACTGCTATGAAAGTGAGCGTCACTTGTGTCGCTTCCTCCACCACCGCCGCCGCAATGATCCACACCTGAGCCAAAGCCACCACCGCCGCCGTTGCCACCTGTGCCTATGCCTTCGCCAAAGCCGTGGCCTCCGCCTTGAGCACCGCTGCCGCCGCCGTGACCTTGTGTCGCGAATGCTGTTTCACTATTCAATACGGTTGACAGTCCTGTTACTAGAATCGCTACTGCACCAATTGCTAATAGTAGATATTTCATTACATAGACGTCTATCGGGGCAATACTTAAGGCTATACTATCAAATTCTTTTAATAACTTTGAAAGTTTTAAGGGAAACAAAAAGCTAAATACCAAGTGATAGAACCCTACTACATGCATGGTTCGAATCAATAAGTTATCTTCAAATGATCTCTGTAAATAGAATCTAAAATTTCCCTTATAAATTAAACCAGCTGGTATCAGTCCGTAGCCAATTAGGAAACCCGTCCCTACTAATAATACTTATTTGGGCCATATCAAATTAATCCCCGTTGACCGAGCTATTACAGGAAATACGTAATGAATATCAGGATTATGCACTATTTCCAGTGGAATATAAAAAAAAGGTAGATTCAATATCAAATCTGTTTGGATTAACAAATAAAAATAGACTTAAAACAGACTATTGTCCCCTATTCGTAATTGGAAAATATCAAACTGCTCCAATTATCTTCTTTGGAGTAAATCCTGGCTATTCCTCAAAGAATAGTCCTATAGAAGAAAACGAAGCAAGTAAATCATGGGAACACTACCAAAGCCTCTATCTCAATTTTTTTCAATATTTTTCCCGTCATAAATTTGAATCACCCTTCTATACTGCTTTATGGTATCTGATTTCTGGACTGACTGGAACCAACTATCCCATAAAAAGGAAATGGGCATTATTTGATAAGTATCTCTGCAATTTGGAACTAATACCCTACCATTCAGAAGGGATTGCATTTCCAACCATACTCAAAGAGAAACAACTGGAATATCTGAAGAATCGTTTTACTATTAACATTGAATTCATTAAAGATTTCAATCCTAAATTGCTAATTTTTAATGGAAAGATTTGGAAGACTCTCTTGATCAACTATGATTTAACTGAACATTCTGTTAGGGCCCCAATCACGAATCAATTCACCATGTATTCTTTTGAGCTAGATGGCATTCCATCAGTGCTTTTTGATCGGTTTTTCCAAAGACACTTCCGGGGAATCACGAATGATGATAGGATGTTTAGTATTCCAAAACTTATTCATGATAGATTTAATAACCTAAGGGAAAATCTGTCTGCCGTCTAAACTAATACCTCATAAATAGTCATTAACTCGAAGCTAAATCATCCTAGTTTTTGCTTGCGTTCATGCTGAAATCTCAATCATATCCATCAATAATTTCGGACTCATCCCTTACGGCCCAGACCAACGAACTTATGGAGTGAAAATCCTTAAAACTTAAAACTTAGTTAATCAAGATCGTATTGGGATAACGTTCTTCATAAAAAATACTAGATATTCTTAATCCGACTAATATGAAAGATCAAATTCGCCCCGACGGCTGAAGACTCTATTCAAAGGTAACGACTTCTCGTTACTCCAATGTATAATTGAAAAGTAAATAATAAGATATTAGTAAATACAAATTGTCTTTGAAACGAAAATATGCTATTGTTGATGCACCTTCCATATTGGGATTACATCCGACTGGAGTCGAGATTCTTCCCGAAACATTAAGGCAAGCAGGTTTACTAGAAAGTTTAAAGGCAGAATATTGTGGAGTAGTTACTCCCTTAGCATCATACGACAATAGTCGGGATAGAATGACTAAATTGCTGAATCCTAAAGCTATCAAAGATTATTCTATAAGACTAGCAGATTCTATGGAGCTACTACTTCATAAGAATAAATTTCCAATAGTCATTGGAGGTGATTGCAGTATCCTAATTGGGAATGTTTTGGCCCTAAGACGCTTAGGTAGATATGGACTGTTTTTTATAGACGGACATGCAGATTTTTATTTACCCGAAGAATCTCCAACGGGTGAGGTAGCGGATATGGAGTTGGCAATAGTAACTGGTCATGGTCCTGATATTCTTAGCGATCTTGACCATCTTAAACCACTTGTAATGGAACAAGATATAGTTGTATTCGGATATCGTGATGCAGAACAGTCAGCTAAGTATGGATGTCAAAATATTAAGAAAACTACGATGATGAAAGCCATAGAACTAGGCGATGTAAGAAAGTTAGGATTCCAAAATGCCGCTACTCTAGGGATAACAACGCTTCTCAAAAATGAACTTACTGGGTTCTGGATTCATCTCGATGCTGATGTTTTAGATGACTCAATTATGCCTGCAGTCGATTATCGTTTACCTGGCGGAATAACCTTCTCAGAATTGAGTAATTTATTAAAATTATTACTATTGTCTAAAAAAGCAGTGGGTATCAGTCTGACAATTTTTAATCCCACTCTTGATAAAGATGGTTCTATTACCAGAAATTTCCTGTCAAGTATTGTAGAGGGACTGTCTTAAGAAGCATTCCCTTGTCCAATTCTTATTTTTAGGCCACATTGAACTGTTACCATAAAAGCTAAATAACAAGGAATAGAACCCTACTATGTGCAAGGTTCGAATCCCGACGGGCATAATGGTGCTGTTTCCAGACCTATAGTACATCGGTCGCTTCCGTTCTTCTGGTGAATACTTGGTAAACCGAAAGGTAAAAAGTTTTCTATCTGCATGGTCAAAGGAATAGGAAAATCTAAATACCAAGTTACTAGAACCACACTACATGAAAGGCTCAAATCCCTCATGTTGAAACTAAATTCAATAACTGATTAATTTATGATATACTTCATAAAAAGAATTCTTTGGGAAATAGTACCAAGCGTTCTGAACGTTCATGTAATTAGGATCTATCAAGAAAACCCATTGCCTGATCATATCATAATTTTTTCAAAACACCAATTTAGATAATCATTTCTTCTGGGAAACAAAATTTGATAGTGATAGGAAACAGTTCGTTTGATGAGGTGACTAACGCTAAATGATTCGACAGCTGCCAGTTTATTTTACATCAATTACCCGCTTTAAATCCGCAAATTTCATTCTCCGAGTCCCACCATCCGAAATCACGAAGTCGTGCAACTTCACTACATCACCCGCAACAACGAAATCTGTTAAACTGAGCATTTCGTCTACATCTATCTGATATACCCAACCATCTCGACTGCCGGCGTACAATCGATCATCTACCAACTGAATCGATAAAACTCCCCCGGTCACTTCACGAAACCACGATGGTGCTCCCCTTGAGTCGATAGCAAAGACACCATGCCAGCAACCGGCATATATCATCCCAGAACCTCCCACTTGCAAAGAATCCACACGATCACCTATGTCATATTTCCAAACTATTGTACTGTTACTAGAAATGGCATGTATTATACCATCGCCGCTTCCAGCATAGAGGATTGAATCAACTTTTGACAGTGAATGGACTGCCGTACTAATATTATTGGCACCTGAACCACCGGTTATTCTCCATTCCTGACTACCAGCTGAATCAACTTTGTGAAGCTCATGGTTTCTAGTACTAACGTAGCTTGTACCACTCGTTTCAACGAGAAGTGCTAAAGACGCATATTCCCACGAAGGTCCTATATCATACGACCAGATGGTGGTACCAGTAGTTAATGATAATTTTACAATTTTAGCAATTGCAGGATCTCCCACGATAATGCTGGCGTAAATGTTACCACTTGCGTCCATACCGATATGGAGAACAGTTCCTAAGTCGGTGCGGCTCCATCTGGTAGCGCCTGTAGAAGTGTTGTAAGAATACAAGCCCTGATCTCTAAGGCCGGCATACGCAGCGTTGTGGACTTTATCCCATGTGATACACCAAATCTCCTGTGGTGCATTCCAAGCAAGCAGTTGATTACCCGCATTGTCGAATAATAGCAGGTTATTAGGCATATTCGTGCGTAGACCCACGAGTACTGATCCGTTGGTGGCTGCATCTAGATCTTGCACTGGCCCAGCCAAATCTTTTGACCACAGAAGACCCGATGTAGGAGATAGAGCATACAGGAATGTATCTCCAGAGGCGGCGTAAATTGATGATGAGGACCTCCGAGCCAAGTCATATATAAAACCGCCCGTTCGATACTTCCATGGGCTTACAGGAACAGGAACCTTCACAGCAGACCCAGTGTATGGGATAAAATTCCTAGCAGTCACTGTGATGTATATACTACCCTCACTAGCAGCAGAAGTATCGAAAGTAAAGTGGCCTTCTGTAGCCTCCACTAGTTTGAAATATATCTTGTCTTCTGGATTGATGAATGGCATCTGGCAAATGGTGACTACACAGTCAGTTTTCGGATGTTCCTTATGATATACTGAAACCGTCAACTTATCCCTCCCATAAACAAACGAGGTATGTGACACTGTCATTGATTGAGGACTATCAGTGTAAATTGGTAGTTCTGGATCCCCCATCAGGGTCATGATAAATGCGGGGTAAGACAAATAATCTTTGCATATTTCTCGGCAGTGATCTTGCATCTTGCCTAGATGTGCCTGGCCATAAAGCGATAGAGATTCCCAAAAGTCTAATTCACGGCTCCAACCCACG
>Ga0209999_1000100_pt1 | contig 10325 bp, 10 predicted proteins | sample InoplaM1AM_FD_187578 | JGI IMG/M metagenome (GOLD analysis project Ga0209999, IMG submission 187578) | Arabidopsis thaliana rhizosphere microbial communities from the Joint Genome Institute, USA, that affect carbon cycling - Inoculated... | ecosystem: Host-associated > Plants > Roots >...
ATCAGCGGGGAGTTCGCGCCTGAAGGCGCTCCCGCGAACGCCTGGTTAGCCGCAACGCGAACCGCGCATCAGCGCACGATCCGCGGCCGCGGTGGACCGCGCTTGCCGAACGGCGGCTGCCCGCGCCAGTAGCGGATCAGCAACCAGCCGAACAGCATCCCGCCCAGGTGCGCGAAGTGCGCCACGCCCGGCTGCAGGCCGCTGGCGCCGAGCAGCAGTTCGATCGCGCCGTAGACGATCACCAGCGTGCGCGCCTTCATCGGGATCGGCGGGATCAGCAGCATCACCCGCTGGTTCGGGAACAGCATGCCGTAGGCCAGCAGCAGGCCGAACACGCCACCGGATGCGCCGATCGTGGGATAGGCGCCGCCGCCCTGCGACAGCGCCCATGACCCCACCGCCAGCTGGCAGGCGCCGGCGCCGGCCACGCACACCAGGTAATACGCCAGGAAACGCTTGTTGCCCCAGGTGTATTCCAGCGGCGCGCCGAACATCAGCAGCGCCAGCATGTTGAAGGCGACGTGGGCGAAGCTGCCGTGCAGGAATCCGTAGGTCAGCAGTTGCCACGGCCAGAACGCCTGCGACATCGAGAACGGATCGCCGCCGCCGCCGAGCGGCCACAGCATGAACGGCGCGAATGTCGCGTCGCCGAGCAGCTGCTGCAACAGGAACAGGACGCCGTTGGCGATCAGCAGCGCCTTGGTGACCGGGGGGAGGTTGGAGAACATCGCGATCCTGCAGGGGCACCGCTCGGTGCGCGGACGTGGCCGGCCATGATACCGGGCGCATCGCGGCCATGCCGGTCAGCGCATGCCCCACACCTCCGCATCCAGGTCCGGAACCGCCCGGGCGATGCGCACGCGGCCGTTGGCGACCGCCACTCCCTCGTCGCGCAGGCGCCGCGCCTGCTCGCGGAAACCCTGCGAGCCCTCGGGGAAGGCGATGCGGCCGTCCGAGCGCAGCACCCGGTGCCAGGGCAGCGCCGGATCGGTGTTTCCGCTCAGCACCCGCGCCGCCAGCCGCGCCCGGCCCGGCAAGCCTGCGCGGCGCGCGACTTCGCCGTAGCCGGCGACCTGTCCGCGCGGGATCGCGCGGACCGCGGCGAGGATCGCTTCGGCGGCAACCGGGCCGGCGGCAGGCATGTCCTTCATCGGGTTAGCATAGCCGCATCCCCCGATGCGCGGCCTCGACCATGCAGAACTTCGAACAGATCCGCAGCCACCTCGCCGGCAGCGATTTCCGCATCACCATGCAGGAGCCCTACGTGCTGTGCGTGGAGTTGTCGCTGGACGGCGGTCGCCGCCACCAGGCGATCTTCCTGTCCGAGCTCGAGGACGACGACGGCCGCCACTACCTGCGGGTGAGCAGCGTGATCGCGCCGATCACCGGGATCGACTGCAGGCGCGCCCTGGCGTTCAACTGGGAGAGCCGCGTCGGCTACCTGGCGATCGGCGACCTCGACGGCGTGCCGTGGATCCAGCTGTGCGAGAACCGTCCCTACGAAGGTTTGAACCCGGCCGAACTGGACCGGCTGATCCTGGAAGTCGGCGGCATGGGCGACCGCATGGAACGCGCGCTGTCGGCCGGCGGCGACCTGCTCTGAGCAGCGGCTTCGACGACGCCCGGGATCACACCCAGCCCAGCAGCTCGAACAGCTTCAGCAGGCCGTAGGCGATCCCGCCCGCGGCCGGGATCGTCAGGATCCACGCCCACACGATCCGCTCGATCACCGTGAACTTCAGCGCGCGCGGGTTCTTGGCGAAGCCCACGCCCATGATCGCGGTGGAGATGCTGTGGGTGGTCGACACCGGCATGCCGAAATGCGCGGCCAGGGTGAGGATCGTGGCCGAGGCGCTTTCCGCGGCGAAGCCATGGATCGGATGCAGCTTGACCATCTTGTGGCCCATGGTCTTGATGATGCGCCAGCCGCCCGCGGCGGTACCTGCGGCCATCACCAGCGCGCAGGTGGCGATGATCCAGCTGTCGATGTCCTGCTCGCCGCCATTGGGGTGCAGGAAGGCCAGCCAGCCCGGCAGGTCGTCCAGCGCGCCGCTCGCCTGCGCGGCGAAGATCGCCAGCGCGATGATGCCCATGGTCTTCTGGGCGTCGTTGGTGCCGTGCGCGAAGCCCATGTAGGCCGCCGACACCAGCTGCGCCTTGCCGAAGAATGCGTTGACCCAGCGCGGCCGCGCCATCCGCGCCAGCGGACCGCCGGCACTGGCCAGCGCCGAGATGATCCCCCACAGCACGACCATGAGCACGATGCCGAGCACGAACCCGGCGATCGGCGAGCTGATCATCGGCAGGAACACCTTCCACAGCAGGCCCTTGTTGTGGGTCCAGTCGCCGACGTTCTGCGACCAGATCAGGGCATGCCAGTCGTTGTGCGCCGCCGCCAGCGCCGCCCCGCACAGCCCGCCGATCAGGGCGTGCGAGGACGACGACGGCAGTCCCAGCCACCAGGTGATCAGGTTCCAGGTGATGCCCCCGCCCAGCGCGCACAGCAGCACCTGCGCGGTGACGTTGACGACCTCGGTATCGATCAGGCCAGAGGCGATGGTCTTGGCGACCGCGGTGCCCATGAACGCGCCGATCAGGTTCATCGTCGCCGCCAGGATCACCGCCTGCCCGGGCGAGAGCACCTTGGTCGCGACCACCGTGGCGATGGAGTTGGCGGTGTCGTGGAAGCCGTTGACGAACTCGAACACGAGCGCGGCCAGCACCACCACCAGGACCAGGGTCAACATCGGGGTACCTGCCTCGGGCTCAGCTGTTCTTCAGCGCGATTTCGTAGGCGACCACGCCCGCCTCGCGGCAGCGGTCGATCGCCTTTTCCAGGATCTCGAAGAACTCCTTGAGCAGGAACATCTCGCTGGCGTCCAGGCGCCCGGAGTAGATGTCCCGGTACAGCTCCAGGATCAGCCGGTCGGCTTCGGCCTCGAGCACGCGCAGGCGGTCGTTGAGCGCCTTCATCGGCTCCAGCCGCAGCTTGTGCAGCTCCCTCACCATTTCCACCACGACCCCGGCTGCCTGTTCCAGCATCGCCGCGCGCGGCGCGAAATCGATGCCTTCCAGGCGATGCTGCGCCAGCGCATAGCGGTCGGCGAAACGCTCCACCTGCTTGGGGATCCGGTACAGGGCCGAACCCAGCGCCTCGATGTCCTCGCGCTCGATCGGGGTGATGAAGCTGTCCACCAGCGCCTGGCTGATCTTGTCCGAGGCCTCGCGTTCGCGCTGGCGCGCGAGCTTGAACGCGTCCAGGGAATGGGTCCGCGTGGGCTCGCGCAGCATCGCGTGCAGCGCCTTGGTGCTGTCGTGGGCGGCGGCGGCCGCCTGGTCGAGCAGGGCATAGAACTGCTTGCCCTGGCCGAAGATCGTCTGCAGCGAGAACATCGCAGGCCCCGTCACATGGTTGCGGAATGGCGGAATTATGACGGGTTCGCCCGGGGGCGTGCAGCAACTGGCCGCCGCGACCGCCCCGCGGGGGCGATCCCGCGGCTTGCTATGATCCGGCTGCGCCCCCGCGCGACCTATGGACGACGCCCCCCTGCCCCCGCCACGCGCCATTGATCCCGTGGTGCCGACACTTGCCCGCCACCCCCGGTCCGGGGATGCGCGCGCGCGCGGTTGCCGTCGATGCTAGAGCTCCTGGTCGTCATGGTGCTGGTGCTGTTCAACGCCTTCTTCGCGATGTCGGAGATGGCGCTGATGACCTCGCGCAAGAGCCGCCTCAAGCAGATGGCCGCGCACAGCCGCGGCGCCCGCAAGGCGCTTGCCCTGGCCGAGCATCCCGACAGCCTGCTGTCGACGGTGCAGATCGGGATCACCCTGATCGGCGTGCTGACCGGCGTCTTCGGTGGCGAGGCCATCGGCCAGACCATTGCCGGCCTGATCGGCGGCTGGTGGCCGTCGGCGCGCGAGTACGCCGCGCCCATCGGGATCGGCACCGCGGTCAGCCTGATCACCGCGGCACAGGTCATCTTCGGCGAACTGATTCCCAAGCGCCTGGCGCTGACCAACGCCGAGGGCATTGCCAGCGTGGTCTCCTTCCCCGTGGACTGGCTGGCGCGCGCCGCCAAGCCCGTCGTGTTCACGCTCGGGGCGATCAACCGCCTGGTGCTGCGCATGCTCGGGATCCGCGACGATGCCAGGAACGTCATCTCCGAGGAGGAGATCCGCATGCTGGTGAGCGAAAGCCACGAGCAGGGCCTGATCGACTCCGACGAACGCAACATGATGCACCGGGTGATGCGCCTGGGCGACCGCACCGCGGAGAGCCTGATGACCCCCCGCACGCGGATCGTCTGGCTCGACGCCGGCGCCAGCTTCGAGGAGAACCTCGCGGCGATGCGCGAGACCCCGTACTCGCGCTACCCGGTCTACCGCGACAGCGATTCGGACGTGCTCGGGGTGCTCGAGGTGAAGACCCTGCTCGACCGCCTCGACGAGCGCGCGCCCGAGCTTTTCGGCAAGCTGCGGCCGGCCGTGTTCGTGTCCGAGTCCACCCACGCGCTGAAGCTGCTGGAGATCTTCCGCGAGGAGCAGCAGTCGCTGGCGCTGGTGGTGGACGAATACGGCGACGTGACCGGCATGGTCACGCTCAACGACCTGATGGGCGCGGTGCTCGGCCGCGTGCAGTCGGGCGAGACCGCCGACGCCGAGGCCCTGGTGGTGGTCCGCGACGACGGTTCGCTGCTGGTGGACGGCTCGCTGCCGGTCGACGACCTGCGCGAACTGCTGGGCGGCGGCCCCCTGCCGGGCGAAGCCGAGCACGACTACAACACCGCCGCCGGCATGACGATCGCGCATTTCGGCCGCATCCCGCACGCCGGCGAGCATTTCGACTGGCGCGGCTGGAGGATCGAGGTGGTCGACCTCGACGGTCCGCGCATCGACAAGCTGCTGGTGCAGCGGGTCGCGGCCCGCTACGACGATGACGTCGATGCGTGATCGCGGGCTGCGGGCGATGCTCGACGGTTTCACGGTCGGCGATCCGGACGAGCTCCTGCCCCTGCGCGACCTGCTCGCCGGCCTGGGGCGGCGCGCGTTCGGGATGCTGTTGCTGATCGCGATCCTGCCGGCCTTCATCCCGATCCCGATCGGTGGCGCGATCAGCGGCCCGCTGGTGGTGTTGATCGGCGTGCAGCTGCTGGCGGGCACGCGGCGACCGTGGCTGCCGCAATTCCTCGCGCGGCGCGGCCCGCACCGGCATGCGCTCACGCGCTTCGACGCGACGATCTCGCCCTGGCTGGCGCGGCTGGAAAAGCTGGTGCGTCCACGGCTGCCGCAGTTGTTGCGCCGGCGTGCCGCGGTGATGTTCACCGGTCTGCTGCTGGTCCTGCTGGGCCTGTTGCTGTCGTTGCCGATCCCGCTGACGAACTACCTGTTCGGCGGGCTGCTGCTGCTGTTCGCGCTCGCCCTGCTGGAACGCGACGGCGCGCTGCTGGTGGTGGCCTGGGGCGCCGGCGCGATCGCGATCGCGGTGTTCGGGGTGCTGTCGGGGAAATTCGCCGCGGTGGCGGCACGCGGGATCGATACGCTGTTCTGATTCCAGGCCCTCCAACCCGCCCGGGCACCGGCATCGATCACGCCAGCAGCCCGCAGAACTCCTGCATGCTCACCGGATGCCCGATCCAGTAGCCCTGCGCCAGGTCGCATCCGCGCTCGCGCAGGATCGCGTACTGGCCTTCCTTCTCCACGCCCTCGGCGATCACGGTGATGCCCAGCGAGTGCGCCATCGCGATGATCGCGGTGGTGAGCGCCAGGTCGTCGGGGTCGCGCAGCACGTCGGAGACGAAGCTCCGGTCGATCTTGACCCCGTCCACGGGCACCCGGCGCAGGTGGCTGAGCCCGGAGAAGCCGGTGCCGAAATCATCCAGCCATACCTTGACCCCGGTGCTGCGCAGGCGCGCCAGCAAGGCGCTCGCGTGGACTTCGTCGCCGATGACGGCGGTTTCGGTCAACTCGAGATGCAGTTGCGATGCCGGAAGGCCGGTGTCGCGCAGGACAGCGGCGACCTGGTCGGGGAGGTCGCCGCTGCGCAGTTGCCGCGGCGAAACGTTGACCGACACGAACAGCTCCCTGCCGCGCGGGAACTCGCTGTGCCAGCGCATGCCGTCGGTGCAGGCCGCGCGCAGCACCTCCGGGCCGATCGTCTCGATCAGCCCGCTCTGTTCGGCGACATCGATGAACACCGACGGCGCGATGCTGCCCTGCTCGGGATGGTGCCAGCGCAGCAAGGCCTCGGCGCCGACCAGCTGGCCGTCGCCGAGGCGGAAGATCGGCTGGTAGGCAAGGCTGAGCTCGCCGCGCTCCCAGGCCCCGCGCAGGTCCTGCTCCATGCGCACGCGGCGCTCCACGGCCTGGTCCATCGCCCGGCTGTAGAAGCGGTAGCAGCTCTTGCCGGCGACCTTGGCCTGGTACATGGCGATGTCGCCGTTCTTCATCAGCGCCGTCGCCCCGGCCGCATCCTCGGGGAACAGGGTGATGCCGATCGAGGTGCCGAGGAACACCTGTCGGCCCTGCACCACGATCGGCCGGCCCAGTTCGGCGACCAGGGTCCCGGCCAGATCCGATGCCAGCGCGCGCGCATCGCGCCCCGGCTCGCTGCCCCCCTGCAGCAGGATCACGAACTCGTCGCCGCCGAAGCGCGCCAGCATGGTTTCTTCGGCATCGCCGAAACGATCGACCTGGGTGCGGATGCGGTTGGCGAACTGCACCAGCACCTCGTCGCCGGCATCGTGGCCGAGGGTGTCGTTGACGCGCTTGAAGTCGTCGATGTCGGCGAACAGCAGCGCCAGCTGGCGGCCGGCGCCGCGCAACTGCATCAGCCGCTGGTCGAGGCTTTCGCGGAACGCCAGCCGGTTGGCCAGTCCGGTGAGCGCGTCGGTATAGGCCATCCGGCGGATGTCGCGATCATGGCGGGCGATGCTGTCGCCCATGCGGCCGAAGGCGCGCATCAGGTCGCCGACCTCGTCGTTGCGCCTGCTGGGCGGGACCGCGGCGGCGTAGTTGCCTGTTTCGATTTCCTGCGCGGCATCGGCCAGCTGCCGGATCGGGCGCACCAGCGCGCGCTGCAACACCAGGCTGGCGATCGCGCCCAGCCCCACCAGCGCCACGAGCAGCAGGCCGATCCACCACAGGTGGCGCGTGCCGATCACGCCCAGGCGCTCTCCCAGGGCGTTGGCGGCGCGGGTTTCGTCGGCGCGCACCGCGTCCAGCGAATAGCCGATGCGCACGCCGCCCAGGCGCTGGTCGCCGACCCGGATCGGGCTGGACACGTCCAGCACGCGGTCGGTCCACTGCGCGTGCACGCCGTTGGCCGACACCGCCTCGTAGGCCAGCGGATCGCGCATCGCCTTGCCGTAGGTGGGGATGTCGCCGGAACCGTCGTGGATGATGTCGCCCTTGTTGTCGTACACCAGCACGTAGCGCACGTCCGGCTGCCGCAGCACGCTGCGCGCGACCACGCCGATGGTATCCAGGTCGAAATAGTAGAGCGGGTTGACCAGGGTATCGGCGACCTGCGCCGACAGCGCCTCGCCGTGCACGCGCAGGCGCTCGAACACCAGCGCATGCATCGAATCGCGGCTCTGGTGCACGACCTCGTGCTGCATCGCGCCTTGCCGCTGCAGCATCAGCACCACCACCGCCAGCATCAGCAGCAAGGTCGCGCAGACCAGTGCGATGAACTTGGCGTGCAATCCCTTCAGGTACCGGTCGAACCTCATTCGACCTCCACGCGCACGCGCTTGACGCCATCGCGCAGGTCGCGCAACGCCGCATCGGTTGCGGGGTCGATCGGCAGGAAGCGGGTGGTGCGGAAGAACTGCAGCAGCGCCTCGCGGGCATCGGGATCCTTGCCGGCCTCCGCCAGCACCTCGCGCAACCGCGCCTGGATCCGGCCATCGAGGTCGCCACGCACCATTTCCAGCGCGCGCGGGTAGGCCCGGCTCTGGTCGATGATGCGGAAATCCCTGCGGTACGAGGCCGGGGTCCGCTGCGGGTCGTCCCAGTCCAGGTTGCTCATGGCACCGGCATCGACCAGGCGCTTGTGCACCCATGTGGCGATGTTGAGCTCCGACCCCGCGAACACGTAACCGACCGAACGGTCGTCGGGGCGGTCCATCGGCGACAGCAGGATCTGCGGCGCCAGGCCATGCTGCAGCAGTTGCATCGCCGGCACCACGTAAGCGCTGGTGGACGAGGTGTTCTGGAACGCCACGCTGCGCCCGCGCAGGTCATCGAGCGAGGCGATGCCGCTGTCGCGGCGCACGAAGATCAGTGCGCGGTAGTCGCTGACGCCGTTGCGCTCGGTCAGCAACAGCGGTCGCGCTCCGGCGCGGTCCTCCAGGCGCATGGCGTTGGCCGAGGTTTCGGTCACCCAGTCGACGCGGCCGCGGCGCAGGTAGCTGGTCATCTGCTGCAGGTCGCGCGCCATCAGGATGCGGCCCTCGGTGATGCCGACGTCGGCCATCCGCGGCACGACATAGTCCAGCAGCGGCTTGAGCTGTTCGTAGTGGGCCTTGGGATCGTCGCTGATCCGGCCCAGCACCAGCACGTGCGGATCGCCGGCGCGTGCCGGCGCGGCCAACGCCAGGCCCGCCAACAGGCCGAACAGACAGGTCAGCAGGCAGGGCGTCGGGTTGCGCAAGTCCGGTTTCCACGGGGTCGGCCAGGCAGCGAGCCTAGCGGAATTGACGGGGCTAAGACAGCGGGGGCGCGCGTTCGCCGGCCAGCCGGGCCATCCGTTGCGCGTCGGCCAGCACGCCGCGCAGCAGGCGTACCTCGCGCGCGTCCAGCCCGGCGCGCAGGAACAGCCGCCGCAACTTGCGCAGCGCCGACTGCGGGGCCCGGCCCTTGTGGAAATCGATCGCCTCCAGGGTCTCGGCCAATTGCGCGAACAATCCTTCGAGCTGCGCATGCGAGGCCGGCTCGGCCACGATGGCCGCGACCGCGGGGTTCGCGTCGGCCGCGCCGGCCTGCAGCCACGCCATTCGCAGTTCGTAGGCCAGCACCTGCACCGCCGCGGCCAGGTTCAACGAGCCGTAGCCGGGGTTGGCCGGGATATGCACCGCGCCGTGGCACAGCTGCAGCTCGTCGTTGTCCAGCCCGGTGCGCTCGCGTCCGAACACCAGCGCCACTTCGCAACCCTGCCCGGCTTCGGCCAGTGCCAGGGCCGCGGCCTCGCGGGGCGATTGTTCCGGCAACGCGATCCGGCGGCTGCGGGCCGTGCAGCCCAGCACCAGCCGGCAGTCGGCGACCGCCCCGGCCAGGGTGGCATGCAGGGTCGCCGCGGCCAGCACGTCGTCGGCACCGGCGGCCAGGGCATCGGCCTCGGCATGGGGGAAGCGTTCGGGAGCCACCAGCACCAGCCGCGACAGGCCCATCGTCTTCAAGGCCCGCGCCGCCGAGCCGATGTTGCCGGGATGCTGGGTGCCGACCAGCACCACGCGGATGCGCGACAGCAGCTGGGATTGGCAGGCGTCGTTCGCCGGAAGGGTACTCATGGCGGCAATGTTAAACTCCGCGCCCCGGCCACCGCGCCGGCCCGTTCTTTGCCCCCGCCATCCTTCCGCCTGCCACCGAGGTCGTGCCGCCATGCTCAAACCCGCCGTCAACGTCATGGTCAAGGCGGCCCGCGCGGGCGGCAGCGTGCTGCTGCGGCACATGAACAAGCTCGACGCGCTGAACATCGTCGAGAAGGAACGGATGGACTACGCCAGCGAGGTCGACGGCCTCGCCGAAGCCGAGATCATCAAGGAACTGCGCCGCGCCAACCCCGAGTACGCCATCCTCGGCGAGGAAGGCGGCGCGCAGAAGGGCAACCGTGGCCCCAGCCGCTCCACCTGGGTGATCGACCCGCTCGACGGCACCAGCAACTACCTGCATGGCTGGCCGCACTGGTGCGTGTCGATCGCGCTGGTGGAGAACGGCGAGCCGATCCATGGGGTGATCTTCGACCCGCTGCGCAACGAACTGTTCACCGCCAGCCGCGGCAGCGGCGCCGCGCTCAACGAACGCCGGATCCGCGTCAGCGAGCGCAAGGACCTCGCCGGCGCGATGCTGATCACCGGTTTCCCGCCGCGCGAGCGCCCGCGGATCGCGCCGCAGATGGACTGCCTGCGCGGCCTGCTGGCCGAGGCCGAGGACGTGCGCCGCACCGGCTCGGCCGCGCTCGACCTGGCCTATGTCGCCTGCGGGCGCGCCGACGGCTACTTCGAGGCCGGGGTGCAGCCCTGGGACATCGCCGCCGGCGTGCTGCTGGTGCGCGAGGCCGGCGGTCGCGTCTGCGATTACCGCGGCGCCGCGCCCGCGCGCCTGGA
>Ga0209999_1000102_pt1 | contig 10262 bp, 8 predicted proteins | sample InoplaM1AM_FD_187578 | JGI IMG/M metagenome (GOLD analysis project Ga0209999, IMG submission 187578) | Arabidopsis thaliana rhizosphere microbial communities from the Joint Genome Institute, USA, that affect carbon cycling - Inoculated... | ecosystem: Host-associated > Plants > Roots >...
GATCGGGCCGCGGCGACGCTCTCCGGAGGCGAAGGCCAGCGCATCAGGCTTGCCACGCAGATCGGGTCGGGACTCGTGGGAGTCCTGTACATTCTCGACGAACCGTCCATTGGCCTGCATCAACGCGACAATCGCCGCCTGTTGCAAACGCTGCTCCGGTTGCGCGATCTCGGGAACACGGTGGTGGTCGTGGAGCACGATGCCGAAACGATGCTGGCCGCGGATCACATTCTCGATATGGGGCCAGGCGCCGGCTCGCTCGGCGGGCACGTCATTGCGCAGGGCACGCCGCAACAGGTCATGGCCGATCCCCAATCGTTGACCGGCCAGTATCTTCGCGGCCTACAGGCGGTCTCCGTTCCTCGGCGGGAACGGAAGCCGAAGGGGTTCCTGTCCGTCGTCGGTGCGAACAAGCATAATCTGAAGGACGTCACGGCACGCCTTCCATTAGGATTGTTGACCTGCGTCACCGGCGTTTCGGGATCGGGCAAGAGCACACTTGTGCTCGAAGTGCTGTTTCACTCGTTATCGCAGCTCCTGTACCACAAAAAGCCGAAGATCGACGGCTGCAAAGACCTTCACGGTGTCCTGGCGCTGGATAAGGTGATTGACATCGATCAATCGCCGATTGGGAGGACCCCCCGCTCGAATCCCGCCACGTATACGGGACTCTTCGGGCATATCCGCGATCTCTATTCGAATCTTCCGGAATCTCGCGTCCGCGGGTACAAGCCGGGCCGCTACAGTTTCAACGTCAAAGGCGGGCGGTGCGAAGCCTGTCAAGGGGACGGGCTGATCAAAATCGAGATGCATTTTCTGCCGGACGTGTACGTCACCTGCGAAGTGTGCAAAGGTCAGCGCTACAACCGTGAGACGTTGGAAATTCTCCATAAAGGCAAGAGCATTGCCGATGTGCTGAACATGACGGTTGACGAGGCCCTGGGATTTTTCGAGCATATCCCGCTCATCAAGGCCAAATTGCAGACCTTGCATGACGTCGGGCTGCATTATGTGAAGCTCGGGCAGTCGGCAACCACGCTTTCCGGCGGCGAAGCGCAGCGAGTGAAACTCTCCCGTGAATTATCGAAGCGGGCGACCGGACGGACCCTGTATATCCTTGACGAGCCGACGACCGGATTGCATTTTGCCGACGTGCAGCGCTTGCTCGATGTCCTCGATCGTCTCGTCGAAGCGGGGAACACCGTCCTCGTCATTGAACACAACCTGGACGTGATCAAGAACGCCGATTGGATCATCGACCTGGGCCCGGAGGGCGGAGACCGCGGAGGTGAAATCGTTGCCGAGGGGCGGCCCAAAGAGATCGCACGCACAAAGCGGTCGTATACGGGCCAGGTGCTGAAAGAGGCGGGAATCGGATAAAGATTACTTGAAGTACTTCCGGAGAGAGAGGAGGAAGCGAACTGTTGCCTGCCCGCCAACGGTCATCAGCCGATGAATAACACCACACGAGGAGGGATATGCGCACGATTGCCCTGCTGACGATCTCCAACGTCTTCATGACGCTTGCCTGGTACGGACATCTCAAATACAAAGACACCCCCCTGTGGATGGCGATCCTGGCAAGTTGGGGCATCGCGTTCGTCGAATACTGTTTTCAGGTGCCCGCCAATCGGATTGGTCATTATGATTTCACGGCTGCCCAATTAAAGACCATTCAGGAAGTCATCACGCTCGCCGTCTTTTGTGTGTTTTCCGTCCTGTACCTTCGAGAACCGCTGAAATGGAATTACGTTCTGGGCTTTAGCATGATGGCCGGCGCTGTGTTTGTGATTTTTAAAGAGTGGTAACTCTCCTCTTCTGTCGGCCTCGCACATCCATCCTGTCCCCATAACGGGACAACTTGTCTCGCTGCCAACAGAAAAAACGAGTGGGTTGAGGGATCTTCGTTAGGGAGAGCACCATAGTTTGACCATGAAGTTTGCACACAGTCGTCACTCTTCAGTTGGGCCCGTCCTTTGCTTATTCAAAAGACTGGGAGTTTCGCTAGGTTGTACGTCTAGGGCAAGAGCGGTCCTGCGCACGATACCGCATCTGCCCGACGTTTCTACCCGAAAGGAGGAGCGATGTTACCTGAGATGGCACGTCGTGTGTTGACTACCTGTGCAGTAATCGTGATCGGATTGAATCTCGCCGCTTGTAACACGACCAAAGCGACGATCGATACCACCGTGAATTTTTTCTCGAGTACGACGCCGAATGATTTGTTCACCGCAGATGGCCTGGTGAGACAAGAGCAGAAGATCAATCTCTTCGTCGGAGTGGCGTACGAAAATCTTCGCCAGGAGGCTGCTGCTGGAAGCGGGCAATATGTGACCTCGCTGGCCACCCTGTACGGCGTGCCTGAGGCACAACATGCTGCCTTCGGCAAGGTCTTACAGCAGAGCCATGGGGAGTTGTTCACCGCTGACTTGCGCGAAGACAATCGCGCGCACCTGAAAATGGTCAGCGTGTTGAACCAGGTCCTGACTCAGGAGCCTGCACTGAGGCAATAACCACCCGACCTCGTCGGCGTCAAAGGGAGAAGTGCAAATGGGAACAATGGGGAAAGGCGTTATCCTGTGGCTGCTCGGAGTGCCGGTGAGCCTGCTGGTCCTGCTGTGGTTTCTCGGCATTCTCCGTTAACCACGCACCAAAACAACCACGAACCAAACAAAGGAGTGCATCATGTCATTTTTGAGGATAGGATTGCCGATGCTTGCCGCAATCGCCTTTGGGGGCGCGCCCGCCTCTGCGGCGGATCTGGAAACGCAGGTGATCGATAAGAACTGCTATGTCGAAGTGTTCGACGATGACGACTTCGACATGAAAGATGATCATTACAAGATCCAAGGGCCGAAGGAATTTGCGTCGCTGAAAGACGTTGGCGGCAAAAATTGGAACAATGATATCGAAAGCGTGATTGTGGGTTCCAATGCCACGGTCAAGGCCTACTCGGATAAGGATTTCAAGGGAACGGAACTCGCGTTTGCTCCGGGGCAACGCGTTCCCAACCTCGGGAAGCTGGATATGAAAGACGATATCGAGTCCCTGAAGATTTCGTGCGGTAGCTGACCTCTCTCGGGCCGGGAGACGGCCGATGCGTCTCCCGGGTTCCTCCTTCTCTTTTTCACAGCAACACCAATGCGACCTCATAGGTGGCCTTGCAGCCGATCAATCCCCACCATACAATGCGCCGTTGCTGTGCCCTGCCTTTCTCTTTAGGACGGAGGACCGATGGCACGGAAAAAGTCCGCTCCGGCGAAGGAGGAAGCCGCCGGCGGCTCGGAGCGTACGCAGGACTTTGAGCGACTGGGCGTCTTTTACCTCGGCCGACCCTATGACTTCGCTGCCAAACGGGCAAACCCCGGATGGCTGCTGTACGACTCGAAGGACCTGGTAACCCATGCGGTCTGCGTGGGGATGACCGGTAGCGGCAAAACGGGTCTCTGTCTCTCGTTGCTCGAAGAGGCGGCGATCGACAACATTCCTGCCATCATCATCGATCCCAAAGGCGATCTCGGAAATCTGCTGCTGACCTTTCCTTCTCTCAAGGGCGAAGACTTTCTCCCCTGGATCAATGAAGACGATGCGCGGAAGAAAGGGCAGTCTCCCGCCGAGTATGCGAGCGGGCAAGCGGACCTCTGGAAACAGGGCTTAGCGGCTTGGGGCCAGGAGGGGGCACGCATCCAGCGGTTCAAGGAGTCCGCCGAGGCCATGATCTACACGCCGGGGAGCAATGCCGGTCTGCCCGTCTCCATTCTGAAATCGTTTTCGGCGCCCGAGGAGGATGTCCGCAACGATACGGAATTGCTTCGCGAGCGGATCAGCACGACCGTGACCGGTCTCCTCGGCTTACTCGGAATCGACGCCGATCCGATTCAGAGCCGTGAGCATATCCTGCTCTCGACAATTCTCGGCCATGCGTGGGGACAGGGCAGCGATCTGGATCTTGCCGCAGTCATTCAGGGCATTCAGTCGCCGCCGGTGGCGAAGATCGGCGTGATGGATGTCGAGGCGTTTTTCCCCTCGAAGGACCGTTTTGCCCTGGCGATGAAGCTCAACAATCTCTTGGCTGCGCCCGGATTTCAAGCCTGGCTCGACGGCGCGCCGCTGGACATTCAGCAACTACTCTATACGGCATCAGGCAAGCCGCGCCTGGCAATTTTTTCGATCGCGCATCTGAGTGACGCCGAGCGGATGTTTTTCGTGACGCTGCTGCTCAGCCAGATGGTCGGTTGGATGCGGGCGCAGTCGGGGACAACCAGCTTGCGCGCGCTGCTGTACATGGATGAGATCTTCGGCTATTTCCCGCCGGTGGCCAATCCTCCGTCCAAGCTCCCGCTGTTGACGCTGCTCAAACAAGCGCGCGCCTTCGGCCTGGGTATCGTCTTGGCGACGCAAAATCCCGTAGACCTTGACTACAAAGGGTTGGCCAACACCGGCACGTGGTTCATCGGCCGTCTGCAGACGGCGCGCGACAAAGCTCGCGTGCTCGAAGGCTTGGAAGGCGCTTCCTCGAGCGCCGGCAAAACGTTCGATAGGGGCCGCATGGAGCAAACGCTGGCAGGGCTCGGCAACCGCATCTTTCTCATGAACAACGTCCATGAGGACGAGCCGGTGGTGTTCGAAACGCGCTGGTGCCTCTCGTATCTGCGCGGCCCACTGACCCGCTCGCAGATCAAGCTGCTCATGGATACGCGCAGAGGTGAGGCGGCGGAACCAAGCCGTGAACGAACTCCGGCTCCCTCCAGTCCTCAACGGGCAGGAACGGCGTCGCGTCCGATCCTGCCTCCCGACGTCCCGCAGCACTTCTTGCCTATTCGAGGGACGAAACCGGAGGGCGGAGAATTGATCTATGTGCCGATGCTCCTGGCGTCGTCCCACGTTCACTTCGCCGACGGCAAGAGCGGCATTGAGACGATGCAAGAGGTGACGGTGCTGGTCCCGATGTCCGAAGGCGCCGCCACCATCAATTGGGAGAAGGCCGCGCCAGCACCGATGAGCGTGGCAGATCTCGAACAGGCCCCGCAGGGAGAGGCGCGGTTCGTCGAGCCTCCGCCTGCCGCCGGCAAGGCCAAAAATTACGAGACGTGGAACAAAGAGTTCGCAGGGTGGCTGTATCGAACGCAAAAGCTCGAATTGTTCAAAAGCCCGAGTGCCGCGCAACTGTCCAACCCGGGAGAGTCAGAAAGAGACTTCCGCCTCCGGTTGCAACAATCGGGAAGAGAGCAGCGGGACAAGGGTGCCGACTCGCTTCGCCGGAAGTACGCGCCGAAAATCGCCGCGTTGCAAGAGAGAGTCCGGCGGGCGGAACAGCAAAGAGAAAAGCAGCAGACAGAGGCCCGCTCAAGTCAGGTGCAGGCGGCCATTTCAGTGGGAGCGTCGATCTTGGGCGCATTCCTGGGGCGGAAAACGATCAGTGCGACCAACATCGGCCGCGCGACGACGGTCATCCGCGGAGCCGGACGCGTGCTCAAGGAGTCACAGGATGTGAGCATGGCGCAAGAGAACGTCGCCGCGTTACAGCAGCAACTGGCCGATCTCGAAGCGCAATTTAAGTCGGAAAGCGAGGCGCTCGCCGCGGCGAGCGACCCGTTGCAGGAAAAGCTCCAGCCGGTATCACTGAAGCCGGCCAAAGCCGATATCACCGTAAAACTCGTGACACTGGCCTGGACGCCGCACTGGCGGTCGTCTGATGGCTCAATGGCTCCTGCCTGGACGTAACGCTACTGACCAGGACGAATACGGAGGTAATCACGCGGAGCGGGCAGATCGGAACCGTTCGAACATTTGCTCGGCTTCTCCGGTCGGATTGGTGATGGGACGGGTGAATACTTTCTCGGCAACGTGGAAGCCAAGGGCGCGGTAGGATTCGAATTGTGATTCGTCGAAAAACTGGTCGGCGGTCGGTTCATGCGGGAATTCTTCGTGCCCGTTGGCATACTCGGTCACGTCGGCCGGCTCATTCCCCGTCAAAGACGGCTTGAGGTAGATCAACAGTCCTGCTGTCGCTCCGTGATCGATGCGGTCGTAGCGGATCAACCCCAAGGCGAAGTGTGCGCGGCTCATCCGACTGCCTGGCTGGAACTCCAGTAACTCCGTTTCAATTTCGATATCGATCCCAAGGTCGATCCGGATCTTGCGGATGGCATTGCCCAAATCCGTGAAGGAGCGGTCTGCGTCGCAGCTGCCGTCGCTCACGACGATGTAATGGCAGCGGCGAAGCACCATCTCGTACAGTCCCAGGTTCTCGAAATGCCCACCGTCCGATAGATAGACATAAGGATTCGCGGCATCGGTCAATCCGAATGTCTCCGCCAGCAATGGACGGATGGCGATCCGGGGACAAGAAAGATCGAACGTGTGGCGTCCAGCGGGGCCGGGGTTGCCCAGCCACCAGCCCAGCCGGATATTGAAGAAGGCCAACAGGAACGTAACCGCCGGCGCCGAGTGGTAGCCCATGTTGGGGCTGGCCGCCGCGCCGGAAATCGCCAAGGCAGTTCCGATCGTGATGGCTTTATGGAGCTGTCCGTTAGTTCCATACTGGCTTGAGCGGCGATACCCCAGGTTCCAGCTTCCGCAGAACAGCGGGGAGGCTGTGAACGACTGTGCTTTCCGCTGCTGCCAGGCCAGATTCTCTCCCCTGACAAGATTGATGGCGATGTTCAGAACATGGAAAGGCTTGCGGACTGCCGAATGGTCCGTGGCCAGCTGGTGCAACTCGACGTTGTCGTTGGGATCGAACCCCGTAAAGAGGTTTGGCCGGCGCTCCTGATGGTACTCGGCCAGACGCGAGGCTCCCAGGTATGCCCGGATGAGCCGGTTGCGATAGATCGAGTGCAGGGAAAACTTGTTGATGTTGATAACCAGCGACAAGGCTGCGGCCAAGCTGGCAAAGAGTGCTGCGACTTCAATCACCAGCCACGGCGGACTGTTGTGGAGAACGACCGCATGTCCCCACAAGTCTGAGGGCACCCGCAGCCCGATGGCAGAACCCTCAGGGACGTCGTGGAGGCCGCCCACTCCTTTCATAAGGAGGCTCGAGAAGAGTGTGATCATCACGAGCAGGCAGGCGATGAACACCGGGGCAGCCAATCGAACGGCGCGATCCAGGACCACGTCCATCATGCTTGACTTGCCTTTGCCCGTAGCCTTCGTTCGTGAACTGAATCCCAGTAGCAGTGAGATCAACCCGGAGAGTCCCCCAAGGGACGTCATAAGCGCAGGCGTGTAGGACAGGAGGCCGGGACCAAAGACGACCAGCCCACTGAGTCCCGTCCACATCACGCTCGCAATGAGCACCCAGGCACCGGCTCGTCCCCACCATTCACGATCGTGGTCGTCCGTATATCGGCTTGCCACACCGACGAAAATCGTCGCCGTCAAGAGAAACATGGTCAGAAAGCCTGCGACGCCAAACGTGCCGTACCACTCCGCAAATTCGCTCACGGGAATGGTGGAAGGCGTCTCCGCCAGCACGGACCACAAGAAGAGGCCGCCGAGCGCGCCGGCCCAGAGGATGACGAGGAACTCGACCGCCAGCCATCGATTCACGTCGCGCCAACGCTGGAGCAGGAAGGCAGCGATCAGCCAGCCGAGCCCGTGCATGATTGCGCCTCCCAGCACGAAGGTGCCGCGGCTATCCATGCCGAAGCCCGAGAGTTGGTCGAGTCGGCCGCCTCCGTTGCGATACCAGGCATACGCGGTGGTCAAGTTCAGCGCCGCTGCCATCAGCGGAATCAGGCCGCCGATGAGAAACCCTTGCTGACGCTCAAGCCGTTTCCACAGGGGGTGTGTACGCAATTGATCGAGGCTGGGCCGGAACAGGTGGAGGTGGGTAAGCGCCACCAGTCCAAAGAGAAGCCCTATGACGAACATGGCCCGCGCGGCTGGCATGGGATCCGCCGCGTCCCAATCAAGAATCGATACCAGCAATCGCGGCGCCATGAGTCCCGTCGCCAGGAGTGGAACTAAGACCAGCCAATTGAGCGTGAGATTCCTCAGGTAAGTCCCCAGCAACGTCCAAGTGTCGACGGACATCAATCCCAGTCTCGGGCTGAGGTAGTTGCTATACCGGCGTAACCAGTTCACCGGTTTTGGCTCGGGATCCTGAGTATTGGAAGGCGATCGTCGCAATTCCTCCGTGACGCCGGTGACGCCACCGGGATGGCGATGAATCCATGCAGTCAGCCAGCTGCCGATGTAGCCGCCGCCTGAGACGGTCGAGAGGTAGTCGAATTGCTTCAGCAGGGAGAGCCGGGCGAGCCCTTGGAGGACACCCAACGCGAACGTCGCGCTTCTGATTCCACCACCGGAGAGACAGAGCGCGGTTCGCTTTTGAGGAAGGTCGTGGATGTGCGCGTACAGCGCAGCCAGACGGTCTGGCTCGGAGGCCGTGGTCGTGGGAGGAATGCGGCCGTGAAGTGCGACATATTCCGCTTCTAGAACCGTTGCAAGGGGAAAAGGATCATTCTGGCCGGTATGGGTCATGGCTAGGGCTTCTGGGTGTGATCTTTGATGAAATTCACGATCCGCGGCCGGTGTTGCTCGACGACTTTGCGTGCCGCCTTCTCGAGCAAGGCTCCATGGCAAGGCGTCTTGATTTTGAACAACGTCGGAATCTGGCTGACCGCCTGCTTGATCTGCGCGGGCGTTACATCAGGGGGAAAATCCTCACGGCAGACATCTGGAAGGTCCTGATAGCCGCTCCAGTCAGCGTCGACATGTTTCAACACCTCGATCCTGAGATGGGCGAAATCAGGGAGCACGACCCCCTCCGTTCTAAGGCTGTGCCAGAGAAGCGTTTGATAGGTATTGGCGCGTTCCTCCATGATACCGACGATGCGTGACGGATCGTCACGGAACACCTCGAATCCTTTCTCGCTCTTGTCGAGTTCGGGGCCACCTGCATCGAATGGGAAGGACGTATCGATGACGATGATCAGTCCACTCTTGGAGGAACCTTGCGGGATTTTCTTCAAAAACAGGGTTGTGAGGGACTCGGTGCCCAGGTTATCGAAGAGTCCGCCGTCGCCGATATGGAGGTAGGCCGGCCGGCCGGCCACTTGATAGGTCACCGGCCCGACGACGGGAGGGAAGGACGCGGACGTGGCCACGGCAAGCGACAATCGAAGGTTCCGATAATCGGCTCCAATCCGCTCGAACGAGAGCGGGAGGAATTGCCTGCTGGACTTTTCCAATCCTTTTTGAATGATGGCCAGCCCTTCGGGCGTCACCGGCACTGGGCGATTGGGCTTCTTCAACTCCTTCGTCAGCAACTCGATGAAGTCGTAGTCGAAGTCGGAGGCAGGCAAGGTCGTGAAGGCAAAGCGCCGGCCGGAGTTATAGACGGTGCCGTTCAGGATCACGCGCGGGATGTCGCCGCGCTGCTCCCGCTCATACAGTTGTGCGAAGGTCATGTCACCGAGAAACTCGCTGTCCCAGACTTCGGAGAGCGAATAGGCGAGCTTTGTCGGGTTCAGTGCCCGGAAGAACACGAGCTGGCGGAACACCGCGCTGCGCTGGAAATTCGACTGCATGGTGGTCTTGTAGGCGGAGAAGAATTCACGATACCGAGGAGAAAGTGCATCTTGGACCAGCATTGGTTCGGACTTGGGTGGTTTCTTGGTCACATAGTAGGCGGTGGCCAGACTACCGCCGGATACGCTCGACATGTAGCTCACGGTTTCAAGAACGCTGCGCTTTTCGGTGCCGACCTGAACGGGGAGCTCAGCCAGAGCCTCCAAGGCTGCTGCCGCGAACGTGGCTGCGCGGCTGCCGCCCCCGGAGACGGCGAGTCCTACCATGAAATCCTGGTCAGGTAGGGGGGCGAACAACGCCTCGGCACCTTCCGGTTGTGAGGGGAGTTCGTGGATCTTGGCAAAGCATCCGGTCACGAGGATACTGGCGCTGAGCACGGCCGCAACGTGTCTCATCAGTCTTTGATGCCCTCCTTCCGTCGTTCACCCTGCTGGATGGTGTGAAAATAACAAAAGCCTCCATGTTCGACGAGCTTTTTCGCGATCACGCCTGCGGCGGTTTCCAAACCGGCGGCCAGAGTTTCATTCTGCGTGCTGAAGATGCTGCCTCCCCTGACTGCTTTGCCCACCTCGGGCTGTCACGAAGTTCGGCGGTAGACACCGCGCAGCCTGCAGCGAGCAGGCCGACGAGAGGAAGCACGACCGAGTGCCAGCCCATGAGGGACCTCGTTGAAGAACGACGACCAGGCCCTACGAGTGCAGACGGCTAATGCTTCTTATCCT